>JAABUO010007730.1_pt1 | contig 12240 bp, 21 predicted proteins | sample 5559291 | NCBI WGS metagenome assembly JAABUO01 (sample SAMN10711878, study PRJNA513372) | rock metagenome | isolation source: Antarctica rocks | place: Antarctica: Victoria Land, Finger Mt sud
GAAAGCGGGGGCTGGCGGTGATAGGAGATAGAGACCTCGGGGATTGACATGTGGATGAGAGCTTGTTAGACCTGGCCGCCATGGTTGAAAGTCTGCCCAGGCCGACTGAGGAGAGAGAGGAAAATGCATGCAGCCGAAATATCATCAATTCTTAACACTTCAAAGTCCCCATTCAAGCACTGTACTTTCCCCCGCATCCATCCCTGCACTCACCCATTTCCCCTACCTAGAAATCCCCCCCGCCATCGTCTCCTCCATACCCTCCGTCATCGCCACCGCCATCACCGCCATCATGATCCTCAAACTCATTCGCCAACAAGGCCCCGCCAACCAACCCTCCACCGACCCCCAATGCCGCCGCCCCTCCCATACCCAAGCCTCCTTTCTTCGGCGGCTGCTGCTGCGCATACCCTCCCCCGTATCCTCCTGGTTGAGGGGCACCATATCCGTACCCAGCCTGCTGAGGAGGATACCCACCATACCCACCCTGAGGCGGGTATCCCCCATACCCCTGTTGAGGTGGATATCCTTGCTGACCGTATCCACCTTGGGGAGGATATCCTCCATATCCTTGCTGTGCAGGATACCCCTGCTGTTGCTGCTGGCCATGTTTCCCACCCCCACCTAGCTTACTCAAAAACCCTCCGATACCCTTAGTCTTGCCCTCCCTCGGCGGCAACTCCCCCTGCCCGTAGCTCTGCGGGATCGGCGTGCTGCCGTAGTCCGCCTGAGCACCACGTGAGCCAGCGGCCTGGCGGGCGCGGGCGTCTTCTTCAGCTTGGAGGCGCTGGGCATAGCGTTCGTCTTCCGAGATGTTGGTGTTGGAGCCGTGGCCGGAGCGGGCGTTGGTGGAGGAGTAGGGGTTGTTGGTATTGAGGGCAGATTTCTCGTTCTGAGACGTACGGCCGGAGCCGCTGTAAGAGGGGGGAGGGCCACCGGGCGGACCGCCGGCGGCGGTGGGGTAGACGGGAGAGGTGGGGCGGTCCCATTGGGATTGTTTGGTATGGGTGTTTACGAAGTACCTGGGATGAAGTCGTGTTAGAAGATATTACAGAGGCATCACTGGAGAGTAGATTGTAATGTGGATCGTGAAAGATGGGTCTTACCATTCCTTGTACTGGTCGTTCCATAGAGCTTTCCATCCTTCAGGCACCTTTGGCGGTGGCGGTCCCGTTGGAGGTACAAAGTCGGCCATGATCGATCAACTCTGACTATGTAGGATATTCAGAGCGGATGAAGATGCTAAATAGATTGTCAAAGGTAAGCGGTAAGGAAGAGTGGAAGATCATCCACTTCAATCGTAAGTGAAGGAGTCGTGTTAAAGAAAGTGTTGTGAGTCTGGGGAGGCGTATCTGGCATTCTCCGGATTACGTGCGTCTAAGCCACAGTGAGGCTGAACAAATCCCTCGTCAAAAGCCAATAGGAAAGTGACAGCTCATCACTCTCAGCTTTCTTGGTTTTGGCCATCACCATTTTAGACTCTCCTTCACTTGGCAGTTACTTCGTACAGTGATTCATACATCCCATGAATATATCAACTCTACTACTTGTATAACCGCTCAAGACTTCTCGTCTTTTTGTTATGGTGAGAAGCGCAAAACTAGAACGAAGTTGATTTGATGGACGGAATTGAATATCTTACATTTTGGGTCAAATTTATGAAGTGACTGACCAGGCTCTTTTTCTTTGAGGGACTGTTTAACGAGAGATTTAACCTCTCTTTGGTCCGTGCAATGAAAGTAGCTTCCCTTGTTTGCCTCATAGATAATGGGACAAGGAGAAGGCAGCTGCTTGCTTAGGACAACTAAAGCTGGACAATCAGAGACCACCATATAAGCAGAGAGCATGAAACACTATCCCGTTTGGCGAGCATCTACCTTTGAGCCGGCCCTAGAGCCAACAACCATCTGCGCCAGTCCTCTTCGCCATTTCTCTTTGCCACGTTCAATCGTGTTGTGGTAGGTTAGGGCTACCTCGTCACATTTTCACATCCTTCAGGGGAGTAAAGGGATTCCGGCACAGAGCTATCTTTTCTCTGGTGAGACTGGCACGGTTGATGCTAGCAAATCTTGACTTATAGCTTCATCCCAGTATCACCCTAGGGATCAGATACCTGAGGTCTGGGCAAAGAATCTATCTTTCCGAGCATATGAATGTGACTAAGAATCCCAATCCCTGATTACCAACTGCCTTCTCGAAGGGAAGTAAGGCTACTGTGTGGGTAAGCACAAGAGGGGGCAGCAAGTATGATGTTATATTTTCCCAGAACACGACGCATCCCCATCGCTCTTTTCGGTGGCTATTTGGTTCGTTGAAAAAGGTACCTTAGCTTGCAATAGTACTAGGTTGAGATAGACGAAATCGATCACACTATTCTAAGATTTGTCAATCAACCAGACACAATATTGTAAGCTCTTCTCATAACCGCGGCGACAATGATGGCAGTGGTAGTATAGTGAGCATTGGAAGGGGAAGAATGAAACAGAGTTCAGAATTGAAGTTTTCTTCTGACCCTCGAATTTTTGAGGCTGTTGGAAAGCTTCTGGCTTTCGCAAACGCTAGAGGTATAGGTGGTCTTGCTCGTTAATCGAAAGAATTTTGGGGTTAGAGTGGCTCAGTGGGTGGCAAGAGAGGTTCCGAACGGCAATGCAGATCTGTGGGAGAGGCAGATTTCCATCGAGACATAGAACCTAGTGCGCAGAGCAACTGCTCTGCATGAGATGTGAAGAATCCCCGCCAACTTATGTTTATACCGCGTATTCGATCTTCTATCAAATTGACCCCACTTCCGCTCTTTTCTCATCTATGTGATAAGTCAGTTTTGCTACATCTCTGATCTTACCTCGGATATCGTTGGAAATATGACTGTAAGCACAGATGGTTGCGAGGGCAGTGCCTAAGGCATCGAATTTCCTTGAGGCATCGAAGAGGAAATTCGATGCGACAGCTGTATGTTGTCGCAATTACGAGTAGTCCGGAACAAAGAGATTTGCGATGAAAGTCTTATGTACGGTAAATCTGGTCAATAAATCAAGATCAATACATGGCTAGTTCCTCAAGCCACCATGGATCCATATTCAGTCAAAACCACACCGTCGAGAGAACAAGTAGGCCCTATATGGCACGGTCACAAGAAAGGCAGATCAAGGTATGAATCATAAGCCATGATAACAACAGAAAATAGGAGGCAGCACGATTCGATAAATCGGTGGCCAGAGTCGTTGAAGCCGTTGTTATCGAAGTGGTGAGTCCTCCTAACAAATGATAGCCACTAGTCCCCAACGAAAAAAAGCTAATGCTACCAAAACTTGATTCCGCACTTGGGCGCTCAACAAATATTGCATGCAGCACGAGACGATTGTGATTGACTGATTGCCTGCTAAGATTCTTGAAGTTATAATCGCTAAGAGGGCTAGAACAAAGGAGCTGCCAGACTCGCAGATTTAATGGTGCATTTTTCTTAGCTTACCTGCATCCCCCGTGACGGTCTCAACGACTCTACGTTCACGGGCATCGCCATTTGACGCTCAAGCTGTGATCTGAAGTAGCATGCATGCAGATGCCAACAAAAGATAGGTCAATTAGACGTTGGTTCCCGAGATTTTCCCACTTTGAGCCCATCACACACCGAAATGGGGCGCCAGAAGGCCGGGAAAGATAAGCTACCATGCGGGAGGCTGCGGGCTGCAAGTGACACAAGCGTACCGGAGCTGCTCGCAGCAGTGTAATATTGGAAGAATAGAGCAAACCGGATTTTGCTTTTGTTCCAGCGCAAAGGTGGGTGTTAAAAGTATCACATGGATAAAGACTTACTAAGCTCATTGATTGAGGATGTAGTGTAACAGCTCAACCAAGCTCAAGACCGACCTATGTTTTCCAATCAAACGAGCAGAAGGATTTATCATCGGTGAAGAGACATGCAACATGACGAGCGGCGCATCATCTATCCACATGAACCAGAGTGGGATCGGCAAGATCGATGAGAAGAAGGCCACTACTGCCTATCCCGAGCCTCTGATCATTCCACCGTCCGCACGACATACCCACACATGCGTATTGCTCCATGGTCGCGGCAGTAATGGCGAAGAGTTTGGTGTCGGTTTCATCACATCAAGAACATCTTCTGGTAAAATGCTACCTCAACACTTTCCCGGCATGAAGTTCATATTCCCAACGGCGAAGAAAGGTCGGGCGACAGTTTATAATCGAGCGGTGATTAACCAATGGTTCGACAATCACTCTCTTGAAGAGCCATCGGAACACCAGGAGCTACAGGTAGAAGGTCTGCGGGAGAGTGGAGCTTTTGTACGGCAAATTATTCTGCACGAAGCCAACGCAGTAACGCTTGAGAATATCATCGTTGGCGGGTTGAGCCAAGGATGCGCAATGGCGCTACATGTGCTTTTGAGTTTTGAATCCGACGTGGTCGAGAATGGCGCGTTGGGCGGTTTCGTGGGGATGAGCGGCTGGTTGCCTTTTCAAAACTCCTTGGAAGAAATTGTTAATGCCTCATATGAGCACCATAATATTGATGATCCATTCGAGCGTGATCACACCGATAGCATCCACGATAACCAAAGCGTGGGGGTTCGGGTTATGGATTTCGTTCGAGACAACATGGACCTCCCTCCGATGACCACTGATCTACCAGCTTGCTTGCAGACTCCCGTTTTCTTAGGCCATGGTGAAGCTGATGAGAAGGTTTCAGCCAAGCTCGGCTTGCAAGCTGCTTCGACTTTAGAACGAATGGGCATGGATGTTACGTGGAGAGGCTATGAGAAGTTTGGACATTGGTACAAGGTCCCAGAAGAGATTGACGACGTTGTGGATTTCTTACGGTTCAAGGTTGGAATATATCTGACCAGGTAGGATGAGATGCAAATGCAAGTCACTATGAGAAAACCCCCGGGACAAGGTTACTGTATGATTGATCGTCGTAGTGCTTCGTACCCGTAAATCGCGTCTTGTCGGGAAAATTAACCGAGGTCCGTTGACGAGTATTTGCACCTTCATGAAGATTGTCCAATAAGTTACCTTACTTATTCGGTGTTTTTAGGAGGAAGGATTGGAGTACTCTACAAATGTACTCTCGAGATTCTACTGGGGATTTATTTGATTGGTATGACGTGGGCTTACATAAGTCGTTGTTTTCATGCACCAAGAGGCCGGGGCTTTCCTTCGGTGATACCCTCGAGCCTCGACTGACGCTTGCTAGGCATGACATCTCAGCACAGAGGAGACCCAGGATCATTCTCTCCGACAGCTCCGCCTTTACACCGCACCGCTTTCCAAGGTGGCATTGATACGTCCAATTCCACATCGGAGGAGAAAACGCCAAGAGCGGTCAACGGCGTCGACCATGACCTGCTGAGCTCCTCATCTGTAGATGGAGACGACGACGATGAAGAGGAGGAGGGCGACGCTGACTTCCAATCGTATTACTCTATTGATACCCGATCACCAACGGGCTCCTCAGATTCCGAATCGGATCACATTGATAGGTTAGAGGAACAACGGCCTTTTCTCCATCATTCAAACTCTTCCTTTCTTATCGCCAACGCATTCGCTCCTCCCTTCTACAACCGACCCCCGACTCCTCTCCCGCCCTCGCCGTCTCTAACTTCTTTGCTCCGTCCATCGTTCTCCACCACTACATCTCGGCCTACTACCCCGGACGACTCCGAGAATGACACGCCAAATGATACCGAGGCGGCTGTTGCCAAGTCTGCCCGTACTGCGACAACAGTCCCTCGCGCTAGTCCTCAGGTTCCTACGTATGAATACTACGGTTTCGTGCTGTACCTGCTATCCTCGTTGGCATTTTGTCAGTATTAATTCTAAATCGAATAAGCCCGTTTGTTGACTTTCTAGTGATCTATCTCCTTTGGTCCTACCTCCCGTCGCCTTTCCTCCATCAATTAGGCATATACTACTATCCTAATCGGTGGTGGTCCCTCGCCATTCCTTCATTTCTCGTTATGACCCTGGTCTATATATACGTTGCTCTCGCGTCGTACAATACTGGATATCTGACCCTGCCAATGAGCAGCATCGAGAACATAGTGGACGAAGCAGCAAATATAGCCGTGCTGGACAGCAAAGGTGCAATCAAGAGCAAGAACAGCAAAGACTCGAGAATTTTTGATATCCAAGACGCGAGAGGCTTAAAATGGACAAAACTATGGAGTGAGGGGACCGATGCTGTAATGGATGTGCCTGTTGGTGGCGTCTGCGAGATTCTGTATGGAGAAGGCTAGATAACTGACGAAGATGATCGGATGCCCGCAGATGCGACATTAGCCAATGCAAACACCGCACCATTATCGTGGGAACGGTTCGGCCCCCTGTTCTCGAATTTCAATTGTCTCGTACCTTGCGCTGAATTCGAGAATTAGATTTTGAGAACAAGCATGACGAGAAATCTAAGAAAATCATGATTAGCAAAGCTACCATGACCTGGTTGGATGACGTCGAAGTTGCACAGATCTAGATCATCGTAAAATTCAATGCAATGTATTACTATGCGTACAAGTAGTGCTCTGAGCATGGGTCCCGACATCTGAAAGGCGAGGCCTTGACTCTCGGAGTATTATGCTGCAAACACCCTATCAATTGTGCGAGGTTGAGCAAGCATATCTACTATTCTTCTACGGCTAATCGATGAAGCCACCAGATACAATAAGGATGCCAACAAGGGGAGACGTCGCATATGTCAAAGTTTTCGCGCTGCGGGTAGAAGATGCATTAGCGTTACAGGAAGCATCGGCGGAAGCGATGTTCAATAGATCTGCGATCAAGATTGAAAATGCAAGAAGAAAACCTCAAAGCGTCGATATTTTCATGTAATGGCTAATCTACAATGTCTAAGTACTTGGAGAGCAAGCAACTGCCTTCCTAAGCATTTAAAAATTCATAGGAGCGCCTACTATGAAGGGTCCCATCTTTCCATTTCACTATTGGCTTGGAGTGCTTGGCGTACAATCAACGGGTGCCAACCAATCCAGTCATTTTGCTTTCCTCGTACCTCACGTTAATGCTTTCCCGGTATGACGATGTTGGAACGACCTTGATCAAGCAGGTGTCATTCGGTCCTCGAACGCTGCCAACCTGGCGCTACACCATGTACCTGAAGGCGAACCGTGCTCCAACTTCTCCGCAAGCGCATGTCAGCTTGTCTGATCAACTTTATGACTAGCGTTTGTCCTCCGCCGTAGCTGACTGTCCTAGAAGTGGCAGTTCCAGATCTCAATTTAAGAAACAGAGCTTACTACACCTACGATCATCGCATTGACCAAGCTTCGGTTGGTTGCAGGCTGCTTTTCGCATGGGTCTGTCAGCCAGGCTGGGCTCTGGGCCTCTGCCCTATCAATCTGCGCCTGCTCTCACACTGCAAGCCCGCACAATGCTTACTGAAGCCTGCGGAATACGGCCATGCATGCAGGAACGCGTGGAATAATGCTGCAGTCACTATGCATGGCCGATTCTTCCAATTCTCTTCAAAGCATCATCATAATTTTCATGCGACATAGCTCATTCCTTGGGAAGGAGATCTTCTCCTTTTTCCTTTTCTAGACGTGTCTACTGCGTTCAAAACCCGGCGTATGCCCAGATGAGTTTTGCGCTCATTGATCTTTCCCTTCGTGATATATCACTGCTTTCCAAGAAGAGAAGATTTCATTAGTCATGGCGACCAACAATTCTCGAGGATATTCGATGCTGTACTCTTGTATTGCAGTAGGCGTCACGGTCACCATTGCCGTAGTCTTACGACTGGTGGCACGATTGAGAAGCAAGGCTGTCATTGCCGTTGATGACTGGTTAATCGTTGCCAGTCTCATACCTACGTATGGCATGCTGGTATGTGGCGGATTCAGTCAGTTTCCCTTCTGGAGAATGTGACCATGCTCACTGTTAACATTCGGCGCGAATAGTGGTCAGAGATGGTGGAGCAGGGAGGCCTATCACAACTTTGACCAACGCCGAAGTAACCATATTCCTCAAGGCGAGTTTTGCAAGATCTTTAACTTTATTCTGGATGTATCTCTGATCTACTCCTTAGGCGCTCCAGGCCACCCTCATAACGTATTCCCTTACTATAACGATCGTTAAAATATCGATACTATTGATGTACCGCCGGATCTTTCCTACGAAATGGTTTCAGAAGATGACTATGTTTGTGGGTGCTGCATGTATTGCTTGGTTCATCGCAGAGATTCTCAGCGACATGTTTCAATGTCACCCAATCACTGCGGCTTGGGACCCGGCCTTTTTATTCTCAAGTCAATGCATCAACCTTGAAGCCTACTTCTGGGGAATATCTGCAACAAACATGATACTAGACGTGATTATTTTATGTATGCCTCTGCGCGTGGTCTGGGAGCTCGAGCTTCCGACGCGACAGAAGTGTATCCTGTCTGGAATCTTCATTATGGGTGGCTTGTAGGTGCAATGCTCTCGAAGTTGTTATATGAGTTTAGTCTAACTATTTATAGTGTATGCATTGCGAGTATAATGCGCATGACTACCCTGACTATATTAAGCAGTAATGACCTGACCTGTAAGCTCTGCCTTAAATGTTGCCATACGAATCGCTCAAGCTGATACCTCTCAGATTCAATCGTCACACCCTACCTCTGGTCCCAACTCGAGCCCAGCACCGCCATCCTTTGCGCCTGCCTCGTCACCTACCGCCCTCTCTTCGCCAATCTCAGCCTCGGCTTCCTAACCTCCTGGAGCCGCAGTCGCTACACCCCACCTGGCGCCAAGTACATGTCCCACGGCAGCACCCAGCGCGACAGCACCATGCAGTGGCCTCTGGGAAGACCCGTCAGCGCTGGGTTTGAAAACCTGGATGATCGGGCGACCAAGGGCGATTTGCATGTTGTGCATGTGGGCGTTAGCTCGAGGGTATCGAGTCCGGCGAGTACGGCAAGCCCGACGAATCCTGTGCATGTGAATCATCAGGATGATTTTGGGTTTCCGATGGTTAATGTTAGGAGGGGGAATTCTTTCGTATGACAGTGAAACATATGGCATCCCGTGTTATGCCAGGAGAAATATTGCTACCCAATGTTTGATACAGGTATTGCAGACCACCAATTCTCTCCGTTCAGATCAGGCTTTTGAGGGTTTGCATTCATGGTGCGCGCTGTCAGTCGCCCCGAGCCAATCCTGCTTGAACGTTATGCCGCCATGTGTATGTCTCTGGGTTCTCTTGGGCCGTCATGTTTTATCGCTTGCAATTCCTACATCATATATTACAAGGTCAGACGAATAAAAAGCATTGTCGGGCGGGGTACTAGAAAGCTGCGCAAAAATGGGTATTGTATATCAAGAATACACGGGATGATCCAGAACAAGTAATGGATATTGGATGTTTGTATAAAAAGGCTAAAGAAAATCGTATCAGCAACACTCATGATATACTTAATGAAGTCAATGAGCAACCTGTTTCAACAATAATGGACCCAAAACAGTGTATGTGAATCCCTATATCGTAAGAAAAAAAGCAGGATTCTCACCGATACCCTCGATAGAAATAGACCCTGTTAGACTAACTATATAATCGCGCCGTAAATCCCAACGTACGAACTTGCTACAGGGCAATCTATATTCCTCAACCTTCCCCATCAGCGAACCACAGTCTTAACCCACCCTCCGCAAAAATGGCAGGACGGTTTCAGCAACGATGGCGATTGCCACTAAAAAATCATCAGGGAAGGGCATTTTGAACAAGAGGATCGCATGAAAATTTCCACGGGAGTCGGAGATGATTTTTCTACTCGCTGCCTATGAGAAGGGCAATAGTTGGATGTAGCAGTGGTAAGGAAGGGATTTTGCGTAAGGGTTTTGGTGAAAAATTAAAGAGGTTCGTTAATGAGGATAAGATTGGAGGTTCCTAGGGGGGTATGCTCGGGGTTGGTGGGTGGTGGTTGCTTGAGCAGAGAGCGAAGTGGTGTCACAGCGAGCAGTAAGTATGTTAAATGATAGAAAATGGAGGAAGATGGGGGGGGAGGATATCCCTAGACTTGCCCCATCGAAGCAGGAAAAGAACGTTTTTGTTAGCTACATCAATAGCTAGATAGTGGTATATGATATCAAACCAGACTCTTTGATTTGGCCCTGCAGGACTTGGAGGTGACGGGATATACCATGTGTTGCTCGTCATCCGAGGATATCTCCCATCAAATGGTTATTCATGGACCAAAGGTTCAGTCGGTGGAGACCCCCACCCATGGAAGGCGTGAATCTCCACCAACAGAGTGTTTGATCCATGGATGGTGGTCCTAATCCATTGATTAAATGATTATGTAAATATGAAGCCATTTCCACTTGTTACTACTACTAGCTAACTGACTATCTCACTGTCGCCCTCGAGGCCTATCTTAGGCCTATTCACGTCGTCGTCGTTTAGTTCCGTCAATCACTGTCTTCTGACCAGGCTGTCGATGATTATTCTGAGTCCTCGCCATATTCGAGATGAGAGAACAATAATTCGAATGTTTTCTCTTGTGTTCTTTAGAAGTCATCTGAATATCCATTTTAAACGAAGTCATAATAGAAAGAGCGATGATAATAAAGAGGAGGAGGAAGAAGACGGTGACGACGATGAGACTGAAAGATCTCAGTATAAGTAGTAGATATTTGCTCAAAGAATAATCTATCTTTTTATGATAAACCTTCTTTGAATGTATCATTTGATTCATGGATGGGAACTTGATCGAAGGATGAAAGACCCCCCATCTATGAGTGGCATCAATCGGGTGTTTGATCTATCGATTTCCATTCGATCCATGGATGAAAGCATTTAATTGTATATATGCAATATAGAGAACAAGGAATATACAAGACAGAGCTCAAAGAACACAATCTGCCATCCTCCCTTCTTCTCGATGGTCCCTATGTTTTCTGAGGGTATAGAAGATAACATCCACCGTCATACAGAGAGCAATATGTATGCATAATGAAAGCTCCCCCTTTTCTTAGATTTCCTTACTCCGTGCGGTTGCCGGAAGACACGATAGCATAACCCAAAGAATAAAACAACTTTGCCTAGATCTGACAGCCCTTGCAGAGAATCAAGAGAATTGGTTATGGAAAGTAATCGTAGCACCTCAACGAAGTATTGTTCGAAACCAGCTTTCGGTGGAGAGACTAGGCGACTGCGACACCGGCAGGAATATACGGCGATGTTAATAAGTTTGTGCCTGCCACAGGTGCCTGTACGGGGGCGGGTGCGGGTGCAGGTGCAGGTGCCGGGGCTGGACCGGGAGCTGAATCAGGTTATGCTGTATCAATGTTGTTGTTGTGTGGGGTCCAATCCAATGTGCTATTAGGTACAGATGAATCCATTGTTTGATTTAGTGGAGGACCGAGATCGGGGGACTGATGCAAGGAGTGGGGACCATGACTACCAGGAATCTTTCGGTTCATTTCCGAGTTGGTAGACCATACAAAGAGACCGATCCCACCGTGTCTCCCTGTACGTGTAGAACAGCTTAGCAAGTATATTATAAGGTCGCTCGCGAAACAGACATAAAACTCACCTGTTGGCTGCCATCCCGATTTTTTGGCTAACTTGACGCACTCCCACTCGACCTTTTGTGCGGCATGCCAAATGTCCTCGTAGCTTGCTAGATCTGATGTTGGCTTTGTACCCCAGTCCCACGGTTTGATACCAGGTAGCTCGCCCGGTCCAAAAAAGTTCAGATTCACAATAGCGACTGTGCAAGTGTCTTTATATAATGGTTAGCCCGGCCATTCAAGGGGCCAAGACGGAGAGAATTGAACTTACTGTACATGTACTTTCTCGGCGTCCTATTTATGGCGAGCGATAGATGCGGCTGGACATTGTCGGCGAGAAACTCGAATTCGGAGTCTTTATGCTTGGAGACTTCAGTATCATGGAGCTTTCTGATCGCCCTGAGGCAGTCGGATTCTTGGTCGCCAATGTATTCCCACTGTGGCGAGTCCGCGCAGTATGAGTCATCTCCGTCGTGACTGGGACGACCGGCTAGTGGAGAGGTGTTTCTGGGGTTGATGACGAAGCTTATTGCAATCTGAATAAAAAGGGAAAGAGAGAGCAGGCTTTTCAGATAGCTTTGAATGGACGAACACGATTGATGAGTTGCCATGTTTAAAGCGGTCACCAGTACGTGACCTTTTGAAAAAAAGTAACGCTGAGGATTTGTGGTATTTATGAAGCAGACTTATCATTGCGGCTACATGAGGTTATCCCTA
>JAABUO010007731.1_pt1 | contig 12240 bp, 9 predicted proteins | sample 5559291 | NCBI WGS metagenome assembly JAABUO01 (sample SAMN10711878, study PRJNA513372) | rock metagenome | isolation source: Antarctica rocks | place: Antarctica: Victoria Land, Finger Mt sud
GTCAGTGCCTAGTTCTACTGCCCGCTCCTCGTACTCCTGATCATTCCGAACGGTGAGGTCTTCAGCTGCACGGTCGCCCTCGGCGGATTTAGGCAGTGCTCCTCGCAGAATGGAAGCCGCCATCCTGGAGCACATCTTGTACTCATATCTTGGCAAGGTCAAAAGCGGTGTCCCTGACCAAAGCACGTCCGCAGCGGTGGTGTGAGCATTACACTCCGGAGTGTCGAGAAACAAATCACAGACCCGTGCACGGGATATATGCTGATGCTTTGGAGCAACGTCCGTAAACCTGATGCGCGATGCAACCTCTGAACCAACCCAAAGTAGGGCAGTCTGTTTGAGGTTGCTTTCGCCAAGATCTGGAAAGCGAAGAAGCCATAGTATTGCTTTAGGGATCCGCGAGAGAATGCGGAGCCAAGTTCGGAACGTGGTTGGCTCAATCTTGGGCGGGGACGTGTCAGTGCTGTGCACATGTACGTTTTAGGATTAGAACAAAATACCTTGTAAAGCTGGTTGAAGTTACCCAATACGATAGTGTCATCTGGTAAATCTGGGAACAACTCTTTGCGCATTCTCCAACGCCGTTGCTGTTCTTCGGGCCAGCTGAGCTGCAATTCTTGAGAGTCAGGGGCACTCTGTCGGTGGTCACAGCAGAAGAAGGTGTCTCTGGTAAAGACGATGTTTTCCCCGTAGACCCAGTCATCATTGTCATCGCCATTGTTCCCATCCTTGGTCTGATCTACCAAATCCACGTTCCGCCGCCACGGCCGTAATGTTTGAGGGGGAACGGCAATTTTGTCCGCTAATAGATAATCACACCATTCCGCACCAAGCGTACCGGCGAAACCCATGAATGACATTTGAATCGGCGCTGGACGCGCCGCAAACACTTCGTTCTTAGCCCCACGAGTGTAGCCATTCAGATTGACTAGGATATGAATTTCATCGTTAACGATCTGCTTGACTAGTCGATCAATCGACCATGAAGAGACATCGAGAAATACTGGCGCTTCGCGCTCGATTTGTTGACGATGCACCGACCCGTCACTGGCAGTCGTTGCATAACAAAAAGCTCTGACTCTCTTGGGGTCGTGGAATCCAAAGACGGACTGCATCAGGTGCGCCAAGGGATGATTGTTAAAGTCTGAAGACACATAACCCACATTGAGATGAGGCTCCGGTGGCGCTGGGGGTTCATAAATCCGAGCTGGGAGCCAGGGAGCTCGCAGCGTGGAACAGGAAATCCTGAGTCCGTTGCGCTGAGATATTTTACGAATCTGTTTTGCAGTAAGGGGGCACGTAAAGGTATGGAACGGTAGAACGGTGGGCGCACTGGGGATCGCAAGCGCTGATGGAAGCTGTGGCCGTGCATTATCGATGGCTCGGTTCGGCCGTCTGTGTATATACCTGTTCCAGTATGCCTGCCACCCAAGTCTTTTGGTAGCGCGTTCAATAAGCCGTACGACCTTGGCGCCTTCCCAAGGTTGTTCTGCCCATGCCTGCAACGCTCTGCTTAACCAAATCGACTTTTCGTCATTTCGATCTCGACGTCTGTATCCTGTATCGAGCTGTTCGAGGAGATGTTCTATATCAATGCTGCGAAGGACACCTTTGCCCCAGCCCTCACCATCCCTAAGCTGCTTGTCCACAATGGCAACAACTCGCTGGATCCAGCCAGAGCTACTGGATTGAGACATTCTGGCATCGTACAGCATCCCTTTCTCGTCCACATGCCACCGATCCTGCTTGCCCCCGCAGTACTCAATGCCACCTCGGCCGAGCCAGCTACAGACCGAGTTTAAGGCATTGGCAAGCCCACAAACAGCCTCTGCAAAATTGGGGTTTGACGTGACAGCTCTTTTATAGTAGATTATAGCATCACTGATCCTGCCTTGGTCCTTGACAGCATTGGCTAGATTTGCCAGAGCTATGTCGAAAGTGCCATCACAATCGACTGCTTTTTCATACATCTTGATGGCTGCGTTCAATTGCCCGACGTCTTTGAAAAGACTGCCTAGGTTCGTGTAGAGATGAGCGTGACGATTATCGAGATTCAAGCCAAAATTGTAATATGCAAGTGCAAGTGCAACTCCACTGCCAGGCACAACCCCTGGAATCATTGGCGTAGGATTCTTGTTCTCCCTTGTGCACAGGCTTGCCGGGGAAGATTGCTGAACACTGGCAAGGAGAATGCCAACGTTGTTCGCAGTTGACGGACTCGGTTGAAGAGACAATGAGAGATAGTACAGCGCAAGTATATCTTGTACTCCAGAGGTTGCCCTTGGACCAGTAGCTGTGGCTCCACTGGCAGACATTCCATCCTGATAAATCTTGGCAAGAGACAACAGTGAATTGCTGATAATGGAGATTGCAGCTTTTTTAGCCACTCCAGCCGCAACCTCTGCAAGACCAGGTAACTGGCCTTGTGACGGAAAGACCAGCTGTGACGTCTCTAAAGCCATTTCTGGTACCAACAAAATTGGCTCGTCGGCCCCACCGTCCTCATGAAAGTTCGTTTTGTTGATCATGGTTTGGTCTGAGCAAACTCTCAATATTCGTTTTATCAGCCCTCGAATACCAAATTGCCGCTGTGCCGCACCAACAAGAATGGCATCTTCAAAGGCTTTTGCTGCTCCAGCATTATCTCCGAGGGCATATAGCATATTCCCTTTTCCATGTATCAAGGCAAGGATTCTTCCGTTCTCTGACGGAGGGATGGAATAGCCGCTGGAGTGGAAGCTAGGAGATCTCAGTGTTTTACTGGACCGATTTTGACCTTCGCCGTTCTCCTGGTTGCAGACCCCAAAATCCGATCTTTCCGAGGTCGAATAGCTCGGCGAGAGGCTGGTCTCACTGGCGGATTCACTGTAATGCTCCGGGTATCCGAAGGGACTCAAGGTGTGGCTAGTTCGAAGTGCTTGTTCCACGAATTCAATTATTTTGACAGCCTCCCTTCCACGATGATCTTCGCATAGGAGACCGACCAGATGCTCGACAGCCTCGAAGTAACTGGGGCGAAGCTGTACCGAGCGGAGCCAATAACGTTCAGCTTCAGCCCTCCGGTTTAAAGACAGCAATGTAGCCGCAGCATTAGATATGGCCTCTACATTACTGGGTCTATTTAGCGAACGCTTTTCACTCGGTGCAAAGGTGACTTACTTTGGATCACAACGCAATACCCTCGAGTACCATTCTAGTGCCTTCTGATAATCGCCCAATCCATAAGCCAGACATCCTCCGAGAAGTAGCCCGTCGGTCCACTCCCAACCACTTTCTTGGCAGAGTCTATTAAGGACCTCGATAGCGGTTGCTGCCGCGATTGCTGGAGAACTTCCATATTCCCGAGTCATGGGAGGCATTACAGATCTAGGCTGATTGTGATGATCATGGCCCGGAGTAGGATATCCTTGAGACGTGTACTGGTGAATGTGAGCGGATATAGGCTCAAACGCCGTCGTGCGGTTGTTAGTCGAGTTGTTAGATGTGTCAGAGATATGCTGTGGGTGGGTGAAGTGATGGCGAGACGCATCATGAATGTTGTGTGGATGTGCAACTGGGCGTGGTGAAGTATGTAGACCTAACGCAACACGCCCTTGAAACGCCGGCAAAGGCAACGAAAATGGCCTCGGTGCTTTTGGGTAGATATTGGGTTGTGCGTGTCTCTCACCATTTCGATACGTCTGTGGTACTGCCCTTCGAGAGTGGTGTACGGAAGCCAGCAAGCTGAGATAAATCCGATGAGCCCAGACCAGTACTTGCTCTTTGAAGTGAGCGTTAGTCACTCGGGGATTTGGCTCCTGAAACATTGCTTGTTGGACAAGAGACGGTCCAGATATCGAGGGATGGTGGTCGGGCTCCCAGCTGTTATCTGCCTGTACGCTTTGTGGTCTTCGGGGTACCGGCTTGGTACGATACACGAAACGATTGGCGTGCTGTGGTGAGAGATAAACTGGGTGGCTGGGTGCAAAGCTTCCTCTCCCGTTTGAAACGTCGATGTCGGGCACTGAATGATCCGGGGATGACTGATAGTGATCTGACGAATGCTCGGTCACATCCATGCGATCAACATCAGAGCCGCCTCGCAACCAGTCTTGGAAATTAGTGTGGGCAGGCCGAAGCTGTTTAGCATCATTGGTTTGACTGCTCTGATTTGGACATTGATAACGTGGATCCCGAAGCGGAGCAGGGCGATAGGGTACAAAAGCACCATCGGGCCAATAAGGCCCATATGGTCCAGAATCATTGAGCGACGTAAGACCTAAGCATGGCGGCCACATGGGCTGCAAGACCGTTGGAACTTGCTGACCGCCTGCAAAGTAATTGTATTGATGGGATAGAGAGCCTTGATGCAAGACCGAGTCTAAGCCGGTAGCCGAAAGGATATCAGGTTTTCTTGCATGTGAGAATTGCATAGTTTCCCCAACGTCACTACTGTTCTCATAAGCTGATTGGGATTGAACCATGTTATCGTGCCTGACCTGACGCCTTTGCTCTTCAGCCCTCGCGGAGAATGACAGATCATTGCGCAATGGTGAGTATTCCTCCAGCGTTCCCGCCGGGATGGATCGGTATAAAGTTTGCCCCAGAGTATTTGACGTTGGCACCAGATAATGTTTCGTGGCGTGTGGTCTCGATGTCCACTCTATTGGCCGTCCGTCATATCCTGCAGCAAGAGTTCCATTTGGCGTCTTTCGTCGAAGCATATGCTCTGAAGCATCCGGACTCGCTTCGTAGGACTCACGATTTGGTGCTTGTATTGGAAGGGATGACGGTAATCGCACTGGATGAGCGTATTGTTCGGCTCTCTGCAGCCTATGTTGAAAGCTTGCGATTCGGACCGAGGTTTGGCGTTCGAACGGCGAGGCATCGTCTGGGTGCTGTTGGAGAGGAGGGTTATCGAGGTCACTATGTTGGAATGAATACCGGGGATGGGAGAAGTGATGTGGAGGTGGACGATGAGCAACATTCGTGAACATGATGAGGCGAAAAGACAGATTGTCGAGTCGATATAAAGCCTAGCCTGAGTGTGGACTTGACAGCGGTAGATTAGGGCGAAGTAACGGTTTGACAGCGGCTAAAGGAATGATGGTAGAAATGGGAGGAATTATATAGGCGACACGTCGCTGCAATATCATTGGAGGTGAGACGTCCCAATGCCTTTGCGACTTCTCATACAGCTCTTCGCGCATGTCATTCTATCGACCGATGAGATTTGGCTCAAGGACCCCACGAGTAGTTCTTGTTGTATTGCAAACTGGCTTGAAGCGAGGCTCCTGTAGCCCATCCGATCGGGGGAAGCTTTTTGAAGGGGGTTTCGGGGTTTTGGGGTTTTGAGGTGAGTGGGGGAGAAGGTTTATTCCCAGAATCTTAGAGAGCTGTGCGAAGTTAGTCTGAGATGATTTGAAATGGATGAGGAGGAAGCAAGCAGTATACTGTGATAACTGAGAGTAGATCTTTTGTCTTTCCTTTTCAAATTTGCTTTAGGGAAAGCGTGTGTTCAGTCGCAGTACCTACATAATAAAATGCAGTGGGGCTGATGACTGAGGCTTGCAGCCTTGCGAGACTAAGGTATTCAAGGATAGTCTAAGGTTAGTAGCCACGCCACGTCTACGTTAGAGACTTAAGAGTACCGTAATTGATAATTAGCCGAAGCATAGTGCAGATGTTGGAGTGGAAAAGCAAGCAACTAACCTGGAAGACTCGTACACGATCTAGCAGGCCTATACACTCAGATGCTTCTGGAATGTACGACAAGTAAAACCAGATATTCGGAACTTGGAGAATGCGCACAAAACGAGCAAACCGAGTAGAAGGTCCCTGAGGCAAGATGCCTGACTGGATGACCCTGATGATTAACAATGTATTTCTTACTATGGTAGGGCCCCTACCATAGTACATTCATTCATTTACGGTAGAGTACTTGAGAGGCAGACCAAAGGGGACAGCATCCCTGTTATTGTATTTCATTGGATTATAGCGAATCTTGAGTGGTACCCGACATTAGGAGAACGAATGGTGGTGCTTAGAACGCCAAAGCTCCTGTCAATGCATGTGACGCGTCGGATACTGCACGGTGTAGCCATCGCTCCAGCAGACTGGTCATTGGTAGTATTACAAGCTCACAAGTGCAAAGTGTTCTGCAGTACTTCCGTATTGCTCTCTAATGGCCTCTGCGCAACTTTCTTCCACTGACAATCACGTAGAGGAAGTGAAACAGCCTTAGGGGCCACGACTGTCTTACGTCAAATACAACAGAAGTACTTACTCTCTAGGCCACTCACACACACCTGCATCAGACTTTACAACCTTATTTGAATTGTGTCGATCGTTGCCCACCGTAGTCTCTAATGCGGATACCTGCTGATGGGTTGAGATGGTTTGTCCACCTTTATCACTACCTTGCTGCGTTGACGAGACGGCATGCCCTTTACTCTACCTGCACGTCCATATACAAGACCCTACATAATCCGCTCGCCGGGGATATCACACCTAAGAACGCATAGCACTAGCTAGGCACTTGATAACTGAGAAATATATGGGTTAGCACACCATAGGCGTTGAGTTTAAAAATCTTCACTGTCCAGGAGCAATGCCCCACAAAATATACTCAGCCAGAATATAACTATATAGACACGGGGTCGGTGAATGTAGACCACGAAAGATGGACCCCCACATCTACTCCGAGCGGAAAAAGATGTTGCGGTGAGTAATGGGTCTCAGTAGATATCATCTTCTTTGCACCAAAATAGGCCCGAACCATAGATTGAACCAATCCTCAAGGAAAGGAGGTAAGGGCCAGAGTGTTGGCAAAGTCTCCATGCATCAAGCTATCGGCCTCTAGCGATGCACATCGCTCTGCGATTGCACGTAGGTTTTCGGTCAATATTTTTTCAGTTTGTTGGAGAGAAGCTATCACGAGCAGGGGAGAAGATACAGTATTTCAGTGCGCACAAGCCTATGACTCTGGAACTGTAGGCATGTCAGCATGCACCCATGACTGCTGCGTTATCAAGTACCACCCACTTTGGATCTCCCCACTCTCGATATCGTCACTAATTTCTTTTGGCGACCTTCCATCCACCTGACATCCCACGCTGAAAGCAGTCCCCAGAATCTCTTTCACCGTTCCGCTGAGCTCCTTCGCTAATGACTTGAATCGCATGGTCCGGGCAATTTGAATGATTTCATCGAGGGGAATTGACTTGGTGTGCTTAATATTTTTCTCTTTCTTTCTGTCTCGTGGCGGTTCTTTGAGGGCTTTGATGACGAGGGACGATGCTGACGGAACGACTGAGACCGCAGCTTGCCGATTCTGAATAGTGAGCTTAACCGTCACACGTAGGCCTTTCTATAAAACAGTATATCAGGACCATTGCTACTGCATGTAATGGCGCTTTCGGATGAGCAATCTTCCCATCATACATACCCAATCGCCTGTAGCTTTTGCAATGTCTTCACCAACTTTCTTTGGGGAAAGACCGAGGGGGCCGATCTTGGGTGCCAAAGCGGAAGAGGCGCCTACTTCACCCCCCGTGGCTCTCAAGGTGCTGCAAAGTTGGTCTTCTTAGTTGCCATACGAATAGGAAAGAGTTTTTGACTCCCGGGTGTTGAAATGTAGTGCGGTATTGCTTACATTTCCTTCACCTCATTAGGATCGAATTTGGGAGCTACAATGACAAACACTGTCAGCCAAGTACTATGTGTACATATCTGGAACACATACGCATAATGATACACGAGCGTGGTTCAAGCTTTCTGTGCTGTTGGAGATGCTTTGATTTCGAACTTCGTTTGTGGGCGCTAAGATTATACTCAAATTTTACACGCGGTATCCAGCGAATGTAAATTACAAGCTAAGCATCATTTAATTACGGTACCTCCCTTAACCTTGAACTACCTCCAAAGGATTACCTAGGCGTCAAAGGTTAAGGAACTTTCAACGGTCGAAGCTCTGGAGAACATAGTGGCTTTGGCATGGTCAATCCTGATTACTGTATGAATTGCTTTATGTACTCAAAGTGGGAGTTCAAAAACTACGTATCCGGCAAATCCTTAGCTCGTATTGGAAACAGCAAGTCTAGTGATAACATTAGCTTCGTAGGCCTTACCCGGTTCATGAGTTACATACTTCATTAGAGAATCCATAAATGTCTGCAAGGACACATCGTCGGTGAAGATCGTCTGGGCAGATTGCGACGCACTACCGTACGCACTCGTGGTATGTGTAGTTGACGGGTTAAGTTTGGATAGCAGGAAGCGAGCTTGTGAACCCCCTGCGTCACATATAATGAATCGAGGTAACGGAAATCGATCTTGAACCAATTCCTGCGTTGGATAAGTAGCTGCTTGTAGTAAAGCCTCTGAAGCTGACTTCTCAGGGAATACTGACCCTTGCGTCTTCTTTTGGCTGTTCAAGGATTCTTTTGAAATTTTCATAACCTTCTTGATCCTGATAACCTGCTTTTCTCCACTCCGCGATTGTCTCTCCATGATATATTAGAATTTGGAAGAAAGTATCTAGAAGAAGGATGTGTGTGGGCTGTATGGAAGCCGAGTCGAGCAGGACTGGTAAACTTCCTTCCTGCTCGAAAGTGTAAGAGTCCAGCGTAGGCTGGATCATAACTAGAGAATCTCCGACGTATTCATGGTTAAGAACATGTCTATAGAATGCAGTTTCATCAGGAGAATTGTTGAATACCTGGAGGAACTGGCTGCGGCGAAGGTGGAACATGAATTGTGGGTAGAGTGTAAAGTTCTTCTCCAGTCGGAAAGAAGAAGGGTCATCCTTTCTGTACTCTGCAAACCTAGAGCAGAGGCGAATGAGCATCCTATCGACCCAACGGAGAACGTCAGGACCGTCATCAACTTCAGCCTTGAATACGGCGATACGTGACATCAAAACTGCTGCGGCTTCCTGGTCAAAAGATTGTGCAATAGCTGGATCACCGGCAGGCCCACTTAGATTCCGTGCCACTGTCGTCACACGCAGGTGAAATTGACCGGATGAGTGCTGGTAATAAGTCAAGAACTGCATCATGCCCTTCAGTGAACCCTGCTGGTGTTGCGTTGGTCCCCCTTGATTGGCTATCTCAAAATACAATCCATAGGTTGCTGTGGGGTCAATACCACACATTTTCCACGAGCAGGTGTTACCAATACCGCATTCAGTTTCGCCCACCGAGTTTGACTTCTTGTTAAGGGATACAGCATGACCTATAAGACCAGTAACTTTCAATTCTTTTGTAGTGAGGACTTCCAGAGACGCATTAAATCCCATGAGCAGGTTATCACTAGCGTCCTTGTCAAAGATCCGTACAAAGGACTGCTTGAATTGTGACGATGTGAAACTATCGGTAAGGATCATGTGTCCACCAGTAGAGTTTGGTAGACCCTTCATCTCGAGAAGACCGACTTGGTCTAAGCAACCGGCGAAGATGTCGATGATGTGACCATTGTGGGCAGTACGCTTTGCGAGGTTATCATAAAACTACTTCAGTTAGCTACGTGCTCACCCATCCAAGTCGATTGAGCTTCCTGACCTTTAGAGCCTTCTTATAGTACTTGATATTGTCTCGGTCAATGTCATGGTGAGATCGTATTGGTTCGCGCAGTTCTGGGCCAACCACTAATCCTGGTCCCTCTGTGGCTGGTCCACCAGCAAATAGCATAATTCTACCGCCCATGTTCTGGAAAGAAGTCTCTAATAAACCCACAGCAACACTCAATGCTACACCGGTACATCTCAAGGAGCGTTTGTCGTTTGCCACTGGCCAAGGATCCTTCTGGAGCTGCTCTAAGGCATTCGTAAGTTGAAATTCGCATTGCTGGACAGGGAGTAAAAATCTGGCTGCGGGTCCCATCATTGGAGCTGGTCTTCCAGGTTGCTGAGGTACATTCGGTCGTACACCCGAGTTCACCAGACCCAGCATCTCCTGGACTTGTTTCGCGTTGTAGTCTTTGCTGCCTCGGAAGACGTAAGACTTCGCACATTCCGTATAGCCGAGCTCGTGCACTTGTGTCTACACGCATGTCATTTGTGTAAGCAGCAAAGTGGCAACAAGAAATCATACCATTGTCCCGAATGTTATCAGGCCCACAAGAGCGTTTGGAGGTAGGAGGCTAAGGCTCATCACTAACGAGTCCTTCAGCGCTTTCAAACTGTCCTCCTCCTGGCAGGTGTCCACTAGATATACAAATATGGGAGGGGACGGTGCAGGGCGTGCCAGTCGGTATTCGATCGTTGTGCTTGACGGATGTAGCTCAGGAGGTATGGCATCCGAGGTAATGTCTTTGTAATGTGGAGGTAACCCATTCCGAGACAGACAGAAGGGGCATATCCATAACCGGGCGCGAATGTCGACTTGACTGCACTAATCAGTCTGATTCTGCTAATATGGGTTTAAGGAGTTGTACGCGAAAGGGTTTAACACCGCTCTGCAGGGAGGTTTGCAAGCCACAGGCTCATATTGCAGCAATGGCGTATCAGGCTTCTCTTTCAGAGGCGTGTAGAGGGCGCCGATTGGGACAACAAGTCGCGAAGCTTCCTTGACAAGCATCAGCTACTTTTCAGGTAGAGCGTGGGGTTCATCGAGTACCATCCGAGAGCTGGGAAACGTGTTCCAACTAAGCCTGATGCCATCTCTATCCTCAACATCACTCCACTGATCCTTCAGACTTTCATATTCGATATTCATCGCTAATAACTAGGCCTTTCTCATAGAGACGACACAGCAGTCAAGTGAACAGCTTGGACAGCTGCGAGTCACAGTTGGACTGTGTTTATGCTTCTGGTCTACCGAGGGAAAGGTATGTCAGTACTAAACAGGTGTTGTGGAAGCTTGGGTAAAAGTACCTTAAAGTACGGTTCACTTGGTCCAGCTGCAGCCTAACCTATTGGGCTTAGTGCGGTCTAGAAATCCCATCAACATCAAAAAAATATTCTACCGCTTCCATCTACATGCAACGCCAGTAACAAAAGCACATTACTATTGACGATCTTGGTGCACGTATATCTTGATTGTTTTCGCGGTGGCGGAGATGCAGCTTACCCATGGCTGGGCGCCTGACTTCGAAGAGTCGTTACGACTTTCGTGAGAATTTGGGAATCAGCAGAGGTTAAATGATCAAATGCCTATGGTCTTGCGATGTTCGCCCTCGATTATTTGTACTGCAGCCATTAACTATAGCATCTTCTGTACACTGATCGACGGAATCAACTATGTCGGTTTACTATTGATACTTCCGCGCGCACTTGAACATTCTCACAACTTTGACCATCGCACAGTAAATTACTTTCCTCTTATCTTGAATTCGTCGTTGACTAAATTAAGACTACAATACAAGCCATCTTTCTGTTACCTCTAGGGCTTCTTTGACCTCCCCGTTCGCAGACCACAGTCCTTGCAGACTGAATGCTGCTTCCTTTGCAAAATTTTCTTGTGCTGAATCAAGGCCATCTATCTTGAAGTCGTCACTCAGAGCCAAACACCGCTGGTAGAAGGGGATAGCGAGATGTGTCAGACCTAACATATGGTACGCGCGCGCAACATTGTACTCTGCTTCCTGCTTCTCAGAAGTTATATCGGCACGTTGACGTATGTCATAGTATGTAAAAAGAAAAGCGAATCCTTGTATCAGTAGATGATGCCGATTGCCAGATTGACGCTTGATAGCATAGTGGAGATAACTCAAAGCCAACGAAAGATTGATTACTGGATTAGTGGAGTCCAAAGCATACGCTCGGAGAAAGTAATCTGCAGGCTGTCAGACAGGATCACAAGGGTCTAAGGTCAGCAAGATACTAGGGTTTTCATCAAAGACCTACTCAATGCATAAGAGTAGCTTCTCCCGACATACAGAATATGCCCGTAGAGCACCAGAAGCGCAACGTCCATGTCTTCTGCTTGGATTAAATTTCCCTTCTTGTCCTTCGTGGTGTATGAAGCCCTCTCTTGAAAAAGGCTCTTGCTACGGGCATCGCCAACCAGAGAGAAATCCATTGCCTTCAGTTGTCGAAGTACATACTTTTGCGATGGGCCACAATTATACCAAGAATTAGCGCTGTCACAGAGTCTATTCAGCGCAGAGAATAAGCGATATCCATCAGTGACGAATTGATACTCTTTCATGAACCAACGAGCAATGTTGCATAGCGTCTCTTCATCGTTACCAATCAGAGCACATGCTTTATAATAATTAGTAGGGTTATGGTCCCAGATAGATATCATAAAAACGTACTGA
>JAABUO010007732.1_pt1 | contig 12239 bp, 9 predicted proteins | sample 5559291 | NCBI WGS metagenome assembly JAABUO01 (sample SAMN10711878, study PRJNA513372) | rock metagenome | isolation source: Antarctica rocks | place: Antarctica: Victoria Land, Finger Mt sud
GGACGTGTCTTGCAAGATGATCACGCCGAGTGAATGTAGTATTGCAATGCTGAACAGGGCAGATAAGCTCCCTCCCTTTTGATCGCGTCGTCTCCAATGCCGAAATCTGAAGTTGAAGATCGTTCACCACACCGGATAGCTTCTGAACACGTTCTTCTAGTACATGTATCTTCGTGAGACATTCACAGTGGACTTCTGAAAAATTACGGCTTTTTTTTGCCCCATTCTTACTTTCAATTATCGGGGAGTCCGGATGAGACCTTTTGCTAGCAGTTCCTGGGAGACTTTGATTGTTGAAATCACCCTCTGACCCGCAGATATCAGGCTCTCCGAACCGCTGCGATCCTGGAAATAATGTTATTTTGCACAGGCAAAAGAATGCGGGAGAATAACGACTTACCACTGCCGCGATAAGGGATAAAGGACGTTAAATAAACACTTGAGCCATAAGGCATGGTAGCTAAGGCCACTCAAAGGTATAAGTAATGGCTTGAATTTGTGGTTCAACCGGAGAATTAGACGTGGTTTTAGCGGGCCGATGGTTACTCCGAAGAATATGACGAATGCCTAGTAGCGTTGGTAGTCACTCGTGTCATTCTATCACGTGCTCGGAAGTTGGCGAACACCACCTTAGATAGAGGGGGATCACATGACCAGATTAGCCACAAGCTAGTCCCCAATAGGCCTAAGCATCTCATTTCGACAGTTCTAACGGCTGGGCTTCTGTTCTCTCCTGAGAACAGGGAATTCGCAATTGATTTAGTGTGGAGGGCAGGCGTGGAGGCATATGGAGCGTTGTAGAAAGTAATTTGCCTGACGTGTTTACTGCTATTATTGCTCTTGATGTCACTATCATGGCTCGTTCAGCCCTATGGATCGCCAAGGCTACGAACGAGGCTCTGCCCGAGGGGCCGCAAGAATGGTAATCTTAGTGTGGTTATCCGAGATCCTCCTTTACCCAAATACTCATCATCTCGCACACATGTCTCTAGCACGCCGTGATGTCGCATCTTTCATGAAATTATCACCAGAACGAAAATCCTTCTGTCCTGCCACACCTAACGTTCGATATATTGTTTTATTACGACCATACCTGCCTAGTCCTCCAACAATGACGGGAATATCGCCCGCAGCTTCCGCCATCCGAAGGCCGTGGCTGGTGGCAACGGGAGTGCAAATTGGAAGGGCATGTAGACTAAAAGATTGTGCAAACTGGAGTAATATGTAAACTGAGAGGGTTTGTAGACTGAGAGAGTGTGTTGAAAAGTGTGCATACTGGAGGGGTGTGCAGGGTGTGCAGCAAACTTCGAGGGTGTGCAACCCTAAAGGGTGTGCAGCCTTCGAGGGTATGCAGCCGTGGGGGGTGTGTAGCCTTCGAGGTTGTGTAAGCTCAAAGCGCATACACTTCCTGAGTGTACATACCTCTTATAAAGGTATACGCTTCCTTGCAAAGATATACGCTTACTGGAGGTATACACTTTCTATGTGTACATACCTTTCGAGCGTATATACCTTTAAGGGGTATACACTTCATGAATGTATATACGTTTCAAGGATGTAGGTGCGCAAGTCCAAAGGGTATAAAACTTTAGAAAGTGTACACATTTAGAGACTTGGGCACTATCTCATCGGATCTAGAAGACCTCACACAATCTATCTACTCTCATTGTGGTTGAGCCCTAAAACCACTCTCCCAATTACGTGTAGACTTTGAAGGCCTCCTCATATCCTGGCCCTTTCAAGTCTTTGGCAAAGACGTTGCCAACGAAGAAAACTCTCGTTGAGGGCTATGGATTGGGCTGTGCGCACCGCGTTCTTGATTGCGAGCCCATTAAGACCGATTGCAGCATCTCAGCGCCTGACTCGAGGTGACTGGGCGTATCACAAGCTTACCTAACCCGTACGATCCTTTACTGTGCAAGCAGATGTAGTAAGTCTACACGCGTCGTGAATCTGGTGTCAGCAAAGGGGAATAAATAGCGTGGCTCTATCAGTAAAGTAGCAGGTAAAGAGGAATCCTCGTCGTCCTCGCGGGCCCTGGGCTCTTTACGGTCCCTGCAAGCTCTACACGCCCTGCACGCCTTGCACTCCTTGCACGCCTTGCACTCCTTGCACGCCTTGCACTCCTTGCAAACCATGTGGACCCGGCGGACCATGTAGTCCTCGCGATCCATCTGCCCCAGGGGTTCCGCGTGGTCCTTGCGGTCCTTGCGGTCCTGTTGATCCTGACGATCCTGACGATCCTGGTGGTCCATGTGGTCCAGGTGGTCCTCGATATCCCTGATCTCCTGGCGGGCCGGGTGGTCCAGGGTGACCACGTAGTCCTGGTATCCCCGCTGGTCCAACGGGACCAGCTGCCCCTGGTGGTCCAGGATAACCTTGGGCTCCCTGCGGACCTGGTTGTCCTTGGATACCTGGTGCTCCTCGTGGTCCATACGGTCCCGGAGGCCCCGCAGGCCCCGCAGGCCCCGCAGGCCCCGCAGGCCCCGCTATTAACCGTGGTGGACGGTAGGAGCACTTTTCCTGCTGTCTTAGGCTGCAGCAAAGGGCAAGCAGCAATAGAACCCCCAAAATGATACATCCCACAATAATTCCGATCGTTGTAGCCGAGGTGTTATCGCCATTATTAGAGACTGGGGTCTGGCTGTTGGCAGACGCTGGAGTCTGAGTTGTAGTTATAATGGCTTGTTGTTCAGTTGTTGCGGCTGTTGCACAGTTCGTTGAGGAGCCTAATTGGTAGACAGTTGTATAAGTAGTATGAGGTTTCGTGATGCTAAGCGTTACGAAATAGCCGGTCTCGCAGTTCTTTGCTTGCATGGCGGGGCCTGGGAGTTTGGTGTCATCAAAGCTGGCATGTTCTCTTGAATCCGAGACTAATAATAAGATTTATTATCCCTAGCCGTGACTGAATGGTGCCACTGGTATTAGTCTGACCGGGTTCTGGGATAACTGTCTTTGCATGCATCGATGACGACGAACGCCTCATCAAAGCTGCTTTTCTCAAAAGAGAACCTCGTAGGATTAAGCCCAATGGGATGTCGAAGAATGCCATATTCTAAGGGGGAAGGCGCTGGTTATCTTATCCACGTGGGAAAATCCAATTCGCGAAGAGAATCCACGCTCATGCAGTCACATCAAGGGAAGGACTTTTGTCTATAGAATCGGCCACCACAGGGGGGGAGTTGCCAATGGACAAATTTCGAGTGCAAGAAGCAGCTCGAAATAGGAAGGAGGGACGTAAAAAAGCACGTTCGGCAGCTTCGTGAAGGGGGTAAGGAATGACGAAAGAATGGCCAGCTGTGGACAGGCCTTGCAGCGCCTAAATGAAAATGCGAATTGATAGGTCGACAGCGGCCATGAATTTCAACTTCATTTGGCTTAGTAGTTACAGATATGCAGAGGTGACCGTTTTAGGAGATACTATAGGCAACAATTTCTGCCTATATGCAAAGAATCCGAACCAGCGAAGGAAATCCACCTGTAAAGTCACTGATACACGATGATAGGTTAAGAGTACTGTCAGTGTGTAGCAGCCACCAGATTTACGAGTGCTGAGACAAGATGAATGTATCCACTGAGAGTCATTGAGAGGGCTGGACAGATTTAATACGAATGATTGATATTGTGTAGACTAAAGAAAGATCCACATCCGTTGTTACAATCTGCAGCAAGTGATGAGTACGGTTAGCTGCAAGATTATGCCCCTTGTATTTGAACATGTAACTTCGACAATGATCCTCGGAAGGATAAAGCGGTGGCGGATCATATTCGAAAGGATTCGTATGTGGTAGAGATTCGCGAGGGGCCGGGCGAGCATTGGTGCCTGTAGCACGGCGCCTCTTGATCCAGCCTCTGACAGTAGGTCAGTTGCGATAAATATGAAGATGCAGATACGAATCCTCGAAGCCGTGAGCCTCAGCTTTCTATCCTTCATCGGTTGAGCTAAAACCTTTCAATAGAGAATCCAATTCCTTCCCAAGAAGGATGCTATGATCCCAGAGATTGAAGAGATGATATCTTCGTTATCGACAGTCATCCCACGGTCTCCTACGACGTCTCAGAGAAGCCATCAACACCAACTACGCAGGTGCTTCAAACCCCTCAAACCTTCACGATTAATTCCGAATACGTTGGCACGCGATATCGAGACCTCGTGGTACGGCCTGGGGACAACGTTGTTGTGTACACATGGAAGGATGGTCAGAAAACAGCCATAGCATATAATCGAAGAAGTGACATGGCTGAACGGATCCCTGCTGGCTTTTTAGAACCAGTAGAGCCGCAGCCAGTAACAAGCTCTGAAATCTGCGTGTTCTTTTCCAGTCGCAAGACAATTTACCGCGTTGGAAATCTCACTTGGAATGCTGGAGAATACATCAGAATCTGCAAATGGGATGATCGTTACAAAAAAACCGGTCACGGATTCAATTTGACTACGATGGAAATTGAACGATTTGTTATATCACCAAATGACGCCAAGGTCGTTAGAGCCTAAGATCTGTTCAACATAAGGTCAAAGAACGCACTTGACTAGAGTCTCCGTGGAAAATTGAGCGGCTGAAACTTCAACATTTAGCCGCCGGCCTTTGATATTGGGGTTTGGTGATTTGGGGTTTCGGTGTTTAAGCTTTGATCCCACAATACCCCATCTCAATTTCCAATAGAGTTTATCTTCTATGTGTCCCATATCTGCATGCTGTCTCTGATTTCTCTACACAGCCATTGAAAGGGGAAGTGGGCCATGTTGCAGATGCTGTCTGCCGAAGAACAGGACTTCCCATTGTCTGGTTACACGGTGGAGCCTCCCTGATTCTCTTACAATTAGAGTGCAGCAAGGCAGTGTTGTGATTTGCTCGTCTCTACTTGATTTGGAGATAGATCTTTCTAGCTGTATTGCTTACAACCTGTCGTTGGCTAACTGCCTCGCCTTTAAGCATCCAGTGCAATGTTTAGTCGTGACTATCCACAAACGTTCTCGATCCTTCTTACTGCGCATCATCTTACCGCACAGCATTCACTCTTCGCTCCCAGCATTCATTTCTTGTTCCCAGCATCACTTTTGGCTACTCAGCTCCAATTCTGGATCCTCCAGCTCCACTGGCATCCCCAAGATACCTTAGCTCAGGAGGCACTCTGAATGGCCCGTGACTGGGCCGGTGAGGTAGTGCCTATGTCCTTTTGCTACCTGATCATCCCGGCTCTCCTAGCTAATTTCTCTCAGGAGACTTCTCCTGGGCTTGAGGGTACAGCTGGGGTGAGCCGGTATTGGATCAAAAGGGAGCAAACTGTATTAGGCCTCCTGGGAAAATGGGCTCAGGAGACCTCTCCCTGGGAAAACCGAAAACCAGCAGCGTGGGCGTATTTAGTACGTAGAATCAGAAGCTTCTAGAAGCATGTGACACCCGCTAGTAGCTGAATCCGGTTGACCAGGCATTTTAGCCAGGTACATTATACTCTCCAATTAAACCACGCAGTTTTCTTCTCACTCAAGGCTGAACACGTTCAACAAACAAAGATGCCCCCTTCTATGGGGCTCTGGTATACAATCCTCCACTCTCGAGGTGAGGAAATAGAATGCCCCGTATCTCTCTAAACAAAGGCTTAACGCAGTTGAATGCCTGTGTAAATCCCCCCAAAATGTGTTTGAACCCATCACCATGCATAGTAATCCAACACCTATCCGTCAAGAACTGTCCTATTGAATAAATGGGATATACTGAGTTTCGATGTTCTTTACTGAGCACTTTTTGGCTGAAGCTCAAGCAAAAAAGTGGTTCGCTTGAGGTTGCTATCTAATTTTAGATTAGGCCGGCGGGAAGAGGATCATAAATGAACAATCTCTTCAATTTATGATTGAACCTCATCATACAGCCAATAGAGTACGATATAGGCCAGCGAATCTTGTATTCTATCAAGTCATACGTCCCTTGGAGAAGGTTTGTGATCTATTCCTGGCAGCCGGGACGGTGATAGCGCGTAGGAAATTGTTGATGTGTGCTATCTTAAAACGCCAAATTATTTCAAGCCAGTGAGCACACCCATTACCATCACATGGTTATATTGCTCGCAAGGTTCACGCTCGTCGATTTACTCTGGTTTGGTAGATAAAGGACATAGGTAAGACTTGAACTGATAACGCCTTGGACGAGAATATACCAGCTATGCTTTCATGAATGGTGCGAGGCTATCTAAAATGAGAAATTGGGCTTGTTGGAACTGGATTGTCAGCATTTGAGGAAATAATATACCATTCAGTCTCAGAAAAGGATTGATTGGTTGAGAAGCAGGACGTAGGTAGTTAGCATTGTTGATATAGTCTGTAGGGTGGAAAAGTCCCTAGGTAGAAAAAGTTCGTAGGATGAGAAGCGCCCTCGGGCGAGAAAGTCCATAGGGTAAAGAATGCCCTGAGGTAAGGAAGGCCCTGGATTAGAAAAGGTCCTGGGGCGAGTCAGACCCTGGGGCATTCATTCCCCTACTCCGTCTAATCCCCTACTCCATCTAATCCCTTACTCCATCTAATCCCCTACTCCATCTAATCCCCTACTCCGTCTAATCCCCTACTCCATCTAATCCCCTACTCCATCTAATCCCCTACTCCGTCTAATCCCCTACTCCATCTAATCCCCTACTCCATCTAGTCCCCTACTCCATCTAATCCCCTACTCCATCTAGTCCCCTACTCCATCCAATCCCCTACTCCATCTAGTCCCCTACTCCATCTAGTCCCCTGGGGCATGCATCCCCCTACTCTATTATCGACTACACTGGAAAAGTGTAGCATATCATTGGCTTGAACAGCTTTTGATTTATAAGGAATCTTTCAATTAATCCATACAGATCAACGGATAAGAGACCGAGGTTTAGATTCGGGTTCAGGAACGAAATTCAGAGGTCAGGTGGTCATGAAAGTAGGTTCAATTACCGAAGTGACTTCTGCGACGGCGACATATAGAGGGGACAGTAAAAAGACACATCATAGCTAAGAAAATTCTGCTCCAGTTCTACAAAGTGCAGAGATATATAATAATGCGACGATGGCCACGTGATATAGAGATATTACAATCAACTCATGCACTCAACTGAGCGAGATGAAGCAACGACTTATCAAACATCTCTCGCTGGGACAAGTGACATCTTCTCGGACATGTAAATTCCGTGAACCTTGGCGGCATGATTTTTGAAATGCATCATGCTGTTGAGCGTAATGGCAGCACATTCGGGATGGGGAAAAGGACAGGGCTCACCTGGCCGAAAGGTATGACAGCGGTCGAAGTGTCGTTGCAACGAAAATTTACTACCAAGGTTATGGAGTCGCTCGTCCAAAGGTAGACTGCGATTTCCAAGACAATGAAGGCATTGGTACTGATTGCACCTCAGTGGAAAGAGATGGCAGATCTGAGACTCTGACTCTGACTCAGATGGCTTGGACGGTACAGCGTTCGAGGTAGATTCCGCATCAGCGTCATCCGGATAGCTTTCGATGACCCGGGTTTTTCGTCTTCGGCTGGCTTTGCGGAACCGGCCCTCTTGCAGAGTACAAAGCGACACCAGATCATCCACAACCGAGACCCGCCAACCCACGTCGCCCTCTTCACCGGGCGTTGACGGCGGATCGAAGAAGGCCTGAGCGATGCGAGATCTTTCCACGAAGGCGTACCGAATAGGCCCTGAGGTGAGAACCGTTCGATCGACCGACTCCGCATTCCCTTCGAGTTGCGCTTGAATATCGTTCACCGGAGCGATGGCGTCGTACTCTGCTTGGACCTGCTTCTTGAGCGCCCGCTCTCGTGCTTTAATGAGTCGTTCCACGGCGCGTTTGGCTTCCCGATACTCGTCGTGAATCGGTTCTCCTTCTGCTCGGTACAGAAACTTGAACTTTGATGATCGAATGCGGTGGTAGAGTTGGTCTCGACGGTAGCACAGCGCCTGGGTTTCTGCCTCCTGACGGAGAGACTCTCTCTGCCCGTCGGTCAGCCCCTTGGGTCGTCGCGGGTCGATCAGTCGGCTCATCCGGTTGGCCGCTTGAATCAGCTCCGTACGAGGCTCCGTGCCCCGGTATGCGGCTTGGGTGTGGTACCGGATCATGCGGGACAAGTAGTTGCGGTGGAAAACGGTCGAGTTGGTTTGGTCCATGACCAGGTTGCGGACAGCCTCGTTGGAATTAGGGTCGTCTGATGGATGATCGTGTCATCATTGCTGTCTTGAACCAGAAGTCTCAAGACTCACCGTTGATGGCATTCCCCGTCGCCCGCCGAATACAATAGGTCGTGAAGACTTGCACGAAGCCTGTCTCTTCTCCTAACCGTTTTACCCAGTCGTGATACTTATCGTAGGGGAGCGCCGTGTCGGGCGAGATTTGGAATCCTTGTGTTGTTTGCACAGGCAAACGAAACACTGGAACGTCTAGCACGTCCTCTTTCCACGGGATGGGTTGGCAGTTCAATCCCTTTCGAACGCCCAGCATCAGAACTTTCTCGGGGGTCAGATCGGGAGCAAGGTAGGCATCGTCGTCGCAGGCGAGGCTGATGATGTGGGATATCGCACAGAAAAAAGGATTCGTATCGATGAAGAATGTGTAGGTTTTACTGTAGGCTAGTCAGATTGATGGACTCGGTTTCCTGGCTGTCACTCACGGTCTCTTGCGCTTCTTACGGGACTTGGTTCTGGTGAGTTTCAGCTGCAATGTGAGCGTCACTTCCCCGGTGGTCTTATCGCGCTGAACGAACAAATCCAGGTCCCGATAGGTGATTCCGAGAAGGGCTCCTGGTCGGGATCTAGTGAACGCAGCGACCAGCAAGATCGTCGCAAGTTGAACCCGTTGCCGTTCATGGGGAAAGGTATTTGTGTCCGTCACCCAATGACAGCGCAAAACCTCCAGGAAGTCTTCCGCATCTAAGAGAGGTTTGTCGGTTTCGCTGTCGTCCAGCCCGTGTTCTTCGGCTAGTGAACCGTTGATGAACTATTCCTTTGTCAACCATGTGGGAGCATCGACATTCCCGGCCACTTACATCGAAGATTTGTTTCAAGGTCAACGGGTTGATTCGTCGACCCTTCCATTTGATATATAACTGACTCAGTTGATGCCAGTAGGTCTCGACCGAACTGATTTTCTTGACAGAGTAATTGTTACACAACCAATGAAAAAAGTTCTTGATCCGGCCCTCCGTAGATTTCTTGAGTGTGTAGTAAGGATCGATATCGACGACCTCGCAATACCTAGAAGATCGACGACGTGAGCAAAATCACCAGAGAACGAACATTGGAAGTGACTGACCCTCTCCACAATCCCTCAAGACGATCGATGTGAAGATTGGTCGTATCAGCGTAGAGGGTGGTCGATCGATGGTTTCTATCGACCTTCTCAAATCGTTGGTTGTAATATTCTCGAGCGGAGAGCTTGGTTCCAGTGGACGCGTCGTGAGACGAGTTTGGGTGCCGGTTCTGGGCTTGGAGCGGTGCTTTTCGACGAACCATCCCAGATGATTCTGAGAGCAGCCAAAGTAGAGACTGAACAGAAGAAGATTCTCAAGTACACCAATGCAAAGGGGGAAGTCAGTTGGAGAGGAAGGAAAGAGAAGGCCGGTCTTTATAGGCGTGGAAGTGCTCCAGAAACGAATGCGGCGCTTAGCGTGACCCCGTCTCCTCTTCTCCTCTCTTCTCTCTTGCACTCCTCTTCCTTTTCATCCTTCGCGCTCCACGCCGCAGCGTCCGTGAACGATTCGAGCCCACACAAGACATGGAAGGTCGAGCTCCGGATGTTGAACAGGTGGGTTGGAGACACAAGTGGAATTAACTGCAGGGACGGCGTGGCGTTGCGGGGATTAAAAAACCGCAGGCATCGAACCTCGGGCGCATGAGAAATATAGGGCGGCATGGGCACGGCCGGGGGGCCGGTGCAGAGGGAGCGTAAAAACAGCGTCCAGGTCCCCCGGAAACGGCTACCTTTTCACCCCGACTCAGTTTAACGATTTACTATTCAGAGACTTTGAGCACGTCACGTGGAGGACTGGGTTCCGCTTACCCCTCCAAAAAGCGAATCACAATCTTATTTTTGAAGAATCTGCCCGTGGGGAGTGCTCCCCCAGCGACTACTTCCCCATATTCAGAAGTTGTTCACACTCGTACTTCTTCAATCAACGCATGGAAAATCTTCTAGGCTAAATGATAGTTCTATATGTCGCAAACCCAGACTCGAGACTATCATTCTCAAACAACCGCATCAAATGCGTCGGTTGCTTTGTCCCTCCTCGCTTACTCTTCATATACTGTCGTATACGTTGTCTTCATCGTCATCCATACCATCATCGCTGTCTTCATCATCTCCTTCCATGTCTTCATCACCATCTCCATCCTCGTCTTCACTCTCCCTTGAAGCTTCACTTCTAACCTCATCTTCATCATCGCTCTCGTACACATACACATACTCTTTGTCGTCATTGCCGCTTCCAAAATTAGCTGCATCCTCGCCCTCGCCCTCGGTTTTCACAAGCCGATGAATATGTGCCAGCAATATCTTCTCGATGGCGTTGCAGTAAATTGACGGCGCTCGGTGCTCAGCCACTCTAACTGCCACCTTCAACCAATCAACTTGATCCAGGAGGGAGTCTAATACCCTCTGAAGCTCTGTCGACGAAATCTCCAAAGACGAAGTCGGCGAAGAGTAGCATAGATCAGAGGGTGAGGGGGCGTAAAAGTGAGTTCTTACCCTTCGCTCGGCTTCAAGTTCCGTCGTGTGGACCAGGTTATCCCATGTCTCAAGCGCGAAAGGTGACCAATCCTTTGTCTCTGGGATCGTAGGATAAGGAGTCAGCGGGTAAGGAGGGAAAGAGTAGACATCTGTGAAGCTTTCGTTACCATGCGAGTCCTGCTGGGACAAGTCAGATGGAATTTGAAGATATTGACTTGGCATGTTTGTCATGTCCGGATGGTTCATGAGTACGGTAAATGACTTGCTGGATGGCTTTTTGGGACTTTCTGCTGACTCTTGAGGGGACTGACTGGGCTCCAGAGATCCAGCTGCATTTTAATAGATATCTACGCCATCCAATAATGGCGGACCATCCCAGCAAATTTCAATCCTCCTGAATATGACGCTCTGCACTAGATTTGGCCGCTCTCTACCTCAAGTTTTGGCTCACGTTATGCCGCTGATATATACTGCTTTATCGAAAAAGCGCTGTTCAGATCAGCTGTAACTTGGACACCGCATATGCTTGGCTAGTAGTTGGAACATGAACGATGGGCCGATGGTGTGTTTTGATTTCTTACAGATTCTGAGATTTACAAACTGACCACAGCCACAAAGCTATTTCTGTCTACCCGTGAAGTGAAGGCCACCGGTAGGGGTCACCGATCAGACGACATGAGCTTCAACCCAAAGAGCGCTTGATGGCTTGCGACAGATCTTGACCCCCTTTTCAACGCGGACGCTCCACCAAGCAGATCCAAAGGCGCTTCCGTCTATAATGCAAGGAAATCCGGCCATATCGCGAGCCGTGATTGGCCTTTGGCAGCCGGTCCGTTCTACATCAGCACAGCCTAACGCTGCCTAAGGTGAGACGGCCGAGTTCTAGCTAACACTAGCGTGATCATTGGGTATAAAAGGAAGGTCTGCCCCCTCCATTCCCCTCTACGAGTCAACCTGAACCCGCTTTACACCGGACCCTGCCAGCCTCGTAGCGAAATCTCGACCATGTCAAGACGTAGGACTGCCAAAGACAAGCTATCGAGCGGAAGACAAGATCCCCCAAAGAAATCTCCTCGAGTTGTGAAATCGAAGAAGTCCATTCGGCCTGCACCTTCAAACGTCTTCCAGAGTATCGAAATTACGCAGCCGTTGAGCGGCAATGGAGCAACGGCGATATCCTGCCTTTTCCGACACTCACTTGCCAAAGGTCTTTCTGGATCCCTACAAGTACCTGTCAGAGCAGATGATCCCTATTGCCCTCAATACAGTTCTAGCCATATGCAGACAAAAGCTTATTTTAGCTTACGCCAACGATATACACTAGAACTTTGGGAAGATAATTACGACCGCCGCTCACTATCAGAGTTTGCTCTTGGCGACTAAGTTTGTATCCGTTGCGAAGACGAAAATGCCAGCTCTATCTCTACTGGGACTACTGATGTTTCCTCGGTCTCTGAGCATGTGATAACGCTAGAAATTGCATTAGAACGCCGTGCGAACGATTAAGATCCTTTTAACATTGATTGGAAGAAGGCAGAGGCAGTTTATCATT
>JAABUO010007733.1_pt1 | contig 12239 bp, 6 predicted proteins | sample 5559291 | NCBI WGS metagenome assembly JAABUO01 (sample SAMN10711878, study PRJNA513372) | rock metagenome | isolation source: Antarctica rocks | place: Antarctica: Victoria Land, Finger Mt sud
CCGCCGTGATTTCGTCCACGCGGGCCTTGTGCAGCGGGCTGTCGGGAACGGCGAACGGCAGGCGGTCAATGATGACCAAACGCAGGTCCGCGCCGGGGATGTCCACGCCTTCCCAGAATGACTGCGTGCCGAACAGCACGGCGTTCTTTTCTTGTTTGAACGTCTGGATGAGGCGCGGGTTCGGCATCTCGCCCTGGCACAGCAATGGGAAAGGCAGTTCCGATTGAGTAATCTGATCATACGCGGCGTTCATCGCCCGGTAGGACGTAAACAGCAGGAACGCGCCGCCTTTGGACGCTTCCAGCAGGGCCAGCATTTCGCTGGCGGCATCGTAAGCATAACCGGGGTCGTCGGACGGCACCGGCAGGTGGCGCGGCAGGTAGAGCAGGCAGTTCTTTGGATAATCAAACGGCGAGCCGACAATGGTTTCCGTCACCTGCGGGTCGGCGTCCCTGATGCCGAGACGTTTTCGGACATAACCGAAGCCGCCGTCGGTGGACAGCGTCGCCGAAATCAGCGCCGCACCGACGGAGCGCGGCTGCTTCCAAAGCGCGGCTTGCAAGATAGGCGCGACGGACACCGGGGTCCAGTTGATGGTCGCCGACGGCCCGCGCCGGCTTTGGCGGCCAAGCGAACCCCACCGGACGAAGTTTGCGTCGTCGCCGCCGAACGCAAGCGTCAGCTCTTCTTTGGCCCGAACGCACTGGCGGCGCAGGCCGTCCACGCGGTCTTTCAGCGCCGGCTGCCCGCCGGTATCCTGCTTCAGAAGCTCCGTTGCGGTTAAGTCAAGAAGCGTCCCGATGGCGGCGGCCTGAGCGCGGGCGGACTGCAAGGCCGGCTCGCCGCGCAGGATGTCGGATACGACAAACTCAGGCCGCCCGCCGTGCAGGAACGGCTCAAACAATGTCTGCGAACTATTTTCAATCGCTTTGAGGCGGTCTAAGTTCATGTCCAGTGACCGCGCCGTCCGGCGCAGCTTGTCCATGAGCGCCGGCAGGCGGGCCGATGAAAACGCGATCCCAAACGCGGCGGCGGCGGCGGTTTCCAAATGATGCGCTTCATCAAAGACAACAAAGTCGTAATCGGGCAGCAGCTTCGCGTCGGGTTCCCCGGAGCGCCGGACTGCGAGGTCGCTCAGAAAAAGCGCGTGATTCACGAGCAGTATCTCGGCTTCCTGGGCTTCCCGGCGCATCCGGTAGTAAAAGCAGCGGTCAAAGAAGCGGCACTCCTGCTGCTTGCAGGTGTCGGGGTTTGCCCGGATTTCGGACCAGTTGGGATAAGTGAAGTCCAGCTCGGCGACATCGCCGGTTCCTGAAGTATGGCTCCACTTAGCAATCTGCATGAACTGCGGGTCGCCGATGGTCCACAAGTCGCTGCGGGCGGCATCCATGTCCTGCAAACACAGATAATTCCCGCGCCCTTTGACGACCGCCGCTTCTATGGGTTTCTTCCAAACCGATTGGGCCAGCGGAACATCTTTCTCGGCAAGCTGGCTTTGCAGCGCCAGCGTATGCGTCGAGATAACGATGCGGCAGTTGGGTTTGGCGTGCTGAAGCGCTGGGAGCAGATACGCCAAAGTCTTGCCGACGCCGGTGCCGGCTTCCACCAGGGCGATTCCGCCCGGCGTCGCCATCGCCGCTTCGATGGCGGCGGCGACGGTCTGCTGCTGCGGGCGCGGGACAAAGCTGGGCAGGGCGCGTTTCAGAGCGCCCTTTTCGCCAAGATATCGTGTTAAATAACTGCGGGCTGACATAATTTTAGCAAGTTTCCGTAAATATTTTTTCTAGCAGGCGGCGTGATGTTTTATTCTGGCCTTTTCAGAGGTATAACGAGGCAGAACTTAACCGACGTCAATCTCGGCCGCACTGGCGGACCTGAGAACGGTTTTTGTAAAAAGGAGCTTTTTTACTCATGTCCACCCGAAACAACCTGCATCGCTGGGCGCTCGCCAGCGCCGTCGCCGCCATGCTCGCAGCCGCCGCGCCGAGCGCTTTCGCACAGGAGAATACCCCACCTGTCGTGACGCCTCCGGCCGCAACGAACCCGACCAACACAGATGCTCCCGGCACAACAGTGCCGCCGCCAGGAAATACGTCAGACTCCGGCACTTCAGGCTCGACTGCCCCGATGCCGATGTCGCCGGGCATGTCCGGCGGGTCTTCCATGCCGATGTCTACTGACCCATCAACGCTGCCTACAGACTACAAAGTCCTGAACAACCGATTCTTTGATGGAACCAACCTGGAGCAGGCGCGGGCCCGCGGCTTGTCCGATAACGAAATTGCCACCATTGTTAAAATCAGCAAGGAGACTGGCTTCTCGTTTAATATGGTTGCCGGCATGGTCGAGCGCGGCGACACTTTCCCCGCAATCGCAACGCGATACAACTTGAAGCTCAGTGATGTTTACAATGTTGACAAGGAAAAGCATGAAATCTCGGACTACGATGCACTTTCCAAGTATGCAAGCTCGCTGGGTAAGAACGGCGGCATGATGGCGATGCCGATGAGCAGCTCGTCCACATCGACTCCGCCGATGGCTCCCATGACGCCGCCTGCCCCAATGTCCGCTTCGTCCAAGACTTCCTCCGCCACGCCCACCCTCGACATTATCGATACGGCGATGGCTGCGAAGAACCTGACCACGTTTGTCAAGGCGGTGCAAATCGCCGGTTTGGATGAGACTTTGAAGGGCGCAGGCCCGTTCACCGTATTCGCTCCCGACAACAAGGCCTTCGCCAAGCTGCCTGCGGGCGCTCTGGATGCCCTGGAAGCGGACCCCGCCAAGCTGAAGCAGGTGCTGACCTACCACGTCATTCCGGCCAACATCATGGCCTCCGATGCGATGGCGATGACTTCCCCGACTTCGCCGCCTACCGTGGAAGGCGCGACGCTTCAGGTGACCAAAGGCAAAAAAGGCCGCTTGATGATCAATGACGCGACGGTGACTAAAGCCGACATTCAAGCGAGCAACGGCACAATCCACATTATCAACCAGGTACTGATGCCGCCGACGGACTCGACAACGTCAACGACGCCGCCGACCGATACCATGACGCCGCCTGCCGCGCCCGCTCCGATGGATGCGACGCCGCCCACGCCGCCTGCCGCCCCGGACCCGAATGCGGCACCCGCCCCGGACCCGAACGCCCCGGCTCCGCCTGTGCCGGACCCGAACGCCCCGGCTCCGCCTGTGCCGGACCCGAACGCCCCGGCTCCGCCTGTGCCGGACCCGAACGCACCCGCACCGGGAGCGCCCCCTGCAACCGGCGCAGGCAACGCGCCGACACAATAATCGGTTCGCAGTTTATAGGTTCCTCCCGGTTCAGAGAGTTCTCTGAGCCGGGATTTTTTTGTCCGTCGCCTCGCACCAGAGAACGGCAGTAAAGATAGCAGCGGCGACAACGCCGGCATCATTCAGCAGCAGACAAGCCAGAATGCCGGCCATGCCCGCAGAGCGCAGAGCGGCCTGCGTTTGTACCGGCGGCGTTTTTTTCCACAGAGCAGCAGTGCAAAAAACGCCGGCCCAAAGCAGGACAGCCCAGGCGCTATGGTACGCGAGCCGCCCTTCCACCGCCAGCTTGCGCCGGATGATGTCCTCCGCTTCGCCGGAACCGCCTGACGCGATGCGCCGAACAGCTTCTCCGATATGTGAATGCGTGTGACCGGGCAGAAGAAACGCATCGCCCAGCGCGGCAAACAGTATTCCCGCTAGTACAACCGCGACCAGCAGAGCGGCAATGCGGCCCGTCAAGCGGCGGCCTGAGACGGCGAATAAGAACGTCCCAAACACTGCCAGAGATACCAGGACGCCGCCTGCCTTCGCGCCCGCTGAGCCGAGGAGCAGGACAATCCCGCCCATCAAGACCGCCAGAAAAAACCGGGCCGTTTTGCCTGCCGACCAAAACCGGGCAGTCACGGTCAGCGCTGAACCGAGCAGCAGGCCCATGGCTTCATTACCGAGGCCGTAGTAGCGTGCGCCTTCAATGGCAGAGTACCCCAGCAGGCTGCGCTGCATCAAATGACTGCCGGTCAGCATGTCGCCGGTTAGTGTCAGGATGACAAGGGCAGCCAGAAATGCCCCGGCATTGCTCCTGCCGATTGTTTGCGTAAGAACGACGATCAGCCCAAGCAGGCAGGGCAGCAGTATCCAAAACGACGGCGCAGAAACGGCAAGCTGCGCCGCCGTCAGCACCGCCAGCGGAACCACCATGACAGCCTCAAGCGAAATCCCCCGGTAGGACGCCGCAGTCGCCGCAAGCAGCCAAAGACCGAGAACAACTGCCAGATACGGCAGCAGGCGCATTCCCTGTGCCTGCTGAACGGCGTCGCGGCTAATCTGCGCCGCTTTCGAGACGCCCCCGCTCGACGCTCTTACCGACCAGGCGAACCCGAAGGGCAGGGGGCGAAACTCGGAACGCGCGACGCCGAAATAGTTCGCGACCGAAGGAGCAAAATCCGTGTTCGTCACCAATCCCGGACGCCGAGTAGAGGGGGACGTCAGCAAGCCCGCCGGAACCTCTTTCCCCCACAGAAGAACCGGCGTCAGGCGCTCGTTTCGCGCAGAGTCAGCGCCCAGAGCATAGGGCGCAATGACAAGAAGGCGGCTGCTTAGCGCGGCGGTCTGAGCGGCGGCCGTTCCGATACTTGCATCAGCCGCAGCGATATTTGTGCCGGCGTCCCAGATCAAACAAAGGCCCGGCGCGGCCTGCAGCCGGGCGGCGTACTGCACAATCCCGCTGCTGCTTGCGGCGACCCAATCGGCGCTTGGACCGCCGCCTGCCTCAACGCGATACCCCTGCGCCGTGAGCGTGTCCGCCAGATTGCCGAGATGCAGGTCATAGCCAAGAGCGGTGTTTGCATGAACGACCGCCGGCCAGTTCACGCAGACCGATTGGCCGGGCTGCGTTACCCCGCCGGTGCGCCTCTGAAACAACGCGCCCGCAGGCACTGCCGTTCCCGGCAGTGTTGCTTGACGTGGCAAAAAGGACGCGGCGTTGCCGGTTCCTGCCGCCCGCGACCCGGCACCGAGCGTCAGCAGGGCGCTCTCAGGCGACTCTCGTTCCTGCACTCCTGCCCGGTGCGCCGTGCGGGTGTTCATCACGGCGACTGCGCCGGTCTGCATCAAAGAGTGCAGGTGCGGAGCGTCAGCGCTTTTCCAGCCCTCAAGACTGCCCGGCAGCAAGATCACGATGAGGGCGGGCGGGGCGGCAGAGGTGCTCGTCGGCAGGCCGCCCAGAAGCCAGCAGCAAACGCAGAAAAGCCAGCAGCAAACGCAGAAAAGCCTCATACTCGAGACATTCATGTCCGGGACAATGCGGCGTCAAGCGCCTGGCGGACGGTCTCGACGCCGACGACTTTGATGTCCGGCAGATGGCGCAGGCCGGCCTTGTTGCGGGAGCAGACAATGGCCTGCTTGAAGCCCATCCGGGCCGCTTCTTTTAAGCGCAGCTCCATATGGCCGACGGCGCGGACTTCGCCGCCGAGGCCGACTTCGCCCGCAAAAATGGTCGTCGGATCAATCGGGCGTTCCTGGAAATTAGATGCGACGGCGACGGCGACGGCTAAATCCGACGCCGGCTCCTCGACCCGAACGCCGCCCGCGAGGTTGACGAACACGTCCTGGCTGGCAAGCCCCATACCGACCCGCTTCTCCAGCACCGCCAAAATGAGGTTGACGCGGTTGGTGTCAACGCCGGAAACGGTCCGGCGGGGATTGGAGAGATACGACGGCGCGACCAGCGCCTGCACTTCAATCAGCATCGGGCGCGTGCCTTCCACGGTCGCCAGAACCGCCGACCCAGCCGTGTTCTGGGTGCGCTCGGCCAGCAGCATCTCCGAAGGGTTCGGGACTTCGACTAAGCCTTCCTCGTGCATCTCGAACAGGCCCAGCTCATCGGTGGAGCCGAACCGGTTCTTGACCGCCCGCAGGACGCGGTACATATAGTTTTTGTCGCCCTCGAATGTCAGCACGGTGTCTACCATGTGTTCGAGAACACGCGGCCCGGCCAGCGTTCCTTCTTTCGTGACATGGCCCACTAAAAAGATAGGAATGCCTTCGCCTTTGGCGACTTGGGCCAGATGCGCGGTGGCGGCCCGGACCTGGGACACGCTGCCGGCGGCCGACTCGATTTCCGGATGCTGCATGGTCTGGATGCTGTCAATAATTGCGAACACCGGACGCTCGGCCTGAATGGCCGCCGTGATCTGCGTGACATCCGTCTCATTGTGCAGCAGCAGCTCGCCGCCGGTGATGCCAAGCCGCTCCGCCCGCAGCTTGATCTGCGTCGCCGACTCTTCGCCGGACACATACAGCGTCTTGTCGCCCCGCATCGCCGCGTATCCCGCCACTTGGGTCAACATCGTGGAGTTATGAACGATTAAATCGCTTGCGACAAAGTTTGCTCCGTCGGGAACGGAAATATCGTAAACCGGCTCTTCGCCAGCGGGGATAATGCTGCTGATCTCATCCCAATAGATGTCGTTATCTACAAGGTTTTGGAGGTAGGGGGTGGGATAAGCGTCCGCCAGCGCGAGGATTGTCCTGCGGCACAACGGCCGGTCATGGCGGCGGTTACGGACCATGACCCCAGCCGCCTCCGAAATCTGCGAAAAAGAGGCTCCCAGGGCAGCCTCAACGAGATTGTCCCAAAAGCAAGGCGTGAGTGGTATCGTGTCCCAATGCGTTGATGCGGAAGTAGGCTCAGACATCGCCGCGATCTTTTTCTTAGCCGCATCTCGTCCCCAGATGCCGATCTCATTTAGAAACCGTTTGACCTCCGGCCCCAGCATCTGTATCTCGTAGGCAATATAGGGCGCATTGTCAATAACGCTTTTCTTCGTTCGCAGCTTTGCGACAAAACCAAAGCGCAGCAAAAGATGCTGAACGTCCTGAGCCAAGCGGCGGCTGATGGTGGAGTAGGATAAGCCCGGCGTTGCTGCATTAGCGAGGTAAACCGAGCCGTCGCAGGAAAATAATACTTTTAGAAATAGAGCAAGCTGAGGCTTGGGCAGGCAAAACACAGTATCCGGCACGGCTTTAGTTCGCGCCCGCAAACGGCGTATGCCATGCTCTTCTAAAAGCCGCGCCACGGGGTTAGTTATGGAAGCCGCTTGAACGGCGTCAGGCGCAAGTTCCTCGATGCCCACTCGCAGTGCTGCTGCGAGACAGGCAAGATCGCCATTGGACGGAACGCAGTCGCCGACATACCAGGTTCGGAGGCGAGAATGCGGCACTCCGATCTCACGCGCTAGAGCCATCCAAGAAAGGCCGCGAAGGTTACGAAGTTTGACCAGTGCTTCTTGAAATTCTACTCTCGCTTCAGCGCGTGAGCCGAGCGGCAGAGTAAGTCGCAACTGCTTTGCTCGGTTCCCAGGCTTGGCATAAACGCGCAGAGCCATCCCAAAGTGATCCGCCAGATGATGCAGGTCGGCCTCCACTTCCGGCAGCACACTGGTCACGGCCACGGAGGACTGCGCGGAACCGTCAGACAAGATGTAAGCAAGAAGCCGAACGGCTTCCTCTTCTAAAGGCTGGGAGCCAAAAAAGGGCAGAGAGCGCGGAGAGGCAATGCGCGTTCCCGGCAGCAGCTCGCCGACAGGCATCCAGCCATTCGGCGTCAGCACCGGATGCGACGGCGTACAGCGAAGAGTTTTGCCAAGCCGTGTCGTGACCTCGACAATCGCTTTCGTTCCATGAGAATGGAACTGGCTGACAGGGGCCGGAGCCAGGCGCTGCGTTGCCTCCTGCAAAGCAAGCACCGGGCGGCAAGTACCAGCCCACTCCGTGATTGGAAGATAAGCGCCGCTGGACGGATCAAAAACACGCTCCGTTCCCACAAGGCATTTTCCAATGCCGGGGTCGCCGCCGATGAGGGTGAGTGCGCCGCGAACGATGCCGCCGCCAAGCACGCGGTCGAACTCGCCGATGCCGCTGTGAATGCGGCCTTCCTGGGCGGGGGAGGGGACATCGCTGAGGCGCTGGGGCTTGTTCTGGCCGACAAAGGCGGGCTGAACGGCGGAGCGGGCACCGAGGGCTTTTGACGGCGCAAGTGTGACGGTTTCTTCCAGCGTTCCCCATTCGTCGCAGGCGGGGCATTTGCCGAGCCATTTCGCGCTTTCGTGCCCGCAGTGGCGACAGATATATTTAGTTTGCGCTTTCGCCATACGTTATTGTTCCTAAGCATATTGTACCTGATTTGACACCATAGCCCATTTCTGCTAGAATTAGCATTGAGGAGCCACTTATGCCAAGCGTTCGGGATACACTCACGGCTTTGTATGCCGTTCAGGAAGTAGACACACTCATAGTCCGGGCCAAGCGGTCACAGTCCAATCTGGACAACGGCACGGCAGCATCCGCCGCCGCCGAGGCCGTAAATGCGGAGTCCAAGCAAAAGCGCGATGCGCTGCATACACTGGCAGGAGACCTGAAAGACAGCGAGCTGAAGCTGGAGACGATTGAAACAAAGCGTAAAAGCAACGGGCAAAAACTGTATCAAGGCACCGTGACCAATGCTCGCGAGCTTGCCAATATCGAGAAAGAAATCGAAGCGCTGGGCCGGCAGCAGTCGGATTTGGACGGACGAATACTCGCGCTGATGGAGGAAGTGGAGCAGGCGCAGGCGGGTTCGGGCGTTGCCGAAGCACAGGCGCACACGGCGGAAGGACACCGAACGGAAGTCCTGGCGGCGTACCGGTCCCGTTATGATGCCCTGGCTTTGGAGCTGAATTCGCTGGCGCAACAGCGGGAAGCCGCCGCCGCAAGGGTTGAAGACGCCGCCGCTTTGAAGCGCTACGATGCGCTTCGGGCAAAGCTTGCGGGCGTCGGCATCGCCAAAATCGAGGGCGACACCTGCGGCGGCTGCCGCATGAAGCTTTCTTCGACTCTGATCAAAGCGGTCAAGGAGCTGGCGCAGATACAGACGTGCGAGAACTGCGGGCGTTTGCTGCTGCCGTAATCTTTTCTTGCCGTAATCTTTTCTTGCCGTAACCCGCTTATTTGACAGTGTGTCGTGCATTGACGCGCAGGCGAACCCCGTGCTATAATCCCTTGAGGTTCGCCGCTCACGATGTCGCAGAATACGCCGCTCAATTCCGCCGGTGCCGGCAATGTCCGACCTCCGCATGTTCCGCCCTCGAATGTTCCGCCGCCCTCGGCGCTGCCGGCGCCGTCTCCGGGTGAGTTCGAGCATATCCTGAAACGGCTGGTTGACCGGATCGGCAAGATACTCCAAGCGGAAAAATGCGTTTTTCTGCTGCACGACGCCGACGCGGCGCTGCTTTACGCCGCCCCGCCCGCTCTGGGCTTCAGCCGGGAAGAACTTCTTTCTTTAGAGCGCCCTGTAGCCGAAGAGGGCGTCTCAAACCACGTTTTTCAGACAACGACTTCTTCCATCACTTATGACACGCAGCTTGACCCGCGTGCCGCCTCCGAAGGGCTGGTACGGTTTGGAATCCGCAATGCCGTTTCGGTGCCGCTGATTGTCGAGAAGCGCGACGACGACAACCGTGTTTTTGACCGGACCACCATCGGCGTCCTGCACGTTTTCAACAAGAAGTACGGCGGGGCATTCGGCGAGGAAGATGTGCGGCTGCTGGAGCAGCTTGCCCGGCAGGGGGCGGCGGTCATTGCTTCCGCGCAGATTTACCGGGAAGTCGTTCAAGAAAAGCAGGAGCTGCTGCACACGATTGAAAGCCTCTATGCAGGTCTGTTGATGGTCGGCAACAACGGCCGCCTGGTCCAGATTAACCCGTCTGCCCGCGCTATTCTCAGCATTGCGCCCAGCCTTCCCGTGATTGACGTGCCGTTTGAGCGGGTTGTCGCGGACGCCCGCGTTCGCTCCATTATTAACCGTGCGCTTTCTTCCAAGCGTGCGGAAGTGGCCGAAGAAGTCACATTCGCCAACGCCGAGGCCGCGCCGGAAGATCATCGCGAGAGGATTTATCAGGTGCAGTGCGCGACGGTGCGCGACGACAACGGCGAGCCGGCGGGCATTGTCGCCATTTTCAACGACATCACCGAGATACGCGGCGTCGAGCAGATGAAAACGGCGTTCATTTCGACGGTTTCCCATGAGCTGCGAACGCCGCTGACCAGTATCAAAGGCTTCATTTCAACGCTGCTTCACGATGACGCAGGGTATTTTGATGACGCGACGCGGCGTGAGTTCTACGGGATTGTGGACGCGGAGTGCGACCGGCTGACACGTCTGGTTGACAACCTGCTCAATATCTCCCGCATTGAGCAGGGCAGCGCGATGCAGATGCAGTGGGAGAAGGTAGATGTGGCGGCGCTGGCCGAGAAAGTGCTGACGGCTCAGCGTTCTTATGCCAAAGAGCATGTGCTGACGCTGGATTTCCCCCAAGATTTCCCGCTGATTGATGCCGACCCCGATAAAATCGAGCAAATCCTGACGAACCTGGTCAACAATGCCATCAAGTATTCGCCGAACGGCGGTCGGGTGGAAGTTTCAGGCGAAGCAAGCCAAAGCAAGCCAGACTCAATCCTGGTGCGTGTTTCAGACGAAGGCATTGGCATCTCGCGTGAACATCTTCCTCGGGTTTTTGACAATTTCTACCGGGTAGACAATCGTGACAGCCGGGAGGTCGGCGGCACGGGGATTGGACTGGCCCTCGTGAAAGCGCTCGTGGAGGGGCATGGAGGCAAAGTAGTTCCCGAGAGCGAGCCTGGCCGGGGCACGGCCTTCGATGTCACACTGCCGATTCACCGCGCTTCTTAATCATATTTCTTAACCGTGAACATCTTCATACAGCGTGATCCTGATGCACTCGACTTGCCGCTGCCTGCCTATGCCACCGGCGGGGCGGCAGGGATGGACCTGCGGGCGGCGGTTGAGTCGGCGCTGACGCTTCTGCCCGGCGAGCGGGCGCTTGTTTCCACCGGCATCCGCCTCGCGTTGCCGAGCGGCTATGAAGGACAGGTGCGGCCTCGGAGCGGGCTTGCCTGGCGTCACGGCCTCACGCTGCTGAACGCGCCGGGAACGATTGACTCCGACTATACCGGTATGATTAAAGTGATCTTAATCAACTTGGGCCAGGAACCTGTTTGCATTCAGCGGGGGGAGCGCATCGCGCAGCTTGTGGTCGCGCCGGTGGTGCGCGTTGTTTGGGCAGAAGACCTGCTGTCGGTTGCGGAAGCCGGCGAAACAGAGCATTCAGAGTTAGGGCGCGGAGAAGGCGGATTTGGATCAACTGGCAGGTAAAGAATTGCAAGCAGGTAAAGAATTGCAAGCAGGTAAAGAATTGCAAGCAGGTAAAGAATTGCAAGCAGGTAAAGAATTGCAAGCAGGTAAAGAATTGCAGAGCGGGCAAATCGAACAGACTTCTCCGTATGAAGAAGGCGCTTTGTCACGCGACGTGTATTCCCTGCTGGCCCAGGCCAATCTGCTGCGGGTGCGCGGGCACTGGGAGGAAGCCGCCGAAGCCTGCATGGCCGCCCTGCGGCTGGCCCCGGACAGCTCCTCGGCAAACAGCCTGCTCGGCGACATCTACGAAAATCAAGGTCGGTATGACGATGCCGCTCAGTGGTACCGCATGGCGCTGGATGCGAATCCGGATAGTCCCGCCGACATCGTCAAGCTGGAACGGCTGCGGCAGCGCGAGGACATTCGCCCAAGTCCAAGCCGCCCCTCGGTCGGTGCAGGCACGCCAAAATCGCCGGAAGTCGTGTCGGCTGTTCGGCGCAGTCCGCTGCGCCTGGTTCGCGACCCTGAGTTTGCCCTGCGCTGGGCGGCGATTGCGGCGGCGGTGGCCCTCGTTTTGATCGTCTCGCTTGCGTTCCGGGCGGCCCGACAGGCCGGAACGCTCAGCGCTCTGGGTCTCGGAGCGGATGTTGTTGTGAAGCCGGTTGTTGTGCCGCCCCGCGCAGGAACGCTGCCGACGGACCCGGACGCCGCCCCGGCTCATGACCCTTCGGAGCAGGCGCTGCTGACGGCGCTGCAGGCGTCGCAGGATTTGAGCCGGCTGGGAATCGCGGTTTATGATGTGCAGGCGGACCCGCGTTCGGGGCGCATGACGGTCACCTTTGGCCTGCCCCCGTCGCCCGGATTATCGCAGGCGCAGATCGCCCGCGACGCGCTCCAAGTGCTGGAGGCCGCCGGCCCGGAGCCGACTGTCACGACCTACACGGCCCGCTGCCTCCTCATTTCAAGCAGCGGACAATCAGGCACGACGCTGGCATTTGTCGGAGACATTTCCAGCGATTCCGTGCCGGCAAGC
>JAABUO010007735.1_pt1 | contig 12239 bp, 15 predicted proteins | sample 5559291 | NCBI WGS metagenome assembly JAABUO01 (sample SAMN10711878, study PRJNA513372) | rock metagenome | isolation source: Antarctica rocks | place: Antarctica: Victoria Land, Finger Mt sud
TAGGTGGAACTACCATTTAGATTTTTGACGTAAAATTCCTGCTTTGGAAATCCGTCGCCTCTTGTTGTCATATCCGTGTTCACATTGGATGAATTCTTCCCCTGCGAACTGCCCTGGATCCGGGCATGAGTTCTTAGACCACACACCGACCTATGAAGTCCGAGGATCGCTGGGTCGTCTTGGCTATGCACGTAAATGTTGAATCGAGGTGGACTGTTCAACCAAGCTTGATACTCAGGGCTTGTCGAATTTTTCGTTAAAGTAGGAGAATACAACAAAGCCGAGTTGCTATCGCTATCAACGAACTTGAGAGTAAAGTTACTGCTATCATTGCACGAGGCATAAGGAGCATCGATCGAAGCTGTGAGTTCATAGTTGTAGCTGCCGCCAAAATTCGAACTTTGCGGCGCAGAGACCGAGAACCAGGTATCGCTTGTAGTATTGAGAGTAGCCTCACCACATCCGCCATCAATAGTAACAAAGCCGTCATTTTTGTTCTTATCAGGCTTCTGGTTATTCGACTGTTTAGAAATATATAGCTCCAATTGCGGCGGGGCTCCGTTCGGATTGGGGTCGTTGGCGTGAGGCTGATCACACGTATTTATGCTGAGATAAACTTTTCGAAAATTCGCCGGATTATTTTGCCTCTTGACCAATTCCCCGCCAATCTCTTCCTCGCTAACGTTGTCCGTCAGATCCATGACTTGAATGCCGCGTATGGAAATGTTCGACGGGAGCCCTGGCGTCTGTGGCGAAAATGGTCCCCAGAGCGTCTTATTCGGAAAGGCCCAGTATTGGGTCTGACCTCCATCAATGTTACTCTTGCCGGGGGCATTATTGCCTAGTGCCTGAGTCGTAGCGTCTGCCCTCCCAATAATACTCCGATCGACTCCGGCAAAATCTGGCGTGTAGTCCTCCCCTTCTGGCTCATCTTCTGGCAATGATGGGTCAAAGGGATCTTGTTGATGTAGAAGTTCCAGTAATCGGGGATGGTTATGGTCTTCACGCGCTATCGAATCTGCGTTGGCTGCATAAGCCAGGTGTGGATTAGAGAAGGCTAGGTAAAGTATGACGAGGAGTAAAGAAGCCGCGAAAGAAGCCGCGAAACGCGATTGCAGAGCGGTAAGCTTGGGTAATAGCATTGATGGTGAGATGAAATGGAAGTAGGTCAGCCTGCCTCTTCTAAAAGTAAGATCTGCTTAAAGAAGCCGGAGGCCAGCCCCGAATCCTTGCCTCGGGGGACTAAAGGTGGCGCCGCCACTGGAACCTGATAGGTACGTTATCTTCGCATGTTTTCCTTCTCAGTAGGTCAAGTAATGGCGAATCTGTCGTCTCTCTACCTAGTTCCTGGTGGCATTTCACGAGTTTTGGAGTTCAGGGAGCTGTGGCGGTTGTCTGAGGCTAAAACCTGGGCCTTGCGACGGCAAAGCCCTGACTGCGGGTGTTCCCGTTCTATCTACTACGGTACTTAGGGTATTATTTGTTAGTACGTTTCACTAACATCCCTACTAGGTTCCATCGAGCATTGTTAAAATACTGCTCCCACTAGCCTCTACTAGAACATTCGATCTATCGTACCTATTAAAACACCTATTCATTTAAGAGCTTACTTAATAAAACAGTTATTTTTTACGATATACAGTAATCTTTAAACTTGCTAGTATAACGTGTTTGCTTGCTTAGTTTTAAAATTAATTTCACCTATGTGTAATTATTTTTTCAATATAAATAACGTGTTAATTCAAGTATAAAATCGCGTATTTTTTTAATTACTAAATGTAATAAAGGTTTAAGTAGATAATATAATAAGCTTAACTTGATTAAATATTTAAAAAATACTCGAAGGAAACTACTAGCAGAGGAGGTGCCAGCGTCGTACTAACAATTAAAACCCTAGTAGTAATGTACTAACAACTAATACTCCGGATACGAAGTAGTGTCCGGTCGGTTTCATGTCACATGTGGTGAAGTCATCCTTGATCAGACATCTTCAGAGAGTGTTCGTGCTACGGACCTACAGTATACTTTACTGTAGTGACACTTTGAAGGAATACGGTGGTATCTGTGGAGTAATATGATCAAGATACAAACATGGACGTCACGTTAGACAATCCTTAGATTGTCAAAGATTGCACTTGCAATGAGCGGAAGGCGTCTTCTTGATGCAGCAGCCATTTACAACGCTTCTCGTGGTGTGGCGTCCAAGTATGTCGCGCTTCGAAAAAGTCAATGGAAGAGTTATAGCAAAACTTCTTCCTTGGTAAAAGCCGTCAGGTCGCAGACAGATAGATTTACTCTCACCGTCAAGGCAGCGTCAGCCCTTTCAGAGCGTTTCAACAACACCAGTCCTACGTATTCTACTCAAGCACGCCGGAGAAGTAATTCGGATCCTAAGGACTCGATACCGAGTTCAGAAAGTGTTCAGCGGGTAGATCAAACCGTCAGAAAGAAAGAGGGTCTAGAGCAGGATCACTTCTATCAGAGATCGGTGGAGAATTATGCCGCTGAGCCGCCTCCAGGAAGCGAATTAGGTGTAAAGCAAGAGAAGGCTAAAAGATCTCCACTGCCTGATGGATCAATGCTTCCGGCAAATTTTAATACCAAGGTGCAACAGCAAGATGTTTTCTCGGATGTGTCGCGAATAGAACCTCCAAAGAGCCCACTATGTGAGGATGAGGCTAGCCAGAATTCCGTTTGGGAGCCTGCTTCGTCTGGTAGAATAAGCACTCCTGACCCTGCAAAGGATGTAGGGAAATCGCCGGCTGATCGAGCCCGGAAGTTGCAGCGACAAGCAGAAAAGCAAATTCCATCCCAATCTGCCGAGCCCCCAGAGATTCCGGGACAAGATGTTTTTCAATCACCTTCGTCGGAAACTAGTCAGTCGCTTTCGAGTCTCCCGCGAGTCAAGCTTCCTAAGGTCACTGAAGATAGGCAAGAAGGGGATAAAGCAGTGCATGATGGTCAGATCAACCCGGATGTTTTTTACTCCTCTATTCCCAAGGATCAGGAGCATAATGTTCCTAAGGCACAAACTGTACCAGGGCAGACGCAACTTCCAGAAGACATGTACTCTGAGATATTTCAAAGCCCAAGAGTAGCCAGAATGCTCGCGGCAAAGCCTAAGTCGGGTCAGAAAACAGAGGGTTTGGGCCTACATGTCGAACACGCTGCGATAGAACGGTCTAAACCACCGCAAGATGCAGACCAGGAATCTTTCAGTGAGCGGCCGGTGGGGAAAGTGAACTCATCATGTGCGGCTCGTCCTGACAAATTTAAAGAATCTCAAGTATCTAAAAAGGCTGACGATGCGGGAATCCATCAATTGGCCGCGGATATGGCCAATGATCCCGGTAGTGGAGCATCTGCTGCTGCTGCCGTAAGCCCAATAATCCCGCTACGAGTGACACATCAACTGATAGACTGACAGCCAATTCTAGACTCCAGCAAATCTTGAGACAAGGCCTACAACTGCCCCCTATGAAATGCATGAATCGCGAGTCCCATCATCGCGATTTGGCCGACTTTGGCATTACGGCGGTTTAGCAACGTCGATGGCCTTTGGCGCCGTTGGCGAGAGTTTTCGTCGAGCCACTGGGACTGCCGATAACGCAGGCGGCTCTTTGATGCTAAGCGCTGGTAATATGGAAAGACTTGTAGCCAAGCTTTCAAGGATGAGAGGAGCTGCGCTCAAGCTGGGCCAAATTATAAGCTTTCAGGGTCAGTTACTCCAGACAAGACCAGTGGGCCTCGATGATGCTGACCTCTTGTTTAGATTCTAAAATGCTTCCAGCACCAATCAGCGAAGTCTTGCAGCGAGTCCAAGACAGTGCCGACTATATGCCTCCGTCACAACGTAACAGAATCCTTGCCAGCAACCTCGGCTCGGACTGGTGCGAGCTCTTCTCATCCTTCGATGAAAAGCCTATGGCAGCCGCCTCTATAGGCCAAGTCCACAGTGCCGTCCTCAAATCCACTGGTAACCGCGTAGCAGTCAAGGTCCAATACCCCGGTGTAGCCGACTCAATCGACTCCGACCTCAACAACCTCGCCATCCTCCTTACCGCCTCCCGGCTCCTACCCAAAGGCCTCTACCTTGATAAAACCATCGCAAACGCCCGCACGGAACTCGCCTGGGAATGCGACTACCTCCGCGAAGCCGAATGTGGCAAACGCTTCCAACACCTCCTCCGCGACGAGTCCAGCGTCTTCGTCGTCCCCTCCATCCACGACTCCGCCTCCGGACCCCAAGTCCTCACCATGGACTTTATGCACGGCATCGGCGTCACCAAAGCCCAAAACTTCACCCAAGAACAGAAAGACTGGATAGGCACCCAGATCCTCCGCCTCTGCCTGCGCGAAATCACGGAATTCAGATTCATGCAAACAGACCCCAACTGGACGAACTTCCTCTTCAACCCCACCACCCAAAAACTCGAACTCCTCGACTTCGGCGCCTCCCGCGACTTTCCCGAAGACTTTATCGCCCTCTACACCCGCGTCCTCCTCGCCGCCTCCCGCTCTGACCGCGCCGCCTGCCGCGACCTCAGCATTCAGCTCGGCTACCTGACCGGCCACGAATCCCAGGCCATGCTAAATGCGCACATCTCATCCATGCTGACGCTCGCGGAGCCGTTCATGGACACGTCGCCCGAGGCGTATGATTTCAGCAACCAGACGATTACGGAGAGAGTGAGGGGGTTCATCCCCGTGATGGTGAGGGAAAGGTTGCGGCCGCCGCCGGAGGAAACGTACAGCTTGCATCGCAAGCTGAGTGGGGCGTTTTTGTTGTGTGCGCGTTTGGGGGCGAGGGTGAGGTGTAGGGAGATGTTTAGGAGGGCGATGGGGAGGGCGGGGTTGGTGTAGGGTGGGGATACGGGGAGAGGGGGGTGGGGTTTTAGGGTAGAGTTCGTGTGTAGTTGTCGTGTGGTCTAATGTGGGAAACGATTTATTTCAAAAAACCATCTCGCATCATTGCAGGACTTTCAGTAATTACATGTCGAGTTGGTCCTCAATTAGTTCCCAGTGTCCCGATTACTGTACAAGGGGGGATATCATCTTGGCAAAAAAAAATACCTACGCTATGCTACCAACAATATCGCCAACCAGCAGACCCACCCTCGTTCAATCACTCTCATCATCACTCCCATACGCCACCAACGGCCCCGTCTGTTTCTCAGCCTTCTTGGCTGTCGTAACCACGTTTCCATGATGTTGCGACGCGTAGCTCTGTAATGCTGCTAGTGTTGATTTTGGCAGTATGGCACCCTCATCGTCATCAGCAGCAGCGGCCTCGCCATCATCCTCAATTAGATACCTCTCCTCCCCATCCTCAAATTGTGCCTCGCTCGTCAAGGCTGCCCTACTCCTAGCATACCACACTTCATCCGGGGCCTCGTAGCCCTCAAGCCCAAACCCGGCTTCTATCCTCTTCCTCCTCTTAGCGTCTGGGTCCCTCCCCTCGATCTCCCGCACGAATTCCTCCGGCAATGCCCGCCGCACCGCTTCAGCCGCTTGCTCCTCAATCTTGCGCGCCTCGCGCTTCTGCGCCATCGGGTTTGGGTCTACTGTCGCCCACCGCACGTTCAGCACCTCGCTATGATCCAGCGCCTGGTGCGCCATGGCCTCTTTCGCGAACTGCGAGTTGGCCTCATTGGTGTAGGTTACAAAGGCGACGCCGCGGGATGTGAGCACGCGGATGCGGTCGATCTGGCCCCATTCCTGGAAGTGGCGGCTGACGACCTCCTCGATGTCGTCGGTGACGTGGATGCGGCCAACGTACAGCGTGCGGTTCTGGCGCATAAAGGAACCGACGCCGCCCATGTCGTCGCGGTAGTCGCTGTGTTTATCGCGACCGAAGCAGTCGACGTTGGGGTTGAAGAGGTCGTGCAGGCCTGGTAGTCTGTGCAGGTATTCGCATTCGTGGCCGCGCGGGCAGAGGCCTTTAGCGAAGAAGAGACAGAAGTAGGAACCCGCAACTTTGTCGCCGCGACTGTAGCCAGAGTCTTTGGCGATGTTACAGCGGCCGAGGGCGGCGGTCTTGGAGAGGTATTTGTCTTCGCGGTCGCCGCCGGACCACTTGTTATACCAGATATTAAAGATAGTACCGGTTTGAGGAGGGGGCTCTGATTTCATGGTTGAGGGGTCGACTTGGGGGCGCGCGGGGCGACGTTTGCGGCGGATTATTTTCTTCGTCTTTTTCTCTTCAGTGGTAGAGACTGCATCAGCGGTGTTTGTCGAGGGTATGAGGGTTTGACTGGTATCCATGGTTGTAGGGTCGGTACTTGTTGTGTCTGGAGGCTGGGAAGCTTTCACGGTAGGAGGGGTCTGGGGATCGGGGCAGTCGAGTATAGAAGGCATAGTGGGTGGTATTGAGCTTCCAACCTCCGTCATGCTGCTTGTTGTGCGTTGTTGTGAGCTAGGTGAGAAAAAAGACAAAATCGTTGGAGGTCAAGAAGTCGATGCCCCCAAAATACGCTAAGCCTTATCACGCCACTTAGCCTTGACAGCATCTCTTTCGTATATTATTCTTCTATTGTACATCTGAGTGGCTTAGAGGTCTGATAAAGTTATTTACGAATTCTGCATAGGTTTTAGAAATTAGTCAGAATGGTCAACATCACGGAGAAGATCAAGGAGTTAGGTACTTCTTCCCATTTCACCTTGCTAAGCTTACCTGGAATCCAGGATCGAGGAGGAGATGGCGAGGACTCAAAGTGGGATTTCTTTTTGTTTTCGGACGGTTCTGGTTTGTTGATTTGTTACAGAAAACAAGGCTACCAGTATGGCCAATTTGAGTTGAATGTCTGTATCACCTGTTAATGTTTTGAAGATTATCATCTTGGTCTATTGAAAGGGTAGGATGAAATTTCACATAGTTATTTGGATTCATATGATTCATACCCGAGTCAGGAAACTTGCCCGACTTCGCGCTCAGCTTCTTGAGCCTACACCTGGTGCTGGATCCGGTGGAGGCGCAGGGTTCGATGTCAGTAAAAGCGGTGATGCGCGCATAGCACTTGTTGGCTTTCCCTCTGTTGGCAAATCCACATTTCTATCCAAAATCACAAAAACCAAAAGTGAAGTCGCCGCGTACTCTTTTACGACCCTTACCGCTATTCCCGGTGTTCTTGAATATGGCGGCGCCGAAATTCAAGTTCTTGATTTGCCTGGAATTATTGAAGGTGCTTCAGAAGGTAAGGGAAGAGGGAGACAGGTCATTTCTGCTGCTAAGGTTCGAGCTTGTGCTGTATAATATGTACCATGATTTTACTGACGTGTCTAAGACAAGTGATCTGATCCTCATGATCCTTGATGCAACGAAGAGGGCGGAGCAGAGAGCTTTGCTCGAAGGCGAGCTTGAAGCAGTGGGTATTCGACTTAACAGAGAGCCACCGTACGGCTTCCATAGAGAAGAACTTTCCTATATATTTTCGTACTAACCCGATGCTAGCAATATATATCTGAAGCAGAAGAAAGCAGGTGGCATGAAGATCACATTCCAAGCTACCCCGAAGCACCTGGATGAGAGAATGCTGTACAATATTCTCAGGGACTACAAGATGCTGAATTGTGAAATCCTGGTTCGGGACGAAAATGGTAAACAACTTTGTTTTCACAACATTCCCAATCTAACGACCTGCAGCTACGGTTGACGACTTTATCGATGTCATTATGAAGGAACATAGGAAATACATCAAATGGTTCGTCTCCGTTTGATCATTTAGTTCAACATGTACTGAGATTAAGTTCCAGTTTGTATGTGTATAACAAGATTGACTCGGTCTCCCTTGATTTCCTGGACAAATTAGCTCGGGAACCGAATACAGTGGTCATGAGTTGTGAGCTGGACCTAGGCATTCAAGATGTGGTGGACAGATGTTGGCAAGAATTACAACTGATGAGAATCTACACGAAGCGGTAAACTTCGGCATCTCCTTTGTAAACTGCCAAACTGACAGGCGAACAGAAAGGGTGAAGAACCGGACTTCAGCGAGGCTTTGATTGTTCGGAACCACTCGACCATAGAGGAGGTCTGCGACCAAGTGCATCGGACATTGAAAGAGACGTTCAAGTACGCCATGGTGTGGGGAGCTAGCGCAAGGCATGTACCTCAGCGAGTAGGATTGGGTCATATTGTGGCAGACGAGGACGTGGTGTCTATTGTTGCTAAGTAAACGGTATCAGTTCCCTGTCCTTGGTCTCCCATTCATGCCCTTGAAAATCCATATGCGTGTTGTGCTGGCTTCATGCAAAGTGCCACCATTGGAGTTGACGTATGATTGACTGGAGCATTTCGAAAATTCACACGACTTCGACGGCATGCTGGTATTGGTATTGACATGCGAAGACATTTGATGGCCCGTTACAAGAAATCGTTTCTATTGCACATGGCCGATGGAGCTTCCTCCACAAGCCCTAATCGTTCATCGTTTAAAGATATCGTGAACCCCTCGGCTAAAACATAGAAGGTTCACGAAGGTTCCATGGCTGCTTTGCTGTATGGTACTTAGGGCTTGTACGTCACTGCTCGCGTGGGGTTACCGAAACCTCGCCATATGTCACATCTGACCTTCACAAATCCTGAGACTTTGACTGCGCAATAAGTTTTCTACTGTGTATGCATAAACCGAGCCATGTTTGATGACCTGACAGCATTCAATACGACAATCAGATTCGGTTTGCTTTCACCACCAAACAAAAACATCACCCAGTCCCAGAATCCCAGCGGCTTCGAATTAACTAAAGCTTGGGCTCGGTTTCTCATCACGCTATTCAGTGCTTTCCAGGTTATTCGGGCGTTGTACGGCTAAAGTGTCACAAGTCACAATCCTGAATCTGTCGAACCCAACGTAATCCTTTGGCTCATGTGTCGCTCATAACACTACCGCCTTTCGATTCCTCTACTCACTCTCAAATTCCAATATGGTGGCCGAAACTAAACTCTATGATGCATTGAGCATCAAACCCGACGCTACGCAAGATGAAATCAAGAAAGCATATCGGTAACTCCTCTATATGATCCACTTCAAACAGTTCACGGCTAACGCAACACACAGCAAAGCAGCCCTAAAATGGCATCCCGACAAAAACCCCGACAATCCCAAAGCATCCGACAAATTCAAAGAAGTATCCCAAGCCTACGAGCTCCTCTCTGATCCTGAAAAACGGAAGATCTACGACCAATATGGCCTCGAATTCCTCTTGGGTGGGGGCCGAGAAGCCCCACCTCCTGGATCCGGTGGAGTTGGCCCGGAAGGGATGCCTTTTGGGGGTATGGGTGGCATGCCCGGCGGTATGCCTGGTGGATTTGGAGGCATGGGCGGAATGCCTGGAGGCGGTTCACGGACATATCGCTTCCAGTCGGGTGGTGGAGGTGGAGGCGGAGCCTTCAACTTCAGCAATCCAGAAAGCATATTCTCCGAATTTTTCAAACAGGGTGGCGCAGGCATGGGCGACGACGATGACATCTTCTCACAATTTGCCGGCAGTGGAGGCGGAGGCAGGAGCAGCGGTGGTTCGCGGAGATTCCAGGAAGCAAACGGACACGGCAGGCATAGAACCGTGACGCCCGAAGTGACAATCGTAGAAAGACCACTGCTGGTGTCGTTGGAGGACCTTTACAAAGGCGCACAGAAGAAGCTAAAAATCAAGCGAAAAACAGTTGACCAAGCCACCGGGAAACAAAAAAGTGCAGAAAAGGTTTTAGAGATGGAGATAAAACCGGGCTACAAAGCAGGCACGAAAATCAAATTCAAGAGCGTCGGCGACCAGGAAAGTGATGGCAGCACGCAGGACATGCATTTCATCATCACAGAAGTAGATCCTCTTCCTGGTCCCCCTAAATTCAAGCCCCTAACGCAGAACAGAAACCCCACCCTCTCTTCACCCGTTCCGACGACGACATCATCGCCACCATCGAGCTCTCCCTCCTCGAATCCCTCACCGGCTGGTCCCGCACCGTCTCCACCATCGACGGCAAACAGCTTCCCTTGTCCGGTTCCGGCCCTACGCCACCCGGGTACAGAGAAGTGTTTCCGCATTTGGGGATGCCGAAAAGTAAGAAAGTAAGTGAGAGGGGTGATTTGATTGTGGAGGTGAAGGTGAAGTTCCCGGGGACGTTGACGGGAGAGCAGAAGAGGAAAATTAAGGAAGCATTAGGGTAAGGGGAAATGATATCAAGGGTGCTTATTCCATGGCGTTGACTTGATGGTGGTGGGAGATGAGTGGTATGAAGCAAGGCAGATACGAGGTGATGAGGGGAAAGCAGGCATCGAATGGCGTTGGCGTTGGCGGCCCTGGTGGTCGGAGTGTAGGCCTTGCGTCGAGGGTTTTAGATTTAGAGATAATCAGGTAGCTTGATTTCAGTGGGCCCGCGAGTATGGTGATCAAGTATTACTTCTATTTCGATCAACGTTCTTTACCGAATTTAGAGAATCAGAAACTATCAGAAATCCTGGTGGATGAGACAGGAGGATTTAGAGGCGGAGTGCCAGAAAACTAACTTCCACCTCGTAGAGTCCTTATCAAATCTGCTATGCTCGGTTATCTCCGACGCTAGCGAGGTACACTCTTTGACGTTCCCCATGAAAGGGTAGGTAAGGACAAGATATCTGGTCCTTTGAAAGGCCTCTTGCCATCCATCAGGATCCAAACACTCATTTAGCCGAACGGTAATGGCTTCCACATCAACATCTCTGGCGCTTGCCAAGCGCTCCTCCGATAGAGCACTGATGCCCCCGCCTCCACGTCCAAAACGAATAAAGCGCCCTCAAAAGGTTCTGGATGAAGATGAATATATGGATGCCCTCTCGCACATCATAGCTCGAGATTTCTTTCCCGGCTTGATGGAAACAGAGTCACAGCAAGACTACCTCAACGCACTTGAATCACAAGACCACGGATGGATCGCTGCAGCAGGCCGCAAGCTCACCGAAGTGATGACACCAGGCCCAGATGGCCGAAGGTTACGAGGAAGAAGAGGAACCAGTATGACGCCTATGACCCTATACGGGAGAGGGGAGGAGACCCCAAAAGCCTGGCAAGGCGACACGCCCATGTCCGTCACCTCGATCACATCCACCTCCACAAATCCCGAAAAGCCAGAAGTCGACACGAACATGTCTCTTAGCGCCTTCCAAACGAAATACACAAGCGAAGACAATGAGTCCTTCTACAAACTCCTCGACAAGCAAAACCTCAAGAAAGCAGAAAAATACGCCTGGATGTGGGCAGGAAACAAAATCCCCGCGCCCAGCCAAATCGCCCACCGCAAGCGCGAAGCCCTTCTCGCCGCCAACAAATCTCAAGACCCCTCTTCCACCTCAAAGCAACTGATCAAAGCCCCCGCCACCGAAGACAACCGTAAAGCCATGCCCGACTCCTGGCCTACCAACAACCCCACCAACACCTTCATGTTCGACCCAGCCTCCATCGAAGATTCGACGCAAACCACCCACCAAGCCGCCGAGGAAACCTCGCGCGCCCCTCCCAAAGCCGTCATCTACGACAACACCCGTCTCCGCCTCGAATCATCCACTTCCTCAGACCCCCCACCTTCCCCCTCCCTTTCCGCAGTCCAAGAGGCCCTAGCCGGCCGTCCCCGCCCCACCGCCTCCGAACCCGGCGCCCCGCCCGGCTCCTCCACCCCCCGCATAAACGGCTACGCCTTCGTCGACGCTGCCCCATCCCCCACACCCTCCTCCCTCGGCGCTCCACCCTTAACCTGGGGCACGATCGAAACCTCTACATCCCTACTCGGCAGCGGAGATAAGACACCCAACCCTTTCAGCATCAAAGAGGGCAGCAAGCGCGAGGCGCTGCACCATCGCATGGTGGACAAGGTGGCAAAGGGCAAGAGGAGCGGAAAGAGGGATGCAGGGCCCGCGACGCCGCTGCAGGTGCCGCGGTTCGTGAGTAGTCCTCGAGTTGGACCGGGTGGATTGACGCCGGCAGGGGAGAGGCTGTTAGGGAGGGTTGGGGGCAGGACGCCGGGAGTGCAGGGAAGTGGGAGTGGGAAGGTGTTGTCGGGGTTGAGGCAGGCGTATACGCCGAAGATGTAAGAGTTGACGAGGTCGGAGTGGTGATGGGATTACGCGAATACCCATCTTGTTTTGTATCATGCGGTCAGAATCAGTCGAGCATGTCTCGCATACCATACATCTTTTCCTTGTCGTACCACAGTTTTTCAGACGACACCTTTTACTCTCAAGCCTATTCGCAAACAACCGTTCTGGCGCTTT
>JAABUO010007737.1_pt1 | contig 12238 bp, 11 predicted proteins | sample 5559291 | NCBI WGS metagenome assembly JAABUO01 (sample SAMN10711878, study PRJNA513372) | rock metagenome | isolation source: Antarctica rocks | place: Antarctica: Victoria Land, Finger Mt sud
AAAGTAAACGCTTACGCTTTTCAGCAATCATAACGGGAGCCTCCTAAAGCCGCAGCCTGGAGCTCAGGACTGACTGCTCTCCAGAGACTAGACTTGCCCATATCTAGCTCATCATAAGCTGGACAGCGTGAACACCATGATGATCAACATCATGCAGCACAGACCCCTCTGCATGACTACTTGCGCTGAGCCCTTTCCAGTTTCTGACCAGTTTGATGGGAAGCTCATACACCTTGGTATGGGCAAAACACAGCACACATGCTTTTGGCAATACATGCACTATGATGTACAGTGGTTGTGTCCACAGCTGCTAGGAGTGCTGAGCTTGACAGCGGCAGCAGCAAATGCTGTTCCTGGTGGTAGTGACTGACACCTAGTTGCGCTTATGCAGTTGATGCTGTAGTGGGCGCTTTAGCTGATGGAGACACCGACCATGACTTCCTGGGCCCAGTGCAACCAGATGCAGTCATGCAGAAAGTGGCAGAAGGTACCCAACATGTCCCTTGATACACATGCAATGTACAGCTCATGCCCTGAAATGCCTGTAACAGATGTAACGCGTATGCATCATGTCATGGCATTACACCTGCCCTTGCTGCGTTGGCCATACTCTAGCGCAGTCCCATTTGCCTGTTGTGCCTGATATGGAGAGTCCAAGCTCTGTTCAATCCCGAAACGTCTAATTTAATTCAGGATTGTCATCCCTGCACTGGAAATCTAAACTCAGAAATGCCTGGGGACAGTAAAAACGCGTTTCTACATTGTGGAGATGTTTTAGTAAGTATGGCATTGGGGTTTGCTTTCCAGGTGAGCTGGACCCTATCACCTTGAGGCCGTTCCCACAGCCAATCGTCCAGATTCCTGCTCAGGTCAGCCCCTTGGAAACCAGCAGCAGCCAAAACCAGATGAGGCCGTGGCGACCACAGCGGCACAGCTCTGATGGCAAGCTCTCAGGTTGGAACTGCCGGACAAGGTTTCCATCGCTGGCTTACTGTGTTCGCAGTGAATGTGCAACAAGTGTATACATACTGGGCTTGGAGAGGGTGATGCTGTAATGCGATGCCATGTGGCTGATGCAGCACTTGACTCAGCTGCTTGATGCTGGACACTGGTCAGCAGCCAGCACATGGTGCTGGCATGCATCTGCTGAGCCTCTGCTCAGCGTTCGTTCAAGGTCCCACTGTTGCGTTCTGTCTCTGAGCCGACAGTATCCCTCAAGTAGTGCTGCCTGAACATGGTTTAGTCACAGTTGTGTCTGTTAACACATCCTCATGCAGCCAATCCTGCAGCACACACCAGCAGTCAGCAAACACCATGTCTTGCGCATCAAGCGTTGCATCAGTAGCCTTGTAGCAGCGTGCTGAGACAGGAAGCTGTGCGCAGGTGGCAAGAGACCTCTGACGTTGCCTGTTCAGGCCAACGGCATTGCCAGCTACTTTCCCACTCTGCCTAGTAATGGGCAGGCTGCAAAGCAGTTCAGCGCCCCCCGGCCTGCCAGCAAGGCGGCCCCCTCACAACCCCCTTTCAAACATTCATGCCTTGGGAAACGCAGTAATGCTGATGCTGCACAGACAGACGAGCTGCAGCCTGCAACTTCAGGTGAGCAGGCTCAATGGTCTGATGACACATATCACTGGCAGGTTGACTGCATGCGCACATCATGATGTGCTTGCACACCCTTGGCTTTACACACTCTTCCACATCTTTGCAATGGCATCCTTTCAGATGCAAACCTAAGATCACCACAGCTGCACAAATACACTTGTGCTGCTTGTCGTTGATGCTTGCAAACCCAGCCATAGAAACCGCTGCACGCACCACTTTGTTGCCAGCCACTCTGCCAACAAAATGGCAAGCGCTTTTCTCCTTCTTTAACAACCTTTTCCAAAACAGTTGTTTTGTTGGCCCAACACACTGTATGATATTTTCGCTTTCGTTCACCATCTGCAGGTTGCTTCAGTCATGCAGGCTAGTGCTCACAGCAGCATTTGTTTACAGGATTTATTATTATTGCTACTATTAATATCATTATTTATTATTGATATTATTAATACAAAAAATGTTATTATTATTATTATTATTATTGTTTCTTTATAATTACACTGCCTCAATGTTGTGCCCATCATGCATGCAGGCCGCTTCAGCCATGCAACCTCCCCAGCTGGTAAAGCCTCACGGCATCTCTCCGGCTGCGGCTCCCGACCCGAGCTCCCTCAGCATGCGTTTGCCCATTTTGCTGCTGGCAAATTTCCCACCTCCAAGCCACCCAGCAGACCTGCTAGGAGTCCAACACCAGATGAGACAGACAGCCCCCTTGCTGGTGCTGACAGTCACAGCAGCGATGCTCTTTCCAATCTGTTGGCAAGGGCCCGTGAACCTGATCGGATAGATAGCCCGGTGCTGCGCGCCAACAGCAGCTGCAGCGCTGCCCTTGCCAATCTGCTTGCTAGAAGCCGCATGTCCACACATACAGATGTGCCTGCTGCTGCTATTGCTGTTGCCGCTGCTGGCATCAGCAACAATGCCAGCCAGTCAGGCAGGCTTGCAAGGAGTCACACACCTGAACAGACAGACAGCCCTGCTGCTACAGCTGGCAGTGTCAATGACCTGGGCTCATCTAACAGGATCCAGCATGCCTTCAACATCTTTGCTGCAGGCAAGGGCAGCGCCCCTCAAGCCTCCTCAAGCAGGCTTGCTAACAGACACACCACTGACCAGTCAGACAGTCCTGCTGCTGCCAGCAATGCACAAGCAGCTGAGCTGGCGAAAGCTGAGCAAAGCCCTGCTGGTGGCAGATCAGGAGATGATGCTGAGGGGCATGCTGTGCAGCCTAGAGCAGATGTTGGTGACGCTGCTGGCGCAAATGCAAGTGCTGACTTCTACAGCACAAGCCCTGGAGGTTTGGAGTCCGGTGACAGCCCTCCTGCTGCACAGCTGCCTTCAAGCAGCACCTCTTCCCCTTTCAAGCAAGGCAGGGCCCCTTCGGGGTCCCTTGTCTCCCCCTTCAAGGACGCCAGCAGAGCGGCTTGGGACCAGCAATGCAGTGTAGACAGGCCAGCCAGGCGAAAAGTCAGCGCCCACTTTGGCTCTTTGCCAAAGCGGCTGAAAAGTGTGGAGGCAGACGCTCTGCCCAGTGATGCGAATCCGTTTGGGGTGTTAGGCAGACTCGTGAGCAAGCTGAAACTTCAGAGTCCGCCCAGTGAGCTGGACAGCTCAACCCACGAGGATTTCGACGTTGATTTGGAAACCAATGAGGATGGCACTGAAGATTGCATGCAAGAAGAGGAAGAAGGTGCTGGGGTGGACAGAGATGCGAGCGGCATGGAAGAGCAGAATGGTGTCAGTAGCATGCATCATGACCCAATCGCAGGACTGAAACACATACAACCCTTTGCAAGCATTGCCAATGTGGCTGTTAACAACGTCAAAGCCGCCTCTCTGCAGAAGTTTGGCATGCGGCCACAGAAAGCAGCTAAGAAAGGGCATGAGCATGCTTTGTTGCAACCCTTTGCACCACCAAGGCGCTGCAATGCTTCTCAGGTGGTGCAACAGCAACCTGCAGGCAGCAAATGCCAAGCTGCTGCCAAGCCTCCTGCTTTGCAGCACTTTGTTTGCAATGTCAGTCACAATGAATCTCTGTCTCTTGGACAATAGCTGTGTGATAACTTAGAAGCTGCCCATTTTGATAGTGTAGAGTTCACTGCAATCACCTGACTGCGCAACATGCGATCTTGATCTGCCCCATGTGATCCGATAAACACAGTTTATTAGTCATTGCAATCAAAAGCTTGCACACTGAAGTAAAATCACTGTCACCTCTGACATATATACTGTATGCCTGGACTGTGACTTGATTTCTGAAAGCAAGGGCTGCAATGTCATGAGTACAAACCATTTCAATCGTTGATAAGTAGCACAAGTTTGTTCACCATGCGTATCATACATTGGAATGTGTTTCCACACAGCGTCTGAAAAACTCATGCATTCTAGATGAATCTAAGCCTCTTCTTCCTCACCATAGGCTGGCATCTTCTTCTTGTTGTCAATGATGTATATGTCACTTTTTTGTATGCCTTTGTCCTTACTGTAAGTCTTGAGGATAAAGTCTGCTGCTTTGTCTAGGAAGTCTCCTTGTACATCTATCTGATCCTTCTCTGTGGGAGACTTTGTGATGGCCGCCCCACTGGCAAACTTTTTGCCGAACAGCTTTGATGCATCAGCAAGCTTTATGCCAAAAGTGTCCAGGCCAGATATTGTGGTGACACATTTTTTCTTGTTGCGTGTGTTTCGTTCCAGCACTACTTCTGGCTTTGACTTCTTCTTTACTTTGCCACCAGGCAGTTTCTTCTCTATTTGCTGTCCAGGGGCCTCTGAGACTTTCAGATCAGCCACCTGCCCTTCAACGCCTGATTCCTGTGAGGCTTTCCATTTCTTGTACTCGTCACAGTCCTTGGGCAAAAATTCATTAAACTCGGCTGGAACGCCTGTGATAGGGTCGTACTCGACCATCTGTGGAGCTGGAGGAGTTTGCTGCGTTGCAACTGCAGCTGCCATGCTGGACAACGACTGATTTGTAATCTCACACAGGCTCAGCAGAGAGAGCACGACTCGCAGCGATTACAGGAGATACAGAATGGGACGAAGGACTAGCCAAGGCAACATGCAGCAAGGAGGCAGCAAGCAGACAAGCAGACAAGCAGGCAGCAAGGCAGACCTAACGGTCAACCTTCTTCTTGAGCAGCTTCCTAGTCGCATTCAGATTGATTTGATTTCAAGCCTGGAGCGGCAAGGGGGCAACTTCAGCAAATGAAGACAGCTCGTGCAGCTATTTTTGACACTGTCTGCGAAGGGTCGCATTTCGTCTTGCCTGCGTGAAGCCTGCGACGATCTCCGACACCGCAACACACCTACAGAGCGTACGTGCGGCTTTTGGTCAGGAGACCTCACTTTCAGCCGGCTTCAACTTCTGGCAACGGTTCCATCTGTGACAGAGTAGCGCGCACGCCTGCGGCATCATCGGCCTGCTTGCCAGCTCGATACCGCCTTGATCAGACTTGCGGGCAAGGCGTCCGGGCTGCAGGCCGATAATGTTTTGCGGGCCGGTCTGGGCGCTTCTCAAAAAACCTTAGAGCTTGAGAGAAGTACCAGCCTGCGAGAAAAATACCTGACTTCGTTTTCCTCGGAGTCGATTCTGGACCGTTCCTGAGGCAGATGTTTGGTGGTTCCATGTAACATATGCAAGCAGCCCGAGCTGGTCCGCAGACTTGACCAATGTGACTTGAGCACCCGGGCCAGAGGAACTGCAAGGTCTTCTGCAAGGCTTTTGAAGAACCAACACTCTGACAGAATGAGCACTGCAGAACTCAAGCGACGAAAGTCAAAGCGTCTACAGAGCAAAGGCCTTCAGAGCACAGATGCTTCCCACACCAGACCCAACGTTAATAGTGACAAGGCACATGCCGGCAGCACCAAGACGAATGGCAGCCATGATCAACCAAGGCCTCGGCAAGGAAGCATTCTCTGGTGCTGCAGCGTGGCTCTCGTCCTGCTTGCTGCCTTAGTGATTGGCACAAGCAAACTTGGGGTCTTGGACCGCCAGTCAGCAGTCAATCTGCCTTCAGCAACAAGTGAGTGCTATGCTGCAGCCTTCAAGCTGCTTTGATGCCATATTGAGTACAAAACACACCATGTAGCCAGCCATTTTGCATGCAGTTGTGTGCGTTACAATGTACATGTCAAAGTATGAAGTCATGCATCTTTCAAATCACAGACTTTGCTTAGAGACAGAGAGCTGCAATGACTCCACCGGCCTCCTGTAGAGTGTTCTGACTGCTCATCGTGCCACAAAATTAGTAAGCAAACTTTGTGGGAAACAACTAGCCGAATCAGAAATGCTTGTGACTTGCAGATGAATCCCCAGCAAGCCAGTCACTGAACCATACAGATCCGCAGCCTGAAGCGGAAAGCATCAACAATATACAGGGTATCTTTCCCAAGGGCTGTCGGTGGAGGGACGTCCAGCATGAAGGGCAGGCGAAGAAGTTTTGGGCAAAAGAAGAATATGAGTACTGGCATGGTGATGTCAAGCAATGGAAGCCTGAGATGCCTCAGACTTGTGCTGTTAGAGGCGCAACAGCAAAGGAAGGGTAGGTCTTATATGGCAGCAAGCTGTATTCACGTGGCTCAAATTGCAGTAGGCTGAACTCACATGGCTCACATGGCGGCAAGCTGTATGCACATGGCTCACATGGCAGCAAACTGTACTCACATGGCTCACATGCCAGCAAGCTGTTTGTTGCCCTTCACTTTGTGCCGAATGCTGATCTTACCCACAGCCACATACCCACATGTCTGTTGCCATGCACCGTAACCATGGCAAGCTGCATACCATCTGCTGTGCATTGTGTGTTTTCCTGAGTGACAGGTGCTTTGCAAGCTGTGTGTGCAGACACTGTCTTTTTTGTTTGACTGTGACTGCTTGCGTGCAGGTATGCCTGGCTCAATGGTACCCCCAGAACAGAGGTGGAGTGTGCTGCAACCCACTGCATATACCGCAACCTGTGGTAAGCATCAATCAGCAGAATGCTGATTGTGTTTCCTGATCTTATCTCATTTATCTTCTGCGCCGTCTATGAGTCTCGTGTCGTCTATGAAGATCCATGCAATTTTGCAGACACGCTGACTGGGCTGCTGCCATTTGTCAAATTGCCCTCAAAATTGCTCACAAGCTCACAGCCATGATGCGTGCACTTCAACAAGGTGTTCATCATATGCAGCAATAGCAGCTGCACTTGCTGTAGACAAATCTCAACTGCTGCATCCTGACACACGTAAAGCACAGCAGCTCAACTTTCCTTGACAGCATAATAGACAGCTTTGGTCTAGTTGACAATCTACACCCACAACCTCTATCACATGTGACGACAGTCAGTTGTGCTGTAAACTACAACTAGACTTGAGCAGGACCTAAGTTTCTTGTCTGTTGACTCCCCTGAGGCCTCAACGCAGGAAATGTAGGTTGATTGATTGTAGGTAGATTGATTGTAGGTTGGTTGATTGTAGGTTGGTTGATTGTTGTGTAGGTACAACAACGGCCGCTTCTACCTTTTGGTAGACGGGCCGGCTGCAGTGGCGCCGTGGAAGATGACCAGGAATCAGGATCTGAATGTGGTCCACGTGGACGATGCCAATCAATGGGCGGCGCCTCTAGACGCAAAAGTCGTCTCCGGAGATACCCTCATCTTCGACTTTGTCTACTTCTTGCATCCGGTGAGCTGTCACAAAAGCATGTTGCAGTACATGAACTGCCACTGTATTATTGTTGGAGATCAGCCAACATTGACAACGTGGGATGTTGGTAATATGTAGATACAGTCTGTTGGCATGCACATCATGCTAGCAAAGTCACCAGTTGCGACAATTGCCCAGGCCTCTTATCAAACCTGGCTGGCCACTTGTTTGCAGCCAGCTATACTGCCAGTCATGATGTCATCAATGCTAGGCTTGTTCAAATACTTTCTGCTACTAAACACACATTGCCTTTCAGAGCTGGCACTGTGAATATATTGGCTTTGTATCAAAGCCTAAAATTGTTTGCAAATCTGGCTGCCCTGCAGACCGCCATTGGGCACTGGTCAGAGATGATGTTCCCCCTCTTCAGTATCCTCAGGTTGGAACCTGCCTTCAAGCGGCCAGCCACCCAGTTCATGCTGCTCCACCTGAAGAGGGTACACCTGATGGAGTGGGCCCGAGCAGTCATGTCAGTGGCCCTTGGTGTGAAGGTGCATGAAGACCTGCCTCCTATGCTGATGCAGCAGGAATCTGACAGCGTATGGACTCAAATACGTAAGCTTTCTGTGACACAGTGCATGACTAACCAAGAGTCGTTGCCTTCTCAAATGCCCTTGGTGAGAAGCTGCATGAGGAGCTGTAGTCTGTGCTGATGGAACAGATTTGTCACAGCATGCAGACTGACATGCATAAAGCCTGATGCCTTTTACATCTGTCTGATAGACTGTCATTGGCAGTTCCATCAATTTCCCCGTGTGATGCCTCCCATGTCTGTCTGATGGACTGTCATAGGCGGTTGAGTCATTTGCTCCGCATGAATAGAACCAGTGAACACGTCTTGTTTGAGCCTATGTAGCCACAACGCTTTCACTCACATGTGTACCTGGCACAGTCTTGCCTCACACACACAGGCTGGCTGAAAGCATCTTGCACCATTTACATGTGTACATGACACCACTTTGTCTGACATCAAGAAGCCTTCTGAAAACCAGCAAGTGGCAAGCCACCATATCAATGCAGTGAGCTTGCAGTGCCAGTAGTCGGAACCATGTATCTCCACCCTTATGGCCTTTGGTGCCTTCACAAAGCTGCCATGTTAGTGCTATGTGCTGTGGAGTGCAGCAGTTGGCTTGGCATTGCACATGGACCTAGCTGCTGAGCACCTGCTTCAGTGCTGCTGTTGTAAGTGCAAGAGCCTCACCAGCGGTCGCCTGATAAGAGGCCGTGCTGACTCACTGGATTGTCATAGTTCTGGATGGCAACATTCAGCAGTGCGTGTGTTTCGATCAGGACAAGGGGGAGAAAGACCACCTTCAAGCAGAACATGCTGTTTCCCCTATGTACATGAAGCCCTGACCCCTGCCAATGCACTGTATGCTTGGTTGAGGATGCACGTCTGATTGATGGTGCATGTTCGCTGTGCTGCAGCCTCGCCACTGGAGGGGTATGAGCCACATGAGTGGGTCTCGTTTGAGAGGGCGATGGTTGTCAGGGACATCTTCACAGGGGGGGTGCGCACCTTCCTGTCTACAGAAGATGCACAAGCCTTCCGGGCCTCCATGTACAAACAGTATAGTAAGTTACATTGTAAATACTTACTAGCAAGTCATAGTACAGCAAGCTGCCTTGGGTGTAATTTAGGGGTTGCAGAGGGGTATCAATACACACATGACATGGATTTCAATTTGGGAGTCATGAATTGTCAAATCTGCTGCGGCAGCAAGTCAGTATACAGCACACAACAAGCCAAACCCCCTGGCAACAGCCCAGTTTACAGTGAATGCTGCTCACATCAGCCCACTTCTAAACGAAGGCTGCTCACAGCAGCCCACTTCTAAATGTAGGCTGCTCACATGTGTGTGTGTGTGCGCTTGCAGACTTGCCAGCTCCTGAGTCCGGCAGGCCTGTGCCACGAGTGATCACCTTCCAGCGCAAACGCGCCAACAGACGAGTCATCAACGAGGACCAGCTTGTGCGCATGCTGCGAGAATTTGCTGAGGTGATTTTCACCCTGGCCTCTGCTGTTTGTCCTGCTTTCCACTTTTGATCTGTTGTTGTGTCTTTGCGTGCTGTTATCACCTGACTGCAGTGATGCCGACAATCGTTCTGGGCTCAAAGGAATTGATGTAAAGGACCTGCATTGACAGTCGCAACTGGCAATATGGCAATACATCAGTTGACCAGTAAGACCTAGGCAGGCAGCAGCTGTCAGTCTCAACAAGCATCTCTCACTGCCAAAACAGCCAACACATGCCCCATGTGTTGTCAGGCCCCATACCCCTGCCAAAACAATTCTGCAGGTGCGAGTTGTGGAGTTCAACACAAGCACCTCCTTCCATGAGCAGCTGCAAGTAATATCTGGCACCGGCGTCTTCATCTCTGTGCACACTTCCAACCTGGCCAATGCCCAGTTTCTGCCTCCTGGGGCTGCTGTCTTTGAGATCATTCAGCGCAACTGGGTATGGGAGAACCTGGACAGGTCCTTTCAGGTAGCCCAAACCCTACATCCTTACAACAGTAGGGTTGTAGTACCAGCATGCCTCAACTCAATCAGATGTGTGATCGTGTCTCACTGTAATGAACTATTGCTTTTTTGTGGTTGAACTCGCATGCAGAGTGACAGGGCAGAGCATGCACACTGTGTTATGGTTGATGTTTGCTTACCTGCTGCATGTGTCATAGTGGCCCAATCACACGCTGCATTTTGTGATTGTAAACCAGCCCCAAATCGACTTGCTTACATTCAATGCAGTTCTGATCAAGCCCACTTCATTCAAGCCAAATTTTGAAGTTTATAGTCAGCAGGGTATGATGCCAGTCTTGCTTGCGGTGCAGATACAGACCGAGATGATGGGTGACATCCACCATTACACATGGCGGGCAAGGCACCGCAACCAGACTGTGTACATCAACAAGCGCGACAGCGAGCGCTTTGGTGACTGGACCTCCCAGCAGTGTGCAGTACGTCATTCACTCAAGCCTTCATTTATTCACACACTCACTCATTCGTTTACGCACTCGTTTGTCTGCTCACTCACTGTCTCACTCATTCACTCACTCACTCATTCACACATAGCCTCATTCACTGGATTGAACGCTCAGTGCACTGTTTCACTCTTTCAGTCTCTTTCTCACTCACTCACCCACTCACTCACCCACTCACTCACTCACCCACTCACTCACTCACTCACCCACTCACTCACTCACTCACTCACTTATTCAGACAGAACTTTCAATCTACTGACTTGTGTGCCGCCTGTGTATAGACTGAGGATTGCGTGGAAGCTCACACCAATGTGGATGTTGTGGTCAATGTGAATGAGTTCAGAGCGCTTCTGAAGGACCGGCTGCCTCATGTGTGGGCTGGCAAGTCAGTGGCTGAAGCTGCCATCCCCTGGCCAGAGGTGTAACAACCACATGCTTACACAGTCATGACGCCAGGGACGCTGAACACCTCTTTCTGAGATTGAGCAGCCCAACTGAAGGGTGCATGTTGCTAAATGCCTGCTTCTCTGACTCCTATTCCTGGTCAGAAGTGTAGCTGAGTCAAAACAGTCATGACGCCATGAATGCCATACATCATTTTCTAGAATGCTGCAAGGATGGGAGTCTGGCTGAAAAAGGCAGAAATCATGTCAGTCTGACGCTGGAATAATGTATTGTTTGTCTCCCTACCAGCAATGTGCACAGAACAACATGATATCGCATTATGTCAGACACTAGGGGTGTGACTTGTCTATACATTTCAGATTGTCAGCAATGCTAGACACCAGAGCATCTTCCAATGTCCATTGAGGGTCTCACAGCAACGTCAGTGGGCATCTGGTCATGATGGCGTCTTTTGGGCAGCTGAATTGCAAGTCTGCTACTTGCAGGCAGCATCAGCAGTGTATATGTGTACAAGTCAGACTGCATTCAGATGGTCTAGAATGATCGAGAGATGCCCAGCCAGCTACAGAAGTTTAGTACCACATTGCCCAACTGCTGCTGCTTAGGGATTTGATCTGACTGTGTCTAAAGGGAGTATGTCTTTCAATGAATGATCACACCAAACGTCTTTCTTGTTTGACATTCAGGGCTTGTACTGCTATTTACAGAAATGTACTGACTACAGAGATTTAGTATGGTTGCTGTCACTGCGTGTATGGATGACCTTGTGTAGGCAGGTGCACGTAAATGACCATTCATGAACACAGATGCCCAGCTGTGGTGGTGAATCACGTGTATGCTCTTGCACATGGCAGATCTGTAACATGCCACATGCTCCTCTGCTCTGCAACTAAACGCCTGGTGGCAGTGTTCATGTAATGACATGCCAACACAGGCTGGGTGCTAGCTGCTGTCAAGGACCACTGGGCTGCGTGCCGCCTGCATCACTTGATTCCCTGATGCATGGCGACAGATCGGAGCTATCATGGGGGGCTATCATGCTATCAGCACTGATCTGAGCTTGTGCTTGCATGCCTGTAATTTAAAGCCTTATTTGCATGCCATATGTTTATGGTGCCAAAGCCACCCCAAGGTGTCCGTCATTGGACATACCCAAGCACTTCACCCTGCTGACCTGGTGTGACATCTTTCTTATGCAAGTGAAGTCAGACATGGGAGCCCAGGTCCTTTCTGTGTATTGGGCATCAGACACCACAGGCCCTGTCCTGGACTTTTTCACAGACTTTTGTGAGTTTGTACAACTCCTGCAGGACATCAAGCTTGTTGTTGAGAGAGGTGTTGCTGGATGCCTGTTGCTGAAGTTGGAACATGATCAAACGCAGAACACTGACCAGATCTGGGATAACCTGCGGGGCGTTACACCCAGGCTCCGAAACCACCCAGGCTCCATCACAAGCGCCATTCCGATGCGTGAGCGGCTCCGAAAGCTTTCGGCGGAAAACAATGCAAATCCTCATTTGCATCCTTCTCCTCAAAAACTTCGACGATATCGGGCAAC
>JAABUO010007740.1_pt1 | contig 12235 bp, 10 predicted proteins | sample 5559291 | NCBI WGS metagenome assembly JAABUO01 (sample SAMN10711878, study PRJNA513372) | rock metagenome | isolation source: Antarctica rocks | place: Antarctica: Victoria Land, Finger Mt sud
ATGCTCAAATACAAGTGGCTCATACGTACTCATGCCTGTACACAATGTAGCGCAGAATGTGATGTGCATAGTTGGCCTGTGAATTCACGACCAGACATGACAAACGTTGCTGACAATGGGGTGGTACTCCCACATGCTGCTCGTCAGGACCATGCGAGCAATGAGTATGCACACAGTATAAGTGGACTGTGATCCCTCTATTTAGCACTTCAGCAGCAGGCTGTGACAACTGTGCTGTACTGCAGATGCAGCATGAGGATCTGTCTCGATCTGTTGGTCAAGTGTTGGAATCAATGCAGAGGAAAGGGCAGCAGATACAGCAACTGCGAGAGTACAGCGACATGCTTCCAGTGTGAGCTGCCCTGTTTGCCAACCTGTTTGTCCTAGGTAATTTAAGGTTCTCCAAAGGGTATGCAGAACTGCTGCTTCTGGTGTTTAGGTGAAATGAAATCCTAGTCTTGTTTGGCAGTATTGAAGAACTCGTCTTCAGCTGAAGAGCTGCGGGCTGCAGAGACTCCGTTCAAAATGTGATGCAAATATCTCAGTAGGTCTTTTTTTGCATATGTTGTGATATTTTGATGCATGTTCTACACTTGATTGTGTTGATCAGCTTGTCCATCAAGTACATATCAATATCTATGTATTACACTATAGGCTGCACTTGGACATATGTAAAAGTGATGGATCCTCTGACTGCATGCATGGACCTGGGATCCAGTCGTCGAATTGCAGTATCATGGTGATAGGCTTGGCCGATTTTGGCATGCTCACCCGTAAACAGTCGTGATGCATGTCGTCTGCTGATTATGCAATCAGATTGCCAGCATCTGCTTGCAACTTAGCTGCATGAACACATGTGAGTATGAGTGCATGCCGTGGCACAATTTAGTATGTCTGATGAAAGTAGTTCATGCCACCCTGACGCGAGTAATTGAGTGCACCAAAGGAAGCTAGATTAAGGACACATATACACTCGAGGAGCATGAGGCATAAGGGCCCAAACCGGTAAGGAAGATAGATTGGCATTTATAAAAAAAAGAATACCACTAGTAGTTTTGTTTCCTGCAAGCCTCATGCACGCCCCAACATATGTCAGTCCCCTTTGGTGACCACGCCACATTCCACACACGGTCTGTATGACCTTCCAAGACTTGAGGTTGTTCCAGGCGTGCCATACGCTGAAAAGCCTGTTGCAGGCGGTACGCCGTTCGAGCAAGACCGTCTGTGTGGCCATACTCCTGTGTTGTCCGATGGACCTTGTCGCTCTGAGCTTTTTGCGACGAGGCTCGCTGTGACCTTCGGACATCAACATGCTTTTGTTCTGAAATGGGCCCATGAGCAGAAGACTGCTGCAGGAGTTGTAAGGGAAGCTGCCAAGGTCCTTCGTCTTCAAGTACCGTACTGGCCCGAATTCATCCCGTCATCATTTGGACGGCGCCCATAACTATGCCCTGCATTGTCCTACGGTAACTCCTACTGTTGGAGTTGTCGCATGCACATACCATTATGGGTTTGAGCCGTTTAGCTAGCATAGGCGTTATTGTCAGCTACAATACCTGTTTCTGGTAGGCGCACGCAGCAATTTCTGCAGCTTAGACTTGGTTCTCATCAGTTGCCAGTTGTTCTTGGCTGTTTTGCTGGAGGCCAGCATGTTGCCAGGGCCAATAGGGTGTTCCCACATTGTGTAGGTGTGGCTGTTGCAGATGAAACGCACATGATAGCCAAACAGGTGAATACTTGGCTGATGCTCCGTGCGTTCTCGCGGAATGCAAACTAGCAAGTTGGAAACATGCTAAAATACTGTTATGAGTTTTGTGCTCACGGTGCAGAGCCCAAGCATCAAGCCACTCGGATCTCTGAAAACTGATCACTGACGGCAAGTCACGGCACTTGCGAATTGAGTCGACTGTGAACGTTCCAGGTGACAACATGATGTGTATGTGCAAAGTCATGTAGGCTGCTACCCGCTTGCTGTGACCGGCATGCTCTATACCCACCTCGCCGCTACTACTACTGCCACACATCATCAGTACGGCTTGCGATGTGGGCCGTATGGACTACAGAGTTACAGTGTAGTCCACTGTGTCATCTGTGAACCTTCCCGAAGCTTCGTGAATAAACTTGATCAACTGATCTGCTGCGTGTAGGTCATGCTAGTGGACTTGGTACACCACGTCCCACAGTTCTTGGAGCACCTGCCACCCATTGCCTTGGCACAGCTATTGGCATCTTGCGTATCTCTGCGCAAACGTGTACATGAGCATGTCACCAAGATCAGTTGTGCCATGAATTGCCACGATGTCAGGGTGCTCACCACAGGGGTTTGGCCGCACTTAACACATCTTGAGCTCAAATGTAGCGAGACTCTGGACGTCCAGTCTGTCTCCCAGTCAGCCAAGGCAACACATCTTCAGCTCCAAAGCTTGAATCTAAGCTACAGCAACATAGACTCATGCCTTGCTGGAGTATTACTGGCGGTGCCATACCCAAACCTCAAGTCTCTCCACTTGGCAGGCAACAACCTGACTACGTCAATGAAATACCTAGCTGATGCCCACTTGCCTTTGTTGGAGGAGCTAGAGCTACACGGCAGCAAGCTAGACATGCAGTCTATGGCAGCCTTGAGTAAGGGAAGCTGGCTGCAGCTAAAGAGCTTGACCTTGGCAGGCAACAGACTTTACGTTCCAGGCATTCAGTATCTAGCTGGAGCAGATTGGCCGCAGTTGGAAGCAATCAACCTCAATGACACTAACCTTGATGGGTCAGCCTTGGTCATGTTGGTCTGCTGCAAATGGCCGTGTCTGCAGACCTTGGGCTTGAACCACAACTATCTGCAACATATGGAGGACCTGCCAGATACCAGCCAGTGCTCATTACTCAAGCACCTGCACCTTAACAATAGCAATCTAAGCCACAACAGCCTACAGCAGCTCAGCAAGCCCAGGTGGTGTCAACTGGAGACAGTTGACCTGTCACATAACAGGCTCTATAATATAAGTGCGCTCGTCCAAGCTTCATGGCCAGCACTGAAAGGAATCCGGCTGGACGGCAATCCACTAGCAGCAGATGCCATGGCACTCTTGTCTAAGGGGGACTGGCCTTTGCTGGAGCGCTTGTACCTTTGCAGGTGACGCATCTACTACTTGTCCTGGCAGCGTGCACATTTCTTTCAGTATCTGGTGCTACTATACATTTGCGCTCTTCAAGCTAGGCTATTCGACATCTTACTGGAACATAAAACAATAAACTTTTGGTTTCCAACAGTTTGTTGTGCTTGTGCAGGCTGTATTTGGATGAGGCCGCCTTGCTTCACCTAAGCAAAGGCAACTGGCCCTGTCTAAAGAAGCTTGACATGTGCAACAATGAACGACCCTTGAGCAGTAAAGCCATCTCACACCTGTCTGATGCAAAGTGGCCACTGCTGGAGTGGCTGTGCCTCACCAACAATGGGTTCAACAGAACAAGCGTCCTGACGGAGCTCAGTAAAGCTGACTGGCCCTTGTTGAAGACTCTCCAGGTGAGCAGTATGTTGCATGCAGCAGCCACCAGCTGCACTGCGTCAAAGAACTTGCTTCAAAGCGACCTCACCCTCAGCTCGCAAGGCACTCACCTTGGCTTCTGTCACTCCTGATATCTGTTACGCTCCAACATTGTCACTCCATGCTGCTCAAGATTGTCTGTTGTATGACTTCAGACAAGCTTCTGGGATTTTCATAGACTGTTTGTCAGACAATCAGTCAGTCATTCTTGCTTGCTTGAGGCAGAATGTCAAGCGGCTGCACACAACCTGTTGCCCTGAAGATGACCACAACCATCATGCATAACTTTACCTTTGCTAGTCTGACCACAGACCTCAGAGCTCTGACCCGCTAGGTGTTGCTGTGCAGATCAGTCTCAACAACTTTGAACCTGAGGCTGCCTCACAGCTGGGGCAGGCACATTGGCCGCTCCTGGAGAGGTTGACAGTGAGCTTCAAGTTTGTGGATGCTATTGTCATCAAGTCGCTGATCAAAGGAAAGTGGCCTCTTTTAGAGGAGTTGCAGGTAGACACCACAACATCTAAATTGCGTAATCCACTTCTTCCATTTGGTGGCTGGGACAAGCAAAGACTACAGGCTTGGCAGAATGTCGAAGAAGATTGCAGGCAGATGTGCCAAGACAGATGGCAGCAGCTGGAGAGCTTGCAGCTTCCTCCTGCCCAGCATATTAGTGCTGGGTTCTGATCAAGGGATGTTCGCTCATTATGATGCTTGTTCTCCCGTCTCTGTTCAAAATAGCTGGATTGTGGATTGTGTCAGGTTGCTTGTGATTGCTCTTATACACTGGTAAAATTACACTCAAACTTATTGACTGAGCAAGTGGATGAGGACGGGCGTGGCTGCGCGCGTACACGTGTTGAGTCAGTCTCATAGAGATGTCACCACAACAGTGAGTAAACTTTAAAAGCTCTGCAGTATTTGGACACCATCAAAATTGTTGCTGGTAAAGCACACGCAACACAGTAAAAGCATCTTCACCATGTCTGGACCCCTGCCAGAGTCCTGTTCTAAGTGCTGCTCTTATTTGTCTGATCAATATGTGATAATTGGATATGACCTTTCCTCAGAGTGCATGTCTGATGCGTGTCTGATCATTGTTGAAATCAGAGCGCATCAGAGTCCGCAAACAACCCCTCCGAACATGTCCGAACGGCCTGTTTTTCAGGCTTTTTCAGCCCATAATTCAGCCAGCTTTAGACAAGTTCAGAAGCCTTCAAAACACCTCTAAACGCAATTCAGCCTGGCCCCATCTTGACAAGGCTGAAAGCGTTCAGCCATGAATTAGATAACATCAGACATGTACGCTGAAAGTTGCTGATCATACTCTAGTCAGTTTCAGCTAGTAGGACATGGCTGAAAGCGCTGAGACATACTCTTATCACTTTCAGCTACTATAAGACAAGGCTGAAAGCGTTCAGACAGGCGTTCAGCCGCGCTTCTCCCGCAGTGGATGCTGGCGTCACAGTGGCATGCCATCATAACCAGCTCTTGTCACACTTGCGTGTCCTGCCAGGCAGCATCTAGCTTGAGCCTCTGAATGCTGCAGCCGCTTGTATGTGTACGAGAGCACCTTCTGGAGAAATGTATGCAAGCTTTTTCAACTTAGTCAGTCCTGATGACACAACCTATCCGGAATCTATGCTAAGCTGATCATAGCATATAGCAGACTTGACCTACTGTCTATGCTACATGTACCGTCACACTGCAAGCTAACCGCTGTGAGCTGGACCAAAGCTGACATGCCATCAGGCAGCCAGACGTTGTGATGGTCAGAAATTTGCAGCCTGTCATCCTATCACTCGTGAGAGCCTGAAGGGCACAATGTGCAGACAGACCGCTAGCATGCCTCCCAGACAAGTGACTTCCCTGTAGAGTCGGATCCTGCAAGGATGGCACACACTTGCAACCTTGATGCGCCCACCAAGAAACATTTATTGCCCTCACCAGTGGGCGTCAAGCTTGTTAAACAAAATGGAAGCTGAGAGGTTGAGCTTGAGCAAAGGAGCAGGCACTTCAGAGGCATGGTGGTGGAGAGGTGTCAGTTCAAACATAATTTTTAATGTGAAGATCACATGTGTGAAGAGATGTAGATCCAGACAGGGTCAGAGTTACGGATGAGCAATTGCAGACAGCTGTCAAATTGAGGAACGAGGCTGCCGTGAGAAGTCCACTCATGGCAATTTCTGAGCATGGGCTGCTGCATGACCGGCATCCGTATAGTGTCATGATGTTTGCTCAACCAGCTTAGCAAGCTGGAAGCCCTTGTTTTGGAGAAAGGCCAGGAAACAATGAGGCGCCTGGCAAGCTGCGGATCTGCTTCAAGAGCAGACTTGAAGTTTGGGCATACTAGCCGCAAAGTCATAAAGTTGGCCTGAGTGCATGACCCCTGGGTAATGATTGCGTCTGAGGAGCACCTTGCTATTTCTAGATGGTTCACTAACACAAAGATCATTTGCCAAATGTTCTGTGGCATTTTGTATGCACCAGTTTCCTGCTTGCCAAGTTGTCAGTCAGGGCCTTGCAACAAAACAGCTTGTTGTAACATAGCAGCTGAGTCTCAAATGATCAGCCTGGACACCTGAGCTGAATCTGCAGGCGAGTCTACAGAGGGCTCGTGCATGCTGCTTGTGTCAGTCCGTCCTTATTTGCACTGCAAGAGTTTTATGTTCAAAAGCACAGGACTGACGAAGGAGCTGCTGTTGCTATACCTCAAACACGAGCCAGATTCACAACTGCTTGCGCTGACCTGAGCATGAGTGTACTGACACTACGCAGACTGCTGTGGGGACGGGACGAAGCGTTGATGTGACAGTCCAACCACATCAACGCTTCCTCCCGTCCCCACAGCAGTCTATCTGCTCAGCAACTATGTTTGCCAAAAGCATTTTGGTTCCGTACAAAGGCTGCGAGCACCAGGCAAACATCTTCGGGACACGAGCAGAAATCGCCTGTTGTTCTGAGCAAGAAGCAAGACCACATCGTCAACAATTTCTGAAGTGGCTGGCTCGCGGGGATAAGTTGATCGTGAGCGTTTCGGGAATCTGGGCTTAGATCTTATCGACCCAATCACAGACTGCACAGATAGCAGTCACCGACTAACGAAACCAACAACAGTGCGCCTGAACGACATCGTCGCAGGTCAGCGATACTCCCTGCTGCTCATCGATCAGGAATTATGGTGGCTACCGTGCTTGCAGCAACCTCAACTCCCGCCTTGGCCACTCGCCAGGGCCAGGTGGTGACAAGAAAGGCAATCAGCGGAGTGGCAGGTGATTCTAGGTTTAGGCTGTGCATATGCTTCGCACTGCTCTTGGCCGACCTAACTGACCATCTTCTGTGCGTTATAGTTCTACCAGCACAGAGACGGACCGTCTGCCGCGTAAGCAGAACAACCATGGCCAGGTATACTAGTGATCTTGCACTCTGTCTCGAAGCGTCCTTGTCACGACCTGCGTTGTTTATACATCACGGCATTTTTTCCTGTGCAGCAGCAGCCAGCAAAGGCAGTACCAGCTTCCAGTCGCCGTCACAACAGGCCTAGCAGCAGCAATGGCGAACCCTCTAATGGCAGAGGCCGGCGTCACCCCCTCCCTGAAGAACTTGTTGTACTCAGTCGTAGCCGGAAGCACAATCGCAGTCCTTATCGTAACAGCGGTCACTGGTGTCTCAAACTTTGACCCCACAAAGCGTGGGAGCAAATAGAGTGTCTTCAGCTCTTGCTTTCAGCTATTTCTGGGAAGAACATTTTCACCTTTATATGAAACCAAACTAGTGAGAGGCAAACAGCTGTCCCAATCTGAGGGCAAACAATTTTGATGGCAGGTATTGCTGTCAGCAGTCTTGACAGTCTCATGAATGTGTCTGCAACTTGTAGCAAATCTGCTCCAGTACTACAGTAGACCATGTGTGGCAGCTTTTGTAAAACAGTCTGATGATTGCTTGCAAGTCAAATGCCCTTCTCTATGCTGCTGGCACCCTCTTCTCCTGATCAGGGCTGCTTTGCAAGATCTTGTAGCACCAAGGCGTTCTTCATGCTGAAGCATTCACAGGGATGTCAGGCTGGTTACAGGATGTGCCAGCTGGCTTGCAGCCTACTGCTGCATAGTGCATTTTTATTGGGGATGCTCCCTCTCCCTTTACTGCCTTGATAGCTGCATCATGCTGTTCTCAGTATTCTGCTGCATATCAGGCTCTAAAATGATAAATGGTCATGGATCTAATCATGCCTACTGTCTCATTGGTATGTTGACAACCGGCACTTTTGTCAGAGGGCTGCCACCTGTGTCTGAAGCTGAGCCTCTGGTCTGATGCTCAGCAAAGTATTGGGAGGGCTTACATGCCTGAAATCAGGTTTGCCTTCAGGCTGAGTTTGTACCACTTAAAGCAATGCAAGGTTGCAAGAGCGAGCACCATAACATCAGAAGCAAGAATGACTGCGCACACAATGTTTGGTAGCCGTCAAAATGGTGAGCTCATGTCCGTCACGCTTCACAGGAGTTCATCTTAAACAACATCCGTAATGAAGCACTTCGGCAATCAGTAGTGTTCACCTCAAAGAGATCAATGCACACCATGCGGCAAAAGTGCTCGTGACATGTGATTCACCCATGATACAACTGCATTAGCAGGCTGCAGCAGATGTATTTAGTCACTCCATGGCCTGCTGTTTCATGGTTTCTTGATCCAAGCAGTAGTGGCTTAGAATCTTCGAATGGGGCTTCACATCAAGGTCAACAACAGCAACCTTGTACTTAATTTGAACAGCAATTTTGGGCACAGCAACCAAATCAAATCCTTCCTGAAACTCACTAAATTGACTGCAATGGCACTGGCTTTCCATGTGATCTGGCGAGGCTGCTGCAGGCAGTGCCTGCATTGTGATCATGAGGCTGCAGTCCTTTGCTGTGGTAGCCAGGAGATAATCCCTAATCATGCTTATCTGCTCAGACCAAGTCTTCCTCAAGAGTGACATGACGTGCGCCTTTTGTGGTTGCAAGTCAAACAATCCACACTCTGAGCTGACGCCCTCAGATAGAGTCTGACTGTGAACCATATTGGGACTGTCAACCTGTGATCCAAGCTGCTGCAAGACATGGCGATATAATGGGTAGATGCCCTCGATGTCATGCGCATCAAGTGCCTGTATGCTTAGTAGCTTCTGTAGAACACCTGTAGGCACAGAAAAGCAGTTGTGACCTGCAAGTCTTACAGCGCACTCGTTGCTGTTTGACTGCCTTTCTTGGGGTGCTTTCTGTCAGCAGGCCAACTCATCTTGCCTGAAAGTCTGTCTTTGATCACACAGCTTTCAACTTGATGAAACCTGTTGGCAACTAATGCCTGGGCAACTAATGCCTGGACAATAAATGCCCTTTTGAAGTTGCTGTCAAAAGGCTGGAAGCGGAGCGGCCCACTTAGTGATGCAACGTCTGGGGATGAGCTTTGCAGCAAATGCATGCTCTACACCATTCTTGTCTGTACAGCCACCAGACTACGCAAGACTGCTCTTGCACTGTACAGCAATCTATCACTGACCCAGAGCAGAAAAACCTTGGATGAGTAAATGCTGTTCCGAAGGAGCACACCGTGTCAATGCAAGAGGTGTCAGCAGCATGTCATGCCTTCCCTTAGCAGTATGTTCTTGAGGACATCTGCAAGCAAAGCAACGGCATCTCCAGGCTTTATGGAGTCACTGTCCAACCCAAATGACTTTTCAACAAGTGTTCTGGTTGACTCTGGTTGGGCAGTAAGTCCCATTGTGTCCACAGGCTTGCCATCCATGAAGACCTTCAAATTGTTTTGAGGATTGGCAATCAAAGCTACAAGGGCCTTGTGCATCCTGATAGCTTCTCCTGAAAACAGGTCTAAAGGATCGTATTTGCTGATGTTGCTGATTTTACCCTGCAAATTCATCAAAGAGCGTGAAGGTTTTCATGCGGATGTCAGGGATGCTTTGTGGGACCTAGCAGACTGTTTGATACAGGACATGATGTGCATGCCAGCCAAAGCAGTCAGAGCTAGTCCAAAATCAGCTTGACATGAATGTGTTGCGTATTTGATGGGCAATGCATTGTCCGCGAGCAGCAATGCATGGTGCAGTGCAGAACGCAGACCTTGGGCAGGGCGGAGGCAGTCACTATTGCACATGACACCTGGTGGCATCCAATACACCATGGAAATGCAGATGAGCCTTTTTGAACGTATGACATTGCCACACAGCATGGCACCCAACTCAGCCGGCTTCTCACATTGTATCAGACCACTGCATGCACGTGCTGACTGACAAGGACAGTATTAGGGAGTGATGAGTCATGGATGGGTCAAGGCTAACCTGAGCAAGCTTCAGATGCTGCTGCAGCTGGAATCTGGAGACCTGCTTCTTAATGGCATGCTTAGCTGCTATTGCAGGTGACTTCGGCAGCAGGCCCCACTTTGGCTTGATCTCAACACACAGAGCAGGCAAAAGCTGATGTGCAGTTTGTGCTTTTCGTGTCTGTACGTTGCCGGCTTGCCGGTTTGTGTGTGGCTGACCCGTAAGATCCAAGGCTTCATCATGCTGGCTTTGTGCATGCTTGTCTTCATTGTGAGGGCCCTGTTGAGTGGTGCTTTGCTGAGAAGGTGGCTGAGATGGCATCTGTAGAGTTGACTCATGTTGCAAGGCACAGCTGTGGGTAGACAACGGCTGTGGTGCTGATACCTTGGCTGTGGCAGCATCTGCAAAAGCGTTTGGCAGGAAGACTGTGGCATCAGGCAAGATGCTGCCATTCAGTGTCAGCAGTCTCACTTGATTGTGTAGCTGTTGCTTGTCTTTGAGCTGCCTGTTCAGTCCAGCAACAAAGTCTGAAGACAGCTGAATCTGGACCTGAGCAACATGCATACCGCTTAACATAGGATAGGTTAGTCAATATCATGTGAGGCATAACATTGCTCAACATGCCTAACATGTGCTTGGTCTGCACTGCTTGTTAACTCTGTACATTACATGAGGTCAGCCTGTCAGGTTTTGGTCATCATGCAGGAGATCAAGTAATGTGTTCAATGCAGTCGTTCCTTTTGCATGCATGCTTAGGGGATATGTGGCAAGCATGAGAACATGAATCATGTGCTGATTGTGCATTGGTACCAAGGACTTGTTGGAAGGGCCATGCAGCTTACTCCAGTTGCAAGGTATTTGGACCCAAGAGCTGGCACAAAGTATTGGCTAACATCACTCAGCTGCTCAGCATCTGGGCCTGCAGTCCTAGGACTCCCTTGAGTCAGAGTAGGTTTCACAATGAATTTGAGTGCACTGTGGAACTCACGACCTACCCCACAGGTCCTTGGTCAACTTGTCAGAGGTGTGGTCTGTTGCAGCTTCTGCAGGCTGCTTACGAACTCGAATAACCCTTCCAATCTGAAGTCAGACCCAAGGAGTGATATCGGTGGTTCAGTGTCTGCTTCATAACCAATGCAGCAGCAGCACTGTACTGACCAAAGCTGGGTCAGTCCCGGCGTACCCAAAAACCGCGTTGGCGTTTCCCTCTCCTTTCAACACCCATTCGCTCGAAGTTCCGAGAACAAGCTCGTGCATAGCGTGTCCATGAGAAAAGCAGCGCACATACGACTAGCCAAGTAGCATGCTGCGATGATCTAGGAACATGTAGAGCAGCAGTAGCGTTTGACTTTTGCAAAAGCTTTGTTTGACCACATATGTTGCATGCATGCATGAGGCAACTGTTGCTGCCAGCTGCAGGCAGCAGGCGCAAGGGAAGGGCTCAACACTGAAAAGCATAAGTCACCCCACTGTGCCTGCAAATCAGCGTGAAACGTCAATTCGTGAGGTGGGCTCGACTTGGGTCCTTGCATGCGCATGCTGAAGCGTTGACGCTCCAGCGCTTGGTTGCCACCGATCTCGTCCATTTACATTTGGCTTCGTGCAAATTTGTAATATGGTGAACGCAATTGCTTACTCCTCGCCATCCGTCCGCTGCATGTCAAGGTCAAGACCTGTAACCATGGCGTCAGGCGGTCTTCTAGCTGGCAAACGGTGCCTTGTCACTGGAGGAAACAGAGGCATTGGTAAAGCAATTGCAGAGACCTTTGCTCGAGAAGGCGCCAGTCTTGCTCTGGTCGCCCGGTCTAAGGACAAGCTTGAGGAAGTAGGCATGCATTGCTTTGTCAGCAGGTTGGCTGTACGGCCAATTGCTTGCTTCTGCTACCAGCTTGCACCCTTGATGATGGCAGCTGCAGCAACTGCACCAGTTCACTCTGAGTTGTTCTGCACAGGTCGCGGACAGCTGCCAATCACAAGGAGCAGGTGCCTGTGAAATCTACCCTTTTGACCTTGTGAATACTGGAGACATTGACAGCCTTGCCAAGAGGATATTGGCAGATCAGCGAGTGGATGTGCTAGTCAACAACGCTGGTATCATGGTATCTGGCAGTGCTTCTGAAGGTAAATGCACTTTTTGCCTTGCAGCAGTCATTGTCATTTGGTCAACACCAGCTGCAGCATGAAGAGCCTGATGCTGTCCTATGTTGCTGCAACAGTAGCGTTTAATGCAACTGAGCTTAGCACAAGGTCAGGACTGCACCTGTTCAGCTTCTGATCAAGCTGCAATCAGTCGTCACCCTGTAAGAGCAGACTTGGAGTGCCTGCTGCCCCACCTGGCCATAGCATGAACAGGCTGGACTATTTTTCAATTGATTGTTGTGCAGGT
>JAABUO010007742.1_pt1 | contig 12234 bp, 19 predicted proteins | sample 5559291 | NCBI WGS metagenome assembly JAABUO01 (sample SAMN10711878, study PRJNA513372) | rock metagenome | isolation source: Antarctica rocks | place: Antarctica: Victoria Land, Finger Mt sud
ATCGTGGGCCTCTGGACAGAAGATACCGTACTTCTTCAGCGTCTGTCCGATGACGGACACAGCTGCATGCTGGACTGCTCTGGTGTTGGTCAACCCAGGTCCATTCTGGCTGCTGAAATGCATGGCACCTGGTTTCTGTTTGTGGGCACCTCACAAGGATGGGTAGTCTACCATGCAATCACCTGGCAAGCAGGTACAGTGCATGCAAATTACCAGAGTGCATGACTGGCTGGTAAGCAGGGCTGCTGATGCTTGTGCAGACTGTGCAGACTCGGGATGCAGCTGGTTTGCTGCCTTGTTGCATGCTGATTCAGCTAACAAACCTTTCATTTATCATAAATGTATCACTCCTAGTGTTTGTCCAGTTCGTGCTGGATTTTGGCTGAAGGTGTATCAGCTTGAAGTGGACCATCAGCATCAGCAAGTGCTGTACTTGTGGTTGCCTCATGAGTGCCTTCAGCCAGCAAGTCATACAGTCTATCAACCAGTACCTCCTTGTGAGCTGCTTGATCATCTAGGCACATGCAAATGTCCAACAGTCTACTGTGTCTGATTGAATGCAGAGGCAGCCTTGTCAAGGCATATGTACATGCTGCTGTCCTGTGACGCCCTCTGCATCTGAGGCATGCAACACAGATCCGGGTCACCATGACTGCTGAGTATTCTACCTGACAACATGTGCTGGTGCTCGTAGGGAAGATGCAGCTTGAGGGAGGCTGCAAAGTGCATGCTGGCGTGAGTGGGGCTCAACTCAGCTATCTGCCCAGTCACAACAGCACTCCCGCCTGTCTGTATGTGCAGTCCAGCAAAGCACTTTTGCTGAGACCAGCGACCTCCAGCAAAGCATCAGGTCAGTCTGACCTCCACCTGGTTCTGCTGCCTCTTTGCAAAGCCTGATTTCCACTGCTTGACCGTCCACCCCTCATCATCTAATCAGTCAGGTGACCGTCAAACGCTGCTTGATGTGACAACATTCTGTCCATGACACTTTTGGCTTCCTGGGTGCTGGATTGTAAGCTGTTTGCTGGCCCAATGATCATGTCACACACAGGCCTGACTTACAATCGTCTGACAAAGACAAACATGGTCTGACAAAGACTTTCTGTACAGCATAGACCAGCTACGGCTGGCCTGCTCCTGACAAAACTGTCAACATCTGAAGCTTGTACAGCTTATTGGGTACAGGCAACAAGGCAGACCTGGTGGAGGCTGTGCGCATCCATGGGGGGGAGGGTGTCATGGGTGGGGTTGGCGTACACACCCCAGACCTGCCCAACAGCCTGGCCTGGCTGTCGCCCAAGGAAGAGCTCACCTTTGGAGACGTGGATCACACCATGCAGCTCAGATGGTTTACTTTGGGTAGGCAACATCCTGCATACTTCATCTAGCAAGCTGTGAAAATCATTGTGACTGTGGCTTGATGCACAGGGCAGCGTGAGCTTTAATCTCCTTCTGTCAGGAGTGAAAGAACACCTATTCTTGCGCAAACATGTCTGATTGCTCTGCATTTGGTTTCAGGAAAAGAGTATACCAGCTCACTCAACAATGATATATCTGAACAATATAGTATATACATAATGTATGTTGTATATTGTATAATATCCACGCCTGTAGCGCTGGACTATGCAACAAGGCAACAGCTGCCCATGCAGCATGTGTGATGCAGCTACCTTCAATGCAGTCTTCCATGCCAATGCCATGATGTTACACAACCGCTTTCAGCGCCAGTCGCTGCTGTGATGAATGTGCTTGTTGGGCATGCAGGTCTGGAGGACACGCCTCGCTGTGTAGCCTACCACACCACCTCTGGCCATGTAGCAGTACTGTCCACCAGCCCTTCTGGTGCCTCTTGGCTGCGCTTGATCCATGCAACCACCCTCACACAGGTGAAGCACTCTCCATGCCATCTGCATGTTTTAGATGTTGCTGCTGTTGCTAGTCTGGCTGTGCAGTGACTAGCATCACCTCCACCATAATTGTGTTACAACCTTTGCCACAGTCCTGATTTATGCCAGGTTTGATCATCCGATGCTTATGGACTGATCCTATACATGTAGGCTATAACCAGCAACCTGCAGTATGCAACAAGGTCTATCTGTGTGAAGGTGCGTTGAGCCAAGCTCCCCTTGGCCCTCAGCCCTCAGCCAGTTGTTGCAGTGTCTCAAGGCTAGCTGAATGTCTCTTTTGATGCTGTCTTGATCTGCTAGGTGCATGCGCGGGTGACTTGCATTGCACGCACCTGATAGCTGTTGGCTAAGCCTGTGATGTATATACCATTAATCTTAATATGACTACTACTATCATCAATTTTGTAACTGTTATTGTTTTTATTTTATTTTATTTTTTATTATTAATTATATTTTTTATTATTTTCGTTTTATTTTTATTTTTGTTGTTCATCACAACCATCATCATTGTCATCCTGCAGGTGGTAGCACTACAGCTTGGCAAGGGTCACACAGCCACAGCCATCTGCTGTGCACGCCTGCCCACCTCCTCAGTCACAGCCCTCCATCATCTGCCCGGCCCGCCACCACCCGAGAAGGAGTTTGTGGTGGTGGCCTCCTACGTCAGTCAGCCCAAGGCAAGCCAAGGATCACAGGCAGGCCCTGCACACACACCCTCACAGGGGCTGCTGTCCGTGTTTGAAGTCTGCACAGCGGGCACAGCAGGACAGACAGCGGCTGCAGCCAAGAACAGGTTGGCTGCTGAAATTTCTTTGGCAACAGCTGCATGTATGGCCTGTGGTGTGTGAGGCCAGACGAATGAGCACAAGGCCACATCTGCCAGCACAAGGGCTGTGTACTGCAGCTATCAACAATACACCCGAACTCTGAACTGCCTCAAGATTCTGACCAGTGCGCTCTGTGGTCACGGGCATCTTGGGCAGCCAGTGAGTGATGTAAACATTCATAGATGCTGCTTTTTTGTTAGGCTTATGAGCATGGACATGCTGTGACCTGGTGGGTTTCTCCTCTGCAGGTCACAACTCAGGCTACGCAGCACATGCCGCCTGCAAAGCTTGTGTTACAGCTTAGCAACAGCTCCTGCGTATGACAGCGCCACGTCCAAGGCTAGGTCATCAGATTCTGGCCCCGAGGTATGGTTGCTGTCAACATGTAACCACTGTTGCCACACTCTATGGGCCGAGTCCTCTGCCCTGTTCCTTACGCCCCCTGCTCTTTGTCCTGTGTTATGTCTTGTATTCACTGCCCAAAGAGTTTGCTTGAGCAACATTGTGTTGACCGCTTGTGCATACATGTCAGATGCTGCATGCCGTTGGCAACATGCTCCCTCTTCCAGTCCCATGAGGATTGCATGCCGTCAGATGGCATTGCTTTCTGCTTGTCAAGCAATGGCTGATGCTGGTGAAAGCGCCTTCAGCTGTGCATGACTATAGCAGGCTGGCGTCACACGTGGGAGACCAATGTGACTGTCTGACATGTACAGCAGCAGCTGGATGTTGTTATGCTGCTGCACTAGGATCCAGGGACTCTGAGTGAATGCCCAGCAAGTCATTTGGAATATACCACACAAGGTATTCCTGCATGACATGTTAATGTATAGCTGAGTCGTGATCGGCCTAGTGTACAAGGCATACCCCAATGGTTGCCGGCATAATTATGCAGTCCTGCCAAGGCTAAGGCCCTACCCCGTGAGGGGGCATTGGCCCTTGTATGAGGCGCCAATGTGCACAACTTGACTGCATAGGTGGTGGTGGCTGGGTGCGAGGGGGAAGTGCACATGTACAGCCTCTTTGTAGACGACACAGCGCAGGCTGGCAGGCAAGCTGTCGCCACTGCTTGCCACGCTTTGGCTCAAGGGGAGCCCTTGCCTGATCAGGCAAGTCAGCCACACATAACCAAGAAGCTCACAGCTGAGACATTTGGCTGTGGCATTTGCTATGACACAGCATTTCAAACTTGGACTATTTGTGTGGCCTGCTGCTGTTGGCAGACAACAGCTGTGCAGGCACCTCTGATGCACATCCTGTTTGCCTTTCTCCCTCATTTTATAAGAATCAGCTACATAGCTTGTGGTCAGTCAAGATTTCAATGGTTGAGCTTAGCTAGCACCTGGTGTCCGCAGGGGCGTGCATCAGACAAGGCAACCAGCACAAGCCAAGCTGCGCCTCGCAGGACAGACCAAAGCAGCACAGACGTTCTTGAGAAGCTTGCTTCACAGGGCTGCACAGACAGAGTGCATCTGCAGCTGCTAAGCAAGGTGAGGACTATACATGCAGCAGAGCAGCATTCATGACAAGACCTACAACTGCTTGTTAGCTTGATGTGACTGTCTGCTGGTCCCTTGTGTTCATGCTGGCCGCGTGGTTTCATACCTTGCATTGATCTTGGCTCCAAACTCCAGATCTGCATCACTGAGAGCACTCATGAGATGAAGGTGCAACCAAAACCGGCAAGCCTCTGCTTCAACTCAGGCCAAGCATTGGTGCAGCCTCCCACACAAGGCCAATATCTGTTGTTCTTGTCAATGCACAAGACAAAAGACGAAGTAAACAGCAGAAGCAGCATCTTCTTATGATGTCTTACATGACGCAAACATACATGTCCCAGTCAACGTCGGTGTTTAATTGTGTTTTTGGTTCCAATATCTTAGGTGGCGTCAGTTCAAACAAGGTGATTAACCTTAGATGACTACTCACATGACTAAGATAACTATATGCTGGTGCAGGCAGCAACAGCGGGGGGTTTTTCTTTAGTAACTTCCTTATCCACCCTGGGTACCACTGTAGCAGCCTGCAGCTTCATGTCCTCCCTTTCCCTCTTCACCACAGCAGGGCATGAGGGCAAAGCAAGCCTGGAGCCTCTGTCTGCCAACATCTCCCTCATGACTGCTCAAGGGGACAGTATGCATGCTGGGCCCATTCAGGTCCAGTCTGCTGGCATGCTCAATGGGCAGTTCCTGTTGGCAGGTGCCTATCCTGATGGGCTGCTGCTGCTAAAGAGGGATGTGGCTCAGGAGGAGGCTGCTTGCCAGGCTAGGAGAAGCGCAAAAGAGAAGGCACTGCTTGAAGGTCGGCATAGCATGTTCAATTGCTGAGTTGTGGTTTTAGCATGGCACTTCAGTAATGATTGAAGTTCTGCAGAGCATAGTACTGGGTCTAACGTGTAGATTCTGCACAAATGCCACTAAATATATGTTTTTGGTCAAAGAACCGCTCAGACTGTACCTGACTGGTCTAAGCAGCTTGTCTGTCCCTTGATCTGTTCTGCTGTCATGTGTAAGCAGCACTTCTGTCTCTGTGCTTGGTTTTTTGAGCCAAATGCTGTTACACTCCATGCGTAACTCACATGCAAAGCATGCTTTGCACAACACAAGTGTCTGCGCAGGATGATCTTCACAAGCAGTACATCGCTGCACAATTATCCAGACTTTTGCCCCACATCCAGTAAATGCAAATGCTTATGCTTGTAACCCTTTGGGCTGTGCTGCAGCGCAACTTTGATACACTACATGTTATGCAGGTACTGACAGAGGCAATGTGTCTGTGCCTATCAGTCAAGTAACACAGCAGGCTGAAGAGACAATCCTGCCCAATGTGCATCTGCAAGCGGGCTGCAACATTCAACATGGAGCCACCAGCTTCTGCAGAGCTCGTTTGGGGGTGCAGCGCCTGCTGCATGCGTCACACCTGGGCTCCCTTGACGCTACAGCAAGTCAGTCTGATGATGCACAGTCAGAAATGTCAGACAATCACATGTTGGTGACAACCAGTGATGGCCAGGTCTTTGCCACCAGTTTGGTGGATTCTGATAGACAAACAGGTCAGCTGGAAGCGTTGCCCAGAGGAACGGATGCTGACAGGCTTGAGCAGTTTACATGGAGCTCCTCACTGTCAGCTGCATCAGTGATCCAGATGCAGCAAATGGATGTTGCACGTAGTGTGAAAGATTGCATACAATAAGCAGGTATTCCGTAAGGACTGGGCTGAAAATGCACGGCATTTTGGCTGCATAGTATTCATGCAGCTCAGGCATGATGGAGCCGCATCTGTGGCCTGCGCAGTCAATGCCTCCAAAATGGCATGCTAGAACATGAGGAAGAAACATGCAATGCACACCATGGCAAGCAAATGCTCTTCTTGCTCCAAAAACGTCTACTTGTTAACAGAGACAACCATCCGAAGCTGTACGCTTTGACTGTCGCGATGCAGATTCTAGCAGGAACCACAAGCCATGTCAGCAGCAGGTTTGCATGTCGCACGCACAAATCTTCAGTCAATGCAACATCAAATGTACTTGCAGCTTCCTGTCAAGTTGCAGGCAGTGTGTCTTGCACTTCAGGTCAAGTCCTGATAAGCGTGTAGGGATGTCCTATAGAAGAGATTGCAGCCTGCGTCGAGCGGGCAGTGTGTGCACCGCATGTGCACATGCTCACATTTTGCATGGTCAACGAGAGCTTGAGCATGTTGGATAAATACATATGCTGGGACACTGCACGTGCATTACTACTTGCACACGTCAATGCAAGAATGCTGCGGACAAAAGTAACCTATATGCGGAATGGTATGACATACATGACACAGCAGCATGATTAAGTCAGAATGTTCACTGCGCAGAGCAAAATGCACAAAGCAGGCGGGTACTGCTATGCAGGTCAAGCCACGCGTTGCATGCAGGCTGTTGTACTTGCACGCAACGTCCAAACATCTCATCAGCTTACCAGTTCGCCTTGGTAGCAGGTCGGTGCCGTGTTTCTCACTTGTTCATTGAAAGGTAAGTTGAAAGGTGAGCATGCCATGAAAGGTGAGCATACCATTGGTATCTGGCGTGTGCTGGCCTGCCATTGTGCATGCATGTTAACATCTCTTTCTATGCTAACCTTTTTGGGCAAGTTTTCGTCTCTACAGGCTTTCAGAGCTTCCCGCATTATGAAATGACAACAGTTGTGACACAACATTGTTTGCATACGCGCGCACTGCGGACCTGCCAGGCAAACCATGCATATGGATGCTGCTGAGTCACCACATCAGCACTGCTGTACTCATAGGAGCTGATGCTGTATGTACAAATACAGGGAAGACCAGGCTGGTGGGCATTACTCTCAGGCCTAGGGGTTTACTTCTCCAGGATGCAGAGAATGGACAGTGGATTTTATATCCTGTCAATGTTAGTAATGAATCAGCTGACGCCAACATGGGCCTCTTCCCTTTCGAATTCCTTATTTCCAAAGCAGTCGGGTTTCTGTCTTATTGTACATCATGAAGTGTTGCTGCTGAACCCAACGTGCCTTTGCAGAGGGCAGCATGGCTCACATGAATGTGCACACACTGGAAGGTGCTCCAACGGACGGGACCTATCAGCGTGTATTCATGCAAGCTTCGAATCTCTCTGCAAAGCCGACCGGTCTGGGAACACAAGATCCAGCTTTTTGGGGAACGTTCGGTACAGGCCGCCATCAGCTTCAACGAGCTGGCCGATTTTTATCTGAGAAGCAATGACTTGGAAGCTGCCCAGAGAGCTCTTAAAAAGGCTCTGAAAGTACGAGACTATCGATCAGCTGGTGGCTTAGAGATGGGACCCAGGTGGCATCGGGATTCAGGCACCTGCATTGGTGTTGCTCTGCTGTTGAGCTATGTCGCTGACCTCCTTATCAGCACTGGATGCCAAGTTTGGCTTAACACAGTGACTGAGCTGTTACAGCTGCATGCAAAATATGTCTGCTCTGAACAGATTTTATGCTGCTGTGAGTCGGGAGTACTATGCACAAAGAGGCACAGGGGCATTTCGTTGGCGCAAGAAAGTTTAGAAAACGAGGCCAGGACAGAGGGGAAATGGCATGTGGAAACAAGGTAAGACAAAGCTGTACACACACTATCTCACTGGCTAGCACTACAGGCTGTGCAAAGACAACATCACTGCCTCTGCAGTGTCCAGGCCAGATGTTCTCCATTAATCAGCTACACCGATGTGGGTCCTGCTGGTGTGTGTTTTACTGCTCAGAGGCATGCCAGGTAGCTACGGTCCTTTTAGTGTACATTACAGTCAAATCTGACTTGCTGTCTACCCAACTCTGGTGAAAATGCTGCAGAGAGCAGACTGGAGCTCCACACACAAGCCTTTGTGTCAAGAACATGGAGCAGCTGCAAAAGCTGCATTGGAGGCTTGATTATAGGAAAAGCTGTTCTGATTGACCTGGCATACATTCCGCAAATGCTGCTCATTGCAGCAAGTGCAGGAAGAACCTGCACCATGGTTAGGTGATGCTTTGGCAGCTGAAGTGTTCAATGCACAGATCCTCTAGAATTTTATAGACAACTGTCTCAGGCTGCTAGTTGGCAGCTCCTCTGCCGTTGCTCCATGTTGACCATGTTTTGCAACTTTGATCTTGTTTATAGAGATGCAACTCAGGCAGCAATACTGGTTTTGAAGGACACGATGTGCTTGAGTTCTTCATCAAATGTTAACGGTGATGAATGGGTGATGAAGGAGTGCATAAGTCGAGGGGTAATTCTGCATTGGAACGACTGTTGCAGCTTGAGAAATGACGTAGAATCTGATCAGTGTAATCGACAGGTGCGTCATTGCAAAGACAACAGATTTGTCTAATGAGGCAGTGCATATCATAATAAGGTACCACAAGCATCAAGTCCTAATGGTGTAATCAACACAATACAGCACAATTCCAAGTAGCTCATGTGATCACTCAGGGCCACTTACAAAGTCATTGCATCTTGTGCAATGGAGAGAGCAAGAGACTGTATCCAAACTTGCTGCACTAAAGTGAGGAAACCATTTCAGAAGGCAGAGACAGACACAAAAAAATGAAAAGTCCAGCAGTTTGATCATCACATAAGCACATTGGTCTGAGAACAACTGATGCACTCTCTACTTTGCTTGAGTCACATAGTCACCAGGTCCGTAATAGAAGTCAGAACAAAGTATGTGCACGAAGACCATTCAAGCTGAACTTGAGAGGGCAACACGCTGCCGCTTGGCATGAATAGTGTCTTCAGCATCAGCTCCCTCACAAGAGCTTATTTGCCGCTTCTTGCTGACTGATGCATGCTCTAGTTGACTTGGCACCTGTTCAGGCAGAGGCAAGTCCAAGTGTCCAGCCCAACATGTTGGTTTTGAAACATTATGTACATTCTCCACGGTATCAGTATGTTCACCCTCTGACCTTCGGGAGTCGGGTCTGAAAGTAGGGTACTGTGGCATGCTCCAAGCATGCCCATTTGCCTCAGCAAAGTCACTGCTTTGAGGGACACTGTCTTGTCCCTCAATAGACTTGCAACGGTGCTCTGCATTCGGTTCTGCCCTGTGCAAGCCTAGTTGACTGTCAAAAGCATGAGCGCTAGGGTACAGCGCCTGATCGTCTTGAGCAACAGTTCCATCAACTTCAGCTTCAGCAGCAGTGCTGTCAAGTGCAGTTGGCTCTTCTACCTTGGGTCTGCATTCCAGTGGACTGTTGTGCTCCAGCTCTGCCGTGGCTAAGAGAGCAGAAGCTCCTTGGTCTACAGAGCTCCCAAACCAGGACTGGTCTTGCGGCCCAGCAGGTGGTTCAGCATAGCATGAACCTGACTGAATCTCTTGAGCCAGTGTGAAGACTGACAGGTGGTCATCTTCCTCTGCAGGCTGTCGCTGCTGGTCAACATGAGCAGTGCTATGCGGCTGCCCATCTTGGTACGCCGACCACAGTGGTGCAGATGCATGGTGGTGTGACACAAGCTTGCTGTTGCCAGCTGCAGCTGTATCACGCAGACGCCATTGTTCTGTCAGCTCGGCTGAGCTGAGCTCCTGAGCAGGCAAGGTCTCTGGCTGAGCTGACAGGTCCACCTCCATGTCTGCTGGCAAGGACCCAGTCAATGCATCGTTTGACAGCAATGGTTGCTGAGGTGCTGTCTGCATTGCCTCAACAGTGTTTGCAGGCATCAATGGCTGCTGCTTGCCTGTGGAGGGCAAAGCATCTGAGACTTGCGCCTGCATAGTAGGCATGAACAACTGATGCTGCTGCTGCTGCTGCTGACTGCCACCTGGAAGGTAGTGCTGGTCTGTGGGCAGCGCCGACTGTTCCTGTGGCTGTGCCAACTGCTCTGATTGGGAACAATGCGCCTGTTGTGCATCTGCTTGTACAGACATGTCCTGCTGTCAAAACAAGGGCAGAGGTTAAGCACAGGGGTCGCAAGCATGACTGTTTGGCAGACAGGCCAGACTATCACTGTCAACCGCAGTCTTCTCAGTTCAGACGCGACCAGGGCAGGTCAGCAGGCAAGAGCATGGCCGACCAAAATGAACTTGGAAAGTGAGCGCAGATGCCACATTCACAACTCGACATGTGCCGCCGCACATATGCAACATACAACAGTGCATGCAGAGAGCAAAAATTGCATGATGCCTCTGACAAGAAGTTTGCACTATACAGCTTGAAGGCGCAAGCAGATGCAGCAGATGTATACCTGAGACTCCAGATGGCTGGTGTGCAATGGCAGAGAGACAACATCCACAACCTCATCTGACATGACATGCTGGTCAGCAACACTGGCAGCACCACCCACAGGTTGCAGGACCTCTTCCGCATGTGCATCAACTCCTGCACCACGCCCTGTTGTGCCCTCTTCAGAGTTTACTTGCCCTTGATCATGCAGCATACCCAGCGAGTGCCCCTGTGGAACCTCAGCAGGTCTCATCTCTGTGTCCTGACGCACTTCTGTCGGCTCCACGAGCACTGCTGGTGCTGAAGCTTGCATTTGTGGAGCTGAATACTGTGTTGCTACTAGCCCCTCTGCTGCAGCAGGTGTGGCTCCAGCAGCTGATGGATCAGTCTGGGTTACTAATGGTGCTGATTGTGCTACTCCACTGGTTGACACTCCAACTGCCTCCCTCATAGAGGCTGCTGCTGCCGTCACAAGGCCTTTCAACCCTGTAGACGCATCCTGCCTGACTGCAGATATATCTTGGGGGACGTGTGTAAATGCTTGGCTTGCTTCCGAGATCGCCATCCCTGCAGGGCTTGGACCCTCAGTAGTCGTGGGCAATGCTGCTTCCTCTGCCCAAGGTGGGGTCATGAGGGGTCCCTCCCTGGGAGGCAGGGGGGGTAGCAGCTGCTTCTGCAGCACTTGGGTGCCCGGGAAGATCAGCATGCGCAGGTCCTTGCAGGCTGCGTCCAGATCTTCATCAGGCATGGGCTGAAGGCCAAAGCCTTGAATCCAGGTGTGCACGGTCTCATGAGCGGCTGGCAAGCACATCGTTCTCACACCAGCCTGTAGCAGTAAAGCTGTTTGAGAGGGCAGGGGGACAGACGTCAGCATGGAGCAGATGTTGGAGCAGCACGCATGACTGCATGCTAACTGCACCAGCTGTTTGACATTATGCTGTGAAACAAGCCGACAACTGGCAGCATGCATTGCAAGACAGCACTAATGCAGCATGCAGACAAAATTTATGCCTTACATTGTATGTAAGTAGCAATGCAGCATGCAAGCAGCCACACAGCATATATGCCTGTTGAGTTGTGGTGTTCTGCTGCAAGCCTGGCAAGAACATGTACTGGAACAGGACACAGCTGCCCTCAATACTTTAACAGGCCCCAGTATGAGGTAACCAGGACAATGACTGACCTCCTTGAGAATTGACTCAAATTGGGCCATGAGCACTCTGCAGTGGCCCTGCCGCCTGGCATCTGCTTTGGTAGCCACCAGGGGTACCTCTGCCAGCTGTGCTCCAAAAGCCCTGAACACGGCTGCACAGACTGCCCTGCCCTGATGAGTTAGCAGAGCAGTGTACATTCCTCTGTAGTCGTACTCGCCCTTGACCTCGGCTTTGGTCATCAGCAACAACAGGTTCTCCTTTGTGGCCTTGTCAATGATGGGATCAAAGGACTCTTGCAGCACCTGTTTGGCAGAGTCAAGACTGTCAAGAAGATTGCATAGACCTGCAGCAATGCTGGCAGGGCAGATTGTGAATGTCAAGAGGTAAGAGCAATGTTATGTAATGACCTTACTTATGGCGTTTGCATAGACCCTGTAGCGATGCTGGCACAGCAGATTGTAAATGTTAGAAGTAGTCAAGCCATGTCATGTCCTGCTGATTGCATGACAACAGGAGGAGTAATGACTGGAATTATAATGACCTTACTTGTGGCGCGCATAAGCAGAGATCATGCTGACAGTGACTGTTCACAGCATTGATGACTTGGCATAACTTGCTGCAAGTGATCAAATTGTGAAAAGTGACTGTGACAAACCTGTTGGGCTGTGTCGATAGCGGCGTT
>JAABUO010007745.1_pt1 | contig 12230 bp, 12 predicted proteins | sample 5559291 | NCBI WGS metagenome assembly JAABUO01 (sample SAMN10711878, study PRJNA513372) | rock metagenome | isolation source: Antarctica rocks | place: Antarctica: Victoria Land, Finger Mt sud
CATCATATATCACAAGAAGCTGACTGCTGAGTGGAAGACCGCTGCTGAGGAGCTGCGCTCACTTCTCACCAGTGCTCCCTCCAGCTCTGGTGTTGTGCAAGTCATTGGCCGCAGCAGAAAGCAGAAGTTAGAGCTGTTTTCCAGTCATGTGGATGAGGTCATGACTGTTGCTGGCAAGCGCTTTGACTACAGACAAGTAGAAGGGGCCTTTTCTCAGCCCAACGGAGGTGACAATCTGATGTTTTCTTCATGCTTATCCAGCACCTATTGCTGTTTTTGGGAAGCAAATACCGTGATTGTTCCTGCTGCCAGCATTTCAACGGACTGCCAACTTTGTGTTTGACCATGTTTCTTTGAAGGTATATGGGCGGACAGCAGCATCATGTGAGACTGTTTTGTGCACAACATGATGCTGATGCGCAGGTATGTGCCAACATATGCTGACATGGGCTTTGGAAGCGACTCTCAACTGTGAGACAGACCTGCTAGAGCTATACTGTGGCAATGGCAATTTCACTGTGGCGCTGGCCCAGAACTTTCGGTGTGCATGCTAGCCTCCTCTGAGTTTGTCGAGCACATCAATTTGCGCATTGCTTGATTTTGTACACACATACACACACAAACTTGCGTCTGCATGGCGGCCTGGCCAGCAAATCGTGCTCTGCTTGCGGCACAAGAGTGTATATTGAGTCCCAGGCATCCATGGAGTGAGCACTGTGTTCCTGCAGGCAAGTCATAGGCACAGAGGTGTCCAAGGCCTCTGTTGCTGTTGCACAGCACAATCTGCAGAAGAACCACATCAGCAATGCAAAGGTGTTCAGAGTGTCCAGCGAAGAGTTCACAGAGGCATGGAAAGGCAACACACAGCTGCACAGACTGGAGTCTGTAGACTTCAAAACACTGAAACTAGATACACTGCTGGTGGACCCACCAAGAGCTGGCCTGGATGATGAAACTGTCCAACTGCTGAAGGAGTTCAAGCACATTGTGTATGTGTCCTGCAATCCTGAAACCTTGCATGACAACCTGCTCAAGGTGGCGGACACGCACAAGATCAAGAAGCTTGCTTTGTTTGACCAGTTTCCATACACGGATCACATAGAGTGTGGGGTGTTCTTGGAGCGCATTGCACAGGCAGATACACCCAAACAAGCTCCAACACAGGCTGAAAATGCTAGTGGTCAGCAGCAGACAGCACTATGACTTTCAGGTTGCAAGCAACATGTACTGAAAAGTTTGTCAGTCAGCACAGGTGTATAGCGCAAGAATGAACCATGTATGATCAACCTCTGACTGGCAGTTTCCTCTGGCTTGCACGCCATTCAACACATGCGACGTTCAATAGTACCATAATTTGGGCATACACGTTCCCTGATTGTACATTTGCAAGAGCATACCACCCGTAGTAAGCAGGACATTTGCAGGCATGGTGCTGCAGAAAGTAGCATAGGGCAGCTTACCAGAGTATTTCAGTGCTTGCTTGTGTACTGAACTAGTTGCACATTGCACTGACTTTCCTGATATCTCATTTTAGAATAGAACTAGAATTTCAAGGATGCACTGACCTGAATCGTCTATGCCAGCAGGCCTTTCCTCCTAAGTGTCACCAGACGCTCCATGCCACACTCACCACGCGGCACATGGTCTCGTTATGCAAGTCTGCTGATTGCGTCGACTGCCTGGACCATATGAGATGTTGTCTGGTCTATTGGCATGAACTGTGGTTTCTGACTGCGTTCCAACTGAACTGCATATAGCCCTCAAGAGTTGAGTACACACATGCAGCAAGCACAGCATGTATGCCATGGCAGCAAGTCACAGACCTTGCAGTGTGCATTACATCAGTCTGCTATGCAACACCTGCTATCATAAAAAGACAATCTGCTTGAGCTGGTTTGATTGCGCACTTCAGCATCAGCAGTGCAAACAGCAAGGACAATTGTCATCAAAGGATATGACTTCAGAAACACCTAGAATTGAAGAAGCGGCATAGGCAAGAAGGAAATACAGAAATCAAAGTAGACAGGCAAAAATTACCAAACGGGTCAGAAGCAGAGGAAGGTTATTCACAGCATTGCCTGATCTTCAGTAATTATGCTGTCAATGATGGACACCCTGAAAAAACCTTTAGAAACAGATCATCAGTTTCTGGCTAAAGCACAAAGAAATACAGCTGGCTGCAGCTCCCTTTACAGGCAACAACATTTTTTGGACCGCTTACTGGTGCTGAATCCACTTCTGCTTTACAAGGGCCTCTGTCTAGACCAGCAACACATGCTCATTTGCTGACGTATGCTGCCCCTGGGTGAGGACGCAGGGCCACCTCCACATCACCATGCTCCCAGTAAGCAGCAAGGCCATGTTCCAAATACCAGTCCACAGTCTTCTTGAGACCTTCCTCCCAGGTGTACTTCTCTGTCCAGCCCAGCATGCCAAGCTTCTTGTCACAGATGAAGTAACGCCTGTCATTGAAGGCACGGTCCTTGACATGGACAATCTTGTCGTCCTTCACATCAAAGAACTTGCCCAGGTCTTTGGCTACGCTGGAGACAGTGCGCTCCTGCTGTGTGCCAATGTTGTAGGTCTCCCCAACATTGCCTTTGTGGAGCACTGTGATGTACGCATCTGCTACATCCTCTACATACAAGTAGCTGCGTGTGGATTGGCCGTCTCCGTGAACAGGCAAGTCCAGTCCTGCATTGCAAGCAAGCAGTTGATGCCACTTAATATCACCCAGGAAATGTACTGCCACTAGTGAATGCTGCCAGGGTCAAAGATGGACTTGCACAACAGCACTTCAGCACCATGCAGGTCACATGCACAAAATAGCACAATCCTAAAATACAGCACATCAGATAATGGCTTTTGCTGCTGATGTGCACAGCATGCAGTGACTTGACGCCTAAAATTGGACTTTCCTTACCTCTGTGTGCTCTCAAGATGAACTTGGGAATGAGCTTTTCTGGGTACTGACGAGGCCCATACACATTGTTGCCACGGGTGATGATTATGGGCAGCTTGTAAGAGGTGTAGTAAGCTTTTGCCATTAGTTCTGCTCCAGCCTTGGCAGCTGAGTAGGGGTTGGTTGGCTCCAGAGTGCTCTCCTCTGTAGACAGCGACTTGTCAAGTCAAGTCCAATCGCAAATGCTGTCAAGCAAAACAACATGCAAGCAAATGATATCTGACATCAGGCTGGTCGATAATGTGAAAAAGGCATGCAGTGCTAGATGCAATAAGTTTGAAGGGACTGGGCTCAAAGAGACTTGGCCGTGTCCGACAGCTTGAGAGCCTTACCGTTGAGACCAAATTCTGATCCTAGACTAGACTCCCCATATACCTCATCTGTGCTGACATTGATAAAGCGCCTGATTTTGCCGTAGATCCTGGCAGACTCCAGCAGCACATGAGTGCCATATGTGTTATTCATGGTGAAGGCCAGGCTGTTTCCAAAGGAGTTGTCAACGTGAGTCTGCATCAGCCAAGTCAATGTGGCCCAGAGACAGCAACAGAGACAAACATGGGAGCATCAAGGTGGACCAGACAGATATGTAGTAGCAGTGCAGGGCTTGCCTGAGCAGCAAAGTGCATGACAGTGTCTATCTCCTCCGTATCAAATACGTGTCGAACCAGATCGGCAGACTGAATGTCTCCCTTCACAAACTGCAACGCACACGCGTGTCAAGGTCCGCCAGAGGCCGTGGCGAACATCGACCTTATGTCCTGTTTCGAATTCAAAGATTCCAAGCAAGCTTACTTTGAAGTTCGGCTTGTTCTTGGTTGTCTCGAGATTGTGCAACGACGCACAGTAGTCCAGTTTGTCCAGCACAACGATCTGAAGGCACAGTGATGTTCAGCGACACCGCAAGCTTTGAACCCCCCTGGTGAATATGGTGCGATGCTCACATCCAGTATGCGACGCACCTTGTACTCGGGGTGCGAGTCCAGCAACTGAGTGACGACATGAGACGCAATAAATCCTGCACCCCCTGTGATCAATATGCTTCTTGGCATATACTGGTCCCCTCCAGTGCGTACAGATCCGTTTGTTAGCGCGCTGCCATTTGCGCCCGCAGCATGACCGTTTGCAAGCCGGTCGCTGACCATTCTGTCAGTTGCAGCGTATTTTGATGCAAAATGGATGTCAAGTATTCCGGACGCGGGCCCACAAGCAACTTGGTTGCACGGGTTCGAAGCACTTGCAGAACGCAGATCACCGGCTAAAATTGGGGATTGATAATCCACTACTAATTCCATTCCAAGGCGGCTTGGGGCATTCAGGACGCAGGAGCAGGGCGTTTATTGCAGCCATTCGACAGGTGTCCTGAGTCGCGTTGCAGTTTGGTTACGTCTGGGCAGGCTTTATAAAGCACTGATTGGTGATGCTTGGTGTGCTGGCATGATACAGTAGATGCCCATGCCATGCGATGTTGCTCGCAAAAATCAGGCCTGACAGGCAAATATATATATGCATTTCACGTTGAACATTGCCTTGCAACTTTGCATGCACTGCTAAAGCACAGATACTTATTTGTGCTTAAATGCTCAACGAGAGACCTTCAGGGGGAAGTAATGCCTTGCTTCAGTTGGTTTTGCAATGATTGTTCCATTCCTACCATTGCAGAAGCATGTGGACCTATTGTTTGATTCAAAAACCAAGCTGTCATACAAAATATCGCGCATGATCAGCAGGCTTCCTATGACAGAAAACATTGTGCCTGTATATGTATCATTTTTCACCAACATTCATCTCATGTCAAGCATGCATATGCCTTGCCTCAGTTGTTGAGACAATATTGATGCGTTTGCCTCTCAAAGTCAGTCACAGGTACTTTGTCCGAGATTGCAAACGCACAAAAGGATCATGAACAGAAGCTAATGCTTTGTATACAATAGAATTGGATGTTTCTGTTGACACTGAGCTGAAAGTATGCTGAGCAGCAATGGCAGGCATCTGTTGGCTAGCAAAAGAAGCTTTGCTTCTGCCTGGTACCATTGCTTGCGCCCACGCAACCATCACAGCCTGCACATCTTGTTGTTAGCTCCTTGCAGTTGCCAACAAGCATCTTTTGCATCTCTGCAGCCTGGTCTACAGTAGCTCGCAGCAAACATTGCACATGTTCTCACAACAGTCAGATACATTGCTTCTATTTAACCCAAAAGAATTGCCCACCCTTGACGCAATCTGCTCAGCGCAGAAGCACACTCAAGACCAATTGCATGGCATTCAGTTCATGGGGCTTGGCAAAATGCCAGCATTGCTGGGCTGTGCTGACCTGTGATATTTGCCGTACAGAGTAGTCAGGAAGTTTCCCCTGAGCACACACAGCCCGCTGCATGCTTGACTGCTTGTCCAAGAACTGAAAATGACCAGCTTGCTCTATGGAGACCATCCAAGCTGGTGCTGTACAAGCCTCGTAGAACAGCCTGTGCAGCCCAGCACGAGTCTAGTACACTCACCAATCACTGCAAGCTGGTCAGCCAACTGGCTCGGGTGCAGCCGTTGACTGATAGCAGGCCACTGGTCCCACATTGCATCTAGACACTGCTTCCTTCCAAATGTCCAAGACCAGGCAACAAAGTCTGCCACACTTGCAAGCAGGAGGCTTTGATGCATGAAAAGCTTTGGTGATTCTTGGCAGCTTGCCTGAAGTTAGCAGCTTTTGGGGCACAGTCCCCTCCTAGCCCAGAGCCTATCAGAGCAAGAGGCACAGCCTGCCTGCCATCCGCAGTCTGCAAAGTCAGCCATGCATTGTCAGGGAAGCACGCCACCAATTGTTCCATGTATGCCGAGTGCAGGTTCATGTATGCCGAGTGCAGGTTCACCATGGTCTCACACAGCTAGCCAAGCAGACTCTGGATCAGATTTTGGGTACCTGCTTGTCTCCAAGCTTTTTGAGGGCTTGTATTCCAGAGGGGTAGCCAGGGCCCAGGGGGGCCCAGACTGTGTTGTCAACAGGGTCCAACAGGCACAGAGCAACCACCCTTGGATCCACAGCAGCCGCCAGAACGCTTAACTTGCCACCCTGCATGCAGGCAGCACCCTCACATCTCTTCAGTCCCAACAAATCGTCACAGCATAGGGAGCCAGTTGCGTCTACAGGCAGTGGCTGTCAAGGTAAGCATGCTGCTTAGTCCAACCATAACTGATATAGACATGGGTCGCAGACTGCCTTCAGCTTTACTGTACAGGTGGCAGCAAAGCTCTTAATTGCCTGCTAGAAATAGGCTAGCCCAACAGCAGGAAAGATGCTGTGCTCAGGTTTGTGATACTGCACCAGTCAGAGTACTGACAGCAGTGATTGCAAAGGTGCAGCAATCAGGCTTGTTGTCTCACCCTGGAGTGGCCGCACAGGTAAACTCGAGAGGTGTCTGAAACCCTGCTGATGACCGGATGACTGCCACACCAGTCTATGATCTCTTGGATGAACTTCACGCAGATGACATCATCGAGGTTGTCCACAGCACTTTCAGCTGCTGATGAAAAATTTATCATCAGTTATCACACTCACAAGTGTCAGATTGTCACAACACAAGATTGAGCAGCAGATGCAGACCACATTGCTGATGCAGCTTGATATGGGCAACAAGGTCATGCTTGCCTTTGTCATACAGCACTGTGACATATCCCCAGCTGGCTAGGCGCTCGGCATATGAAAGATAGCTGCTGCTGCCGACCAGAAAACCACCAGTGAAAACTGCAACAGGATAAGGTGGCAGAGCTCCTGCATTCCCAAGAAAGTCACGTTAGCATCAGACTGCAGACACCTAATGACGTCTGGGATAGTGCGCTATTGCCAGGTTTGCAAGGCAAAGGGTTGCAAGGCAAAGGCAAGGCAAAGGGTTGCAAGGCAAAGTGCACTCACTGTGAACAAGCACAGAGTCATGCTTTAGCACTGCCTGTGCAAGACAGTACGAACTGGAGACAGCATTTGCCTATGCATCTTCTGTGCTGGTTTTGTACAATGATTGGGTGGTAAGCTGACACACACCAAAACTGCTGCCACCCTTGGGGCAGAAGACATCTAAGCGCAGTAGACATTGCGTGCCCAAACACTGTGGAAACAGTTTGTGGCATGTATGCTCCAGCCTAGGCAGCCTTGCAACCCTGAAGGGTCCTGGGGATGTATAGTCTGCACTTGTAGGGGGACTGCTGGCCTGAGCTTCTGAATCCTCGACTACACTTGGTTGCGAGCTCAATTCAGGCTGCAGTTAGAAAACACAGAGTCAGCGCAGTCACTCTCTGGTTCACAAGCATTGGATGTGAATGTGATCACAGTGATGAAAGCTTCCAACGCGGGGTAGAAGAGCGCAGATTCCGCTGTACTTACTGTGATCCCAAGCTGCTGAGCATGACCGGTTCAAAACAGTTTGCATACCTGCTTTGTATCAACAGTCATTGCGGCAAAGCCAGCAAGCAGCTGCCTCCGTCCGACAACTTGGCCAGTAGCCACTGCTGAGTCTTCAGCAACAGCTCTGACAGCCAGACTGAGTTTTCGAGGACAGCTGACGTTTGAGACATGTCTCCTGACGTACCACGTTTGCAGGCTGGTCAGCTGGCAACAGTGTGCTTGCTGCAGTGCGGAGGCGAAGGAGACTGGGATTTGCATGTGTTTGCTTGCAGGTCAAGGTTGACGCTCCTGAACCACATCGACCCCGCGATAACGTGGTGGACAAGCCCATGGCATGATACTGTCTCTCGCAACGAGGGCTTGTGTGGGTCACCGGAACCGTTGGAGACCCGCAACGAGACAAGCAGGTTTCAGTGATCTGGAATAGCGTTCAACAGGTGTTCACGGTGATGACCTCGGCGGTGCTTTAGCAGCTACAAGTAAGACAGTCTAATGGATAGATGCCGAGGTAACATGGAGGCAGCTGACGTCAAAATGGTGCGCGATGTTGTCACGTATAACCTGGTGCAATCTGCATTTTACCGGGAATCTGGCCAAATGCTTTTGGCTTGACGAGGATCCTGGTGAGGCTGTGGATGGTCTTGCGTAGTTTGTCAACAGAAGCAAAAGTCATCACAGCGGAGGAACTCCAATTTTGGCGGCGATAGTCCCCGTTTCTTGTCTGTATGCTGCTGGCAGCTAGCCTTGACTGTTGTAAGCATGTAGTCTGGAGGTGATCTGTGTCGTCACGTGAAGGTCACCAGGGCTATGAGCCCAGCAAGCTATAAGCTCATGACGGCAGCGTATCCATGCGGATGTCGCATGCGGTTGCATACCGGCATCGCTTTTGCGCACACTCACACGAGCTCGCCTCTAGGCTTACAAGCCCCCTCAGTAGACGTGAGCAGGCTGGGAAGCCATAGCCACGCCAGCTCGTCTGCAAAGGCATCATGCACTGGGCGAACAAAAAGGATGCAGACAGTGAGTACTCATGTAGAAACCTCGTGCCTTGGCCCCTTTGTGCACTTTTAGTCAGTTACAGTGTATTCACTCTGTCATTCCTTTTGCAGAAGTGTGCTTTGCAGCCAGTGCCTTTCAAGCCCAGCAAGCTGACAGTCCAGCGCTTTCCTGGCACACGGCAATCTGGGCTCTGTCCGCAGCATCCACGTCGTTATACACTGACCCACAATGACTTGACTGGGCAGCTCTTATTGACAATAGGTCACCAATACAATAAAAACCAGCTGTCAGGCTGGTACAATAGGCTGCTGAGAGATGAGATCCTGGCGTACTGGCAGTTTGGCAGTGATAAGCCAGTCTTGCACATTGAGTGCCATGTTAGCGGTGAGGAGACTTGGCTGGCGCCTCCAATCTTGCGGGACTATATTTTTTGCAGGGAAATGCCTTTGGTAAGGGTTCACTGCTTTGATCAACAGGCAAAGTGTTGATTATGTGGACAATCAGATTGCTTCAAGCAATGGTGACGATTGCTATGCTTTACAGGTTCTTAATGTCATCAATTTTGCTGAGGCTCCTTTGCTTGCTGACAATCCAGCTATGGCAGATGCCCAAGTCATGGTTCATTTGACGTCTCATGTGCAGGTGAGAACAACTGCTGTCGCAGCTTTGTAACAAGCAGGAGTTGTCATTTTTGTTGAGGGGTTGCTATGGTGTCATGCCACCTGTAGTGGATCCTGTAGGTGGATTATGCACTGCCCTTGCTGTTGGAGACACATTTCCTATGCTGACCTGAGTTGAGCTGTGCAGGCTTATCATGCTACTGTGTTGTGGGGTAGATTGTCAGATTGCAGCAGCTGGCAACCACCACCACGCTGGGCCAGGGCAAGATTAGTCGCACCCAATGGTTCAGCAGTCTTGCCAAATCTTGCTAGCACCTCAGGCTCTCAGCAGATTCTCAGGGGTTCATTGAGCGACTCAGCTCAGCAAAGCATGGCTGTGACCGTCACGGATGACCCCTTGAAGGATGAGCCATGCGTCTTGCCCACAGCAGAGCTAGAAGCTAGCATGCATGCCTCACCAGCTGACAGATTGGACAGTATCTGTCACCAGCAAACAGTGGCACACAGCTCAACATCGCTAGGATCAGAGTCACAAGATGTGCCGTCATCCGCTCAGTCTTCCTGTGAAAGCAGCATGCCTCGCCCCAGAAGGCCAAGGCAAAGCGCAGCTTGCTACAGGCTGCATGTTGCTTGCACAGCTGCAACTAGTCCTTGCCATGTTCAGTCCCAGGTCAACACTGGCTTCCAGCACAGGCAGCTTAGTAGACAAAGTAAACTGTCAGGTTTTGCATACCATCTCCCACCACGATTATGAACAGCTGAAATAACTGTAGCTGCATGTACACTATCTGCCAACACCGCCCATTCTATTCTTTGTGGCTGTCAAGAGGGTTATTGATACAACATCCCCTTATATGAGCTGCCCAAACTGAGGCTTTAATCAAACTGAGTTATTTGGCTTTGTTTGCAATGTGCAAATGGCTTGCCATGTGTGATTCAGCAGTAACCTTTCAGAGCGTCTTTTCTTGATCTGATCAGTTGTTGTCAATAAGGGTTCACAGTCTGACAAGACGTGTGTTTGTCCTGAACTGGACGGAACAGACTTGCATATGCAGAAGTTTGAGTGGTGTTTCCTTGATAGCTACAGATTGGGTCCAGTCTGTCAACATACGAGATTCCTAACAATGCACAGATCTGCAGAGACTGGTAAAACGCATGGATCATGATGAGTCACGCACACTTTGCAATCACGCAAGACTGTGTTGGGCTTCGCGCGTTGAAATCCATCTCAGAGGCTATATTGCCAGGTTTGGGTGATATTTGCTTAGTGGGGCACATCACTGCTGCTCATTGCAAACTATCCAGAACTCTGTTCACTTCGCATGCAGGTGTACAAGGAATTTTGCTGGCTTTCACTGGAGGCCCTATTTTGCGTCCACTCATGTGTTGCTTTATTACCCTCTCATGTGTTCCCTTGATAGATTGGATCTCAGATACACTTTCCCAAGGATACACTAATTTGCAGAGCTCCTCTCATGTGTTGGCTGAGACTGAACAATCTTCGTTGTCGGATTCATGGTGTTGAGGAAAAGACTGAACAATGTGCTGTAGGCAGCAGCTTGTTCAATCACCAGCATCTTGACAGCTGAGCGTTGCTACAATAACTTTGCTATTCTGTGAATAGCCATTGAGTGTCAACGCTTGAAAACAGTGCTCAGGCGATTCTGTCCAGAGAATTGTTCTCTAGGTCACACATAATACTAATTTGCACAACTAATTCGCTTGGAGGTGAGAGTTGTCCACCTTTTAAGTTGCTGCGTCCAGCATCAGCGAGAGTGTTGTGCATGCGGCGATAGTACAAACACTCTGAGCTTGACTTGCCAATCGGCAAAACCCAAAAGAAGGATAACAAAAATAAGGACTCGGGCTACGGATCAGCCTGTGATCACCTTTGTCGCTGTGAGACCTAAAGCCTTTCAGAAGACATGAGCGCCTCACTTTTCGTTTGCTGTGTGAGAGTCTCGGCGTTGGCACTGCTTGCTACATCGGCTGCGGGCTGGGGTCTGAGCAGGAACCCCGCAAACGAAGACTTGCAAGACATACAGATCCTTCCACAATCGTCCTCAGGCACTCCTGCAGTGCTGCGTGACCATTACTGGTACAACGCAAAGACAGGTGAGCCAGCCATGACTGCTGCCGGTGGTACAGCAGCTTATGTAAGGATGCGATATGTCACTCTCAGGTACCACCAGGTGGGACCATCCACATCCTGTGCATACTACAGGTATTGTACAGTGTTGTGACTCAGCAAATGCGCCTGCAGCTAAGCATTTGGAAATACTCTGTGAGTTTTGCTTGGACCAAGTGTGCAGATGATGGACAACATTATTATGAAGATCCTGAAACAGGCACGACAACATGGAGCAAGCCAGCTGCTCTTGCGTGGGTACCAATGAACAGTGAGGAACATGCACGAGAATACTACTACAATACAATTACACAGGTATTGGAACAACAGCAAGATGTGAGCATCTTGTGAAGCTGAGTAAGCGTGTCATTGATTGGTACAGGAGTCTGTGTGGGAGAAGCCTGAGAGCATGGCTTGGCAAAAAATTCCCATGACAAATTCTGAATTGTAATGCAACGCTAGCCAGTCATGGAGCTTGCATAGCTGCTTGGGCTGCTATCTCACAACCCTTGCCATGAGCTGCTGTGTTGAATCGCTTGTTTCATGACCTTGTATAATGGGCCTGACTACTTGATAGAAGCTGAGAAAGACCACTGCTTATCTGCTCCATCAATGAAGCTGCAGAACTTCCCATCTGCAAAGAAGACAGCAACCAGCTCAGATGGTCTGGTCAACACCTGATGCCAAGACCCCGAACTGGCATCAACGTGACTTGGTGCTGGATGCTATGTGTGCATGCAGTTTCATGTTGATGAGTGCACATTGCAAAGCGCCTCAATGTGAACAAGCTCTAACATGAACATGATTTGTGCATCAATACATCAACGTTTTGAGACGGCAACAGTGATGCAAAATCACAGCTGACATCGGTCAACGTCTGCACCTGACCCATGACTCTGCCTATGGTCATGACATCCTTGAGGCGCCTATCCAAAACATCCCAGGTATCAGCAAAGCCTGGAGAGTAGTCGGTTAGCATATACAGCTCTGTGGCTGTGTAAACGCCCGCCAGAAGCCCTCTTTTAGTATACCAGTTGTAGTCTGTGGACTTGTCCCCAGCAGCATGCCAAACATCATCAGTAATTTGAGCAAGCTGCTCCACTGCAGCTGAGACATTTCTGGGTTGAGCTCTGA
>JAABUO010007746.1_pt1 | contig 12229 bp, 19 predicted proteins | sample 5559291 | NCBI WGS metagenome assembly JAABUO01 (sample SAMN10711878, study PRJNA513372) | rock metagenome | isolation source: Antarctica rocks | place: Antarctica: Victoria Land, Finger Mt sud
ATCCCTTGCTGTGGCCTGGGTGCGCCAGTCTGCCCTTGCCCTTGTCCTGGTCCTGGAATGCCAACCCTGCTTAGGTCAGGGTTCAACGGCCTTTGTGGACCATACTCAGGCTGCGTCTGTGGATAAGCACCAGGCATACCATACACTGGCGGCTGCTGTGGATGCATGCCTGGTTGCTGCCCATGGCCAGGACCACCATACTGTCCCACTGGACCCAGAGCAGGTGTCTGTGGCCTTGCAAAAGGCGCTGCCTGCTGACCATACTGTGGATATGGTTGCTGTAATTGAGACTGGCCAGGCATGGCGTGCCCATAAGGTCCTGCCGGTTGGCCGGGCAACGAAGGGCGACTTGGGTCATGCTGACCTTGAAAGGCAGGCCCTTGCCCCTGGAAGGGACCAGCCTGCCCTTGCACTGGACTGGCCTGCCCATGAGGTGAGCCTGACTGTCCTTGGGGTGCACTTCCTTGTGGGTGGGCACTTGGCCCTGTGGGTCCCCCTGGCGGCCTGAAGGCTGCTGAAGAGGGGTAGGATGAGGCAGGCATGGATGGGGGGTAGGATGATGGAACTGTGTAGGTGGAAGTGGGAGGATATGGAGACGCCTGAGAGTAGTGAGGTGCGCTGGGCACATCTGGTGACTGACTGAGTAGGTGAGGCTGATAGGACTGAGAGTGAGCTGGCTGACTGTGCGGCAATGCTTGTTGGTAGCTGGCAGCTGCAGGTCCTGCAGCAAAGTGCAAGCCAGCTTGATACCTGTATGTAACTCATAATGTGGTCAAACAGAATACAATATGCAGAAAGCCAGGCAGCCAAGCTATATATCAAACCCGGTCGTTTTCAGACATGTAGACGCAACAGTGACAGTATAATGCTGATGCTGCAAATGCATGATGCAGAAATCTAGTACTAATGCTGGAACCATGCTTGCAGCAGCCATTGGAAACTCAGTTGTTGACGTCTGCTGAAGTTGCCAACATTTGCTGACACGGTCTCCAAATTTTAAGTGCAGCTACAAAGCATACAGGGCTGTAGCAAGAATTCGAAGCAAAGTTGACTCATATACGACCACATCCTGCAGAATATGCAAATAACTGCCGTGCCAGAAATAGGAAACCTACCAACAGATGCCTGATTCCCTTCCTGTCTGTTGACCAGATGAGCAGGCGCGTGTGGCTGGGCCTGAGTTGGCGGCTGTGAGGCCATAGGCATCTGTGGAGGAAACATCTTGCTGTGCTCAGCGCGCACAGTGTCGATCAGATTCACACACAGTCCCTTTGCCTCTTCAAAGCTTTTGGAGTTGGTAGCTGACACAAAGAGGTGAAGGTGGTCTGGGCTGCATCAAAGACAGCATGCAAGCTTTTAGGGTTCACTACTGGAAAGAGCAGTGTTGAAGTTGGTGAGCTGTTTATGACATTCAAGGGGTGTTACCTGTCATACATGCCTCCAGAGCCTCTGCCCCTTAAGGTCACGGTAGCGCCAGTTGTGCTGGAGATATGCTGCAGGTAACTGTCACCTGCAGAGTTCAACCAGTGCGCACATTCTATTGCATTCAACAGATGAGTAAAGACACAAACCAGCTCTAGCAGGCTATGCTGTTGTGCACAACCTTCATTCACTTTCACTCACAGTCCACAACATCTCTTGAGCCAAGCACTTGGGGCTCCAAGTCTGTAACAACGCAAGTCATGGACGTCGCAATGCACACAACTCCCCATGAGCAAAGCACAGAATGCACACCTTACCTGGACCTCTGAGCCTTTGATGAAGGTTGAAGTGAGGTGGCGCATCTACACCCACGTACAGCGCCACAGTCTGAGCCAAGTCAGGGAGCTGCTGTACAGAGCCAGTCTGATGGACAAACTGACCATGCTGTGTGGGCATGGCCTGTTGCATCTGCACAGGTGCCTGCACGGGCTGTCCTCCAGGACTGACAAAGCCAGGCATCTGATCAGGAGGTGGTATGCTGCTGACAGGAGGTGCATTGCGAGACATGCTGCCGCCTTGCAGGAGCCGTCTAACTTCCAAAGCACCAGCATCAACAGCGCGTTGCTTGATCATATCATCCTGAAGTGAGCAAAAACCATTTTGCAGCAGAAGGTAACTCAAGCAAACATGGAGTAGTTTCCTGTCAAAGCTAAAATCCAAGTTGGTGTACAGCAAGACTGACCGGCCCAACATTGCCTGGCATGATGCGCAGACGCAGAGGCCCTTCTGGATCATCGCCTGGTGTTCCCAACGCCTGATATCGCCCTTTGATGACCACTATAGTGTTGGTGCGTCTCTGGATGTCATCTTGCACACTCCTTTTTGTCAAATTGTAGCGAATTGGAGGAGGTGCATCATTGATGTGAACCTCCCGTGAAACATCCTTGCTATCGTCATGAAAACGCGACTGACCTCGCACTGGTGGCATCTGACCTTTGGCTCGTAGTTCCTGTTTCCAGACAGCAACAAGGGTTGGCTCTTGTTCAATTGACGCTGTGCTGTTCATGAAACAGAGGACCGCATCGTGCCTTCTCATACCGCGTTAATTCGCTCAACAATTGCCTGAGCTCCTTGCTGAGCCCTTGCAATGGTAGCCTGATCTATAGACTGACCAGACCTCAGGTCAGTGCCTGGCTGAGAAACAGCAATGGCAGCAGGTGCTGCTGGTGTTCCTCTCACTGCAGCTGCTTCAGATGTGAGCTGAAGGCCTTGTGCAGTGATGAAACCGCTCAGACCAGAATTGCTGCTACCACCAGAGCCGATACCCGCTCTGTTGCCTGTCAGCGGCATACCACCAGGGGCAGCAACATCCCACTTGCGGCGTTTGCGTGCAGCCTCCATGTCGGATTGGCGCCTCCTGGTGCGTGCAGCAGGTTTCAAGCTATGATGGATTCACACAGCCCTCAGCACAGGGCTTCCGCCTGAAGAGCTTCACGATGCAGAGCCAATGCTGCCTCTTCTTCAAACGGTCGTAACGCACACTCGGCCGTTGCACATTTGGCTTTGCGGAACCACATGCGCACTTTTGGCTGATCGTCATGGCAAGTCCTAAAGGGTTGAGGCGAACTGCGATACGCTGACTGTCCTCTCGAGGCGCGAAAAAAACCCCGGTTCCGAAACAAGATCACAACACGATGAGTACTTTACAGTTTCACCCGATGACGGTACAGATACCGGCTGCTGGAGGAAACAGAGTGTTGCACTCTCATTGACCGCTTTTTATGAATGCTTTAGAGCGCGGTGGATGTGGCGTTCTGGTCAGAGCTTGGCGATCTTAAGCTGAACACCTGGAGACTTTCGGAAGAAAAGGTCAACTTGCAAGGTAAATCACCGAGTGCACTGAGCCTCAATACCACCGCCTTAGCATCTTCAATGCAGATTTGCTGTGCAGGCACATGCAGCTCGACACTTGGGGCAGGCATGCCAGCATTTGTGCAGCTGGAGCGAAGTTCCTTCACAAAGTCAGCAACAGCAACCGCTCAAGTGGCAAGGCTGCTGGCTTTAGAGTCCTCATGCTTTGTGTGATGAACACATGCATCCTGAACTCAGCCTGAGTGAATGTTGGCCTCAGCTGAAAGCTGTACTGCAGGGGCGGTATTCTGTGCCAGGTCAGCTTCAGAATTTTAACACAGAAAAGGGCTTCAAAGACCTGGACAAGGCCGCAGCCTTGAAGCAGGTGGACACAGTCAGTCAACTTGGTGTGCTGAGTATCAACATGCAGCACTGCTGCTTACTCCTGCAAGAGGGGTCACCTTGAACATCCTTGCAAAGCCTGCGGAATACACAAGATGAATGACTCTATGCTGCTGCAGGCAGGACAGAGAATATGGCTGAACATGTTGTCAGGAGCTGCTGAAGAACACCCTAGCTGCTTATGCTTATTCGTGCTGCTGTCATATGCAGACCTCAAGAAATTTGTGTATTGGTCATGGTACGAATGTAGCACAATGCGCAGCAATCACTTGCTGCACATACTGCTGCCTGCTGGATGATGCTTTACATTATTGCATATCAGTTGCGTTGGTGCCACAGATGCCTCTTGCAATATGCTTGCACAGCATAGCCTGCATCATGCAAAGACGTCTTCAGAACACAGTGACAAACCTGAAGCCCTGCAATCACAGTTTACCACTTTTTCCCTATCTTTTATGTTTGATTCTGAGGCAGCCCCACGTCATGCACGTGATACTGTAGGTTTGCCTTTCCAGCATTAAAGCCCCCTGAGCCTTTCAAAGTGGCCAGAACAGCCACCCTGGTGCAGGAAGTTGGTGACACCACAGCTGCAGAGGTTTGTATATTGCTTTCTGCTACTGCATGCCTTGTTTGCATTCACACAGCAGTCAGGGACTGCCCTGTTGATTTAGCAACGTCTACTTCTGCAAAATGGTTTGTTGCTGCACGATCAGCACGAAAAATGATGTTCATGCTTCTCTGTTCTCAAAAGCCTCACAAGCTGCTCAGCTGGTACATGTCTTCGACATGAGCAGACCACGCTGCCTCAGGTTCAAGCAACAAGTCATTGATACAGTGTGACACATGCAGGTAGGTTCAGTTTGTGACAGCTGGCGCCAGCCTGCCATGAGTCAGGAAGAGCAGCCTGCAGCATCAAGCAGTACTGCCCCTCAACTGCCATTCTGGTTGCTGACAAGAGACACAAGTGGCACCTGGCAGTCCTGGCCTTTGACTGCCTGGGCAAGGGTATGCTTGTTGACCTGCTGCTGGCCTGCCATCAAAGCATGCTGTTGCACGCAAAGTTGACTAAGTGCAGAGCCTAGGTACAGAGCCTGGGTATATGAGTCTGGCCAGTGTTGGCTGACGCCTGTTGCCTTGTGCATAGCTGAGTGCCTTGTGTTTAGCATGCTGAGGCCTCAAGTACATCACATTGCATGTGACTGTTGTCTTGACGATGCAGGTTGCAAACATAAGTTGAGTGCATGAAGGCTGCCAAGCAAGAGCTTTCTGCACACAACTTGCCAATAAGAGTGTTACGCAGGCTACTGAAGAGGGTTGTGATGTATGGCTATGCATGGCCGACCCGTCCAACAATCCCGATCATCCAGGCTGGCCCCTGAGGAACATGCTGCTCATGGCAGCCAAGCGATGGCAAGTCACCACCCTTTCCGTGCTGTGTGTGCGAGACCAGCGGGGCAAGCTGGACACTGCCCGGAGCCTGTGCCTTTCTGTTGTGCTACCCTCTATCCCCTCAGGTGATAGTCATGATAACTCCACCTGTGTGCGCCTTTTGTTCCCTCAGGTAACAGTCACAGCACTGCATTGTATGCCGTGATTGTGTTTTGACTGTCACAGCCAAGCAGATAGCAGGTCGAGAGATGCCCACTGCTGCCCTCAGCCTCACCAAATATTGTCAGCTTGGCCAACTCAGAATGGGTATCAGCTTGTGCACCAGAGCAATGCAACATGCACATCAGCAGTTTGAGGTACAACATGCAAATTAGCAATCTGAGTTGTAACATGCAAAACGGCAGGTTGAAATGGAACTACATCTCAGCTAATTATGTAACCATTTGGAGCCCTTCTGTCTTCCCCATGCTGTCAGAATTTCCCCATCATCACCCTCAGATTGTCTGTACATAGCAGACTGGGAGCCCAGTGGGGTGGTAGGCTGGGAGGCTAACAGCACTGGCAAGCTGGCACCCTGCCATGTGGATCTTGGCCCTTCCATGGACCCCCACCGCCTGGCTGAGTCTGCTGTCACGCTGAATGTCAGTCTGATGCGCTGGAGAGCTGCACCCTCCCTGGGCATAGACCGCCTGCAGGACCTCAAAATCCTGCTGCTTGGAGCAGGTAAGACTGTTGTTGTGGCTGTGATGTCATGATCGGTGTGTATGCTGCCAATGGCTTTGCTGAGCAAAACATGAGGTGTTGAGGAACCCTGTGTTGCATTGTAGCTATGTTGCCGGCTCATTTGGCCTGCTGGTACTCAGCACATCAGTCTAGTGCCATATTTCTGCTCTGAATACCTGCTTATGGCAAATGGGATACTTGTAGTGGAGGGCAAGCTCTCAATTGACAGAAACGTCTGCTTTTATAGACTGCTGGCAGGTACACATGGTCTGTCTCACCTGATACCAGACGAAACTCGAGAACTGAAGCTTACTGGGACATTCACCATGGCTTTGTGGTTCACTGCACTACCTGCCTGACTGTTGGCCACGTCAGCATTCTGTGCAATTTGTGATCACTGACATAGGAATGCCTGCGCAACTACAGGCACCCTAGGGTGTGCAGTGGCCAGGGTCCTGCTAGGATGGGGTGTTAAACACATTGACTTTGTGGACAATTCTCAGGTGAACTTCTTGCAGACACAAATTTTCTGCATTGTTGGGCTCCTGTATCTGCCTGCTTGCCACCCTCCATCCAAGGTACTGCTCAAAATTCACCCAGATCATAGACAGCAAGTAACGCTGTGCAATCTCACCAACTAGCCACTGATGTGCGCCCAATTTTGGTGCATGGTGGGAAGAATGACTTGACATTGTCAAAAGTACTGTCTTTTTGCGTCATGCTCTTTACCAGTATACAGTCCTAGCGCTGCTCCAAACGGTCTCTTTGGGCATCAGGCTTTGTGTCATGTATGCGCTATTCCAGAGCAACTCAAACAGCATCCAGAACTCAGTTGTGTGGTCTCGTGGCAGCATGACTTGTTCTCTGCCTGAGCCTCAGACTTGTGACTTGATATGCCAGGTGGCATTTTCCAACCCAGTGAGACAGTCATTGTATGAGTTTGAGGACTGCTTGCATGGAGGCAAGCCTAAGGCAGAGGCCGCTGCCGACAAGCTACGCCAGATCTACCCTGGAGCCGTCAGCCAGGGCAGCAGCCTCACCATCCCCATGCCTGGCCACCCTGTTGCCCCCTCACAAGTAGACAGGGTAACAGCGTCTCCTTGGGCATTCGTCACTGAAGTTCCAGAAGTTTGCAAACATTGCCGTTATGCATCTGGAATTACACTAAAGAAATGCAACTACTGTCACAGCAGAGCTGTCAAGTACATGCGTTGTCCGCAAAGTCAAGATGAAAGGATGTGTCTACGGCACTGCTGGGTTCACGGCCGTACTGGTTGCCTTCATGAACTTGTGTGCTTGTATGGCTGCTCACAAGCCATTGATAGGTGCCTGCAGTGCTAAGCAACTCATTTTGTGGACGGTTTATTTCCTGTCTTGCATCTGCACATGCAGCACCTGTTGCTGCTGCAGCCTTTTGTGCTGGAAAGGCCTGCCAGTACACTTGCATATGTCTTGTCACCTCATAGCAATCTTGACTGTGATTGTCTCAGGTGCAAGCTGACACACAGCGATTGGCAGAGCTGATAGAGCAACATGACGTAATCTATGAGCTGATGGACACGCGCGAGTCACGCTGGCTACCAACAGTGTTGGCGGCAGCAGCCGGAAAGCTGGTCATCAATGCTGCCCTTGGCTTTGATTCCTTCCTGGTCATGAGACATGGAGGTCCACCATCAGGTGCTTCGGATTGACCACTGCACCTGCTGCCCCCTCCCCTCCCCCCCCTAGATTCCCAGTCAGCGCCTGTGTCACCCCTTGCTCCTCCCTGAATGCCTACCTGGGACCAATGTTGCGTCAGCACTTATTATGAGGCACCAAGATATGCAAACTGAGTGGTCACCACAGCATCATGGCGTCCTTCAGAACAGAATCAATACGTGTATCTGTCCTCCTCAAATGTCGTCACTGAAGTTGCTTCTGCAACAGACAGCCATGAGGCGCCAGCCAAGCGACGGCTTGGGTGTTACTTCTGCAATGATGTGGTGGCACCCCTGGACTCCACTGTGGACAGAACCCTGGAGCAGCAGTGCACTGTAGCCAGGCCTGGACTAGCCTCCATTGCAGGTAATCAGCCACCGGTGTGCGGTGCCATGACCCTATCCAGTACATCATTGCGTTTGCGCATGGCACTGCATAGATACATCTGCTTGCCAAGTTTTGCATGGTATGTCATTCATGGTGCTGTGAACACAAGTCTTGCGGTGTTCACATCTATGTGTGAGTCTCTGGGGATGCACTACTTGCCATGAGGCATACACATGCACTGGCCTGCCTGCAAGCAATTATACCACAGGTGTCAGTCACTGTTTAGTACAGTGGGTTTTGCGTTTAGCCTCATCACATGAACTCCTATGGTTAATAAGAATCTGCGCTCCAAGCATCGAGCAGGAAAGCGATGTTTGCAGGCGCCATAGCAGTAGAGCTGATGGCAGCCACACTCCAGCACCCTCTGGGCATTGATGCCCCTGCTGCAGTAGCAGGGGAGCATGTGAACCAAGAGGAGCTGCCCCTAGGGCCAGTGCCCCATATGGTCAGGGGCCAGCTCAGTGGCTTCTCCCAGATGTGCCTCTCAGGGCAGGCCTTCAGGAACTGTACAGCCTGCTCACAGACCGTTGTGGACCAGTACAAACAGCATGGCTGGTCCTTCTTGTGGCAAGCATTGCAGGTGAGAAGTGCATCTGACACAGATAATTCAGCCTGTGAAAGGTTCATCATGGGTATGGTTGCTGTTGATTTAGCCTTCATTAGCCTATGTGAGAGAGCTTTGCACAGCTTTTGTTGAGGGTTGGGTTGTGATCTGCAAGTCTGCTATGCTGTGAGAATACTGATTTGTCATGATCTTGTATGCAACAACTCTATGCAATCTGTCTGAATGCTGTGGCAGGATCCCAAGATGCTAGAGGATTTGACAGGCCTCACACAGTTACATGCTGAGACCCATGCCAGAGGCATGCATCATCAGGGGACCAAGGCTGACATAGAGAAAGACGCTGAAGTCAGTAAGCTTGCTGGGAACAATGCAGGTTCAGATGATGCCTCAATCCCTGACATTGACGATGATTGGACTACACTGTAGCACACGGAAATTGTGCACCTAGCATGAATGTTTGTTAGTTGTGGGTAAGACTGCTGCTGGAAGTCAGGGTAGCAATGGTGCAGTGAGGAGCTCCACGAGGAGGACTTGTCCAATCTACACTTACTGATATGTCACAGTACCACTGCAGCCAAAGCAACACACGACCTCCTTTTGTGCACGAGCACGTACAAGAGCTCAGGGGGGCACATACATCAGAGTCCTATTGCATTCAATCATCCATTAGATTTGCTGCGTCGTGTATTCAAAACGGGCCTATTTTCATCCGGCACCTTTTAGATTTGTTGCAAGTGGGCTTTGGATTCCGGATCGACAAGCTTTTAACAAAGCTTCTTGACAAGAAGTTCCTGCAACACGCAGCACCTTCAAGCACGGTCCTACAAGCGGCAGGCTTGATGGCAGCACGGTAAAGACATCACAGGTCCGCTTGTTGATACTGCATATCGTCACAACGAGAACCTTCGTTGCTGGGCACCAGCAGCAACCAAGTCAGGACTTGCAGGCGATGGCGGATGACGATGACGAACATCTTAAGGAGGTGACTCAGAGGCTTAAGCAGGGGCTAGAGGTGAAAGATAGGCGATTTCGGCTGAAAACGTACAAGCAAGTGTTCTTGGGAACAGATGCCGTCAAATTCTTCCTGGCTGAAAAGTATGCCGCCAATATCGCTGATGCTGTTGCGCTCGGGTCTGAGCTCATGGCAGCAGGGGTCTTCCAGCACTGCCTTCGAGATCACCCCTTCGAGAATGAGCCACTGTTCTATCGCTTTGTGGACCAAGATATATTTCATGGAGGGTATGGACTAGGCAAGATTGTCTTGCATATGTCTTGCATACGTGTTGGCTGTGAAAAACCAGAAGCGACGCAATTGGTCTTGCACATCATGATACAATCAATACCCATGAAAGCCTGTGTTGCATTCATCCTTGCTCAAGTTTATGCTGTTGAAGGACAACCTCAAGCTCTTGTTGCTGGCCAACATGAAGTCCTTGCTGAATGCAGAGTCCCTCTCACAGAGGACGGCAAAGGTTCGAGCTGGGCTGATCTGCTCACACCCCAGCAAAGTGGTGGCTCACAATATGATGCTCAGTCTTTGCAAGCATCACTACCCCAAGAAATTGTGCTACAGTATGATCAAGGAAAGAAACAGTGTGTCTTATCCCCTCTTGATTCCCACAATGTCAAGCTGCTGGACAATGTGCACCCTTCGCAGTGGACCAACCCTGACACAGCAGACAAGTAAGTCAGGATACAATTTGTTGCGTGTTGTGGCATGTGCACCAACAAGGTACTCGCTGGCAACAGAGCGGCTATCAGTTTATGCACTGCAAGGAGTAATCACGTTTGTTTCATGCAGACACAACACAAATCGTTGTATATAACTGCTGCTGACCGAAGCCATGGCTGCTTAGATACCAAAAAGTATATCTGGCCGTTTGCCCTCACGCTTACCTTCAACTCACAGGCAATAAGCACAAACTGGCACTTCATGGTGCAGGTACAATCTGGTGGTGATAGGAGCTGGTGCTGGGGGGTTGGTAACAGCAGCAGGGGCAGCGGGGGTGGGCGCCAGGGTGGCTATTATAGAAGAGCACCTGATGGGCGGTGACTGTCTCAATGTGGGCTGTGTCCCCTCCAAAGCCCTCGTCCGCTGTGCCAGAGCTGCACACGAGGTGTCACTCACTCCACTGGACAAAGTTTGCACATGTCTTATTATCAGAATGAGGCATCAGCAGGTGGTGTGGTCACATGGTGGATTGCTGCTGCAGCGTGTGTGTGTGTGTCTGTCTGTGTGTGTCTGTCTGTCTCTCTGTCTCTGTGTGTGTGTGCGTGCGCGCGTGTGCCCATGTCATTATCTCCTGCAATAAGTATGTAGCATCTTGGCTTGGTATGCCTTCTGCAAACCTTGTGCACAGCTATGTGTCATTGACCGGCCCATCATTGTCCCAATTGCAGCTTTCCTGTCTTTTTAGGCTTTTTTGGCAGCACACAAAATTTGAATTACAGACCTTAGCCTACAGGCGTCACTAGCTTGCAGGTATCAGCTCATACATGTCAGACTATCATGCTATGAATAATTGCAGGCCAGGACAGCCGGACAATTTGGTGTAGAGGTAGACAATGTGCGAGTCAACTTTGGCAGAGTCATGGAGCGTATGAGAGAGCTACGTGCTAAGATGAGCGCTAATGATTCAGCCAAGCGCTTTGCTTCCATGGGCGTAGATGTGTACCAGGTAGTTTTGTACAGAATTTGTATGGATTGTATGTATGCCCTCGTTGCCAAACTGGGTAGTGATCTGCTCTACCATTGCTCCATACAGTGACATGTTAATAGTATGTGTCTTGTCCTGCCCTGCTGTGCTACCACATCCTGCACTTCAATTGCTGATGCTAACTACATTCATCAGCTTAAAGTGCTAATACTGCAGACAAGACTCCCTGTACATGCAGGCATGCTCTTGCACTTCTCATGTGTTGTGCCCTGAATTCCGACTCCCTTCACGCTGTTGTGGTAGATGTTCAGCCTGTCCACAGGAATCGTGCAAGGAATGTTGTTGCTTTAGGGCCATGCCACCTTCACAAGCAAGCATAGCATCCAAGTTGCTGAGCACACCCTCAGCTTTGCAACTGCTGTTATTGCCTCTGGGGGCACAGCCAGAATCCCTGTCATCCCTGGGCTCAAGGTGGTTCCCTACTTGACCAATGCAACCATCTTCAACTTGACGGAGCTGCCAGCGCGCTTTGGTGTCATTGGGGCCGGGCCAATAGGTATGACAAGCATATCGTATCGCATCTTCACCTCAGCAGCTTCTGGCATGCACATGTGGTGCTATTGCAGTGCATGGCAAAGCTGAGGTCCAGTGTGACACTGTTTGCCAAGCATGCAGAGGTCATGCAGACAAAATCCACACACATTTTTGACTGCAGCTGCTGTGGTCCAAAAACAGTTCATGATTTCAGGTGCCATGCGGAATCAGTTTTCTTCACTGTCCGTGTCTGGGCTTGCACAGTGGGCATTGTGAGCTGAATCAAGAATGACACCATCTGTCAATTCAGCTGGACTCATGGCACAGGCCCATGCAAACCAGCAGCTCTGTTCAACAAGAACAGCCCAAGTGCAAGCAGACGTGCAGGTTTAGCATGGCAGCCTGTTATACACGCATGCCTGGAGCCTGCACAGTGTGTGGCAAGGATTGGCTACAGCATAACGGTCTTGACCGTGTCAAAGGGGGTGCTGAACCAGCAGGACCAAGACAGTGCACCTTGACTTTGACTGATCCACAGAGTCTAAACACGGCAGGCTGTGATGCATGCAGGCTTGGAGCTGGCACAGTGCATGGCAAGGTT
>JAABUO010007747.1_pt1 | contig 12227 bp, 18 predicted proteins | sample 5559291 | NCBI WGS metagenome assembly JAABUO01 (sample SAMN10711878, study PRJNA513372) | rock metagenome | isolation source: Antarctica rocks | place: Antarctica: Victoria Land, Finger Mt sud
CGGCTGCAGCAGTGTTGGCATGTCCTGGCATCTAGACATGGCCCCCAAATGCTGCATCAGAAAGTCTTGCTGGACATTGTCGCACAATGTCTTCTGGATGAAAGGCTCTGGATATAGGAGCCCTCTTGACTTGAACAATATCATATTTGCAGGATGGCTGACTTGGGGATGACGATTGTGACAGTGGTCCATCAGCCCCGGTATGGAATCTTTGTCCTGTTTGATGAGGTGTTACTGCTGGGTAAGGCTGGTCGTACGGTCTTTCAGGGCCCCAGCACAGCAGCCCTGCCCTACTTCAACAGCCTAGGCTTTGAGCTGCCGCCCAATGAGAATCCGGCAGACTTCTGCCTGGACGTCATTTCTGGCAGCATACCGTGCCAAGGCCACCCAGATTTCAGACCTGAGGTGTGTTCTATTGCTACCATTTGAAACATTGGAACTGCGTAAGGTGCAATTGGTGCTTCACTGGAAGTCTGGCTTTTGTCTGGATGTCAGTCTAGCAGCTTCCTGTGCAAAGACTTTGCTGACGGCTGGAAACCTGAGCCTGCATACCATTGCCACCCTGAGGCCTTGCAGACCTCACACGACGTCATGACTGCATCAGGGATCTGGTCAAGAGCTGCATCAACAGACTTGCTCTCAGCGTTGACAAGGCTCACAGACTACAGATCTGCGTCAATCCAGCAGATCACGAGCTTTCTCACGACACAGACGGCAGCACTCACTGACAATGGTTATGAGGCTGTGCAGCGCCCCAAGCCACCCCAATGCACAGCTCTGAGGCCAGCACAGCAGTCACTCAACACTGCTCACCTGTCACATATCGTTGCAGCAGCTTCTGCACACCACAAAGCACATGGCGTATTTTTTCAAGCCTCCATTACCCATGCTTAGTCGCAGCAGCTTCTGCACACGACAGCAGCTGATGCAAGCAAGCATATGGTGTATCATCGCATGCAACCCACGCTTGCATTGCTCATCCTCAGTGGTGGAGCTGCAGGACTTATACCCTGCGTGGATAGAGCAAGGGCTGGAGTGGATTGCCGTGAATGGGCAGCAGGCAGCAGACACCAACCAGGCACCTGCAGTACCAGCTGCCCCCTTACCCCAGGACCTCATGCTCAGCCCTGAGCAGCTGCAGCTGGTCACTGACTACTTCCAGAAGGTACGTTGACTTCCTACTCATCTGGTACACAACCCCAGTATTGTGTATGCAAAGCAGCTGCAGCTGGTCACTGACTACGTCAAAACGGTATACTGACTTCCAAGTCATCTGGTACACACCCCAGCATGGTGTATGCGCAGCAGCAAAGATCATGTGGCTGTCAACTGGGTGTGCCTGCATATCCAATTGCAGGTCAGCTACAGAACAGTCAAACAGGCAAGTCTGGAACATGCAAGGGGTAGTGAGCCCTGTGCAGCAGCAATCTTTCCCTGTGATGCATGTGTTTGTACCTCTGAAGCATGTCTGTACCCCTGAAGCATGTCTGTACCCCTGATGCATGTCTGTACCCCTGATGCATGTCTGTACCCCTGATGCATGTCTGTACCCCTGAAGCATGTCTGTACCCCTGATGCATGTGTCTGTACCCCTGATGCATGTGTGTACCCCTGATGCATGTGTGTACCCCTGATGCATGTCTGTACCCCTGATGCTCATGAAGCTGTCTTTGCTCACGATCTTCATGAAAGTGGTGAGCCAAACAAAGACCTCATGCAGGGAGCTACTCAGGACTGTACATACCTGACCCTACACCAAAACACGCTTCTAAGGAAGGGAGTCCAAGAATGAATCCAAGCTTGAGTCAAGGATGATTCCAAGCTGGAGTCAAGGAGGGTTCAGTAAATTTCTTGAATTCACTCGCTCAAGTGGTTTGGTGCTGACCAGTGCTGATTTGTTCACAGGTGGATCAGAGCGGCAGGGGAGTCCTGACCCCTGCTGACATCAATGGCTTTCTGAATGAGCTGGGACTGGAGCCCACCAGCAGCGACGTGCTACATATCATTGACGAACTTGACTGGAGCGGCAGCGGCATCGTCAGCAGGTTTGTTACCACACACCTCATCTGTTCTTCCTGACCATTTGACAGCCACCTTTGCGACTGGTAAGTAGGCACCATGCAGTCTCAAAGGTAATGATTGCTTGCTGGGAAATAGAAGTCACTGTTCCCGTCACTGGTGCTGTCAGCGTATGCAGCATACTCTGGTATGTCGTCAGACAGCTGTGTGATGTGTAGATATGATTTTATTGAGTTCATACGCAACGGAGGCCGCCGCCCTCACGCTCAAGCTGACCCCCTCACAAGACAAGGCTCCATAGAGCTGGTCAGTGAGGCTTCAGACGCTGGGCAGACAGAGCAGCAGCCCCCACCCCCTACCCACATACACCCTGGGGCTAACCCCCTGCAGCCGCGCGACAATGCTGAAGGGATGACCAGAGACCACATGGAGGCTGCGCACGGCTTCAAACCCTCAGACGCACAGCAGCAACATCAACTGGGGTTACAGACTAAGCTTCCTCCCTTGCAGACACCGGTATCATTCTGCAGCTCTGCTGCAACCTTTGTCAATGCAGGCGTCTTGATGCAGACAACTTGCTGCGTGATCTCTGTGTCAAACTAGTAATGATGCCAAATGCAAGTGTCTGCCTTGAGGCAGTGGCCTGAGCCAGCGTCTCCATATCAATGCTTGTGGCCATTAACAACAACCATCTCTTTGGCCATGTGACTTGCCCCGATGATTGCTTCTCAAGACCCTCAGCAACGTTTTCACGTTCAAGCGGCACACAGAAAACTTTCAAAGCTATTGTAGCATCCCAGTGGAGGGGACAGGCCACGTGATTCGCTGTCAACAAGTCACCGACTGTTGCACATGCTTGTGCGTAGATGCAGGGAGGGGGCAGTCAGGATGATTTGTTGCAAGGGGTGTCTCCTAGCAGCACCATCAGAGATCTGGAAGCTGCCTGTGGCCCCTTGTCTGCTGCCTCAGGCCTGCTGGAGACGACCAGCCTGCCGCCTGCAAAAGATGCAGCCATCCTACCCTTGCTATGGGCTAGGCTTGTGTCCAGCCTGCTGCAATTCAGTGAGCTGCAGCCCCTTTTGTTGCATGCCTATGCCATACAATGCATGCCTATGCCAGATTTTGCATGCCTATGCCATACCATGCATGCCTATGCCATACGTTGCATGCACCCATTCACTGCTGTGCACCCTGTTCTCTAGTGCCGTAAAAGGTGGTTTGGGGTGCATGCAGAACACATCTCATTTTTGGTGTCACGGTCAAGGCATGGTGACAAAATCAGCATGGATAGTCAGCAGTGGTGGAAGCATGAGCCCTGCATGATATGCATGCAAATAGCACCTGTCTGCATCTTTTCGGACCTGCAAAAGACCACAGCAGTAGCACCTGCCAGCAATACAGTTTCAATCTTGCTGTTATGAGCATGCATCCTGGATGATGAATCGGTCTGCATCACTCCTTCTTTCACACCCAAACCTTCCCCTAGGATGAGCTACACACAGTCCTGAGTAGCTCCCAGTATGAGATCCTGATTTGGCAGTCAGCGTACAAACGGCAGCAGGTGTTGATGTGCTTCAAATGAGACTGGACAAGGCACAGATCACGCCAGTCTGGGTGCATTGTGCTGCAGATCGTGGGGTGTGGAAGGCTTGCAGATGGCCCTGGGGGCGCAAGAAGCGCAGGTTTCGCACCATCCCCGGGGTGACTAAGCAGTTCAAGCTGCTGCTGCGGCGAGCCGGCGTGAAGTGGGTGCGAGGCTGGAGCTACAAGTTCATCGACATGCTGCTATTTGTCGGAGCTGCACTTGTTGTGGGTGAGCCCTGCATGGACCAATGCAGGACCTGCATGACAGGGTGTAACGTTATGACAGTAATGCATGGGTGATGTGTCCATGTCTCTGCTGACAATGAGGACGAACAATGACAGACCTAAGCCTAGATGCTGCTGCAACATGCGTTGTTGATACAGAGTGTGTTCGAAATGGGATGCAAAGTGTATTGGGATGCAATCTGTATGGTGGTGTATGAAGCTGTATCATGACATTGGGCGCCTTACAGGAGACTGGATCTGACAGGTACTGACCAAATGTGACGCACTCACAAGATTGTTGGCTCACGCAGCTGTCCCATCTGCCTGTGGTCTCATGACATATCTCAATCAATAGGGACTTATACATTCACGGGCAAAGCTTTGGCATAACATATTTCAAGGCGACGTGCGAATGTCGCTAGCATGTCCAGCATGCAGTGCACTGTTCATTTGACACCAAAGAACAGCAGAGCACAAAATAGCAAGGGGATAGCATGGCTTCAAAGGCAGCAAAAGGCAAGGTGGAAAAGGCATGGAATCACTCCAAAGGCAGCAAAATGCAACATACAAAAGGCACAGCATCATTCAAAAGCAGAGAACCAGATATGGGTGGTTGCAGGGGTGGTACACGGCACAAGCTGGGAGCTGGAGAAGGTGAGAGGCAATGGCGTGATGGCAATGCTCACCCTGGCCATCATTTCTGTGGTAGCTGCTCTGCAAGTCTTTGGCAAAGACAGGCTCATCTTCTGGCGTGAGAGCGAGTCAGGTGAGCTGCTGCTCTTGCTTGCCTGCTTAGGCATCAGGGACGTCTGCACGCTTTTGCAGGTTGCTTCTCCCTGGTTGTACTGGTGTTGTTCAGCAATTGCAAGCCTTGTTGACACTGGCCAGTCAGCAGGTTGCGCCTGTCAGTTTGCGTCTGGTCAAACTCTGTACATGCAGCAGTCATGTGCTACAACTGCAGCTGATACGCATCTGACTTTGCGCTAGATCTAACCTGTGTCAACTCGGGCGTCTGCTCATCTGTAGCCTGCCCAAGACAAACGTAACTATGTGTATGCGCGTGCAACTCAACACATGCAAGCTTTCCTGAACCTTGTCCGCAGGCTTGCACACTTCAGCGTTCTTCTTCGGGCATGCAGCCATGCACATGATTGATATCCTGGTGCAACCAGCTATCTTCATGTCCCTCTACTATACCCTCACCCTGCCAGAGATCAAGTTTGTGGATTACTACATAGGTAGACATGTCATATGCTGCCTTGTGTCTATGCCATACCTTGCTCATCTGATTATATGATAAGCATCATATTTACCATTTCTTTGTTGTGCTGCTCCGGCATGTCTACTCATACTAGCGAAGCAGATTACGCTATAGAATCATTCAGATTGCTTGTTGCCCTTACTGACTTGCTACCTTATATGTGTGCTCAAGCACTTTTGTCGTACAGCTCTGAATTTGTTGTTTTCTCATGTGGCACTTGCTGGTGCACTCTTGCACTGTTGGCATCCAGTGACATGCTGGTGTGCAAATATCTTGCTCTGCCACTTTCTGGCATATCAGATGACAGACGTCTGTCCTGTGGCATGATAAATCCTGTTGTAACGCAGGCACAGCCTCACACACAAGCAGCTCAAGTACTCAACCTGTGTGCTGCACACTGCAAGCATGCACAGTTGCAGTCACATTACCACAGCTGGGGCACACCGCATGCAAGCTGTTGTTTCTCAGCTGCACACATGATGCACATAGGACGCCGTTCCAAAATAACAACTCTGTAGTCTACTTGATCTGTATCTGCATCTTCATGGTCCAAAACTAAGCCAGAGACAGTGCATGCTGCTGTACTGATGATTCTGACCAGGTACTGATGATTTTGACCAGGGTACTGATGATTGTGACCAGGGTACTGATGATTTTGACCAGGGTACTGACAACCCTGGCGCATCTGTACAACCTAGTTGGTTGGCTGAAGATCTCAATTCTTCCTGTACTGCTGTTGAGAGCACAGTATGTGTGATTTGAGTGTGGTGCATGTGGTGATGCAGTGGCAGTGCTGGTGACCTGGTACACATCTGGCCTGGGCTACCTCATGTCAGTGGTCATGGCTCCTCAGAACTCCATGGTGGCGGCTGTGGCAGTGTGCATGATTGTGGGTGGCTTCCTCAATGGAGTGGAGCCCCGCTACAGGTCTCTAAGCCCAGTCATGAAGCATGTCTTTGGTGAGTCAGATAGCATGCTGTGCTGAGCTCATCACAATGTGCTGTCCTCGGCTGTGCTTTCTTGTGCCATGGCTGTGATGCATTGTTGTGTAGCAAGTCATGGCTGTGCTGTGCTGTGCTGTGCTGTGCTGTGCTGTGCTGTGCTGTGCTGTGCTGTGCTGTGCTACATGACATGAGCCTGCAAAGTGTGTGGCGCCATGTAGGTTTGAGCTATGCCAGGTGGTCAACAGAAGCAATCTCGGCTCGTGAGTTCAGCCAGTATGACTACTACATGCAGCCCCGCATCCATACCATCATGTCACAAGTGAGCCCTCTCTTCTGACCTTTGGTTTTGCTGTGTCATGGCCTGTCGAGCGTAATTGCCTTTTACATGGTATGGCACCTGCTGCACAGTTTTCAAATTGATCTTCCCTGTAGGTAGTGGCATGCAGGATTTTGTTGTCTCTGTTGACTCAGCAAGGAAACACTGCACCTGATTGCATACAGTCTTGCATGTTTGTCTGCCTTGATAGCACTCACATGTGTGCATGCGAGACCCAATTGGTAAACGAGGGGCTGACACGCATGTACAGAGGCAATAATGGAGTTAATGCATGTGCAGATTGGTTACTGTGGCCTTGACGGTGAGCCAGAGCATGGGGCCATGCCTGGAGCCCCGGTCAATGGCCCTGGCAGCCTGGACATCAATGTCTACTGCAAAGGATATGTGGCCAGGGATTACACAGCAATGTTCATACAGGTATATCTCAAGACCACAAGTGTTGCGCCGCTCAATTGTGGCTGTGCAATGAGCGTACATGTATGCGGAGTATGAATGGGGTTGTCTACATCTTTGTGACCTGGCTGTGCTGGCAAGCTTGCTGCATACAATTTGTTGTGCAGATCATTGCATTGTGCCACAGCAAATGTGCTAGTCTGCTTAGGTTGCTGGGCTCTCTGTGCATTGATGCGCATCCCATCAGACTTCACACAGTTGTTCACAGGTGTGCTGATGTGCAGGGTCTAGTGCTGCGCTTACTGACGTACTTGGGCCTCAAGTACTGCAATCAGCGCAGCAAGCATAACCCTGTAGCTCGAGCCTTCACTCATATGTGGATGAGAGTGCGGTTTTACTCAAAGCTACATTGGTGGTCAATGCCATCAACTCCCCGCTCAGCCTCTTCTTTGCCTGTGCAAGAGCTCTCTCATGCTCTTGATCATCAGCATCAGAAAGACTTCCCTGCCAAATTAGACATTGCAACGCCCCTGCTTGCTCAAGCTGTACCATTCTGAAGTATTATACATAAAACAGTGCTTGCTGCTGGTTCCAATTTCGAGTTCATCTGTGTGTTTCAGTGCTACTGTGCATGGACAGCCTTGTTGCTATTACTTTGTGGTAGGCGTAAGCCCCCAAACCTGGTTCATCGTGCATTGACAGCACATATGTACCTGCAATAACTGTTTTACACCTGCCAAAAACTGCCGTGTTACATTTATACCACAGCTGGACAACGGTAATAAAATCATGCCTTCCTGTCCTGACAGTGGATGCTCCTGTCCTGACAGCTCTAGCCGCTGAGGCAGTGGCCGTCCACTGAGCTAGACCTACCACAATGCTTACACAAATGCTGCAGAGTTGTGCTTTGTGCGCATACACGACACCATCATACCTGTACCACTAAAGCATCCATCTGTGACGAGGCTTGCTTAGCATTGAATGACCTCAGCTGCATGTTTCCCAGCACACAGCCAGCAACACGCCAGGGTCTAAGGTAATCAGACTCAGTTGAGAGCAGTGGCGAGTACATGACGAAGAGCCCCAGATGCATGTTTGTCTCACGCAGACATCTTAATGAGTGTCATTGTACTGTGTCCTCACATGTTCATGGCATGCATGAGAACACATTCCCCATGCTTGCAGATGGACTGTGCATGCCAGGACCAAAGCTTGAACTCCTATCACTTGCCAAATTAGTGAACATTGGACAAGCCTGTGCTGGTTGCAATGCAAGGGAACTCATTGCCATCCTCTTACCATTTGCTAATGAGTGGCACTGATAGGTAAGGCCAGTGTTCATTCGTTGTTCATTGAGCTGCAAGGCAAGAATTGTGCTTGAACTCATTGACGGTGCTTGCAGATGACCTGATTTTGTCCACATTGTACTCATCAAGAGGGAAGTGTGCAGGATACCAGCCCTGCAGCAAGTAAACACAGAGTGTGAAGGCTGTGGGGCAACAAATTAGCAAACTTCAGCAAAGTTGGTCACATGCTATTTCACATTGAAGTCTCATGCCCCTCAACAGCATTGCTGACATGCCATGAAAGCTATGCAGATCAGATTGCATGTAGCTATGCCAGTCAATGTGCATGGCTTACTGTGTATATGAGGAATCTGTCAATGGCCCTTGCTGCATTATCCTTGTCCACAAAGGAGCCTAAGTGCAGACTGGTGCCATCATGGCGTACACCGTGCTTGGAACCCCTTTGCGCTCACTTGTATGCATCCAACCCTCCTGAGGACAGACATGAATATATGTACACATTGGTCATGAAAGAGCAATGCTTGCATTGTCAGTGCCGTTGCCAACATCAGATTGAGCAAATGATTTGCATCAAGTTGTAACAAGGGTATGCAGCAAATCAACAGGAGGCCTGTGCAATAAAGCAAGTAAGGCAAATTCACATCAACGCAAAGGCCACTTTGGCTGCTGCTTACTTGCCAGGAACAAGGCGACCTGCCTTTCTCAAAGCTCTATCAGTACGCTGCCTTTCCCCTCTGGCAAACTCCTCAAACTTGCTTGCTGATGCGCGTATTTCCCAATACAATTCTTTGGCATTGTATCGGGACTGGGGCAAACATTTTGGTTTCTCACCCTGTGAATGGTCACATGCATTGCAACTACTGCTTATGCCCTACACTTGGAACTTCCCACACGTCATCTCACACGCATCCCTAATATCAAAGCAAGCAGGCTTCTGTTGTATTGACAGAATTGTACCAGTAGACTTGCACCCCTGACTTAAAGAGACAGGTCTGAGCTGTCATACCAAGAATATGAGAGCTTTGTCCACAGCTGTTGCAGCATCATCCCAGCTGATGTAAAATCCCAATGTCCGCTTGGGACCGTGCAAGTATAAGCATGCAGACCAGAGCCCCTTGTACTTCCAAATGTCATATTGCCTGCAATGTTGGAGAGGTGTCAATGTCATGCTTGTGGCCATGTACTGTATTGCCTGCACTGAGTCTTTGTACAATATGTTTATACCTGCATGCTCTTCGCAATTGTCACATTCAAAAGCAAGCTTATAGCACACACAAGGTTGGCTTTTCCAGTATCTCAGCTTGTGGGATGTTGCACTGTATAAGACTGTGGCCAAATTTGGCATAACTACATTCTAGGAAAAGTGCAAGCACTCAGTGCCTTTGCTGGTGCTTTGCACATGTTGCACAAGGAAGCGGTACAATAACCACCTTACTGGGGTGACTGATGTCACAAGAATAATAATGATAGTGATAATTAAAACGCTTTCCAGCTCATGATGAGCTAGCTATGTGCAGGACAAGTCTTGTCTCTCCAGAGCAGCCTGTCTTGTGCATCCCTGTAAGGCCTACTAATACGACAGTTTTGACATGCAACATCATTGATGTCAGATCATGTAGCCAAATCTGCAGCACTCACCATCGTCCGCTGGCAGCACGACGTCTGTCGGCAGCACCACATCCATCGGCAGCATTGTTGCAGTGCTGAGCAAGGCAGGCAACTGTTGGGACCAACAGTCTCAGTCAGTGCCATGGTTCTCAAAAAGTCCTGCACCTACAAGGTTGTACATAAGGCCTCACATCAAACACGCAGCTACCGAGACATAACAAAATGGCTGACAAAGGTATGCTGAAAAGCAGCACATTCAGTCAAAAGCAAAGCATGTCGTGATAGCTTTCGACCTGAGGAATGTGGTAAGAGTAGAGTGGGGTTGCAAATAAGCAGTGGTCATAACTGACCAAGGTAAAGGGCTTTTGACTGCTGTCCCGCGCAGCATGTCCTGACATAAGGCAAAGATGATGACAGCAAACCAGCCAGCTGAAGCAGGCGCAGCCACCATCCTGCCACAACAGCTGTTTGACTGGTCAAACCTGCAATATTGGACGCATGCTGGTAGGTATGTCAACCCTGCAGCAACCGTAGGCACAACAGGAACCGATACAAACCATTACACAGGCAAATGACAGTTGTAAGGAGAAGGTACCTGTGCATAGAACGACGGGCATATAATGACTGGCTTGGCGGCTGAGGCCAAAGGACCGGTTTCGGGGTTTGCTGCACGTTTCAAGGAGCTACGAAACTGGATCACAACTGCCCAGCCTCAAGCACGCTTGAAATTTGAATCGACTTGGAGTGCTGAGAGGTCACTTGCTGGACGCGACAAGCTCTGTGAGAAGGCTCAATACAATTGTGTACAGTCAAGAGCCTTTGAGCTGAGTATAAAACACAGGACGAAGCTAGAGCGCCTGACGCAAACAGCACAGCTGTGTCTTGTGACCGCAACTGTGCACATGAAATGTATTCGTTCCAGCATACAATCCGTACTTCAGGAATAGATCTGGTACATGAGCTTTCCACCTCCACACCCACCTTCGACAGCAGGCTGCGACAGTAGTCTGCAGGTGTTCTGCAAAGAAAGTGGTCTCGGAGCATTTCTTCGCTGCAAAGCAAAGGTTGCGATAGGCGCTGACGTTTGCTGCGCGGCTGAGGCATTCAAAGAGACACAACAGCGCCATCGCTGCTCTCGGCCATATATGGACAGGTCCACTCAGGGGGAGACAGACGACAACGGCTGGTTCGATGTGCAGTCCATTTTACAGGCAGCTGCAAGTCAGCTGCAGCCTGGCGAGATGCTGCAGGCTGAGCATTTCAACCTGTTCGAAGCGATGAGTGCCGTCGAGGTTGGCGATCCAAAGATGGACGCCGGCTTAGACACAGCAACTGCACCCACTCCTGACCAGCTTGTTGAGCAAAGACTGGCACCGCTTGAGCTGTCACATCAGCAACTTATTGCCATCTTAGATCAACTGGCAGCAATGCAAGCCAGTTGGCATGTTGGCAACTCACTTGCCCAGACAGTCTTTGTCTGTCTGTACATGCTGAAGCCCGACAGGTAAGACGTGTTGCAGCTCACCAGCAGTTGCAATGTTCATCCTGCTTCATCTGCTGACAGGTGCCCTGCGCCTTCATGCAGGACTGCACAAAATCAAGTCTTGTCAGCATACTGTGAAGCAACACGTGCTGGTTGTGATGCAGTCAGGAACATTGTCCTGCATGCCTCTGTATGTGAGGTGAGCACCCTTGCAGATGACTCCTGATCTTGACCTCTTCCCAGAGGGGCTTGCGTGTCCTTTGCAGTGCGCAATGCACATTCGTAGACTGTAGCTGCTGCCCTCGTGCAAGGCGAGGTACAACGCACACCTGCCCACAGACCAGCATTGTAAACTGGCAACATGGGTGAAATTTCTGCATTATGCTTGATGTCACAAAAGACGTCATAGAGGCACCATCAAGTTTTCCCTCCAATTGCGTTGTCAGGAAGAAGACTTTACAACCCACACCTTCGGCCTCCCCTTGCAAAGCAGTACGTCATCCAAAGACAGCAAACTTTCCAAGGCCAAGCCCTATGCAGCTGTCAGCCTCGCCGAGGACCAGCTCTTAGCTGCCAGGAAAACCAGCCACCAGCATGCAGGATCTTCACTCACAACATCAGAGGATGATGAGACAACAGCTATACTAGCTAGATTGCGCTTTTCAAAAGCTCTATTGCAGGTGAGCTCAAGCATTGCAACCGCTGATTGCACATCCCATCAACATGAACTTATCAGTATAACTGCTGAGCCGGCTTGTTGTCTCTCAAGCTAAAGTCCAATGGTGAATGTGTCTGCTGAAGATGCTATGCAGATAGCTGTAGGTTATGCTAATTGACTGGTTACTTTTCAGCTTTGCAGCACTACATGCATCTGCCATATGGAGTGTCTCACGGACAGCAAGACACTATCATAGCAGCATGCCCTGCAATCTGTGCATTTCATTTTCTTAACCATGCTCACTCAGATGGTTGACACTGTCAGGCTATGGAGCAATTGCACCAGTGGGATACAGATGGTCTCATCATGGCGCGTAAACACATTCACAGGGCGCAAGCAGAGCTGGCA
>JAABUO010007748.1_pt1 | contig 12224 bp, 9 predicted proteins | sample 5559291 | NCBI WGS metagenome assembly JAABUO01 (sample SAMN10711878, study PRJNA513372) | rock metagenome | isolation source: Antarctica rocks | place: Antarctica: Victoria Land, Finger Mt sud
CGAGGTTCCGGGGGGGAGGGCGGGGAGGGTGTAGGCGGGGCCGCGGGTGCGGGTGCGAAGGGGGAGGAGGGCGAAGTTGCCTGTGGCGAGGGGAGGTTAGGTTAGGTTGGGGGTTGGAGGGTTGGTGGATGGGACCCGGGGGGGTTACCGATTACGCGGACGTCTTGGTCTTGGAGGAAGATGGAGTGATAGGCCTGGGTGTTGTTAGTGGTGTAGTATGAGTGGACTTCAGTGGATGTACGTACGGGCATCTTGGGGACCTCTTGTGGGGTGAGATGCGGTGGGCTTGAGGCCATTGGCGCTCCTCGTCACGGTGCCTTGTAGGGCTTAGGCTGACACGAGCACTACCTTATCAAGTGCGCGAGCGCCCTCCGCGACTCCTCGCTCCCCATTACCTACTATTCTCTTCTCAATTATTACAATCAATATATTACTATTATGTACTGTATGCTCCCTTTCAAGTTAAGGAGAATTGCCTCACTGTTCTGATCTTCTAAATATCAAAATGTTGGACCAAATCTCTACTACGCTGTTACAAAGTGAAATGATTTCCATACATTCAACGTTCTATCTTACGCATGTCCAAAACCACGTGACTGCTGATCAATCCCTCACGGTTCTTATCTGTTCTCACGGGAGTTACACTAATCATGTGTTCTCATTTTCGATGTGATAGAGGAGATAATGTTGCATTAGTGAAAAACATGGGCAGCGAAGAAGCTTCAAGCGCTGCGGCATGGACGGATTATTTGAAGGATCCGAGGTGGCTGTAGCATGGTTTACAACCCGAAGTCTAATAAGGGAGCACCCGTAAGAGTGTCACGCTCGTTGAGCTGGCCAGGGAATCCCCCTTGTGATCTGGTACCTGGAGTAGGTGTCAGTCTTGGTTTCAGGTGGTTTTAATTATCCAATACATTCAAATGACGAACTCGCGCCAATAAGAAAACAACACCTCAAAGGATTTCGCCTATCATAGACACAATTCTGATCGAGCTGCCAAGTTCTTTGCTGCGTCCCTGAGGTCTTCAACAACACCAACTGGTATCTCATTATTTCTATCTAGCGCACTATCTAGTCGCTTTCGAACACATACCTCAACGCAGTACATGTAGCTACGCATCTTACTTATCGAAGCGCAGCATGTACCTTCTTCTTTGCCGCATCGGCTTCCTCACTCTTACTTCATTTTTGATCAGATTCAGGGATCATACCGTCAGCGCCAAACCATTCCTACAGGACGACCGTGTCCTCTTTTCTTCCCAGAGGGAGCTGGAGTTGCCGACGCCGGAGATGGAGGAAGTTGAGAAGTGTGGCGTATGGCATGACGGTATTGAGTTTGATACTGGGGAGAGCAGGGAGGTAATTTGCGATTATGGGACGCTTACGATGTCGAAGGAGGCTGGCTTTCTTTTGAGAAGGAAACATGCTAGCGTAAGATAACGGGGCAGTATGATTTGTGTCTTTTTGGGGTTTTTTTTGGTTTCTCGTTTTCCTGTTGGGGGCAGGGATACAAGGTCCAGGCTTGAGAAAGTTGGGTCAGTAGATTTGGCGGGGAGATTTTGGAAGTTGGAACGGAATGGTGATCAATTGTAGAATTTGATATCGGCTGTCGTCACCACTGGCTTCGAAATGCTATGCTTATGGTGATCCAAAGGGGCTCGTGCACAACGAAAGAGATTTGAGGTTCGATAGTAATGTCTACTTATTCTAAAATCAAAGCACAGCATCGTTACGTAAATTCGAAAATCGGTTCCATTTATTAAATCGTAGTATGGGTAAAAGGACAAGGTAGAGAACGTCAAAAGGTAGTACTGGTAATTACATGTGTGTTGTCTGCGGTTGCATTTTATTAATCGAGGATTGGAGTAAATAAGAGATCCCATACACCCAGTCCAGCAAAGTCAATCCGAAATTGCTACTTCTTGCGTGGAGGGCCCACTGGGCGCTTTTCAACACCCATGTCAGAAGACTTGAGAAGTTCCGCCGCATGCGCGTAGTATACTCGGGCTGATGGACAGGTGATTAAAGCGTACAGGTTCTCGGTTCTGGATAATAATCCTGTCGTGAAGCGTAAACTGTATTGAGTCGTCAAATAATGTGGGGGTGCATCCGGTGCATACATTTCCTAAACTACCAATGGGTACATGCGTAGACTTTGCCAGAACGATTGCGATTGAATGTAGAAGAGCCGTTAGAAAGACGTAAGAAATCGATTTGGTTAACAAAATTGCAAGAAGATCTTGAACTCGGAGGTATGCGTCGTTTCGAGTTCGACATGAATGGGTTGCCCCGTATAGTTGTTTTTCTACTTCGTTTCGTCGTCCTTCATAAGTCGTGTTCTGGATAACGCAAATAGCCTCCGACACGCACGTAACTCATCGATTCCTACTCGACGATGATTTCCACACTCGATGACGCTCTCAACTCATCACTGCCACGGCCTTGGTGCCCGTTTTGTCGACCTCTAGAGAAGCCGGTGCCACGCTCGGCTCCAGGTCCACGGGGTTGTCTCAAAGGCAAATTTTGGCCTCTATCTCTCGATTGGTCGTCATAGTTCATACTGAACGATCTATTGCTGCCGATCGGTCCGGTGGTTGTTTGCTGATGATTTGGTTGCTGGTGATCTTGGTCCCAAGAAAACATTCCATGGAGCCGGCGGGGACTACCTCCATTCGGGCCCAAGTTGCTTCCGATAGACATCCCACCAAGGCCATTGACAAGCAGACCTTCGTCGCGGTGTTGACCTAGCGACTGACCCGAAGCCGTAGGTGTCAGGGTGGGGGTGGTAGAAGCGGCGCTCCCGGGTCCGTAATCTTGGAATCTTGCCATGTTTGACTGGAGGGCAGGAGGAAAGCTAGCCGAGGATGGTAGAGGCGATGGCGTGTAAGATCGAAGATCAGCGAATGACTTGGCTGGACGAAGATTCTGCTGAACGCCAAAGCCGCCTGGGGAATCTGGAATGCCCAGAAACCCTGAGGATTGTTGGCCACGAAGAGTATTGTACGCCCCCGAGTCGGAGTTCCTTGCATCGTTGAAGTCAATGGTAGCCGCTCGGTTGAGCGCTCTTCGTGAAGTATCTGCTCCATGTAGGGCAGAGACCTGGGAAATAGGTGGGCTAATATTGTTGCCTTGAGAAGCCCGGTATACGTGAACCTGTCGTTGCTCTCCATTCCCACGCGACACGTGGGCCAGCTGCATGTGATGGGCCAATGTATGTACAATGCGTCTTTGAGTGGGAGAAAGGGTTGGAGGGAATATGAGAGCTTCCCGGGAGTGGTCGTCTCTGAAAAGGAGAAGCTGAGAATAGTATTCCAGGGTTTGGGGGTCATTAAGATCTACATCTTTATCATTTGAAGTTAGCTTAATCTGACAACCTTAACCATGCTTTTCTTACCTGGCTTTTCATTTCTAGATGATATTGGTGATGGCGATGCTGCCGGAATATGCGAGGATATTGAAGACATCGAAGGTTGATTATGCAGCCCAGAGTTGACCATTGGCCTATGTTGTTCCTCGAGCTGCCCACGTCGCTCCCGTTTCTCCCTTTCGATGCGTTCCCTCTCTTGCAAAGGGAGCATCTTCTTATATTCGACCCTCAATTTCCGGCCTTGTAGCTCGAAATGGTTGAGGTTCTCAATGACAGTAGCGGTTTCATCGGCTGAAGTGAAATTCGCAAAAGCAAGTCCGCGAAATACGCCGTTGTCAAAATGATAGTTGAAGGCATACGGTAGCGGGAGGTTCATTTGAGTCATCAAATCCACAAGCTGTTCCTTTTTCACCGCAAAGGGTATATTCTTGATGACAATAGCGGTTGGTATAAGCTCCTCATCAGGATCGGTCGGGTATTGCTCAGAGCGGAGCTGCGAGCCTCCAAGTGGAGAGGGGCCGATACCACCATATGGATTAACTGCAGGTAGCTGCTGCTGATCGAGCCATGTCTATTGGGTCTATAATCAGCGATAAATCCAGACGAGTTTTCACATGAACCGTGAATGGTTGCGCTTACAGTTGGGAGAGCACTCCGTCCTCGAGAAGTTGACTTCATCCTCCCAGTGGCGCCAAAATTAGGAAAGTTATTCCCACCACCAAATGCACTGGGATTCCAAGTCTGGGCACTTGGCATCTCATAGCCATATCCACCACCCTGCATTGTCGCATTCATTCTATCGAACCTATTGCCGTCATATCTAAGCGTATGATCATCAGGTGCGTATATGTTGTTTGGCATCTGTCCATATGCATCGAATTGGCGTGAGGGCTGCCTGTGGAGTGTCTGTTGTTGATGTCGGTGAGCGCCTGGAGAACGCGAAGACGGTTGGTCGTAGTACATTTCATGATGATGAAGATGATTGTTCATGTCGAATGTTGGTCGCTAAGCCGAGACAGGAGAGTACACTTGGAAACCGCTAAAGACGTCCCTGTTTGGCCTACGACCGACGGCCACAGGTCGAGGCAATATGCAATTTTGTAGATTCGATGTTCAAATACTTTGAAAGGATGATCTCGCAGATTATGACGCGATAGACTCTAGCGTAGAATATAAAGCTTCCAATAATGTTGGCAGACGTTGGTGACAATATATCACAGACGGTGGTTTCAAGTCGTTTCGTCGGGCGTCGTGTCGTTTCAGCCGTAGGATTCGTAGGATTTACAAGAATTGTGAGCAGCTCATAAGCTCAAGTGAAATAGCAGATTCGTGGTAAATTTAGCTTGTGGGAGCTGAATTTTCGCTAGTAGGTTGAGACTTGAGCTCAAGCTTCATGAAGTGCGAGCTTGTGACACGGCCGGTGCCGGTTGAGGGCCAGACGAAATCCGCACGCCAGTCGTCCAACGACAGACAGATCAGCTGGCTTCAGGACGTGATAAGGAGTAGAAAATGCAGAAAGGAGGGTCTTGATACTATTGCGACTCGCGAAGGGTGTGGTATGAAGGAGTGAGCAATGAAGGGGAGAGCTTCGAGTCTGAGGTTAAAATCGCCAAAGCGCACTAAAGAGATTTAGCACGTCGGTAACAGCGCTGCCGTTGTGTCACAAATTTCTGGTGAAAAGGAAAGGGGATGACCTGGATATATCCGGATTACAACTAAGAATAATAATAGTGATTTTTCATCTCATCTTGGACTTGAAGATCCATGAAGGTAATTTCCTTTGAATTTGATAGCTACTTATTATTATTGCTATGTACCTGTCTTGGAAAATCTCGTACTCGCATCTGACTCCAAATAAATTCAAACCACTTCTCTATCCGTCCATTCAGATCGCCAACTGCATTTTCCCAAACTTAATTGGAGCACCACTGTAGACTACGTAGGTACCCAGGTACTCACACAGGAAGCAAGTGGTCGTCTCATTCCTCAAGCTTTGAGATGAATGCCTCATGACTTCCCTGCTGGCGCAGATGCCAAACAACGGGAGCAGCCATTAGGGGCCGAATTGGACGATGATACGATGATACCCTTGGAGTGACTAACGGTAATAACCCCCTTATATTGCTAGATGCTGCTATTTCGTTTCTGGAAAAAGGTCAATTTCAGAGTGTGTCTTATATAGGATTTGAAGGCAAAGATATTAAGTGGGTCACCGTTGATGTATTTCTTCGATTCGGCTAAGGATCCTCTGTTTATTGTGGCGACAGGCAATTGGAAGAGGAATCTTCGCAGCGACCGTCAGTCTTTCAAAGCGCTGCTGCAAACCCCTCCTTTTGGCAGGACCTACCTCATGCATAAGTGATGGATGAGAACGGAAAGACCTTGCACTTTGCAGCCACTTGCAGATGTCATGATGGCAGCGATGCAGATTATCTTGGCGATGAGTGAGAGCTAAAAGCCTAGAATAAGAAACTCTCAATAAACAAGTGCGATCACCGTGCGTGCGTAGGTAGCGATTCAGCGAACAAAGGGATCCAAGCTTTGGGCGTACAAGTAGTTCCTAGCGTGCGCCGACAACAACGTTCTTTCGATATGACTGGACAGAAGACTGGGAGTCCCGAACCCACATAACCCAATGCAGATGCCCACGCATGAAACCACGCCGGAGCTTGAGGATCGACGGGTCAATTTCAGTCATGTGATCTCAAGGGTCCTCTGTCAGTTTATTGCGGTTATTTAATTGGTTCAATGCACGTAGGCCTTCAATTTCTGAATGCACTTCTAGAATGGGGGACGTCAGATTAGGATCCTGTCATGAATCCAGTAGCATTTGACTTATTGGTAGAGCAATCGGCGAATGAATAAGAGAACCAAGCTCTTGCAGGTAGGCACCTAAGTGAAGTCAAGACAAGACATGAGTTCGTTTCCTGAACATGTACATTGCAGCATTTGTTGTGGTTTGGAAACGCTTGTGTCATTCTAGCGGGTGGTTGCACGAGATCGAGCAAGCCTTTTGTCACTCGGTAGATCTTGCACTTCAATTACATAAGCCGGCTAATCTTTACTACCTCTACTTTTGAGTCTGCGGGATCAATAGCATGGACTTCGTCAATACACCAGTGCCTCGAATCAATTCTAGGCCGCGTCCAGAGACCACAGTTCTACTATCAAGCGGCCATGAGTTCCCTTTATAACCTGGAGCCTCCGCCTACCGCCAAAGTCCTCCTTGAAACAACATCCGGCGACCTACTTCTTGAACTGTTCGCAAAGCAGACACCTCTCGCCTCCCGCAATTTCCTCCAATTATGCCTCGATGGCTACTACACAGATACAATTTTCCATCGTCTGGTTCGTGGTTTCATTCTTCAAGGCGGAGATCCGACAGGAACTGGCGAAGGCGGTGAAGCTATATATGATGGCGGATTATTTGAAGATGAATTCCATAGCCGATTGAAGTTCAATAGGAGGGGTTTACTGGGGATGGCTAACTCAGGGCGCAAAAATGATAATGGGAGTCAGTTCTTCTTGACATTAGGGGTGACACCCGAATTGCAGGGGATAAATACAATGTTCGGAAGGATAGATGGGGAGACGATTTACAATCTTATGAAGATGGGGGACGCTGAGTTCATAGACGGAGAGGGCAATGAAAAGCCTCTATACCCGACTAAAATCACAGGCGTGGAGATACTGGTAAATCCCTTTGATGATATGGTGAGAAGGGAGAAGAAAGGGCGGCTCGGAAGTGGAGCTGAGGAAAACAGGGACGACAAGAAGAAATACAAAAAGAAAGCCGGAAAGCAACTTTTAAGCTTTGGAGCTGATGAAGCAGAGGATGAGCATAGCGCGTCTCTAGCAAAGAAGCAGAAATTTAATCCTAAACTGGTAATTGACAAAAGTGGCGCTAACGTTCTGAGGGAAGGTAATGGCGGCTCTACAACGGATGGAAAACCGGGTTCTTCTGTGAAGGTTACACGAAGGAAGAGTTCTAGATCTAGATCGCCTCCTCAGATCGCAAAACCAGATCCTCAGACCCAAATCCCTCTACCCGATGATGAAGAACCCACTCGATCTTTCTCAACTTCACCGGAACCAGCAGAACTCAGAAAAGTCTCCAGCCTTCTAGATCGCACGAATGCGCAGATTGCTGATCTCAAAGCGTCAATGAGGCGAAACGTACCCGCGCCTGCGGCAGAGTCTCGTAAGAAGTCTGCGCTGGAGCAGATGATTCCAGCAAATTCCATGCGAGGGCGTAAAAGAAAACACGGTGATAATGGAGATGCATCAAAAGACGCACAAGCTTTGGATATCCTTGCTGCGTTTCGTGCGAAGCTCGAAAAAGCATCACCAGAGACGGAACAATCCGCGATGCCTCAACAAAAGCTCCGTGAAGAGCGAGTGACTGATAATGGCACTCGCATTACAGAGGCAACAGATGATGAAGAGGCTGCATTGTGCGACCTTCATTTCATTGCAAATTGCCAATCTTGTCAGTCATGGGACAAGCACTTACCAGGCGATGTAGATGCGAAAATTGATGATGGCAAAGGCTGGATGTCACATGCCCTTAGCTTCGACAAAGACAGACTTGGAAAGGATCTCAACTGGAAAAGGAAGACTGAAGAAGAACTTGTGGTCATTGATCCGCGGGAAAAGGCTAAAGATATCGTTGAAGAGCAAAGAGCAAAGAGACAGTCGAAAGGCAAAGGAATCAGCAATAAGGCTTGGGATAAAGACAGAGATAGAGGGCGTTTACCTGATAGACGCGCTGGAGAGAGAGGATAGCAAATAACGTGTAGAGTTCATTCGCTTGTTGAAGCCATAGAAAATGGAGTTAATGGATTTAAGATGTGATCGCATCTCAGCCAATCAGGAGACAATATAATCCTGACGGTACTCTTACATCACAGTAGCCTGATATCAATAATGAAGCCTTCTGTAAATACAATCCCAAATATTCTCCCACAAAACTAAGACCTTCTTGTCTTCCAGCATCAAATCACCTTCTTTCATGCTCTGCGACTCTTGAGATCAAAGTCTGCTTGTCTTATCGCACTTCCTTGGTCTTTTCAAGCAGTTGACTTCCTCATGCACCTTTCCGAACATCGCCTGGGGCACAGACAATAGGTCTTTGAAATACTCTCGGTCTAAGAGTTCTGTCTGGAACAATAGCTTAGGTAAGAATACCCAGCATTAACTACCATTGACGACCTCCTTCTTTTCTTGCCTACCAATTACTTCGCGGACACCAAACTCACCACCGCCATCTTTTGCGAACGAACCCCGCAGGCGCGCTTTCCGCCCCTACGTATTCAAACCAACAAACGATCAGAAGTTGTCCAATTCAAGCTGAAACTAAACTGCTTGTGGAAGCGCGGAGTTGGAATCAGGTTGAAGAAAGCCGGCAGACTCGGACTCACGGGGGCTTCTCTGAGAAGTACTAGTCTATCAGTGAGACCTGGTCACTGTTGCTGGAAGCGACGAAATAAGGATTGCAGCTCGGATGGGGCTAGCAGGCTCCCGAAAACGAGCGGCACCTGGAGCATCACCCACTGTCCAGCATCAGCAGCGATCGGACGTTGAGCACAACGCTTTAATGTCTACGGCAACGCAAGACCAGTATATGTCATGGAATCAGCAGCCTTCAACAGGTGCAACGCCCAACTACCCTGATCCCACAGGGAACTATGGTTCGAACCTCTACAATGGTAGCGCTCAAGCTCATGCAGCGTCTGTTCCAGGAGCAAACCAACTTGCACGGAGGGCATTAGGCCAACAGCTGGTTCCGAGAGCAAATTACAGTAACGCTCCCAATGAGTCGTGGCCATTGGTAGCAGATGAGGGTACACAACAGGCGAACGAAGACGCGTGGATGAACAATATAGATGATCTTGAGCAGAGGGCTATGATAGCTAAGAGGGAAATGCAAGCAAAGCGAAAACAGATCCCTCCTTTTGTACAGAAATTGAGCAGGTAAGCTTTCCAAAATTTACACGAGCTCTCGCTAACGTATTCTGTGCCTAGTTTCCTCGATGAATCCCGAAATACAGAATTAATACGATGGTCAGATAGTGGCGACTCTTTCATCGTTGTCGATGAGGACGAGTTCGCGAAAACCTTGATTCCGGAACTATTTAAGCACAACAACTACGCTTCCTTCGTTCGGCAGCTAAATATGTATGGTTTCCATAAGAAGGTAGGATTATCAGATAACTCAATGCGAGCAAGTGAGAGGAAGAACAAGAGCCCCAGCGAATACTCGAATCCGTTCTTTAAGCGTGGTCGGCCGAACTTACTGTGGCTGATACAAAAGCCGAAGAATCCCTTAGGCAAAGGGCCCGGCAAAGGTGGTACGCGGGTCAAACAGGAAGACGGAAACTTGGATGAAGATGGCGACGAAGGATATGAGCGGGAAAACTCAGTGCCCCCGACGGAGAGCGGGACCAACTTGCGAGGAGGTCGGCAGCCTCTCATGATAAGCGATGGAGCAACAGAACTGCCGCAACAAGATTTGGCAAGCCTGCAGCGAGAATTACAAGAAGTACGGCATAATCAAGACGTCATAAAGACCATGTTGGTACAAGTACGAAGAGATCATGAACAGCTTCATGGACAGGCCCAGGCGTTTCAGAATCTGCATGATAGGCATGAGAGTTCAATCAATGCGATCTTGACATTCCTTGCTACAGTCTATAACAGAAGTTTGGAAGGTCAGGGTGGGCAGAATTTTGCAAACATGTTCTCCGGGGCAATACCACAAGATACTCAGGGTCAAGGGAATGTCGTGGATGTGGGAGACGGAGACTTTGGAGACCAGAGAACAAGCAACCACAATGGCCAAGCCCAGCGGTCCTTCCGAAGGCAACCTCTGCTGCTCAAAGGCGCCCCATCGAAGAGCTCAGACGCTCAGACTGGAAGGGCGTCGACAGTCTCACCAGCCGCCTCCGCTGGGGGTCCCAGACAGCGCCAAGCACGGGTTGGCGGCATGCAAGGACAAGCGGCGCCCCACAGCATGTGCAACCAAGCATTTGCACATTCTCCAGCTTTTGAAGAAGTATTTGACCAAACACCTCCAGCACGTGCTTCGCAAAGCCCTCAGCTCAAAGCAGACGATGAACAGGAAGGTCAGATACCAGAAGCTGACATAATGTCGATGATCAATTCTACCAATGCGAACAGTACCAATTTCCCCGGCATGCGGATGGATTTCCCTCAAGCCCTCGATCACCTCCAAAACGCCGACGGCAAAACCCCTTTGACCCCCAACCAGCGCAATGACGTCTTACAACTCATGGCGAGCGGAAGTGCCAACACGTCTCAAAACGGCAACAAAAACGCCCTAACATTCCCCAGCCCCCCTGCTCTCCCCGACATGGCTCACTACAACGCCACAAACGAAAAACTAAAACACATAAGTAATCACATCCAGGCCCAGGGCGAAAGAGTAAACGAACTACACGGTCTCCTTGCCCCTTTAAGCCCTAGCGGATCTATCCCAGGCGTCACGGACGTGCAGGGCTTTGGCGGTACCACGGGAGACCCAAACCTCTTGGACCTCGATCAAATCTTCAACAGCAACGACTACTTCAACGAAAACATCAACGGCGCCGATCTCGATTTCGGCTCCGCCAACAGCGATTTTAATTTCGATACCGCGGCAGCTGCAGTCCAGGGGCAAGGCGATGGGACTCTACAAGATTTCGACTCTCCAAACAACGGTGAACACGACGAAGGAAGTGACCTCGTACATACGACCGATGGGAGCGAAGCGACGAGCCCGGCCGTGACGGTGGTGGATGAGGGCGCGGGCGAAAACGAAGGCCAGAGTCCTGGGAAGCGGCGGAGGAGGAGGTATTAAATCCTTTCCTACATCCCGTGGCGTTTTGGAGGAGAACGGGGGTGATGTGAAATAAAACGATTTTCTTTGATTGGTACGACTTTGATGAACCGGGAAAAAGAGCCAGAGGGCTGATTAGGGGAATTATGATACCATTGCGCGGACATAGTGTCGCTACGTCACTTCTTTCTAATTTGAAAGTTTGTAATTTTTCTTTCTTTCTTTCTTTCTTTCTAGCGGCTATTGGGGCAGATTGAGTGTGGATATTAGATACAGTAGAGCTGCATACTGCGCAATTCAGAAAGGATAGCTCACTGATACCCGGGACAGTAGTGATGTAATTTTCATTTTCCCTTTGCCCCTGACTCTAACCCTAGGTACATGGGGATTCACCCAACGCTTCTTTCTCCCCAGCAGCGTGAAATCAGCTAAGCAATGATGTCTGGGGATCAAACTAAAGCAAAACCCCCCCGCCGGATATAGTTGGAAGTATCCAGTAATAAGAACCTGTGGGTGGTAAAACCAGAAAATAAAACACCAAGGTGTTTTTGGACTAGATATACTGGGCTTGGCGGGCCACGGAGGGAGGATTCCATATTGCGGAAGAGGATATGGAGTGTAAAGCACACTTGGGCTTCTTGTTTCTTCGGAGTTTCCTTTGCTACGTTTTGGGGGAAAAAAAAATCCGCGGTTAGGGTTTTTCATCTCCGTTGCTAGCTAGGAGCTTGCCTTTTCCGTAGCTCCCTTTCTCTCTCTCTCTCTCTCCCTTCCTCCAAAACCCCCCCCCCTTTGAATGTCCAATACTTCTGCTTTCCAACCCTCCTTTTTTTACTTTTTAATTCGGAAACGTTTCGCGACTTCGGACTCGTTGTGGAGGATGGGTTGGTATGATTGCTTTTTTTTGGAAATGGTGGGTTGGGTTTCTTAGGGGGGGGGGCAAGTAGGGGCGTTGGGTATTGAGGTTTTCTGGTCTGAGAGTTTGTGTTGGGTTGGCTGGGGGGGAGGGGATGTGTATAAGGG
>JAABUO010007750.1_pt1 | contig 12222 bp, 6 predicted proteins | sample 5559291 | NCBI WGS metagenome assembly JAABUO01 (sample SAMN10711878, study PRJNA513372) | rock metagenome | isolation source: Antarctica rocks | place: Antarctica: Victoria Land, Finger Mt sud
GCGAACACGTGCAAGCGCCCCCTGTTTGTCATCACCGGAAGCCTGATCGCGGCTATCGCCTTGCCCCACCGCAGAGGCACGCGCTGAGAAAAAAGATAGTCGCGGGGCGCGCGACAAGCGTGTGCGTTGTCGCATGGGAGCGCTGCCGCCACGCCGTTCTCCGGTGAGGGAACCGAGGTATCCCTGTTGAGGGTCCAATCGCTTTCGATGAGAGAGAAGCGTTGGGTGGCGCCGTCGGCGTATCTGATCTCACCGATGCCGGCCGACAGCCCGTCCGTCGCCGCCCCTAGAAACGCCAGAGTTTTCCCCGCGACACGCGTGGGGGGCGTGATGATCTGGCCGTCGGCGACGACGTTGTCCCATCCCCCAGAACTCGCGGCGGGCCATTGAAAAACGATCCCGTGGACAGTGACCAATTGGCCGGCAACAAACCCGCGTGCGGCAAGATCGTTGGACCTATAGCCGTGCCCTCGTCCATCGAAGTTGATTGCTGCCGCGCTACCTGCTCCGGCGACGCCCGCGTTATTGCGATAGCGCGAGAGGTCAACGATGCCGGCCGGCAACCCCGGCTGTGCCGACAGGAGACGGACGGCCACAAACGCAACGACCGCGACTGTCAATACCCCGATCAAGAGGGCGAACCGGAACGCAATGCGTCGCGCGTGAGGCGAGGGGGGGGCGCGCATCGGTGTCCTCGGCAATAGATTACTGGTTGTGGATCGTCATGGATATGCACGCCATCCTAATAAACGTTCTCGACCATCCGCGCGTCCTCAGGATACGCGGAGACATGGCGTCACCCTGGTGGTCCGGACCACCAGGGTGACGCCATGTCTCCGCGTGCGTCTCTACTCCACCGACACTATGAGTGTCCGACGCCGCACGGCAAGCCGGGATCGCTAGTGAATGGAGAGGGCGAAGAGATGGAGACCGCCCTGGGAGACGGCGGCGGGCAGGGTGACGCGCGTCACGCTCTTGCCCATTTGCAGCGGCACGGCCGCGTAGAACACGTAGGTCTTGATCGTCTCGGGACGCCCACCGTTGTCGCGGTAGGCCATCGTCGCGGCGATGCTGGTCCCCGCCGGCGGCTGCGCGCCCCCCCCGTTGAGGGTCCAGTCGCCTAGCGCGAGGGTGAACGCCTGCGTCGTGCCGTCGCTGTAGGCGATCGTCCCCGTGCCGCTGGCGGGGCCGTTGTTCGCGGCTCCTAGGACCGCCAGGCTCGCGCCGGACGCCGGGGCCGGCAGCGTCACCGTCTGCCCCTGTGCCCGGATGTTGTCGACGCTGCCCGCCGCAGCCGCCGGCCAGCGGAAGCCGACGCCGTTGACGACCACCGTCTGGCCCGCCCCGAAGCCCACTCCCTGCAGCGCCTGCGCCGAGTAGCTGTAGCCCTGGCCGTCGAAGTTGCCTACGCCGGAGCCGTTGTCGCTGCTCGTCCCGGCATTGTTCGCCAGGCCCTGCAGGCTCACCGCCACGCTTCCCCCCGACACCGGGGCCGTCGCGGCCGGAACCGGCGTGCTCGTCGCCGGCGCCGGGAGAGCCGTGTTCGTCGCGGTCGCGGCCGGAACCGGCGTGTTCGTCGCTGTGTTCGTCGCCGGCGCTGGGAGAGCCGTGTTCGTCGCCGTCGCCGGCGCGGGTAGGCCCGCTCCACCGCCGAACCAATTCGTCATCGTTTGTTGCGCCGGCTTATTTTGAATTGAGTACGCGGTATTAGAGCCGCTTGTGTTCGGGTCGGTCTCCCAGTTCCAGAATTCTTCCCCCGCAAACCAGGGGACATTTGCCCAGGCCTCGAACGTGGCCTCGTAGCAGTTTGCCTGCTGCTGGGTATCTAGTGACCAGCCATCCCAATTATCGAACGGCGCCTGCGCCGCGCCATTCCCACTGCGATATCCACCTTCCGTGAACAACACGGGCTTGCCGATCTTTTGTTGAAAAGCGCCAATACCATCGGTCGGGTCAGTTTGCCAGTAGGACCATTTAGACTTCATCGTATCGAGCGTCGGCGCGTAATCGCCCGAATTGGCCAACGGGAAATAGGCCGAGATACCGATGTAGTCCAGCTGATTCCAGAACGGGATATTAACGTACTCGGTCGCAAAGCTGCCCGAGCCCCAATTCGCGCTGTAGGTCAACGCGCCGCCCGGGAAATGCGCCCGCGCCTGACCGATGAGGGAGGTCCAATAACTTGTGTACGCGGGGTTTGTGCTCATATCGATAAGTTCGGCTCCGATGACAAGCGCCGCCGCATTTTGCTGGCTTGCTATGTCCGCGTAGTGCAGGATCATGGCGCTGTAGCTCGCGAACCATGCGCTCGCCTGGTCGGCGGCGGATGGGCACGTATCAGGGGACGCGGGGGTCACGGAGCAGGGTTTGATGTGCGCCCGCCATTGCCCATCGAGCGTGTCGAGTTGAGGCTTGAGAACGACCTTCAGGCCGTCCGCCTCCGCCTCCTGCATCGCCGTTATCAGCGCCGCGTCCGCAGCCGTGTTGCCGGTCCGGTAGATGGACGACGTATAGATCGTATCCTGGTACCACGTGACGACGAAGGTGACCGAATTCGCCCCTGTCGCCGCGAGTTGGCGTAACGACGCGGCCGTATTCGCGGAGCCCAACTCGCTTTGCGCATAGGAGGCGATGGTGGACCCCTTATATTTCCATGTGACGGGTCCGGCCGCATGAGCCACCGGGGGTCTGGCGCCGCCCGCCGCCGCCAGACCGGTTACGAGGACGAGCAGAACCAGCGCCGCGACGCGCAGCGAACGGGCCAGACCGTGTTGTCGTGTTGTTGTCATGATCCTACCGTATCCCTTCTAGGGCCCGATGGCAGCGTGCGACGATGCCGGGCGCCACGGCACGGTCAAGCCATAGAATAGCCGTGCGATAAACAAGGACGCGTACGCCGTTGCGTTGAAACCAGGCTGCTTTGGCGTCACGCCGCCGCGCTGTCGCGAAGAGAAGGAGGCGGCCGTCGCCGTGGCGAACACCGCGCAAGGAAAATCCCCACGCTTGGCGCTCCGTCGGCGGCGGCCCACTGGGGTTGTCGTTGCCGATGGGCTGGCGATGCAACGCGACGATGGATAGGTTGGCGCGCCGCAGCGCGGTCACGATCGTCATCACGGTCAGGGGAGGATATGTCCGGGACGCCGCAATCGTCGCGGGGGAGGCGGCCATCACCACGGGCGCGACCGCGCCCACAAACAGGGCGGCCAGCAGACAAGATTGAAGACGGCCGGCCATGCGAAACGTGCGACGTCGATCACCCATATTCTTGATTCCCAACTCAACAAACGCATGAATGTACCCGCGCCCTATGCAGGGGGCGACCAATAGGGGGACACGACGACACCGGACGCGGCGCTATGACGCCCGAGGCGCGCTGCTGCCATCGGCATGGATCGCCAGTGACGACCGCTGGCGGGCCGTCGTGCGACGACTCCCGCAGCCGTCACGCGCAGACATCGTTGCCTGTCACCCACCAGCTGATAAAAGCGACACGCTCCTAACTCGACCACAACCAGCCGCGCGTACCGAAAGCAGAGCGAAGGGTGACCGTCGTCGGACGTACCACGCGCCCTCACGGTCACGCCACGTTGATAGGACATCTATCGATACGCGACTAAGTCTAACATAACAGATGGCGCCTGGGGCGTCAATCAAGAATAGCGCGTTCATGCTATACGCGCAGACCCCTATGGGCTCCCCCTCGCGCCCCATCCACAACAGGGCATTGGACGACGCCATAAACAGCCGTATGCTAGCTCTGCTCCCAAAGATGAAAGCGCCGTCGGCGCGGCATGACAACGCCCGCGAACGATGTGAGAGTTAGGACCCAATTCATGTTGACACTCGTGGAGAGAATTCAGTGATAATCCGCCACAAGCGCCGCGCTGTCGCCTGTCTCCTCATCGCCGGAGGACTGACGGTCGGCGCGTTGAACGTATCGCGGACTAGCGCGGCCACCGGCGCGCTCATCGCCACAAGCGCGGCGCCCGGTTATCTGTGGGGCGTGGTGGGTAACGACAGCCAGCATCTAGGGGATGAACGGGCGGCAGGCGTCGCGGCCAAGGTCGTGCGCGTCAGTTGGGCGGATCTGATGACGGCAAATGGTGTCACGAATACATCGTATGTCCAGCAGAAACAAGCGGAGATAGCGACCCTGCGACAGGCGGGCTTCAACATTTACGTGGACCTCGGATTGCAAAACGCGCCCGCCTGGGTGCATCACGACTACGCCAATTCGTACTATCAGGATCAGTATGGCGATACGTACACGGCGGGTGTCGACGGCGGTGACGCGAACCTGGTCTTCAACCCAACCATGCGCGCCCTCGCGGCGCAATACATCCAAGCCCTCTTCACCAATTTCGGGACCGATTTCGCGGCTCTACGGTTGGGTGGAGGACATTACGGCGAATTAACCTATCCCGCCGCGCGCTTCGACGGGCACACCGATGCGTACTGGGGATTCGATCCGTCCGCCTTGGCGTCCAACCCTGTGCCACACTGGCGTCCCGGGCAGCCATCGCCCAACGGGGAGGCGTCCGCGTTCCTCACCTGGTACCTACAAGACCTGACGACCTATCAGAATTGGCAAGTCTCCACCGTGCGCCAGTACTACCATGGCGCGCTGCAAATGCTTTATCCAGGTTTCGGGATGCGCCCATCGTCTTTTAGCGCCGCCACCGCCGATAACCTTGACGGCGCCTCGTCCGCCGAGTCGACGGGCGAAGTTGAAGCGGGGACCGATTACGCCCGCCAAATCGCGGCCCTCACGGACGCCAACGTTCAGGTCTACACGACGTGGATCGACTGCCCCTACGGGAATAACACGTCTCTGGACCCGTCCGACTGGGGTCCGGTCAAGTATCTCGCGGCGCTGGCGCGCGGGCGCCAGCCGGCCCTCCCGGTCAGTGGAGAGAACACGGGAGAAGGATCGCCCGCGACGATGCAATTCGCGGTAGCCCAAATGATGGCTTATGGGTTAGTCGGTATGAATTGGGCCTTCGACTCCGAATTGTATACCGGACAGTACGCGACCCTTGCCGACTATCAAAGGGTCATCGCAAACGACGCGCAATCTAGGGCAACGGCCACGAGTAGCGCTACGGCGCTCCCGTCAGCGCCCCAGAGCGCCGTCCCGTCGCCGACGCCCACGAACACGGCCGTCCCGGCGACGAACACGGCCGTCCCGGCGACGAACACGGCCGTCCCGGCGACGAACACGGCCGTCCCGGCGACGAACACGGCCGTCCCGGCGACGAACACGGCCGTCCCGGCGACGAACACGGCGACGCAAACACCGGGACCAGCCGCGCCCTCAATCGGGCCTGGCGCGCGCGGTTCCGTCCCGTCACTCAAGTTCGCGATCGCCAACGCCGCCGCGAGCGGGTCCCCGGTCGCCCCGGTCGCGCCCGGCAGGACCGCGCCCCTTGCGGTCACGATCACGGCCAACCGATCCCTCACCAACGAACTGGTGGACTTCGAGGTCTACACGAGCGCCGGGCAGCGCGTCTGGCAGGGCTGGCGCGCCCCGATCGCCTTCGTCGCCGGGACGCCCCGGACGCTCGCGCTCGGCTGGCCCGTGCCGGCGACGCAGCTCACAGGGGTCTACACCTTCAAAGTGGGCGTCTTCACCGCGACGTGGCAGGGGCAGCAGTGGGACAATGGCGTGGCGCGCGTGACCGTCGAGACGCGCGCCGCCGCCGCAGCCACGGCGGCGCGCGTCCCCGCCGTGACGGCGACGAGCGTGGCGACACACACGCCGATCCCGGTCGCGCCCCCGGCGACGGCGACAAACACGGCGACTCCCCGCCTGGCAACGGCCACGGCGCCACGCCCCTGACGTCCCGGTCCTCCCGAACCTCCGCCCCCGCCTCCACCAGCGGGCGTTACGCGCCCACCTCACCCCGCGCCGACCGTTGACGTCGTCAGCGGCGGCAGATCAGTTGAACAGTCGATCATGGGGGTGGCCCCGCGAGACCGCGTTGCAGCGCCGCGGCGGCCTACCCAGGCCTCTCTGGGCGTCCTGTCCCTACCGATGCGGTGCCGATTTGTTTGTGATGGCTCCGGCGACCACGTGAGAACGTACGGCCGCGGCCACCCTAGGGTCGGACGCGGGTCGGTCTCGGCGCCCCGAACTCGACGAGCGCCTCGCCGTCGACGGCAGACGGGACCGCCGCGGCTGCGGCGGATGACGCCCTTCTTCCCCAAGGCTCCAGCCGGGCTTTACGGGCTACCTCGTGTAAAACTGTAGACGCGAATCGGGCCCAGGCTGTACACCGGCCCGACCTGAGGGCCTTGATGGTACAACCAGTTGTTCGCCACACCCGCCGGATCGCCGAAACCACTCACGATTGTGACAAGCCAGATCGTCCGTGCCTGCGGGGGAAGCGCTGCCGTCAGGGTGTTTTGACCACCGGTTGCGCCTAGTTGCACCAGGGCAGCGTGGCCGTGCGCATAGGCGTTCCACGCCTCCCCAAAAATGCGGCTGCCGGCGCCGTGAGCCACCACAAAATCACCCGGCGCGCTGTGGTGCAGGACGATCCCTACGGCGTCCAGCCAATCGGCCGACGCGGGGCCGACGCTGATCGGGAATGAGGTAAAGCGACGGATCGTTACCCCATGAAAGTGCCGGTAGCCCGCGTCGACGCGATGGCCGCGCAGCCAGTTCCCCGCCGTGTCGTCCGGGAGCGCGCCGCTTGCGGGTTCAGGTTCGCGCGTGAGCAACCAGACCGTGCGCGCGCGCGCCGTCGCCCGTGCCAGGTCGGCCGGGGCGCTTAAAGTCTGGGACGGTTGGGTGAGCAGGCCTTCGTCGCCTGGGTATCCACGCTCTACCGTCTGCTCCCGCGCACCGGACCAGTACAGGTCGAACGGTAGTTGAAGGAAGGATGGATCGAAGATCAATACGTCGCCTGGAAAAGCTTGTTCACGGAGGTACGCCGCCCCCGCCCGCCAATCCTCATTAATTGGCGTCGCGTAGGCGGCGCGCAGGGAGAGGAGGTTAACCACCAACAGGGCCGTCAACGGTAGTAGCCCCCAGGGACGCCGCGAGCCAAGCAGGGCCAGGATGCCCCGCGCGAACAGGATAAGAAGGCCATAGAGGGCCATCATCACGGTACGCGTGAGGAACGCGGGGCGCGTCGCGCTCATGACGAGAGGGATGACGAGCGGCGACGCCACGATACAGCCCAGGAAAATATAGCTCCACCGCCACGCTGCCTGCCGCCAATCCCGATAGAGAGCCAGGGCGGCCAGGGCGGCCAGGGCAAGGCCGACGCCCGCGACCATGGCTTGAGGTTCCGCGTATTGGCTGATGAGATCCAAAACAGATGTTTCGACGATCTGCGGCGTCGGTGTTGGAATCCAGCTAACCTGTCCGGTATTATGCGTTATCTGATACGCCAGGGTTGTCAGGAACGGCAGAAACAGGATGCCAAGGACCGCGTGCGCGATGAGGCCTCTGGTGGCTGCGCTCCTGCTCTTGCGCGGGACCGCGAGAGCGGCGGCGGCGCCGCCGACGAGGATGTATGCGGCGCTATAGTCGGTGTACAGCGCCGCCGCGCCGCTCACCGCATAGCCCAGCCACGTCAGCCAGCGGTTGTCATGTATGGCCCGGACAAGGAAGGCGAGCGCGGCCAATGAGAGGAACGCCGCCATCGCATACATGCGTATCTCGTTGGAGTACCACGACGCGATGGGCGAGACGGCTAGCAACAACGCGGCGCCGCTGGCCGTGTGACGGTCAAACAGTTCTTGCGTGAGCGCGTACAGCGCGGGGACGGTGGCGACACCGCAGAGGAGCGACAGCAGCCGCCCTTGCGTGACGCCGACGCCGACAAGGTTCAACCAGACGTGCAGCGCCATATAGTAGAGCGGCGGATGGACGTCGAAATGGGTCACGTGAAAGATAAGCTCGGGGAGGGGATGGCGCGCTACCGCCATCGTTGAGCCTTCATCCAACCACGCGCTTTGCGTCCCGATGGTCAGCCCGCGCGCCACGATCGCCACGATAATCGCGACGACCAGACCGGCCAGGTCCAAGGGCAGGCGACGCGGCGCGCGCGTGGCCCTCGGACGGGCCACGCGCGCACGGTCGGCGTGTACGAGATACATATCGTGTTCAAGCCCCTTGTTCGCCGCTACTCCCGCCACCGTACCTTTGGCCCGTAGCGACCAGCGGCGTGAAACGTGCAATCGTTCATCGTGTGCCGCACCCAGATCCCAAACCAGATGACTATTGAGGGCGTCGGGGAGTGTGACGGGGATGGCCGTACCGCGCGATGATTGCTTACGGATGGGGTGTCGCCCCCGGGCACGCGCTCACACATGCTCCGAACCAGTAGCGTGGGGGCGTCTGGGGGCGCGGCCTCTTGATCGCGGGCGCCACGATCAGACGAGGACTGTGTCCATTATCAACCCTAAGGATATCGACCGCCCATTGGCCCGTGTCGAACCGCACGAGACGCGTCGAGTGCGCCAAGGCCGTCTTCACGATCGGCAGAGGGACGAGGTTGGCGTTGGTTAGCAATTGCGGCGTGGAGATGATGTAGTCAATGTTCCGCCAATTAGCGTGGAACACATTGTTCTTGATGGCTGTGTCGAGATCGACCTTCCAGTACCAATCCGCGGAGGTGTACGTGGCGAGATGGCTCTGGCGATCGTGGAGGTCGACCCACAAGTAGTCATCCATGATGATGCGGCTCCGCACCGGTATGTGTTTTTCGATCCAGGTCAGGGCCTCTTGTTGTCCAACGGTCTGCCGACTGTGCCACAAGACGAAGGGGTCCTTGGCAAACCCGAGCTGTGGGCTCCTATATCCCGGCACAAGGGCCGCGACGCACAGGCCAGCGAGCGCCGTCCCCATCGCCACGCCTCCCCAGGAGCGTCCGCGACGCGCGCCGGATGTATACCCGGTCACCCACCGAAGACCAAGGCCCGCGCACAGTCCGATGTTCAGGGCTAAAAGGGGGACAACCGGAACCAAGTAGAAGTCTAGCACTTCACCGCCGCGAGCGAGGAAGAGGCCCATCGACAACGTCGCGAGCCCCAGGATACCCAATAGTCGCCGCCATTTGATGAGCGCGATCGAGAGCGCGGCGAATAGGGTTCCACCGATGACCAGAAAGGGGTCGTTGTGCATCCATAGGTTTGCCGCGTACCAGAACATGCTGTGCGGGTTTAGGATGCTGCCGTCCTTGCTGCCGCGGCTGGCTTGCCACTGCAATGTGCCAATCAAACTCACGTGATCATGCGTCCCGCCCAACCAACGGGATACGTCCCAACGGATTGTCCCGAGCAGCCCCAGGCGCCGCGGCGCTGATGTCGCCGCGACGTAGGGGAACAACTCGGTGCGCAACAGGGCCATCAGGAGGTAGTAGGACAGCGACGCGCCGACGATGGCGAGCCAGCCGACCGTCGCGATCAAGCGATGCGACTGATGGGCGCGGTAAAACACGAGGTAGGCCAGCACGGGGACGAGGAAGACGGTGTTCTCTTTCGAGAGGATGGAGATGGAGAGCGCCAGGCCGCTGAGCCATACGCGCTTGAGAGACAGGTGTCCCGACACCAGCAGCAGAATGCTCAGCAGCATCCAAAAGGTGGTGATATTGTCGAGCAAGACACGGCGGTGATAGTAGATGGCGTACGGCGAGAGCGCGAAAATGAGCGCGCTGATGGTCGCCGCGGTTTGACCGCGGGAAATAGCGCGCGCGATGCGGTACACCATAAAGGTAGATCCGACCTGCAGGATGAGCATAAAGACACGCCCGGAATTCTCAACCATCCCGAACGTATGAACGCCGCCCGTCACGAGGAGCCATGCCGCGATCTGCAACCAGCCGACCGGCGCGTGGTCGTATATATAGGTGTACGGGGCGAGTTGGCCCTCGCGCAGCACCGCCCACGCTTGCGACATATACGTCCCTTCATCGTTTTCATAGTAGGGGATGTGGAACATATTGAGGCCGTGGGCCAGCGCGGCCACGGCCAAAATGACCACGACCCACGGCGCCTCCCCGCGTCGCATCGCCCACGCGCGCACGCGCTGCGTCGCGGATCGGTCAGGCGCGTATCGCGCCCGCGTCCTGGTGGCGACGCTTGTGGCCGGCCAGACTAAACGTTGTATCATGTATCACCGTCTCCCATCGTCTGTAGATGTTGCTACCCGTTACGCGACCGAGGCCGCCGTGAGGACGCGATCCTCCACCACTTGTCGCACGCGATCATCGACCCATCGCAAGGCGTCATCGCCCAGGAGTGTCCGGGCGCTAGAGAGACTCAGGATGGCCAGGGGCGCGTCGCGCTGTTCGATCGGCAGAACGATCGCGGAGCGCAAGGCCGGTTGCGCCAGCCGACAGGCTAGATCGTGCGGCGCCGGCCGGTCGTTGATGATAGCGGGCCGGCCCGTTTGGGCGACCCATCCCGCCACACCGTCGTCGGCGTTCACGCGGGTTGACCGGACCACCTCGTCCGGCAGGCCCTGGCTGGCCTGGATGGAGAAGGTGTGGGCGACCGGGTCCAGGACCATAATGCTGGCGCGCTCCACCCCGAGGTGCGCGGTGACCTCGTGCAGCAACGCCTCTAGTCCGCCCGCCGAGATGACCTGTCCCCCGAACGCGACCGTCTCCGCCAACCGGTGCGCGCCGACATGTGCCGTCTTCTCCCAGTTCGCTTGACCGCGTAGAGCACGATAGACAGCGCGGACGGCGCTGACGCTCTGCAGCAATTGAAACGGCACAAACGTGATAGCCATCGTGAGCGGCATGAGGATGGGCACTTTGTACCCATAGGCCCGCGCGAAAATAAACGCGCCGATGATCGTGGTAATCATCTGGAACAAAAACGCGTAGAGCGGGAGAAAGGATACCAGGGCGACGACGAGCGGCACTTTTAGCCAGACCACGGCGCTGATCGTAAGCGGCCATAGAAGCAGGAGAAGGGCCTGGAAGAACGGGTACGATAGCGTGTAGACGGCGAGCAAGCGCTGCGTTTGACGGGGTAGCCCGCGCCACGCGCCCTTCACAAGCACCTGCAGGAAGCCTTGATTCCACCGTGTGCGCTGCTTGATGAAGGAGGAGAGGGTATCAGGTGTCTCTTCACGCGTGACATATTGAGGATCATAGACGACGCGGATCGGCTCACCGAGGAGGCTAAGTCGCAGGCCAATCTCCGCGTCCTCGGTCAAGCAGTTCTCATCCCATCCACCGACCCGCGCGATCAGCGGGCGGCGAATAAAAACGGTATTGCCGCCGAGAGGGATCATACCGACCGCCGCGTGGAAGTGAAGGCGACTCTTAAACCAAAAAAAGTACTCGAGGCAGTTATGAATCGAGAACCAATGGTCTCGGAAGTTCATGAGCTGCACGCCGGCCTGGACGATGCCAACTTCCTCTCCCAGCATCACCGTGTTCACCACATTGAAGATATCCGCATCGATGTCGTCCTCGGCGTCAAAGACCGTCACGACTTGATTTGCTGTCCGCTGGAATCCGACGTTGAGTCCGTGCGGTTTGTTGATCGGCGCGTTTGCGAACGTTTCAACGCGCACGTGGGGCGACCCGATCTCGTGAACGGCGCGCTGCGCTTGCGCAATCGTACCTTCATCGTCGGCGTGACAGACGACCACGACCTCCAATAGGTCGGACGGGTAATTGGCGGCCCAGACCCGCCTGATTGTCTCGTGAATCACCGCTTCTTCGTGTCGGGCCGGCAGCAGCACCGTGAACGATAGTCGTGGCGGCAGGAAGGACTGGGGCCCGCTGCTCGCCGCGAGTCGCGTTGGATGCTCCCAGGCGTACAGCATGAGGTAGAGGGAAAATAAAGACAGCGCGCATAGGACAAGCGACAGCAGTGTGACGGACAGCGTTACTAAGTTCATCGCCCCAATTTTCTCCGCAGCAATACAATTAGACACTCATCAGGAAGAGCTGTCCCGATGTAAGCTTGACCTCGTGCAGGCGTTAAACTCGCTCCAATATCCCGGCGCCGTCTGAAGAGAGTGCTTGAAATGTGTCTTCCTTCGGTGTTATCTGCGTCAATACCGGCGGCACAGGCGCAAACGTTTCCTGAACACGTAGCGCATCAATGGGCGAAACGGCGCGTCGACGACGCAGGCGCCAGACCAGGAGGGCGGCTTCGAGCACGATGGCGCGCGACATCTTGGAGGACCCCGCGCGGCGGTCGGGGAAGGTGATCGGCACCTCGCGCAGCCGCAGCCCCGCGCGCCGG
>JAABUO010007751.1_pt1 | contig 12222 bp, 20 predicted proteins | sample 5559291 | NCBI WGS metagenome assembly JAABUO01 (sample SAMN10711878, study PRJNA513372) | rock metagenome | isolation source: Antarctica rocks | place: Antarctica: Victoria Land, Finger Mt sud
GACATGTCTGTGCATGCATGCACAGTTGTGCAGATTCATATACATTTGCCTTTACAAATGCTGCAAGTCTGGAGTTGAGTCCAGCAAAGAAGCTGTTGTTGATAGATCTTGACCTGTACAGAAGCACAGGTGCTGTCATGTGTCATAGACCTGCCATGCTGATGCAGGCGTAGCAGAGGCTTCAATAGATAGACGGGAGCAAGTAAGACGCATGAAGGAGCAGCGCGAGGCACAATCAGCAGCAACTCAGAAGCTGCTGAGAGCGGTGTGTAAGACAGGCTTTGACTGTTGCATTGTAGCTGCTCCCAGCAACCACCCAACCGGTGTTGTGAAGAAGCTATTGCCATTGCTAGCACCTTCAGCATCTTTTGCCATATTTTCTAAATGGCAGCAGCCTCTAGCAGAGTGCCATTTGGCATTGCAGCAATCCAAGCAGGCACTGAACCTGACCTTGGCAGAGAGCTGGTGGCGGGAATACCAAGTGTTGCCTGCCAGGACACATCCGACCATGAGCACCTCTGGTACTGGTGGTTACATCCTGTCAGGGACTAAGATTTCAAGCTAGAGTTTGGAGTCGAAACAATTTTTACAGGCTGCATTGAAGGCTTGCTGCAGACCTGATCAGTAGGGTCAATCGACAGCAGTGCTGTGTGCAACAGAATAGTTTCCACAGAGCTGACAGCTTATACTGACAACATGCTTGGGAGACATTGTGATGGTAAGCCTATCAGCTCCACAGCAATTTGCCACACAGCTGTGTGAAATTGCACCCCGTCATGCTGAGCCAGCTTGTACTGCAACCTACTGGGATTGGCATATTTAGAGGATTTCGATTTTTATCAAACCTGCATAAGTATTGATATGTTCGAACATCATTAATCCCAAAACGCGCAAATCAGTGCGACAGCAAAGCAACCAGGGCATTCAAGGGCAGCTCCTGTGCCTCGTGGACCTGACATTGCACAGACCTTGCTGGCTTTCAAGGGCAACCCTCCACTCAACACTATGGTACCACAAAACAATCATACACCAATACATAAGGTTGCTCAACGCTCACAAACTGTGCTCAACGCTCACAGATTGAATCTTCAACGGAACAGAGAACCATTGGCAGGTTTGCTGTCATTGTCCTTGTGTTGCACAGGCAAGTTTAAGCATTGTGCAGGTGCCATGAATACATTGCTGGATGCTGTGTCAGGGCTCACAGAGGATCTGTCAGACATGCAATCTACTTCCATGCTGGCACTGTCTGTACTTGGTGCCGGCATCATCCTCTGCATCTGCGTCAACTTGCCCTTGGCCTTGCCCTTTCCCGTTTGAGCATTAATTTGTCTCTTGTATTGTGGAACAGCGCATGATGTAGGCCCCTCTGTGGCCAGCATCAGTGAGCGCAACAAGGCAGCTTTGCGCAAATCCATACCAAAGCAAGAATCATTGGGTGAGACAGGAGGCTTGTCATGAGCATCCTTCAAGCGTTGAGCTTGTGGGGTGTCATGAGGTGACTGCATGTGGTGGCGTCCATCATCAGATAAGCGATGCGCTTGAGCAGTGCATGTTTCTTGAGCAGGGAAGTCAGGCAATTCCAACGGAGACAGACGTTGGCGCTTTGAGGTTGGCGTGGACAGCCGGGAACTGTCATCATGCATTGCACCGCTGTATATTGATGTGTTGCTTGCTGTTTGCATGTCACTGTGGTACATGGAGACTGAAGTTGCAGGGCTTGGTGGGACTGTCATATTGAGCTTGTCAATGTCTGTAGCCATGGCCTGAACATCAGTGAAAACAGATTCAGCCACTGGGCCAGCTGCATTGCAGAAACAGCTGTGAGCAAGGGCTTGCTGCAACAGGCAGTGACAGCTCGGTGAAGCCTCACAACCTATTGCACAAGCACCAGTACATCACCTGAGACAAGTATCTCTTTTGTGACCGTAAATTATCTGTCAACACATCATCATGACCACTGGCCTTCCTGAGTTGAGCCAACTTCAGCTCAGGGCTTCTGCTGCGCTTGAGGCTCGAGCTGTACAGTTTCATGCAGTCCTCTGTTGGGGCCATATTGTCGAGGTGCAGAGTCCACACGAAGTTGTGGATCCAACCTATGCTATTCAGTCACGACCTTAAGCTGCGTACTGTTGCGCATCCGAAGGTCTCCGGACATCCGTTCATGCATCATCGCCGTGAGCACCAGTCCGCGACGCTGCTGCAACATTTCCGCCCCCCCGATCTTGATGCGCTGGCTATATAGGCTTTTTGCGCGCCTTTGCATCAAGTCTTGTATGGAATCTGAATTGCTAGCTGAAGCTTGCAGCTCATTTTGGATTTCCATGCACAGAAATGCCCAAAACTTGCGGCATGATACTTATAGGGATTGGCGATACACTTTTTGATCCGATTCAGGAAATGAGTATGAATGCGAAAGATTGTCTGATGCAGGCACTACAGCATCATGCACCTGTTGTCCATGCAGCCCATAAGAGCCTGAAAGACCTGTATGTATTGCTGCTCTAGCAAGATTAGACTGAACGGCGTGTACATACACGGTCCGACTGTGAAGCAGTGTAAAAGCACACAGTGTTGATCCTGTGCTGCCAGTAAGATATGCATCTCAAGCCATAGTTAACATCCGCGCCTGCCATCTTACATGGCCACTTGCCTTGTCATCAACAAGGCTGAGCAGGCTCCCACTCAATGTACAAATATCCAGTGCTGCCTGGGGATAAAGATCAAACAATAGCAGATATTGAGCAAGGTTCATTTATGTCTTTTGCTCTAGCAAAACTGCAATCAGGCTGAGGCTTCACAAATTCTGCCGCTTCACAAATTCTGCTGCTGGCAACCACTACTGAAGACGAGCTGATACAAATCTGCATACCTACTGGACAAACGAGACTGGTGAAAAGAACACACACAGCGCACCCTCCTACAAAACCCTAGTTTCCAAAACTCACAAGCGCTTCAAGTCAGCAGGCTCTGGCACCAAAGGACCCTTGAGCTACAAAGCAGATGCTCAGCATGGATGCACAAACGTAACATACACGCAGATGCCAACCTGACAACAACACGCTGCCAAAAGATCACAAACACTAGCTACAAAGCTAGTTTGTGATGGGAGAAAAGGACCTGCTGCAGTAAGATATAAGTCAGCCACGAGGCTGCTTCTGGGGAACAGAGTAGGCAAAACAAAAAATCTTTCCCATTGCTGCAAAGATAGAGGCAACTAGAGGCTAACAGCCATAGAAACCATGCTCAGAAGCTTCCAAGTTCAAACACGTGACTTTTGGCATGTTTTCTTCACTGGTTGAGATCGACACGCATGCCCCTTGACATGAGCTCCTTGCCTCTCTCTGTGTTGTGCCACATCTCTGGAGCATTGAGCTGCACCTCAGGCCTGTGGCCCTGGTGCAGTCCAGTCTTGCTGCTTCTGACTCGCATGTTGGGCCCCACAGGGAAAGGCTCCTGCTCTCCAGCTACTTCACCGTTGCTGTTGAACAGAATGGGTCGGCACCGCTTATCCTCATGTAGCAGACTGCTGTTCTGAAAGTGTGTGACCAGGGAGGTCTTGCCCTACACAGCAGCCTAAGGTTTGGACATCTTCAATGGGACCTTTGAACTAACACACACATGCATTCAACGATGCATACCTGTGCATCACTCGCAAAATGTCTGAATGATGCCTCACATTGTTGCATTCTACTGATGGCAGCAATGCTGGCAATGAGGCAGCTTTTGGCACAAACAGCCACTGGTGTGAATGCAGCAGACGCAAACAAAGACACGCATGAATGGACTGCAGGTCTCACCTGAATGCGGGCGTAACTGATGTTGCAGACCTTCTCGCTGTTGAACTTCTCCCACTTCTTGCGATCAAACTTCTGGATGAGGGGGATGATGTACTGTGGGCAAACCATGTTGATGAAGGCGTAGCCCACATTGCACTTATTCTTGAAATCAATTGGCAGGTAGAAGAAGTCGTAGGTTCCATGGAACTTTTCGTCAATGGTTGTCAGCAGCATCTTCTGCGTGTACTTATTGGGGATGTTCTTGATCATCAGCGTCGTACGCTTGTCGTCACCTAAAAAGCAGCATACGATAAATCAATTGAGAAGGAAGCATCCACCAGAAGTGCTTTTACATCTTGCCTGCAAGGGCGTCAGCAAGCTGATATGAATTGCTTGCAGATGGCAGACATGGAAAGCCTCCCACCATGCTGACAGTAAGCAAGACAATCTATATATAAGCAGCAATTATGCATTGGTAATCTGCCTGGACGCTCTGTCATGGCACTTGAGTAATGAACATGCACTGACCTGCCAGGACCCTATCCAGGTCAAGGGAGTACAGCTTCTCTTGCTGTGCCTTGCGCTCAGCTTCTGCAATAGGGTCAGCATTGCGGCGGCTCAAGCGACCACCGCTGCTGATGTCGTCACCTCTCTTCACACCACGCCCACTCAGGATCTTCCCAATCGTGCCTGGGGCCAAGCTGCCTGTGCTTTGTAACTGCACCAAAACCACAAAGCTGAGTGGTCCATGTCTTGCTTAGTCCAGCCATTTGAATGACATGCTGCAAATACTGGTTGGACACATGGTAAAATGCCAGCATTCTTGGCAAGGCGCGAACCGAAGTGCATGGCATGCAGAGATGTAGCCTGCAAGACTACTTATGAAAAAGTGCATGCTTTTGAGCAAAAAACTGACCTTCCTGAGCAGAGCTGCTTGCTGGGTGGGTCCCAGAGCAGCCAAAGCATTTTGCTGTTGCTGCTGCTGCTGCTGCTGTTGCTGAAGCAGCTGAGCAGCCTGAGAGCTATTCTGGGAGAAGCCATTGCCCTGGAGCCCCTGTAACAACATGAGTTACCCTTGTCATACCGTGATGCACACCAGTAGGTACATACCACACAGCTTCATTGCACTTGCACCAACACGAAGCACTGTCAGGGGAGATGCCAGAGTTGATATAGCAGGCCATGACGACAGCAAAAATGCAACATCAGTGTTTTGACGGGTCCAAATCAGCAGGCAGCAGTCACTCCAGGACATGAGGAATATGAACAGGCAGCAGCATACCTGCAGCAGGTCAAGAGCACTTTGGCTAGACAGGCCTTGCAGGCCCAGCCCCAGAGCTTGCTGCTGGGCCATCAGCGCCTGAGCCTCCAGGTTGCGCTGGTACAGGTTGGTGTCGCTGCCCCTATATCTGTTCAGTAGGTTGTTGGCGCTCTGCAGCCAGGCAACACCAAACATTGGGGGCTGCTAGGCAGTTTGCAAGCCATGACACATGGCTCATCGCAAAGGATGGCCATAAACAAGCAGCAGGATGAAGCCCAGTGAATACGAGACATGGACTGGAAGTATTTACTGTGGTACATACTAGTAACAGACAAGGCCATACCTGGCTCTGTGAGAGAGACCCGTTGCTGCCCAGGCCTGTGAGATTGCCAGTGCTCATGCTGTTGAGGGCCTGCAGGTTGCCGCTGCTTGCTGCTGCCACCAGATCTGCTTGAGAGCCAGTCAGCTGCAATACACACACAGCATAAAGGCACGAAGACCTCATCACCATAGGCTGACATTACTCAGAGCTGCCAGGGCATGAAAATTATATATATCAACAAATAAAAATCAAAATACAACCTGAGCCCAACACAAGAACACCGCCGCACTACTCCTGTCTTGCCTGGGAACTCTTTCAAATGAGGTGCCATAAACAATGTAATGATGCTTCAGCTTAACATGCACTGATAACAGACAGCACACCATGCTCAATCCAGGAAAGTCAAGGAAACATCAAGCGTTGACGGTGTACCTGAGCAGCCTCGTAGAGCGCAGCAAGATCTCCAGTGCTCATGCTCATGCCCCCAGGAGCGCGCCTGCCCAAGCCGTACTGCCCATCAATCCCACCCAAGCTTGACAGCTGAGCCTGATTAAGATACTGGTGAGAGCCATGGTTTGATGACAGCTGTGGCGGGCTGTTGCCCCCCATGCTCAGGTTACCACTGCTGCCACTTGCACGCATCTGAGGCTCCTGTGCATACTGTCCTGCCAGGCTGTTACTGCTGGCACTCTGAGACAGCCCACCAGCATTGTTCTGTAGCTGCTGCACCAGAGCTGTGTTGCGCAGGAGAGCTTCCAGGCGGTTGGGCTGCACTTGACCATTGCTGGAGTAGCCCTGCTGCAGCAGGCCCTGCTGCTGTAGGTATTCTGACATGTCGCCAGAGCCCAGGTGGTTGGTGTTCAGGCCTCTGCTGAAGTCCTGTTGCTGGCCGTTGCCATTCAAACCTGCAAGTCAAACAGAGGACATATGTTGCTGACTCAGGTAACAGCCAACGGAGAGGCCTAGCGTCAGCACTTGCACAGCTGCTGCCAAGGAACATTCAGCCTGAGACATGTCAATGTATAACATCAAGTCATCACTACTCTGTTAACACATTTGCCAGGACCAGTTGGCATGTCTCAATGCTGACTTCTGAAGCTGTTCAGGATATAAGGTGCATCACACACAACAGCCTGCAGTGTCATGCAAGCATGATGGCAGAAGCAATGCAAGTGCTCACCGTTGCGCTGCAGCATCAAAGATGCAAGATGCTCCTGGAAGGCAGCTCCAGTCTTGTTGTCCCAGCTACGTGGGCCCTGCCATGAGTCATCAGCCTGCAGCTGGTTGCTGCTGCCATACTCGCTGTGCAGCACGTGGCTAGACTGGACATTGCGCAGCGGCTGCTGAGGAGCCTGACTGGCTGTCGTCTCGCTCACCACTGGCAGAGTTGCGTGCATGCTGCTGCTCCTGCTCAAAGACTTGAAGGCAGTCGTGGCATGGCGGATGTCATAGTACTCCACCAACCAGCAGCCCTGTATCTGAGGGTCCTCACGCACATCCTTGACATCACCGTACAGTGCAAACTGCTCAGCCAGCTGGTATGGGGTAGCTGTTGCAGCCACATTGAAGACAGTGACAGTGCCTGCACATTCCCAGTACATCAGCATTCAGCCGCATCTCATGCATCAGCCTAAGGCAAACAGGTGGTGTTCCACACAGCAGGAAGCACATACCAGGCAGCAAGATGACAAAGATGATGCTCTCAAAGCAGCCATGCAGATGAGCTGATGCTTCAATAAGCTTGCTCAGGCAGCAAGACATGAAGGTCTACCTTGATGCGCATCCTTATCTCCCATGTTGTCCTTAGGGGTAGAGAAGCTGATGTGCAAGTTGCCGGTGCCAACGCGTGCTCCTTGCAAGGCATGAATCGCCAGGCAGGATGCTCGCAGGTCATAGAAGGACAGCACAACAAAGCCACGAGGCTTGCAAGCTGTGTACAAAGACCTGATCTCACCATACGCCTGCACAGGTTCACAAAAAGGCTCAGCAGCAGATTCATAGTGTACGCCATTGCATACGGCTACCACTTGCAGCAGCAGACAATATGATATATAAGGATGGTTGACAAATGCAGGGGCTAAATGGCACATGCCAGGTGTCTGTACCACATGCAAGATGCAGCACTGTGTGAACATTGCCACTCAGAATGCCGCATCAATACTGCATTCAGATGCATAGAGTCAGTCACGTACCTCGAACATATGTACTAAAGCCTCATCAGATACTGTAGCATCCAGACCCCTCACAAATAATATCCGAGAAGGTTGCTCCTCAGTAGCCCCATCTCCCACGCGGCTCAGGTTTCCAACACTGCTAGAGTTTGGAAGGCCTGCTGCACTGCCTAAAGAATTGGTGGATGCATTGTTTGCCTGCTGCAGAGGATGCTGGCGTGAGTCTACTCCTAATTCACAACCACCAACTACGCTGAAAATGTCTTCATCATGCTGACGACGTGACAGGTCATGCTGTGGTGGCTGCGTTATTGGCAGGTTGTTCAAGCTATTGGTGCTGCTACTGGCAGTCATTGCGCCAGCATGAGGCAACTGTTGCTGATTTCTACTGGCTGCTTGACTGCTAGCCTCGCTGTCACCAGATGGCCTGCCTGAAGTGGATGCGTCTCCAGAAGACCCTAGCCGCTGAGCAGACTGAGACACATGCATCCTGTTGCCTACATGTAAAAAAGTCGCCATGAGAGAGAATAGCATGACAATGTGTATGACAAGGTGCATTTGGCAAGGCACTGACGTACTGGGCGTGACTGTTTACTCACCTGAAGGTGCATCATCAACATGAAGCTTGCGTCCAAAATTTGATGCCAGTACATCGTCCGGACTGTTACTCTGAGCCTTGCCCACAGTTTTGGGAAACCCAGGGGGTGGGTCCAGATATGCTGATTGATCTGCTGGCCTCTGGGGAGTTATTTGCTGCAGCACATGGGAGTTGAAGTCAGACTCAAAACCAAACGTGCGACGAGCAGCAGCAGCAGCAGCAGCAGCAGCATAATTCCAACACATATACTGTCAAATGCATGTACTCACACAAACCTACCGTGTTTAGCAGAGGCGGTCCCCATGTACTGCTAAAGTCTGCACTGACCTCAAAGCCGGCCATCAGTAAGGAAGTCCACAATCCTGTATGGTCACTACCTGCACTGCCATCCTAGTATTTAACTATCAGAAATTGTGCTACCTGAACAGGATTGGACTGCAGCCAAGGACAGCCAAGTCTGCTGATAAGAATGCGTGAAGTCAAAAGACTTTGGACAGCGCCAGCTTCATCAAGGCTGAAGGGTGAGCGAAACGCAAGAGGATACGTTCATGTGCCGTACAAGACACAACATAAAAGGTGGTTTGTGAGGCATTTGTGTAATCGCGTCTAAAGTGCGCATGCTGCAAAGAAAGGCTTGCAAAACAGACGTCACAACACGTACGTGTTTCGAGACGACAAGGCCCGGCGGCACTCCACAGGCAGCAGACGCATTAGAACCGTCGAAAGCCTAAATATGACGCGCACAAACAGCTGGTGATTCGCACCTTGCAATAATGAAGAGAGGTTGTTCCAAGGCAGGATGCCTAGGACACAGCGTCAGAAGACGGAAAGGGCTGAAAAGGTTGAAGCCGCATCACCTGCGAACTTCTGATCTGTAGCCTCAAGCTACGCGCTCTGCACGCAGCAAAATCTGCCAAAAGTCGCTGAAAGATTCCAAAGGCAAATTACAGCTGATGACGGAATGTGTGCAACCAGCAAGACTGCAATCAAAGGTCGAGTAGGTCTCAATGGCAGGTGGGCAACATGACCGTCCATGTACATGAGTTTAGCCAGAATTCCGCACGCTGCGTGCCGCGACTGTGTACGCATCGTTAGCACGGGTTACGTACAGCTGTGTCAGGTCTGCCAGTCTGTCAACGATCATGTGATCGGCAGGCATGAGGCTATCACGCAACATCTTTAGTCATGGATAAAGGTCCGCTTCTGCAGCTGGCGTTGTCCAGCGTGGATTGATCGTGTCCATCCGAAGCTGTCATACGCACATTCATGATCAAAACGCGCTTCGGCCATCAGCCGGGTTTACATGAATACAGCATGGTAACCTCTCCCTCACTCTCACTAATGTCAACATGATTCAAAAGCAGCAAAACAGAATACGCTGTCAAAGCCTACACAGGGCCTGTCAAAGCCTACACAGGGCCTGTCAATTGTGTCGTCAAATCAGACGGTACATGTTCATTCACAAACGGTTAGACTTGCTGAATATTACGGCCATCCATGACAGGACTGCTTCTCGTTTGTTGTGATGTCCCAGCTGCTGATGCGTTGCGAGGACTCAGCAGATGCTGACTGTCAGATTCTAAGCTCTGCTGTGTCTTGGGAGATGACTTGCCATCTTTCTTGAACTTGAGGACAGCATCTTGAACAAGTGCCTGGGAGGCAAGAACTCAGAGTCAGCATCCACATGGCTTGACCACTGATTCGAGCTGTTGCATGCAGGCTGTTAGTTGCTGACTCAAAACTGACAGCGCATGCACGACACTCAATCCAAACTCACACACAGCCCATGCCCAGAATGCAGGCATGTTTGCACACCACAAAACAGCGATCCAGGTGCAACAACAGCAGGGCACACCTGGACAAGGTTCATGCACAATGGGCACATCACCATCACAAAGTACAGCAGCGCTGTAGGGTGCCCGTAGAACAGATTGTCTAATAATGCTGCCACATGGATCAGTACACCCCGGCCTAATATGACCTGCAAGGACAAAAGAAGACTGTGACTGCTGCCTGTCGTAGTGTTCCATACCAGTCAATCATCAAGCTTACAATGCAGGCCAAAACAAATGTGTATAGCTGCAGTGAAGGACTGTTTACCAAGGAACCACATATGACCCGACCTATGATGACTGCCACACTGAACTCTGCTAGCTGAATATAAAACCGTTTGAAGGAAGGAGGATCCCCTGCAGCACGTCCACTCAAGCTGAAGCACAGCAGTCAAAGCATATCAGCAGCTGGGAGGCAAGGCAGCTTCACAACCCAGCAGCAGCTCACCATAGCTCCCACATTCTGCCAATGCTTTTTGCCAGCTCATGTCTTCAGGCCCTTGTCTAGAGGCTATCTGTTTTGCCCATTTCACAGCTGCTTTGTGAAAGATTATAGCAATGCTGACACCCAGTGTCGTGTCAAATGAAAAAGCTACAAAATACCTGCAAGTTTGCCGGGCCAAATGCTTAGCTATGTTGCTTGTTATTGTCAGGCAACATGCTCAAGTGATCAGGTGTGTTGAAAGAAGAGGATAAGATAGATTGCGCACCATGCACATGATGAAACCTCGTGAGCTTGCGCCCGTGACGCCAAAACAGCAATGATCATTCCTGCATGGATTGTACCAACTCTGATGCTAGGCATGACAACTGGAGCATTCAGTAGTCTTATTCCCATACCACAGACATGAGCAGCCGCTGATGACACCACTTGCTTGCTGACATCCATGCTCCATACCTTGTATGGTCGTTGCGGGTGTTCAAGTGACCTATATGCAACCGCCTGAACTCTGTAATACAATATAAGCAGTCACGCTGCATCATTAAAGCACATGCAGACCTTTTGTACACAAGGCCACTGAAGGCAGCAATGGCCAACAAGAGCTGTGCAGAGGCTGCTGCTGGCCCAGTCAGCAGCTTGCACTGTGTTGGGGCTAGCACTGCCATCACAGCTGTAGCCCCTGCTGGACCTGATGCAGACCGATATGTTTGTTGTCCATCAACGACAGAATTGTCAAATCCGTCTTATGACGGCAAAAGTTCAGGTTGAAACACAGCGCTCGTGGCCTGAATGTAGCCAGAGGTTGTTCCCTGGCCAACTGGTCCTATAATCTTGCTGCTTGTATCTTTATGTCTGAGCTCTGCGTTGCGAATGAGATTTGCAGGTGCAAGACCAAGACGTGTTCCCACGATCCTTGCGCTGATCCTTGCGCTGATTAGACAACCCAAGCGTTTCAATGCCTAAATGTGGCCCTAGGCCGTAGGGTCTTTGTATTGGTATGATGTGAATGCTATGACAGTCGAGTCTTGGTCGAAGCACCTGTCTCACAACATTTGAATTCGCTAAAACGTTGCTGTTCATACGGTTGCCAGCGACCGCTTTCTTGCATCACATACATTTGTTGACAGCTTTTGCACAGACCTTGCACCGATCTTGACCGAACAACATGTCTGACGAAGGTGAAGAGCAAAAGCCAAATGTGGGAGGAGGACCGGAGCATCTGAATCTTCAAGTCAAATCACAGGTGGAGATGCTGAGCAGTCCTGCACAAGTACTGCTGGCAAAGTTTTAACAAAAGGATCTGCAGATCGTTGGCTTGGCTTTGACGAGCAACAGAGAGTAATTGTGACCTTCAGGATGGCAATGTGGTTCACTTCAAAGCCAAGATCACCACACCCTTTAGGAAACTGATGACAGCTTACTGTGACCGCCAGTCAGTTGCATCTGAGTCAGTTGTATTTCTGTTTGAGGGAGAGAGGCTGAGGGGCGAACAAACGCCGCAGGAGGTAAACATCTCTGACAAGTAGCTTGCACAGGTGCTATGATGTCTGCATCAACAGGAGCTCAGGCAACAGGCATATTTGCAGGTTGGCATGGAGGATGGGGACAGCATTGACGTGGTGATTCATCAAGTTGGCGGCAGACAAGCTTGAATGGTGTCGGGATGTGGTTGCTGCTCCAATTTAACATTGCAGAAATTGCAGCAATTCAGATGATCAGTGGTTCTCAATAGAGCATGGCTATGCAACTGCCTGCCAAGTCTAGAACTCAGTTGCATCTGCTGTATCACCGGTGTTTGTTTAGACATAACTTTTGCT
>JAABUO010007752.1_pt1 | contig 12221 bp, 22 predicted proteins | sample 5559291 | NCBI WGS metagenome assembly JAABUO01 (sample SAMN10711878, study PRJNA513372) | rock metagenome | isolation source: Antarctica rocks | place: Antarctica: Victoria Land, Finger Mt sud
CGCAGATCGTCAGCTGGGTGCCGCAGAACGATGTCCTGGGCCACCCGCGCACGCGCGCCTTCCTGACGCACGGCGGCGCCAACAGCTTGTATGAGGCGCGCGCCGGCCGCAGCTGCGCCAGGCGCCTGCACGCGTCATGCGCACCTGGGCGCATGGCTGCACTGCCTGCGCAGTTGGCGAGGCATCGGCCAGCTCACCCTCTTGTGGAAGAGGGCATGCATGACTCGGCCACAGATCAACAATTGCCACATGCACCTGCACATGCACATACACATTCCATGCGCTCCGGTGTACAGATACTTAACGAGACTAGTATGTGGCGTAGTATTGGGCAGCAGCTGCATTCAAAGTCTTGCCCTTCCCCTTGTTCGGCGCCTGTCTGTGCCCGACGCGGCGCACGAGCCGGGGCCCAGGCCTGGCGGCGTGGAGCCGCCTGGCATGTCGCTTGGCGGGGTACAGCGCAGGCATGCTTGAACCCTGATCTGCGCAGGCCGCCTACCACGGCGTGCCGCTCGTCGCCGTGCCCGGCCACGTGGTGGACCAGGCCGACAACGCGGTCAAGGCCGCGCGCCGGGGCTTCTGCATCCCGGTCTACCTGGGCCGCAACTTTTCAACGGACGCGCTACATGGCGCGCTGCTGCGCGTGCTGACCGAGCCGGGGTTCCGCGCGGCGGCGGCGCGCGTGGCGGCGCGCATGCGCGCGCGCCGCCGCTCGCCCGCCGAGGAGGCCGTCGGTGCGGGGCAGCCCCGAACATGGGCCTGTGGGATGCTTGCTCTGAGCGTGCTCCACGGCCTGGCTTCTGAGCATGCGCCTCAGCGCTTGGCCTGCGGGTGGGGCTTCCGGTGCGGCTACACCAGCCACGCACCTGCAGAGACACACGCTGATCTGCAGGACGACCACAGGTCCTGCGCGCATGCGCTCGGCTGCTGGGACCACCATGGGGGTCGCCGCACGACGGGCGCACCACGTGGTCCGCCACGGGCGGCGAGGCCCACCCCGCCGCCGTGCGCGGCGCGCATGCGCGCGCGCTGACGCTGGCGCCGCGCCGCAGACTGGATCGAGCACGTGGTCGCCACGGGCGGCGACCCGTACCTGCACACGCCGGAGGACGACCTGCCCTGGCTGGTAAGACACTCCCTCGACACCGCCGCGGCATGGGCCGCGCTCCTGGCGGCGGCGGCGGGCGCGCTGGCGCTCGCTCTGCGCGCGGCGGGGCGGGCGTGGGCCGCGGTGGCGCGACCCGGCCTCAAGGCCAAGGCCGCGTGACGCCCGCGGCGGCCTGCCCGGGTGGAAGCGTGTGCGAGCATGTGCACACCTGGGCCTGTCATGGAGGGTTTGTGAGTCGTGGGCTGGGATCCAGCATGTTTCCGGGTTGTCTAGAACCGCATGCTGCCGAGCAGATATGGTACTGTTGGAATCTGTCTGGCTTTGTTTTGCTTTGCTGAAAGTCCCATATCGGCATGTCAGGCACGGCCAGAGGCGAGGTAGGTTAGCCCATCAGTGCACCCAGTCATGTGGCATGCAGCAGTATTTAGCAGCTGCCTGCATGCCTGGAGTGCGGGCTGTTTGCTCAATAACTTGTAATCGCTCGCTGCTAGACTACTTTGCGATCCCTCTGCTGCCTATTTGGCTTTGACTATGATAGTTTTTAGCTGTCAGTCTGTGTGGGCTGTGGTTGGAGTGTCCATGGTGCTCATGTGCCGCATATGATTTGCGCGTATATGAAGCTAGATTGCATGAGCGTATCAACTCAGCAAGCATGTTGGGTGGCCAAACCTCCCCTCGCCAGAAGGACGCCCCTCATCACTGTCCCACGCCGCACTGGTGCTCCTGCACTTTGTGCGTAGCTCCATTGATAAAATCCAATGCATAGCTTACAAGGTGGAGGTCACATGCAAAGGGGGCTTGCATGCAGGCAGGGTGGGTGATTGCCCAGCTCTCTGGCTGAAGGCTGGAACATACGTTCATACCAGTGTTTCGTTTAGTGGGGGATGTCCCCCATTTGGGGGGATTTCAAGTAATTCGGCCAAAAAGGAGCCGTTTTTCGGGGGATCCCAAAGAAAACGGGCGGGGCCGACCCCCATATTTGACCGCCTAAAAATAATGGGGGCAGGGCGGCGCCCCCACACGGTGGGGGTGCAGAAAGCTTGCTGGCCAGTGCAAGCGGCCACGTCATCGGACAGTAATTAACCTAGATGGGCACATACCCCCAAGATCACATGTGAAATGCCGCCCAGGCCCTCAATTTGCGCAAATTTGGGCATTAGTGAAATGCGGGCTCTGGTCACCCTACCCGAGAGCACCCTACCCTAGTGGCATCCCCCACATGTCCCCCACATTTGGCCGGCCAAAATTTAATTTTGGGCCTCCGGGCCCCCACGGAGTGGGGGCCCAAAAAAAATTCTGGGGTCACTGCTTCCCCCACTATAGGGACCCGCTGAACCCCCAAAAGAGACACTGGTTCATACTCTGTACTGTAGCAGCCCAGCAGCCTTCCTGGCACGTGAGCAGCACTGTGTGAGAAGAGACTAGGAAAAGGGGGGAGAGGCGGCACCTAGCGCCACTGATGCGGGTGATGCGGAGGGCTGCATGGGCCGTCTGCGCATCTCTGTGCCAAGCAGCAACCTGGGTGACAGCGCAGCACGTTTGAGCCTGCATGTGAACACCAGGAGGATGCTGCCGAGGACCGCTAGTGCAGGCATGCCCCTCTGTTGCGCCGTGAGTGCACAGAAGGCTCCTTGCTTGTGTTCACGCTTGTCTTTGTTGCGCAGGCACCGAGGAGCCCAGCGCCAATGGCACCAGCTCCGCAGGAGGACTGGAGGTGGCGCACATCCTGGAGAGCTCCTCTGCGCGGGTGGAGCCAGCTCTCACCGTCAGGCGGCCATCCACGCCCTTCGCGGACGCGGAAGTGCAGAACGCTGCGGCGGCAACGCCGAGGACCCCGGCCTCAAATGCTGAAGTCTGGTTCGAAGCAAGCGCGCCCCGTTCCGCGCAAGGCGCCTGCTGAGTCTCTCAGCTCAACTGACTCTGTGGTGCAGCGCCGATAAGTCTGCCTGGGTGGCACGCCTGCGCATACCTGGGTGGCGCGCCTCAAGACAACTGTACGTGTGTTATATACAGACATCTGCCGTGCGCGCCGTTCCCCACGCAGAGCAAGACACGCAGGAGACGTGCAGCATATTTCTGCTACCTGACCTGCCGGCTGCTGCGCACAGCGGACAGCGTGTTCAGCAGCTACGACGCCGTCGCGTCCCAGATGTCGGTCGACTTCGATGACCTGCACCTGGCGCCAGCCGCGCCCGGCCCGCCTGAGCCCGAGTCCCCGGCCGCGCCGACGCCCCGCGCCGCGACGGAGCAGCGCGACGCGCTCTTCATGCCCGACCCAGGCCGACTGTGGGCGACCATGCGGCACGTCCTTGCTTGCGTGCTGCATGCCGCTGCCTGCCTGCGATGAGTCATTTATGGCTGCATGAGCAGCCTTGCGGCAATGGCCACCCTGCCCGAGCAGCCCGATGTATCGACCAAGATACAGTGCATGGCTTCATCCCATCCGTGCATGCACTATGGTGCGGACTGCATGCGAGCACCCCCGCTTGAACACTTGTTGTGCCACGGCATTGCCATTGACATTGTCTTTTGAGTCTGGACGCATGGAGCATGCTGCCGCTCATGCTTCACATGCGGCGTACAGCCATGGTACGCGCCGCCATGGCAGTGCTCCGATGCTCAGCTTGTGCTGCCTGGCGCGCACGCTCGGGGCGCGCGCGCAGGCGCGAGGCCGAGGCCGAGGCCGCGGCGGAGCCCGTGCTCAGCAGCTTCCTGCATGCGGCGGTGGTCGCGCAGCCGTCGCTGACGGCCGCGGTCGCGTGGGTGCTCGCGCACCGCCTGGATGACTGCAGCAGCAGCGGCCTGGACCCGGTGCGGCCCCGCGGGGCTGGGGTGGACGCGGCCGCGGCCGCTTCCGTGCGACCCGAACGGCCACGGGGGCCCTGCTGGGATGCGGCGCCGCAGCCCTTGCGTGGCCCGGGTGCAACGTCTGGCGTGGACCACTGAAGCGTTTCGACCGGCGGTACCGCCAGGATGCGGCGATGTCCTTGCGTCCATCGTGCTGGGTGACAAGCCCTAAGGGTTGCCGCCACCCGCGTGCAGGGCCTAACACTCGCTGCGTCCGAATAGGTTGGCCTGGCATCACTGCGGGCATCGCAGGCAATGCAGGTACCATGGTGAGGCTGCACAGCCTGACATCCGGCCGCCTGCGCGCAGGTGTTCCAGTACGACCAGTTTGCAGAGGTGCTGGAAGGCCACGAGGCCTGCATCGTGCTGGACTTGACCGCCGTTATGGCCAGGGCACGCGCGCCCGCCCGCCCGCTCGAGCCCCGCCGCTTCACGCAGCATTGGCTCGTCCGCTGTCCATGCTGTGGCACAACTGCCTTTCAGGTGCAACCAGCATGCGTATGATCAACAGCGTGACGCCAGCTGCGCCTCGCGGCGCGCCGCGCGGGCGCAGCGCCTCTTGACCGAGCGGCGCCGCACGCTGCTTAGCCGGATTAGGGTTAGGGTGAGTTGCGCTGCGCGCCAGGACCCGTCCAGCCGGTCGTAGGCGTCCGCGCTCCTCTGGCACGGCGCTTCCAGGCGCTGCAGTTGCCCAACCCTGTACTAACCCTGCTTACGCTAACCCGTCCTACCCTACCCTATTCCTATATGTACTTGCGCGCCAGGACCCGTCCAGCCGGTCGTACGCATCCGCGCTCCTCTGGCATGGCGGGTTCCAGGCGCTGCAGATGCAGCGCATTGCGCACCACTTCTGGCACGCGGGCGCGCGCACGGCCGCGCTGCGCATCCAGTCGCAGCTGAGCGGCGCGCTCGGCGCGGATATCCACCCGGCCGCAGTGTTCGGGCGGGGCGTGCTCATCCAGCACCCGTTGGGTGCGGGTCGGCTGCCTGCGGGGCGCCTCCGGCCCTCCGGGGTAACCCCGCCTGTGTTGAGCCCGCCTGCAGCCCGGCTGGCGTGCAGAGCGTGTGTGCGCCTCGCGCATGCTGCCGTCTTTCCAGTGAGGGACACATTTTCATCCTCGTGCAGGCATCCTTTGGCGGTGTTAAGTGGGACCTTGCGCGCCCGCCCAGCAGTCTTGCGGGGTGGCCAGCCGTGCTTGCTCTGGCAGTCATGCTGACGTATGGGCAGCAGGGTCGGGCACGGGCGCTGGCTTGGCGTCATGAGCCTAGCCGCCACGAGCGCCGCGCAGGCATCGTCATCGGCGAGGCGGCGCGCATCGGCGACCACGTGACGCTGATGCAGTACGTCACGCTGGGCGGCACCGGCAAGGAGGGCGGCGACCGCCACCCCAAAGTGGGCGACTTTGCGCAGATTGCAGCGCACTCCACCGTGCTGGGCGCGCCCCGCTTGCCGCGGGCCGTTGGCACCGCGGGGGGCTTTTCCGTGCAGGCTTTCTGTACCAACATCAAGCCTGCAGTGTTGGTGCATTGGCGCGGCCCGCTGCCGCCTGCAGCGCTTTTGCGTCCAGGCAGGGTGGTGCTGCTGGCATAAAACCCATGAGGCGGCGACCTGCTGGGGCGGACGGCGGGCGATGTAACGTTTTGAGGCGTGCATGCCTGCTATCCAGTCTGTCAGCACCACGCTCAAGCTCTTCTGTTTAAAGAGGTTGTAGCTGACCCCAGGCCATATTTATATGAGGGGCCGGTGCGCCTGCAGGCTCACCCTGGTCCAAGGGTGTGCATCTGAATGATCAGCATGGGGTGAAGCCCAGGCAAGCCTCATGGTGAGGGGCACGTGATCACAGTTGCAACTCGATGCCGCTCAGACTGGCAGGCCGGGCGGCGGGCGAATGGACCTCGGGGGCAGCGCGCAGGCAACATCACGATTGGGCGGCACGCGCGCGTGGCGGCCGGCTCGCTCGTGCTCAAGCCGGTGGGCGAGGGCGTGCTGGTGGCGGGGTCGCCGGCGTTGGTCATCGACAGCGTGGCTGACACCGCCTTCGATGCGACCTGCTGAGACCGGGCTGCTGGCGGCGGGCCCAATGTGGCAGGAATGCCACCTTCGGCTCAGCATACACGGGCGCTCAGTACTGGGCACGCTGGCGCTCGCGCCAACAGGCGAAGGCGAATGCAGGTTTGCCCAGGCAGGACCGTGGCTGCATGCACCTGCTCCAATTCCTTGCGCAGCGGCCGCACACTGGCAGGCGCAGCACAGAAGCGCATGTGCTGCTTGTATTGATGTCAGCGTGGCCCATGCTGGCTGGTGCCGCTGCTGCCATATTGTGCTTGTCTGGCAGTCAGAACTTTAGCACGCTGCTGACCTGTCAGTGCTTGAGGCGTTACCTCTTGCGGTGTTGTCGTCAAAAGCATGGATGTCAGGGCCAGCGAGGGCGCATGCCACCTGTTTGTGTCGTCTGGCATCGCTCCCGGGTGGCGCGGAAGCAGCATGGGCCTGTTGAATTTGTGCTCGATACAGAGTGCTCTGCACAGAAACCCTTCAACATGCCCTTCAGAACTCTTGCGCATGGCCGGTTTGCTGTTTGATTGCCCTGTGCACCCGGCGTCTGCACTCCTGCCACGTTCAGTGACTTTGTGGTTGCTAGCACATCTGTCCGTGCTGACCACGTGGGTGTCCTGTCAGTGTCATCAACTGGGGCGCTGCTCCCATTTGTCATGTGCTCGGCTGACCTGCTGACACTTCTGGCATGCAGACCTTGTTTTGGTGCTGCAGAACTCTCTTGCAACCCGGCATGCACAGCACGCAAGCAGGGCACGCCCTGTATCCTCTGCCCCAGCGCGCTCTTGTTTGAGAGACAGCGTGGGCGGCATGCATGCGTGCTGTGGCCGGCGCTGAGGCAGTGCACGGGGTGGAGTAACCTCCGCCCTGAGTGTGGATGTGCTGGGTTACCTTTACCTAGAACGGTTGGAGGATACACTGTCTGCTCCTGAGCTGGCGGGATGTGCAGGGGCAACTGTGCAGTGTGTACAGCCCCTTGTCGTGTCTGAGGCCAATTGTCACGCTATGACTGCGGGTCTTGCGGGAGCTGCGTGCATGTTGAAGATCATGTTGTAAATGGTGCTCAGCACCATACTCAGAGAGTGTGGTGCGCTGCACGCTAATGAAATTCCGAATGTACTTACATGAGTATGAGATTAGGCAACCAGCAGCAGGCATGCCAGACGGCGTGACATGCGCCCGAGCAGGCATTGGCTGAAGATGGGGGCACTCAGTGCGCACAGCGCAGCGCGGTGTACTTGCCTTCCGGGGAGGGCAGGCCTGCGTGCTAGGCCAGTGCCGCCATGCAGGACGGCTGCGCTGGCGCGCAGCTCCACCAGGTGTGTGGCCCATGCGACAGGCACCAGATCACCATCTCCTTGCCCTTCCTCCACCGCGTCGTTTGAACTGTGTTTGCTGAAAGCTGCACGTCTGCCTCTGTTGTGGCACTGCTGGTGAAGTCTAAGCCCAAGTGCATCACTCTGCAAGAGTCAGCACTAAAACTTGAGCCCCCACTTGCCTGCCTGAGGCGGCATTGGCGCAAGATGCGCACCTGACACACACCCTGGGCCCGCAGCGGCGCAGGCTGCCTGGCAACCAGGAAACGCACGTGGAGCCTGCACGGCGAGGTGGTGAACGCCGCGCTGCGCAGGCGGAAGCGCCAGGTGCCTGGGGCCCGCCTCCAGCAGGGACTAGTCTTCCACTGCAGCACCCCTTCCAGACCCAGCACGAGTGGAAGTGCTTGCGATGCTTGCTGCTACTGCGCCAACCAGCTCGTTTGACGGCCCGCCACAGGCGCCGGCGGCGGCAGCCAGGCGCTGGCCGCGTCAAGGGAGCCGCTGGGCCGCGCTGCACAGGCACGCAAGCGCAGCACAGCGGTGGCAACACCTTGCACGTTGCCGCAGGCGCAGGTGGCGTTGGCCAGCGCAACAGTGGCCGCATCGGGGGAGCCGGATGGGGCGGCCGCGCCCGCGCCTTGGCCGGGCGCCAAGCTGGGGCCGCTGGTGGCGTCGGTGGCCGTCGGCCTCGCGCTGCGCTTCCTGGTGCCCGCCCCGGCCGGCGTGTCGCTGCAGGCATGGACGCTGCTGGCCATCTTTGTGTCCACCATCGCCGGTGCGCCGACACGGCCGCTGCATGCCCGCTGTGCCGGGCGTGCGGCTGCAACACTCACCCCACGCGTACGGCGCCGTAAGCTAGGCTGCCGCACCATCCATGCATGGCAGCCGGGTTCTGCCCAAGACCGGCAAAGTAGGGGCGCCTGGAGGTCTGCCACACCGCCTGGGGCGTGATCCTCAGTGGTTACATGCAATGGTGGTGCAGTACATTCTGGTCTATCTCCTTGCGCGCGCTCTGATGCGGGCGCCGCGCCGCAGGGCTGGTGCTGGAGCCGCTGCCGACGGGCGCGTGGGCCTTTCTGTCCGTCACGACGGCGATCGCGACCAACACGCTCAGCTTCGGGCAGGCGCGGGCCGGCCAGGCTGCAAGCCCAACGACCTGGCGCTGTCAGCCAGAGCGTGGACAAGTGCCTGGGTCTGCACGAGCCTGGCGGTCGCATCCAGTCTCAATCCCATGCATGCACATCATGGAGAGGCTGTGTCATGGCGGAACTTACCCAACCCCACCCGTACACAAGGTGGGAGTGCACGGCTTTGCACCAGGTCGCTGACGTGGGGAGGGCCGACGCAGGCGTTCTCGGCGTTCACCAATGACGTCATCTGGCTCATCGTGGTGTCCTTTTTCTTTGCGGCGGTGCGGTCCCTGTCCGTCCTGCGCGCATCGGTCTGCGGCGTGTGACGCAGTGAGACGCAGTGAGTGCTTGGCGAATCAGGCCTCAGCCCGCGCTCGGGCCGCGACCGCAGGGCTTCCAGAAGACGGGCCTGGGCGAGCGCGTGGCCAACATGTTTGTGGCGGCCTGCGGCAAGAGCACGCTGGGCCTCGCGTACGGGCTGTCGGTCGCCGAGGCGCTGCTCGCGCCGGCGATGCCCAGCACAACCGCGCGCGCGGGCGGCATCTTCATGCCCATCATCAACAGCCTCAGCCTGGCCGCCGACAGCAAGCCCGGTGCGCCGCTGCTGCAGGGCATGGCAGAGGTCGGAATGCCCCACCAAGCCGGGGGGGTCGCGCGCGGGCGGCAACTTCCATTATCAACAGTCTCAGCCCGGCCGCCGACAGCAAGCCCGGTGCGCCAGGCGGCGCTGCGTGCATCGGCGGCACCTGTTCGTTGCAGGGCTGGCCGCGTGGCTTGGGCAGGCGCCACATGTCATGGAGGTGACGGGGCAGGCCCAGTGGCTGCTCACCAGCGGGTATGTGTCAGTTGGTAAGGTCCAGTGTGCTTCATCGAAATTGCTGCACCATGCAGTTGTGCCGTGCAGCACGCGCCACCTTGCAAGTGCAGCCCGACCTCGTCCGGGAGCTGCGTGCAGCAATAAGGAGAGGAGGAGAAGAAGGTGGAGAAGAAGAAGGGCCTTGAAGGACGCACGGCCGCGCAGGCACGCCGAGCGCGGGCCGCCTGGGCAAGTTCCTGGTGCAGGCGCAGTTCCAGGGCAGCGTGCACTCGTCGGCGCTCTTCCTGACCGCGGCCGCGCAGAACCTGCTGTGCATGAAGCTGGCGTCGGAGCTGGGCGTGGCCATCGCGTCGCCCTGGGTCACCTGGTTCACGGCCGCGCTCGCGCCCGCGCTTGTTGGCCTGGCCGTCACGCCGCTAATCATGTACAAGGCGTGCGCCCAATCCGAACCCTGCCATGGCACAGCCGCATACCCACGGAGCAGCGTCCGCGCCAAGGCGTGTGCGGGTCATGGCGGGGCGCTGAGCTGGCAGCCCGAGCTGGGCGCGGTCAGCATGTGGCCTGGGGACCTGGGTGCTGGCCCGCGCGGCCGACCCGCCCGCTGGCGTGCCTGTCAAGCTGCCCGTCGCGTGACCGGGCGTGACCGCTGTTGGCCGTGCGTGCGGGCCCGCCGTGCGGTGCGGTCGTTGAGCCGGGCCCGGCGCGCTGCAGCGGCTCACCAGGTCGCGGGGCAGGCGCGCGCCGGCCGTAAGCGGCACACGCGCCAGAGGCGCCGCGCGGCGCTAAGGTGAAGCAGGCCAGCCGACAGGGCGCGGCGCGCGCCAGGCGCGTCGTGCTGGGAACCGCGCTGGGCGCCCGGTGCCTGTATGCGAGCGTCGCTGGGAGCCTCTGGTGCGTCACTGGGGGTTTAGGGAAGGGTTTGCCGGCGCAGGTGTGCCGGCCGGAGGTGACGGACACGCCGGAGGCGCCGCGCGCGGCCAAGGCGAAGCTGGCCGAGATGGGCGGCATGTCGCGCGACGAGCGCATCATGCTGGGCACCATGCTGGGCGCGGTGGTGCTGTGGGTGCTGGGCGACAGCCTGGGCGTGCCGGCCGTCACGGCCGCCATGCTCGGCCTGTGCGCGCTGCTCGTCAGCGGCGTGCTCACCTGGCGCGACTGCCTCACCTACACCGCGGCGCGCCCCCTTTGGCGCCCGCTCCGGCGCACAGGCGTCCTGCTCGGCCGGCATGGCGCTTTGGGTCTGCCCGCCGCCATGCCGTCGCGCTGGGCGTGTGCGTGCCGCTCGGTACGGCATGCTCTGTTCCCAGAATGGCGCCACATGCCTTCAAGTCAGCAGCTGCCGATGGCTCGCAGCAAGGAGGTCGCGCAGCTGTGCCAAGCTGTCAGGCGCCCAGCAGCAGAGTGCAGCGGGCGCCAACACGCACCAGCGCGATAGCCTCCTGTGTCTCCCTGGACGCCGGAGCGCAAGCCGCTGCCGCGTGCACACAATGTTTTGGACTGGTCACCCACCCCAACCATAAAGGTAACCATGGGCGGCGGCGGGCTGCGCGTAGGCCTGGGACACGCTGTTCTGGTTCGCGGTGCTCGTGGGCATGTCCGGGCAGCTCAACGCGCTGGGCGTCATCAAGCACTTTGCCGACGCGGTCGGCGGGCGCCTGGTAGCCATGAACCTGGGCTGGCCGTCCGTGTTCGCGCTGCTCAATGCGGTCTACTTCGGCCTGCACTACATGTTTGCCAGCCAGACCGCGCACGTGGGCGCGCTCTACGCGGCCTTCCTCGCCATGATGCTGGCCGCGGGTGCGGTCCCGGCATGCCCTAACCCTACCCCATATCCTACCCACTACATGTTTGCCAGCCAGACCGCGCACATGTGCGCCGCTGTACGCGGCCTTCCTCGCCATGATGCTGGCCGCGGGTGCGGTCCCGGCATGCCTTAACCCTACCCCATACCCTACCCACTACATGTTTGCCAGCCAGACCGTGCGGATTCTGTGCGCGCTGTATGCCGCCTTCCTCGCCATGATGCTGGCCGGGGGTGCGGTCCCGGTCTGCTGGCCGGGCCGCAGGAGCGATACAGTTTGACATCCAAGTTGGCTGCGGGGCCCATTGTGCAAGCGACAATCTTGTGAAGGCAGCGGCGCGTCGCGCTGGATGGCCGTTGTTGCGAAGTCTGAGGCTGCCTGCACCTTGCTCAATTGCGCGCGCATGCACCTCAACACACATGTGATCTGCTCCCAGCTCAGAACTGCAAGTAGATTTGCCGCTCGTCGGTCTTGCGCACATGCGGTGGCTTCGTCCCTGCAAACATCCTTGGGATCTAGCATGCGCCCACGCGCGCCGGCGAGGAGCGCGAGCGCGCCGGCGGCCGCGCGCAGGCGTGCCGGGCGTGCTGGCGGCGCTGTCGCTGGCGTACGTGAGCAACCTGTTCGGCAGCATGACGCACTACGGCAGCGGCCAGGCCGCCGTGTACTACGGCGCGGGCTACGTCAGCCTGGCCGAGATCTTCAAGGTGGGCGGGCTTATGGTGGCCGTGAACGGCCTCATCTGGGGCGTCGTCGGCGCCGCCTGGTGGAAGGTCATCGGGCTGTACTGAGCGCGCGGGGGCGAAGGAGGCCGGCGGGCGGGCCTCTCCCCGCCAGGGCGTCCACGCGCTCGTCGGGGGCGAGCCGGCGCCGCCTGGTGGAGGGTGGTCGGGCTGTGCCGTGCGCGCGTGGGCGAACGGATTGTACAGGGTTCTACCTTGCAGGCCAGCGCGCACAATGGGAGCCCGTGGGCTGGGCGCATGGCCGGCTCTTAACCTGGCAAGGAGCTGGTCCGTAAATGGCTGTCAACCCATCCTGGAGCATGCATCCACCCGCGACGGGCGTGGGGCCAGCATGGCTGGGTGGGTGCAGGACTGCTGTTCGGCACTCACTGTCCAGCTAATGCTGGCGCCGAGAATTGGAGT
>JAABUO010007753.1_pt1 | contig 12221 bp, 11 predicted proteins | sample 5559291 | NCBI WGS metagenome assembly JAABUO01 (sample SAMN10711878, study PRJNA513372) | rock metagenome | isolation source: Antarctica rocks | place: Antarctica: Victoria Land, Finger Mt sud
TGTCAGTAGTCCAGAGGGTCTATTGGACCTTGCATGGGATCCATCTTGGCCTGCAATCCAGCAGACTTGTGTCACTTGTGACGCAATCCTGACTTTTGAAACACCATGACCCATGCCATACACAAAGGAACAATACATGACATTCATGCGCACCTTGGGAAGCGGGGTGACAGGAATCTCCCAGTCCTCGTTTTCCCCGCCAATGTATAATTTCTTGATGCCCATGTTCCTGCAGCCAGCTCACTATGTGAGCTTGCATTGACCAACATCAGTTCACTTAAGACTTCAAGGCAGCAGGAGAACTATATCACAAAGTTGCCCAGTATTGCACTCATCCTGCCACAGTCAACAAACAGCATATGACCAGGCTCTGCAAATCAGTGCATCTCCGGGAAGGTGTATCTGAGATCAATCTATCACGGAAACAGCATATGACCTGACTCTCTAATATTGTCCCACCAGCACAAGCAGCATGCGGCAGCAAACCGTATAGGTTTCAGAAAGATGCAGCATCTGGTGCGTGCACTCGGTATGTAAATCAAGCCTTTGCAGAAATACTCACTCTCTGCTGAAGTTGGACAGGGCGTTGATGAGCATGTCCAATGCTAGCTCGTCAGCTGTACCCAGATTGACCCTGCAGCCAATTGATGGAGCAGTATATAAACAATTGTACGTGTCAGTCAGTAGCAAGTGCAGCCGACATGCATGAGCATCAGTTGTGCTGGAGTCAAGGTAGACTGGCGGCAGTCTCAACACACCAGCAAAAGAAATAAGTCAGTGTCTGAGCCTTTTGTGCTGTATACACATGCTTCAGGACCGCTTGCTTATAAAAGCTGCAACGGCATTGCACAGCTGAAGGCACTTTGGGGCGGCAATTCAGTGCTATCACTTCCACTTTTCCAGCTGAAAATTGAGAGACATGGAGTGGCTGGTTGGCTCAACCGTGATGCAGCAAGCAAGGCAGGCTGTAGCAGACAGATACGCACCAACACCTAGCCCAGTTCTCTTGCAGCTCTATTTGTGTCATGTCATGAAAGAACGCGTGTAGCCCACTGTCGCATTCCTCAGCTTCATAGTCCATGTAGCTGATGTCCTCATTTGCTTTGTAGAACACCTGCTTAGCAATTGGCTCACATCAGCACAGGACAACTGCCCATCAGGACCACATGAACATGTGAACAAGTCTACAAAGGCTGTTGACATCTTTGTTAGACCGCCCATGCCAGGAGCTACAAACAGCGTTTGTGCTTGCATGCACGTGGTTAATCTTACTTACAAGCACCCTGTGCCCTCACGGTGTAGGACAGCCTAGCAGCAGACCCGCAGAATGACATGTGTATGGCTTCTTGCCATGCTGTTCATGCACAAGACAGTGTCAATAGTATTCTGATCAATGATTTACAAGAAAGGAATTTGGTTTACCTGCAGGTTTTGTGCATTGTAGGCGCCCAAGCGACCCATCATGAACCAGCTGGCCAAAACCTCCTCCAGCAACTCTACTTCACGCGGCGAAGGGGGTCTATACAGCTCAAACCACATCTGCAGACAGCAGTATATAGTGCTGATGAGGTCAGTTTCAGTGTTCTGCAGTGGTGAGTTTGTGACAACATCGTGCAATCTGGATGCACAGTATGCATGAAATGCTAGGGGTGTATAAGATGCATGTCCAGCTTGCAATCAGTACACTGCTTCCTCCTGTGAAAGCCATCCTGTGATGAGCTTTGACGTGCAATGATGCAAGGTCTGCCATTGCTGCCTTGATGTGCAGATCCTGAGGTGCTGGCTCTTACCCAGAGATTGAAAGGATCAACCTCCCTAATTTCAACATCCATCTGCTCTCGTTCTCCAGCGTTCTCACTGATCAGCCTGCTGCGTTTGCCTTCCATGCTTGCCTTGATCTGAGAACACATAGACCATGAAGACATAGAACATGGTTTTCAGCGCATGAGCTGATGCAGCGCAGCCCCACAGCGACATGAGTTGCAAGCTTACCCGCTGTTGGATAATGATTGGGTCCCCTTTTGCTCCCTGCAATATGTCAGCAATGTCTTCATCCTCTTCAGCAGCCTCCTCGAGCTCCCTGCATACCTCACTGATATTGTCCAAATTGCAACAAATGGATCCAAGCAAATCACCGATGGTAGGCGCCTGCACACCTGACCCAGTCAAGCTTTGGGCTGCCGTTGGAGACTTGTGGCTCCGCTGGTACTTCGTGAGACACAATACCCTGGGTGCTGCGTCTCCTGGACTTTGCTTGCAACGGTGGGCACAAGCGCTGCCGCTTGCAGCCGCTCACACCGCCGGCGTGTGCATAGCTGACCTTGCTGCAAGTTGCTGTGAGCCTCTGTTGAGTAGCGTATTGCAGGCCTAAATTCATCAGGCCCACGTTTATGTGGGCTTCGATGCGACCAACAGGTCTTGGTGCTTGAACGCGAGTCTTTGACGGAGTTGTCTGTGTGATCGGAGCAGTCCCTTGCAGGCCGTGCTGGCGAACTATAATGTTGACGCAACTGACACAACAACTGTTCCGATGTGGCGTGCCTTCGTCGTGCAGGCGTTGCAGACTTGGTCAAAGCTCGACCTAGCGCAGCAGCTCTGCTTTTATAGCGTTGACCTTGACCAGACCATCTTGGCGAGTCGCTGTTGCGCATCACCGTTGACCTCTTGGTCGTGCAAGTTTGTGCTATGATGTGTCGACGGCATCGCAACTGCGCATTGAGTGGCGTAGTGCTGCGCTAGGAAGCTTTGTGTTATCGCTGCCAGAACATAGGTCCGCACGCGTGATGCTTCGGTTCAGCAAGCGTTACATGTCACGCGTCGTCCTGCGCCTCTCAGCGTTGCGCTAAGCATGCCAGTTGTTATTTTGAGGAGTCTTCCTGGCACTTGGTGCAGCACCCGAGCAGGTGACTGACCGTCACACGCGCACGTCTATAGAACCTGGAAACGTGACTGGACTCACCTGCCGTTCTCGCCTTTGAAGTAGTCAGGAGCTTCCGCATTTGTAGGAGCATTTTCAAGAAGAACCAAATCCCTTCCTGTCAAAATCAGACATGTTTGTGCACTTCTACGGGCAGCTGGCAACACCGCCAGTACAGGTCTCTGTGAAGTTACAGCAGATATACAAGCAACATGGCCAGCTTGGTATCAAAATGCATGCAGGAGGTTGTCACAGGTATACCAAGCTCCACCAGTGTGACACGCACCACATGAAATGTGGAGGTAAATATTGCTTTGATGATGTATAGGCAGGTGCAGGCCAAGTTGTGCATGGCCCAACTCCAGCTGAGGCTGCTGTTCTACTTCATGGCATTGCAATGCAATGCCAGAGGCTCTCAGCTTCTGCCAGATACTCCCTGGTATGCTGTCCTGACTTTGCATAATGACAGACTTAAGGTCTAGCTTATGCATTCCTGAACTGACAAACCTCTGGTACCTGATGCGCTTGTTGTGCCATCTTGCTGCTGCGTCCAAATGCAATTTGTGCAGCAATGTCTTAAACAATGAACAGCTGAGTACATGTACAGCTGAATGCAAACACCGATACAGTTGTACATGAAGTCTGTGAGATATGCAGACAAGGGAAAGGGAGGTGAAGGGGCTGGTAGAGGCTCTGCAGGTCACCTCCCCTCGCCCCTGCTCTGCTGACTATCTTGACGTGTATTCAACTGCTGCCCAGTATCCCTCATTGGCAGCCTTGGAGTGCCTCTCAGCAGGGACTATCAGTGAATGCATCTGGGCTCTGGCAGTTCTGGGAGGCGGCGCAGTGTACGAAAGCGAAACAGATGCGCTGATTCAGGTCAACACCCCAGGCAGGTCATGCACACAGCTTGCCACATAGCAACTCTTGCGGATGGTTCAGAGGACAATCACTTGCCCTGCAGCTGCTGTTGTGCTGTGCCAGCATGCGCCAGAAGAGCAAAGCATTGACCACTGCTTGGTCACGCTATATGGTCTGTGTCCATGCATGTCTGAATACACAGAAGCTGCAATTGAACAGCATTCTGGACACTTGTTTCAGGTCACCAGATGCAGCAAACCTTCATTTGTGTAATGCCTGCATCGACAGAGCACATGTGCAGACTCATTGCGGACTGTAGGTAGGTCAAACCCACAGCTGGCAAGGCCTTACGCCCCTTCAAGGCGCGCATGTTTGCTGGGGCTTGGCCACAGCACGCCATTGCACTCCTGCACTGGGACACATTCTGGATGGGAAGATGGCTGAACGTCTTTGTGAGCTGAGTCCTAGGCAGATGACAGCATTCTTGTGGGGCTGCGCCATACTGCTTCATCAGCCTCATGCAGCTTTGCAGAGACTGACCAAGTATTTCAAGGCAAATGATGTCACAGGTCAGACTGGTATGCACCTGGTCCTTGCTGGCAATGCATGACTTAGTCATGGGATGCTGCCTTGATCACATTGTGATCAACAAGATGGCTCGAGCAGCATGGCAATGGCTTGTCATGACAGCTTGGATGCAAATTTAGACTGCCAGTTTTGCATTTGCATGTCAGGGGCTGCTGACACACAGGCTTTGCTCATATGCTGTGAAAACTTATGCTGTGCTAACTGGTGTCAGATTTGCTGTGATGCAATACCCCAAGATCTGCTTGACTCAGGGTTGAGTAGGTTTGGGCCAAGGCAGCTAGCAACATGTGGGTGGGCCCTGTCAGTCCTGCAACAGCAAGGCACGGCTCTCTTCTCGCTCATCTGGGCTGAGATATGCAGCCGGCCAAGGGCAAGCTTCAGCAACAAAGCTGTGCTTATGCAGCTGCACCAGGTCAGCTCCATGTGATGCTGCTCTGCCTCCATTTGCTTACTCCTGCCTTTGGATTTAGTTCTTGATCCTTGAGCAGCCCTTGCTGTGTTGCTGTGCTGACCATGGGAATATGAGCTGAGTTGAGGATCAATGCACAATGCTGGCTGCAACTCAACAGAAACTTCATGTCTGCACTCAACCTCTTGCCTGACCACACGTGTGCAGGTCGCACTTGAGGCCAACACAGCCGGTGTTGATATCGCTTTGTATGACAAGCAAGGGCTTCTTGAGGCTGCTAAGCTGGTATGTGACAGTGAAGTCGTCAACAAGCGCAACAAGCAGGGATCATATTATGCTAGAGACATTGTCACTACAGTCATTGGGCTTGGGTTGCATTACATAGAGGAGGACACATCTGCTAGCTATGCTGTTGATGTCAGCTTGCCCCAGCTCAAAATCGCAATTGAGGCAGATGGGCCCAGCCATAGATCTCGCAACACTGGGCAGCCTCTGGGACCTACGCTCATGAAGCAGAGGCATTTGCAAGCAGCTGGATGGCAGCTGATCACTGTAGCTCATGATGATTGGGACAAGCTGCAAGGGCGATCAAAGAAGTTGCAGTATCTGCAGGAGAAACTCGGGGACCTGCTTGCATGACATAAATTGGAAATTATGTTCTGCATATGCTACCGTTGTGTGTGGATTTGCAGACTGCCAAAGGGCACCAAGTCGTCAATCTCAAGCTGCCATGGGTTAGAGGTGCTGCACAGACTGCTGCGGTGCAGTATGAGAGTTGTGTAAAATGTAGTGCCTTTGTCAGGTCATGAGATCTGCTCATGGGATGAAGAGAGCAGACCTCGAATGCATGCGTATCATCAATGATGCATTCCCTGCTGGATGTGTAAATCAATGCTTTTTCTTCACGAAAAGCATGCTCTTCAGTCGGCATATAATTTTGTGTACAGATGCAAAGCTAGCACTGGGAGTTTGTGTTAGTGAGAAGGTTAATTTTTACGCAACAGTTTATGGTTTGTGATGTCCACATTGAACTAAGCAGTCCAGTATTGTCATACAACTTGAATTGGTCAACGGCGTTTCAATGCTCATTGTGAGCCAATAAGTCACAGCACAGCTGCATGAACGTGTGAACGGGTTGACAACTGCTTTGATTCGAAATTTGAGCTGCCCAACTACAGCTGTACGTGCAATGAACATGACATGGTATTCAGCAGGATGTGTAAAGCTTGGTCAGGGCAAACAGAAAAGCACAGTGTGCAGCAACACATGAGCTACTGCTGCTGTGCAATGCGCCTTGCTATCACAGTAGAGGCAACTAAAATCAGCATCAAACCTCACAAACAAATATTGCTGAAGCCACAGAGTGGATGATTGGACATAGTCAGCGTAGGCCACAGCTTATTCTGCATGGACATAGAATGTTGTACATAGACATGCAATAGGTGCAATATGTACCATAGCCCATTGCGCTTTATGCTTGCTGCCTTTACACCGTGTCAGAAAATGATGGAGAGCTGCTGTGAATTGGTACATCAGAGTACTTCCAAGCCTGCTTTAAATCCGTGTCCAGGATGCGCTGGGACTCTTCCAGTTTGCCTTGTGCAGCTAGGCTCTGGCTCAACCCTAGCAGACCAAAGCCATTGGCAGGGTGCTCTGCCAGATTTTCCCGATATACTTGCTCAGCTTCAGCACTCTTGTTTCCGCTAAGCAACACATAGCCCAGGGCATGCCGTACTGGCTGCAGTAACCGTGCTGGCTGCATATACACATCTCCTCAGCATGAATCAATGTACCATGCATGAGTTGACAGCCCAAGCAACCACAATGTGCATCACTCATTGTCAGTACTTAGACTTGTTTGGAGCTACACCAACTACATTGTACAGCTCGTGAATGACAGACACAATGTGGTACAGCACTTAGATGACAGACACAATATGTACATTGACAGCAAACAGCAACATTGAACATGCAAAGAGCTGTACAACGCACTGCATACTTCAGTGCCTGCGCAGAAAAGGTGGACACAAGGCAACAAGAAGTGCTGGCGTGCGCAATTTATCATGAAGTATGCACTATCTATCATGCATTATACATCCTGAGGAGCATATCATTCAGGTAGTCATGCACACAATGTAACAACACATACCTCTTGATAAGCCATCAGGTCTTCGATAGCTGCAGCTTTCCTCAGCTCACTCTGCAAGTCATCCACACCAAATAATTCAGATCACATATCACAGCAGCAGTCGGCCAAATAGTCCTCTCAGTCTGTATGCACATCATGCCTGCCTGCTGCTGACATGAGCTAGATCAAGCAGAAGTGTGCCATCAGTTGGAGACTGCAACTGCGCAGCGCAGTACCTCGGCAAGAGTGAGGTTGCCTTGAAGAACAGCCAGGCGTGCTGTGGCAGTGTGAAGATAGATGGTGCTTAGATTCTTGTACTCGCAGCCATAGATGCCTGGCCAATGACCTGGCAGGGTTGCCGCCTCCCTCTCCAACTTGCCCTCAGCCACCTATACATGCAGCATCACAATCATAACAACAGTGCCAGCTTACCTGCGCGCAGAGACGTGTCTTGCATGTTGCCAACTTTGATGTGGGCTCATGCAAATGCAATGCAGCAAGCTGACCACTGAAATTATGCAAACACCACCAGATTTGCTGTGTCTTGATGTAAACATGCTTGATATTAGCAAGCATGAACCAGCGCAGCACAAACAAAGCGAGCAACAACACGCAGCAATGTCATGCGATCTTGCTTGCCGAGGAAACTGGCTGTGCTGAAGAGGCAACAGTGGACAGACCCGTAGCTGATGCAGCTCTTCTACTGCTTGAGAGCAGGCAAGGCTGTCTGGTATGGCGCCACAGCTTGCTGCATGAGCAAGGGTGCGTGTGTAGTGGAAGACCGTCACGGCATACTCATAACCTTGAGCTGGACAAGGCCCTCTAGCATCAGCTGGTGGGGCTGGACTCTGCAGTATGCCATCCCAGAGGCCATAGACAGACTGAACAAGGAGGAGTGGGGTCCATCCTCCCAGGCCTGCCATACCTAGGCTTGAGTCATCAGGTTGTCCACGAATAGCCTTGGCATACCTCAAGGCCTGTCCAACCTGCATCCAAGACACATCTGTGGTTGCCAGACTCAGTGTGGTTGCCTGCTGATTGATGGCCAGGTGCGGCACAGCCAAGAGCTGCTGTTTGCTCTGCCTCACCAATATGAATTGTTGGCCCATCAAATGCAGGTGCAGCAGCAGCAGCAATCCTACATGCCACCTAATGCTTTGCAGTGTGGCATGCATATACAAGTGATTTTCAGATGACAGCATGCCAGTATGCAGGTTAAGCATTACCTCACCGCCTAGGGTGGCTGAATAGATGAGCATCTCCAGGTTGTGCTCTGGCAGGTATGGCTTCCTGCACTGCTCTACATCTTCCAGATCAGCTGCAAAGGCACGCACATTGGATTGGATGCCGTCATGGTATCGGCCCAGCCGCACAAAGGTGTGGGAGGCCATGTGCATCAAGTGGCCCTGAGAGTGGCTCCAAGGGCCCTGCCCTGTCAAGCGGTCCGCTGAGGGCTCCCCTCGTCCTGCTGTGCTCACAGACCTGCTCACCACCCATGTCTATTGTTTCCATGACCAGGCAACATGAAAACAATGTGAAATGACTGCACAGGAATGGCATGAATATCACCCAGAAATCCCCGGGAACAGCGCAATTGAAACAGCGCAATGCACAGCATGGTGGTCACAGTCTGCTAGAGTGTGTCAGTCTGAATCAGTGCATCAATGCAGCAAATCTTTGCGCAGTCAGTACTTCTATCAGTACAAGTGCACATGGCAGGTGATGTACGACCCATTGGGCCTCGAACGGTGCCAATTTCCAGCAGGCATGCACTTGAACATGGCAGCACAGCACAGTGGGGTGTTGCACCTGGAGGGGGTGGAGGCCTCTGACATGTGAATGTGCAGATGCAAGGCCAAAGGGTTGTTGGGGTCCTCTTGCAGAACTTCTGTCAGCAAAGCTTCAGCCCTAGCTGCTGATGGTCGCAACACATCAGGCTGCAATACAGTTACCAGGGGTGTGAGTCTTCATGGGCAGTGTCAGGTTAGGCTGCTGCAACACTGCCGTACCCTGCAATGATTCTGCACTGCTCCATTTACCGCACATCTCTGAAAACATGCAATCATGACAGGCAGCCAATATAATCTCAGACCTGGGCATAGTAGTCCCACGGTGACAGGTTCATGTAGCTTTCTGCTGCAATAGCCAATGCTTTTGTGTTGTTGAATGTGCGTCCAATATCAAGCAAGGCCACTGCATACTCTTCTTCAGCTGCTGTGCGTGCCGGGCCCAAGGCGCTTCCAGCTGCAAATCGCTGGGAGGCTGCTTCTGCAAATGCCAAATCTTGTTGACTTGCCTGCAACACGTCCAGCAGTCTATGCTGGGAAGGAGTTGCAGGGCTACACATGTCAGCTAAGTAGAGATGCCAGTTGTACATGTCCAGCAAATACACAAGACATGCTGCTTTCCTCCCAACTTGTGCAAGAAGCTGATCGCTTGGTTACATGAGTGATTTGATCCACAGCGGCACCAAAAGCAAACAAACAAGATGACATGCAGCTGAAGTGCCTACCAAAGAAGTCGGATCAGTAGCAGCAGCTTTCTGAGCCAGTTGAAGGGCAGTCTTGGCTGCAATTTCAGCTAGCTCAAAGTCTGCTGGGCAAAAGGAGGGGTAAGGCTGCCGATCTTCTGTCACATCCCTGCTGCCACCAAGCCAAGGTCTCAAGCCAATACCATGCCCTTCTCAGCTTGTCTGCTGTGATACGCCTGCATTGCCATGTCACTCATACAGCAAGAGCACACACCTGTTTGCACCTGGCCCAAGAGCATAGGTGATGCCCCAATATGGCATTGGTGCAGACGGATCCGCCTCTGATGCAAGCTTGAAGGCCCGCAAGGCTTCTGCTTGATTGAAGTTCCATTCTAATAACAAGCCCTGTGTCACTGTCCAGCCTGTCAGTGAAAGGGTCGACATGCCATTACATGTGTCTGTCACAGCAAGCTACATCACTGGTGTACATAAGCAGCAGTGCAACACACCGCGTTAAAGAGGTGTTGCGCAAGCTTGGAAGCTGTGTATATCCGGTGCTGAAAGCCACTGAGGTCTCCCAGCTGTAGAAAATGATCAGGGCCTCCATGTGCTTTGCATGGATATTGAGAGTCAGCTTGCAGGAGCTTGCCCTTTCCTGTGTGACAACCTGATGCGTCGGCATGACTGCTGAGCTGTGGTTTTGTGTCAAAAGCTGGTTGCAGGCCTGTTACCGAGAAACCATGGCAGGCTTGTGAAGACCACCAGCAGGAAAATTACAATACCAAGGACAGCGGAAAGAGGAACCAGACGACTCCTGCAAAGCGTTTTACAGGCCAATAAGGCTCCTGTCAAAACCTAGCAGCACCCCGGCAATGTAGTAGGGCACTAACAAGCAATGGTATGTCCATCCACTTGATACGCGTTGCCATACAATAGGTCTTACCAAAAGGAACCCTGGGCCTCGAATGGTTTTTCGGTCTGTTCTGCTGGTGCCGGAGTGCCCTGGGTCACAGTGTGTGTGATGGTGAGGCGTGATTTTGCAAAATGTCGTTGTCAAGCGTGATTGACGGGGCACCTCGACATTGCGAAGCCCCGTTCGCCGACGCGTGACACCGCTGATCGCTGCTGCGATCACGCTCAGCAGGAGGGTCCCAGAAATCGCAAGGCTGAGGAAAAGCATACTTCAAACACAGTGTCGACACTGTGTGCTGACACTATCTGAACGGAAGATCACGGTGACAGATGGCGTCGCACAAACTTGCAAGGCGCAAGGAACATGCCAGTCCCAAGGCCATTGGCATGTGCAGCCTCGTGCTTAGTAAGACTGCACATGCTGATAAGGTGGCAAGTTTGAGTCAACTTGCTACACAGGAATGAGGCAAAAATAGGATTCACTGACGCTCAGTGCTTCTGCCCACGGACACTCGAATGATCAAGCAGGCTGTTGTCATCCAGTGACATAGCTGTGTATAAAGATCAATCCTGTCACAGTGTTACATGCATGATTAGATCAGATTGTTGGGCCAAGGGGTGTGAACCCAGGGGGTGTGAACTTGATGCTGGCCAGGTGCCGCAATAGAACCTGCCTGCATGGCAGGCAGAGAAGGAGGGGCACTTGACTGCGGCCTTCAGGCAGCTGACAGGGATGCTGTAGCTACAGGACCCTGGTCTACAACTGGGGACACTGCTGTGGAGGGTGGTCCCATTAGGGATGAGGCTGTCCCTACAGTTGGGGACGGATCATGACTGGGTGTTGCAGAGCAAGCTGATGCGCCAGCCAAGCCCAGCATGACCTCTGCTGCGGCTGCATCTGCAGCTGCTGATCTGGTCAGCCTTCCCCCGGCTGCTGTATGTGCAGTGGGGGCCAATGCAAGATGCTGAGATGGCAGCTGCAGCTTGCGGTACTTGCCTCTCCAGGCTGGTGCAACAGCCTTTGTCACACAGCTCTGCAGTGAGGCGCTGTTGTCATGTGGCTCTTCACTCAGTGGGTCCAACTGCAAACCTCTAAGCATGCAGCATGATGTGTGAATGCATACATGAAACACAAAACAGCGGAAGCAGAGACGTTGTCTCAGAGCAATTTGCAGACATGAGACTAATGCCCAGCAGTCTGTCTGCATGTGCATAGCCACCCTGACTCTTAATAGCATAAAATTTTGCTCCAGACTCGCACTATGTTACCAGCATGATTGGCAAGGAGTCCATCTTGTGAATTCAAATGCACTGTCTTGTACGAATTTAATGTGCTCTGTCAATTATGCAAGCACACGTCATCAGAGGAGTGTCACTTGGGTGCCTTGGGTAGACTTGGCTGCCATTATCAAACAGCTTGCTGCCTGCCTGACCTTAGTAGCGCTGCTGGGCTCTGCCTCATCCGAGGGCTTGTTTGACCTTACAGGCTGGCCTCCAAGACTCACATCCATAGCATCCAGGATGTCCTCCCTGCAAGAAAAGACTACACCTTTCGGCATCAATTTAATGAGAAGCCAAGTATTATACCGGGCTGCCCAGGGATTGAAAGATGTTGAGGTTGTTCTAGCCCGCCCTGTTGTTCCTCCTGTTTCCTCTAGCTTGCAATGCATATCTGCCGTTGTTCTCTAGGTATCTCCTCTCCTTGATGATGTTGTGTAGGCACAAGATTGCGTGCGTATGCAGTTTTTTTAGTACTCCTTTAGCCACTGTTCTTTGCAGTCCAAGATCTTGCAGCATTGAAAGGTTGCAGTTGTAGATTGTACCAGCATAGACTAATGGCATTGGTCTTAGCTGTACATCATATCCATACATTTTCAGCATGTCAACCAATTTTTCATGTTGTTCATTTTTGTCTGCCACTTTCTCTGCATATCTT
>JAABUO010007756.1_pt1 | contig 12218 bp, 10 predicted proteins | sample 5559291 | NCBI WGS metagenome assembly JAABUO01 (sample SAMN10711878, study PRJNA513372) | rock metagenome | isolation source: Antarctica rocks | place: Antarctica: Victoria Land, Finger Mt sud
GCTACTGGCCCCCGCTCGCCAACCTGGCGCGCCTCGTCGAGGAAACGGGCGAGTTGGCGCGCCTGCTCAACCATCGCGCCGGCCACAAACCCAAGAAGGCCGACGAGGAGGAGCAGGATCTCGCGCTGGAGTTGGGCGACATCCTCTACACGGTCATCTGCCTCGCCAACTCCCACGACGTCGACCTCGACGACGCCTTCCGGCGCGTCATGCGCAAGGTTGAAACCCGCGACGCCGACCGCTACGAGCGCGCGGAGCGGCGGAGCGGCGGCCCTAGCTTGTCAAGCGACGGGCGGCCGTGATACGCTATCCCCGCGTGACCCCATAGGAAGACACCCTGTCGAGACGATAGCACTGGAAAGCGGAGGAACCGTCCTGATGCGCAGAGGACAACCCGGACAACGACGATACTTGCGGCGCGGCGGCATTCTCGCGACGACGCTCCTGTTCGCGGCGGCGAGCCTCACCCCGGCTCAAGCGGGGACAGTCGGGACAGCCGCCGACCGGCCGGCCGTGGGGCGGCTCGGGGCCGACCTACCGTCGACCGACGCGCCGATGTACCGCGGCAGCGCGGCCGGCAACCACGTCGTCACGACAGGTCAGAACCTGGCCGTGACATGGACCTCGCCGTTCCTGAAGTCGATCGCCGTCGACGCCATCCCGTATGGCAACAACCTCTACGTGAGCGGGATGGTGACGTTCCAGTACGACAAGCTCTACAACGGCTCGGAGTTCCAGGCACCCTTCTACGCGCTCGACCTGCGCACCGGCGCGATCAAGTGGCAGATCGCGACCCCCAACTGGCATACGCGCGGCCCGGTCGTCGTCGGCGGCACGGTCTACCTTGGCGTCGGCAACAGCTGGGCGCGGAGCGGACAACCCGTCGACTGGGATACCGTCACGCGCGGGACCGGGGCGAACGGCGTGTACGCCTACGACGCCGCCACCGGCGCGACGAAGTGGGCCTTCCCAACCGCGGGAGCCGTGCATAACACGCCCCTCTACAGCAACGGCGTCGTCTACGCCGTCACCGGCGACCGCACCTTCTACGCCATCAACGCCACAACGGGCAAGCAACTCTGGAAGCTCGCCATCCCCTCGTACGACAGCGTCTCGTCGCCCATCCTGGTGGGCAACCTCGTCTATTTCGGCGGCGCGCATCCCTACGCCGTCTACGCGATCGACGTCACAACGCGCAAGATCGCGTGGCGGACGGGGCTGCCGGGCGTGTTCGGCGCGACCGACGACTGCACCCCGGCCGTCGCCAACGGCCTCGTCTACATCGAGGGCGTGACCTCGCCGACCGCGCCGATCTCGGGCAGCGCGCCGGTTTCGCCGACCTACACCGTCCTCCCGGCGACCGGCACGCCGGTGCAGCGCAACCTCTATGCGCTCAACGCGACGACCGGCCAGATCGAGTGGACCTTCCACGAGGGGTTGGGCCACACGCCGTACTTCTACGCCGCCTCGACGCCGACCGTCGTGGGGGACACCGTCTACTTCGGCAGCAACGTCACGGACTCCTTCTACGCCGTCAACGCCTATACCGGCGCGCTACGCTGGTCGTACACGGTCGGCCCCTGGAGCCTGCCCAACGGCATCGGCGAGTCGGGGACCATCGCCAACGGCGTCGTGTGGACGGCGACGAGCGGCGGCCTCCTGCTGGGCCTGCGCGCGAGCGACGGGGCGGTCTTGGTCAAGAAACGGCTCAAGGCGACCCCCATCAACGCGGGCAGCCCGCTCGTGGTCGACAACACCCTGATCATGGGCAGCCAGGCCGGCCGCGTCGTGGCCTTCTCCATCCCGCAACTGCTCGCGGGAAAATAAGGGCGCTCACCACGGAGGCGCCGAGTCGCCGGGCGCAAAAAAGGGGGTATGTACGCACGTACATACCCCCTTTTTTGCGCCCGCGACCAACGCTCCTCTCTTGTTCGCTGTGCCTCCGTGGCGCCCTGTTTTGTGGCGCCGACCGCGGCGATCGTTTTGTGGCGCCGACCGCGGCGATCGTTTTGTGGCGCCGACCGCGTTATACCGTGCGCGCGGGCAGCGGCGGCGGGGCGAGGCGGGGGCGCGGGGGCGGCTGAGGGGCGTGGGCTGGATGCTCGGCGAGCAGGCGTTGCGCCTCGGCGATGCCGCGCGCGAGTTGCGGGTCGCGGCCGGCCGCGTGGTCCTGAGGGGTGATCTCGACCTCGATGTCGGGGTCGGTCCCGTAGTTCTCGACCCCCCAGCCCACGTCGTCGAAATAGAACGAGTATTCCGGCTGCGTCGTGATCGTCCCGTCGACGAGCGGCTGCGCCGGCTCGATCCCGATCACGCCGCCCCACGTGCGCTTCCCGATCAACGGGCCCAGCCCCAGCATCTTGAAGCCGTGGCTCACGATGTCGCCGTCCGAGCCGGCGTTCTCGTCGGTCAGCATCACCAGCGGGCCGCGCGGCGACTGCTGCTGGTAGGGCTCGGGAACGCCCCAGCGCGGCAGGTCGTAGCCCAGGCGCCTGCGGGCCAGCTTCTCCAATAGGAGCCCCGAGACGTAGCCGCCGCCGTTCCAGCGCACGTCGACGAGCAGCGCCTCGTGATCGTACTCGGTCAGATAGGTGCGGTGGAACTCGGCGAAGCCGTCCGCCCCCATGTCGGGGATATGGACGTAGCCGATGCGCCCCTCCGTCGCCGCGTGGACCGCGCGCCGGTTGCCCTCGACCCAGTCGCGGTAGCGGGCTGGGCGCTCACTCCCCGTCGCCTTGACGGTGACGGTGCGGACGGCGCCCCCGTCGGCGTCGGCGATCGTCAGGGTGATCTCCTGGCCGGCCAGGTTGACGAGGAGCCGCGCGGGGCCGCGGTCGGGCCGGACAGCCTGGCCGTTGATCGCCAGCAGACGATCGCCCGGCCGCGCGTTCACGCCCGGGGCGCGCAGCGGGACGGCCGTGGCCTCGTCGGAGGGGTCGCCCGCCACGAGCGCGCCGACGCGCCACGTTCCCGTCGGCGCGTCGTAGGCATAGTCGCACCCCAGATACCCCTGGCTATACTGCGGACCCCTGCGGTACTCGCCCCCCATCTCGTAGGCGTGCGAGGTGCCAAGCTCGCCCTGCAACTCCCACAGCAGATCGGAGAGCTCGCCGCGTGTCGTCAAGCGCGCGACGAGCGGCAGGTAGCGCCGGTAGACCGCCTCCCAGTCGATCCCCGACAGGTCGGCCGTCCAGAACCCATCGCGCTGCAGCCGCCACGCCTCGCGGAACATCTGCCGCCACTCGGCGGGGGGGCGCACCGAAACCTTCACGCGGCCGAGATCGACCCAGCCGCTCTCACGTCCCGGCGCGTCGCCGACGTTGTCCGGCGGCTTCTGACCCGCCGGCAGCGCGCGCAGGCGGTTCCCGGCGCGGACGATCATCGTGCGCGCGTCGGACGAGAGCCTGACATCGGTGATGCCCTCGAGCAGCGTCTCGCGCTTCCGCGTCTCGATATCGTACGATTGGAGTTCGGCCGTGGCCGGCGTCGGGTCGCCGAAACCGCCCCCGCGCTCCCCCTCGATCGGCGACAGCATGAACAGGACTTTGCCCTTGATACCGCATACGCGGCCGTAGCGCCCCTCGGGGACCGGGAACGGGACGATCCGGTCCGCGAGGCCGTCGAGGTCGATCTCCACGGGCGTGGGGAGGCCCGGTTTCTCCTCGTCGTCGGCTTCGCGCTTCGCCTCGACCGCCGCGCTGACCGGCGCCCTGGGGGCGGCCACGAACGGGGAGGGATCGGCGGAGCGCAGCGTCACGGCGTAGGGCCGCGCGCCCTTGGGGAACGCGAGCTCGAACTGCAGGCTGTCGGAGACCGGGTCGAAGACGCGGTAGCCGACGAAGTACAGATACGCGCCGTCGGGGTCGAACGAGGGCATGACGTCGCGCAGCAGCGGCGTCGTCACGGGGTACGTCGCGCCGCTCACGGCGTCGCACAGCCGGATCGCCGCCGTCTGGCGCGACTCCGGGCGGCTATAGGCCAGCCAGCGCCCGTCGGGCGACCAGGCGAGCCCAGCAATCCGGCCGTAGGGGCTAAGGTCGACGACGCGCAGCGCGCCCGCCGAGACGTCGACGAGCGCGAGTTCGTTGCGCTGGTTCGCCAGCGCCACGCGCGCGCCCCCCGGCGCGGCCTCGAGCTCGACGACGCGGCCGAGGTCGAGCCCCCCCAGCCGGCGTTGCGGCGTACTCCCGTCAGCGGCAAACGTCTCCAGGCCCTCCTCGCCGCCCGCGTCGCTCACGGCCACCAGCCGATCCGCGTCAAGGTAGCGCGCCAGCCGGTAGCGCACGCCATCGGGCTCGCCGTGTTGCGGCGCCGGTCCGTCGAAATCGCCCATCGTGTAGACCTTGCCGCGCGTGGTGAGGGCGACGCGCGCGCCGTCGGGGGAGAGCGCGTAGGCGTCGAGGTAGTCGGCGGCGGGGACGAACTTGCGGGCGCGCTGCGTGCGCGCGCCCGGGAAGTCGACCGCGATGCGCGCGTCCGCGCCGGACGCGGGGTCGAGGAGATAGAGGTCGGCGCCAGCGTGGTAGACAAGGCGGCGGCCGTCGCCCGCGAGGGCGCGCGCGTAGTAGTCCGTATGGTCGCTGTGGCGGCGCAGGTCCTCGCCGCTCGGCAGGCAGGAGTAGACGTTCCCGACCCCCTCGTGGTCGGAGAGGAAGTAGACGCGCTCGCCGACCCAGCACGGGCTGGCCAGGTTCCCGTCGAGCCGGATAAGGCGGCGGAACGCGCCCGAGCCATCCGCGTCGACCCACAGGTCGCCAGCCGTCCCGCCGCGGTAACGCTTCCAGCGGGCGGGGTCGCCCGTGTTGCGCCCCAACACGACGCCGCCATGAGGCCCGTAGGCGATCGCCATGGCGGGGCCATAGGGGAGCGGCGCGGGGACGGAGGGGACGCCCTCGCCTATCCGCGGGTCGACGCCGTACAGGATGAACTCACGACGGAAGGGCTGCCCGGCCTCGCTGGCGTAGACGATGGCCGACCCATCGGGCGTCCACGCCGCCACATTGCAGGTCGCGCCCTGGTAGGTCAGGCGGCCCAGCTCGCCGCCCCCGGCAGGCATGACGTACACCTCGGTCGGACCCTCCTCGCGGCCGACGAACGCGAGGCGCGTCCCATCGGGCGAGAAGCGCGGGCGCGTGGCCTCGTCGACCACGGCGGTCAGGCGCTCGGCCCGCCCCCCCGACGCTGGGACGCGCCACAGGTCATCCTCGCAGACGAACACCACGTCCTCACCATAGATCGTCGGGTAGCGATAGTACCCCTGTTCAGACATTGATATCTCCGATCACGTCCAAATTAGCCCTAAATGGTTAGAGTCGGCGATGCGCGCGGCGCGGCGCCGTTTAGAGTGGCAGGCGTCACTGTCCCCCCATCATCATCATCAATCTACAACGTACGCGGCCACTGTCGCGACGCGTGGACGACGGCGAGGACGCGCAGAGACTGTCCCCGCACGCGATACGCGACGATATAGGCTGTCCCCGCGATCACGAGTTCGCGCGTCCCGTCGATCCGCCCGACACACCCCATGTGTGGATACGCGGACAACTCGGCGACGACATCCCTGATCCGATCGACGGTCTGCCGCGCGGCGGTGGGGTTATCCTGAGCGATGTAGGCCGCTATGTCCAGGAGCCCCTTGCGCGCCCGTGGGGTCCAGATAATAGTCATCTATGAGGAGCGGGTTGACTCCGCCTGGTCGACGGCGTCATACACGTCCCGCATGACCTCATCGTGGGGGATACCCAGGCCCGCGTCATCCTCCGCGATACCCGCCTGGATCTCGGCGATCTGCCAGGATTCCTCGGCGATGTAGCGTTCGACAGCCTCGGCGATGAGATAATTCCTGGGACGCCCCATCGCTTTCGCCAACGCGTCGACTTTTTCCTTCGTCGCTTCAGGGAGACGAACGCTGAAGTTGGCGGTCGTGGTAGCCATAATAGTACTCCTCTCACGGAGAGTGTAACATAAAAGGGCCTGCCGTAACTAATGAGAACCATGTGTAACACAAGCGCGGTGTGAGAGGGGACAAGACATGTCTCACGCGCTCAAACCTCGGCGCAATCATTACTGCGCACAGATGTAAACGACAGGGGCCGGACGCGCCGACGCAGTCCGGCCCCCGTCGTCTTTCTTACGCTCACGCGTATGCTACGTCGTCCTACGCTCACGTGTACGCTACGCCAGCGGCGCGGTCGAGTGCCGGGGGAGGGGGACGCCGAGTTCCTCGGAGAGCCGCGTGAGTTCGGACATTACCTTGGGGTGGATCGGCACGCCCGAGCGGCCGTACTTCTCCGTCGCCTCGTCCTCGGGCTCGCCCGCCACGAGCACGCGCGTGACTCCAGGGGAGGGCGGCGTCTCCTTTAGCTCGCGCAGGAACGCGTCCATGCGCGTCTCGAACTCGTCGAGGTCGATGAAGAGGTCCGGCCGGAACGCCATGAAGAAGTGGCCGATATCGGAGGCCGACGTCGCGGTCAGGTGCGGCCCGTAGCCCGCGCCGGACAGGACGCCGGAGAAGATATCGACGAAGATGGCGAGGTCGTAGCCCTTGTGGCCGCCAAGCTCGCGCGTGCCGCCTAGCGGCATGGGCGCGCCGCCGTTGAGGGCCTCGTTCGGGTCGGTCGTGGGCAAGCCGTTCTTATCGACGGCCCAGCCCGGCGGCATCGGGACACCCTTGCGCGCCGCCACCTCGAGCTTGCCCTTCGGCACGACGCTGGTGGCCATGTCGAGCACCCACGAGCGCTCGTTCTTCGCCGGCACGGCGACGGCGATGGGGTTGGTGCCGGTCATGACCTTGCTGCCCCACAGCGGCATCACGAGCGGCTGCGTGTTGGTGAAGGCCATGCCGATCAAGTTGTGCTCCAGCGCCATCATGGCGTAGTAGCCGGCGATGCCGAAGTGGTTTGAGCTCTTGACCGTGGCCATGGCCATGCCGGTGGTCTTGGCCTTCTCGACGACCGTGCTCATGGCCTGGTGGCTGGCGATGTGGCCCAAGCCGTTGCCGCCGTCGATGGCCACGCTCACGGGCGTCTCGCGCGTCACCGTGACCGTGGGGCGGGGATCGATCAAGCCCTTCTGGATGCGCCCGATGTAGTAGGTGTACAGACGCGCCACGCCGTGCGAGTCGACGCCGCGCAGGTCGCCCCGCACGAGCACGTCGGCCACGATGCGGGCGTGGTCCTCCGGCACGTCGACTTTGACGAGCAGGCGCGCCGCAAAGTCCCGTAGATCATCGGCCATGATATAGGTCGGCGCGTCGGACGGAGCCACCGTCGGCCCCGTCGCCGTTGTCTCTGCCATCGCTGGTACGCTCCTTTTTCTGTAGCTTTTTTATGTCACGTTGTGCCCATGGACGCCTACCGTTGAACGTACCACAGGCCGCTACAGCCAGCAAGCAACGGCGGACGAGCGGACGGCCGGGTGAGCCTGCCCCCGCATGTTGGTGACGTAATTGTCATGATTTTGGCCTAAAAACGTCATAGAAAGCAGTGGCGTAGCGGATAGAGTAGAAGGGTAGCGGGTGTGCGGAGATAAATGGGGCGTCTCCGCACACCCGCTATATTTTTATCCCTATAAAAAGGGCGCCGGGAACGTCCGGGGACGGCGGCGCTACGACAGGCGAGCCGTCCCCGCGTCCACGCCCGCGTACGGCAGCCGGAGCGTAAAGCGCGCGCCCTCGCCGGGCCGACTCTCGACCCCGACCGTCCCGCCCATCGCCTCGGTCAATTCTTTGACGAGCGCCAGCCCCAGCCCGGCGCCACCGGCCCGCTCGCCGGCCCGATAAAAGCGCTCCCAGACACGCGGCACGTCGACGGGCGCGATTCCCTCGCCCGTATCCGCGACCTGGAGTATCACGCCCGTCGGGCCGGCCTCGACGGTCACGGCCACGATCCCGCCGGGCGGCGTGTGCCGGATCCCGTTGTGCAGCAGGTTTTGCAGCGCCTGCTCCAGGCGGCCGGCATCCGCTAAGGCGGGAGGGACGGCGGGCGCGACGTGGGCGACGACCTCGACGCGCCCGGACTGCCAGGCCAACGGAGCCACGGTCTCGACGCCGCCCCGGACGAGCAGCCCCACGTCGGTGGGCGCCGGCCGCAGCTCCAGCCGCGCCACGTCGGCGCGCGCCAGCGTAAAGAGGTCGTCGATCAGCGTCTGGAGCCGGATCGTCTCGCGCTCCATCACCTCCACGTCCTCCCGCAGCGTCGGCGGCGGCGCGCCGTTCCAGTGCGCGCGCGTCGACTCGAGGTAGCCGCGCAGCGTCGCCACCGGCGTACGGAGTTCGTGCGAGACGCCCGCGATAAGCTCCCGCCGCGACCGCAGCAGCGCCGCCACGGTGTCGCGCTCCGCCCGCAGGTCGCGCATCGCCCGATCGAGCTCCGCGGCCATGGCGTTGAAGTCGGCCTGGAGCCGCGCAATCTCATCTTCCCCCACGACCGGGACGCGCACGGTGTAGTCGCCGGCGCGCAGCGCGCCCGCCGCCGCGGCGAGGGACTCGACGCGGCGCGGCGCGCGGCGCGCGACGACGAACGAGACGAGCGCGGACGGCGGCAGGACGACCGCGATCGCGATCGCGGTCTCGACGGCGAGCGCGACGAGGACCAGGAGCGGGTTGGGCGACAAGCCGCGGTTCGCGAGGGCTAGCAGGACGAGCACGGCGCCGAAGAGGGCCGACCCCAGCGCCACGACGGTCAGGTGCGCGTGCGTGAGCGCCCAGCGCAGCCGCGTGCGCCGTAAACGGTCCCAGAACAGCCACAGGCCCACCCCCGCGCGGGCCAGCAGGAACAGCGCCGCGCTGAGCGCCGCCGTGAGCCCCTGAACCGTGGCCCCGCCAGGACCTCCGGCGACGAACGCCACGAGGAACAGGGCCAGGCCCAGCGCGCAGGCCGTGACGCCCTCGCCCGCGACCCGCCGCCATGGTCCGGACGGCGCGCGCAGGCGCACGGCGCACCACAAGACGCAGCATGGCTCGGCGAACGCGAAGAACCCCGCGCGGCCGCGTATCTGCGTCCCTGCGGGGAGGCCGTGATCGAGGATGAGCAGGCCGACCAGCACGAACAGCGCCTCGACGATGGCCCGGACCAGGCCCGCGCGGAGCAGCGGCGATCGGAGTCGGGGAATCATCACCGCCCGGGCCCCAACCCGGGCCCCAACCCGGGCCCCAGCCCGGCCCTCAACCGGTAGCCGACGCCCCACACCGTCTCGATCTCCTCGCCGAACGGCCCCAGCTTCTTGCGCAGCCGCAGCACGGCGCTATCGACCGAGCGGTCGCCGCCGATATACGTCTCACGCCAGACCGTATCGAGCAGATAGGCGCGGCCGAACGTGCGTCCCGGGCTGCGCAGCAGCAGTTGCAGCAGCGCGAACTCGGTCGGGCTCAGGTCGAGCGCCGCGCCGTCGAGCGTCGCCAGATGGGCCTCCGGGTCGAGGCGCAGCGGCCCATGGACGAGGGCGTCGTTACCCTGGCCGCGGTCGGCGTCGAGCGTTTGCCGGATGAGTTCGGCGCGGCGCAGCAGCGCGCGCACGCGCGCGACCAACTCGCGGGTGCTGAACGGCTTGGTCAGGTAGTCGTCCGCCCCGACCTCCAGCCCTAACACGCGATCGATCTCCTCGGCGCGCGCCGTCAGCATCAACACCGGCGTGGGCGCGGCCTGGCGCAACCGGCGCAGCACCTCCAGCCCGTCGAGCCCCGGCAGCATCCAATCGAGGATGACCAGATCGGGCCGCGCGCTGGCGTGCAGATCCAGCGCCTCCCAACCGTCGCCGGCGTGCAGCGTCCGGTAGCCGGCCGCCTCCAGCTCACGCACAAGCACGTGCGCCAGGTCGTGCGCGTCTTCGACCAGGAGAATCGTCATCATACGTTTAGAATACCGCCGCGGGCGCTACGACAGCCCATCGAAATAGCCCGGCCCCAGTCGGGCGCGACGGAGCCCCTCGGCCACGTAATCGACGCGCTGTCCGGTGGTCTCCGTCGCGACCGCGCTCAAACGTTGCAACTGCGCCCGGTAGTCCCCGCACAAGTAGATCGTCGGCTCGGCGCGCGACGCCGTCAAGATCTCGCCAGGATCGAGATACAGCACCGCGTCGGCCTGCGCGCCGTAGACGGCCTCCGCCGCGTCGACGGCGTGATCCGGCATCCGTTGTGCGCCCAGCCAGGTGCCAGCCAGGTGCGCCAGTCCGGGGTGCGGCCAGCGCGGGAAATTCGCGCGCCGCACCAGGGGATTCTTTTCCACGCCGGGCGGCAGGACGAGCGGGTCGACGACGAACAGCGCGCCGGGATGCCGCCGCGCCAGCAGGGTCGCGGCGTTGAGTTGACGCGGGTAGTGGTCGGCGCGCAGCCCGCGCCGGAGATGGCCGCCTCCGGCGATGAGCAGCGCCCGGCGTCCCTTGCGCAATGATTCCCGCTCGACCACAGCGGCATAGTGCGCATCGCGTTGCGCGTCGAACGCCAGGGCATAGTCCTTGTCGGCGGCGGTGCGGACCCTATCGACGTCGATCGGCGGGTCGCCGAGGAGCACGCGCAGGCGGCGGGCCGGAGGCAGCGTCGCGTTGACCGCGCGCACGGTGCGGAAAAACTGCGCGTACACTGGCGCGTCCCACATCGTGCCCCCGCCGATCGTCTTACGCCAGATCTGCTGAAGCTCGACGTTGGCCACCGGCCGGCCCGCCAGGATAAAGCGGTCGGCGATCTCCTAGTAGCGCGCGTTGCCGAACTCCACCACAATGTCGGTGATCTTGCCCGGCAGCGCCGGGTTAAGAAGCAGCGCGGTGATGAAGTCGTGCCACTCCTGCAACTGGTGAGCTTCCCCCAGCGCGACGAGCGGGAACTGGTCCGTGGCGTCGAGGATGCCCTGGGCCGCTGGCAGCGGCGTCAACTCGGCGCCGGGCGCTGTAGGACCACCGACTGCGCCGACTGCGACGGGTGAGGTATAGCTGGCAAGCAGTGTGGCTGCGGCAACAGCGGTCGCGCCTCCAAGAAACAGGCGCCGCGAGAGGGGGTTGTCATACGCATTCATTGGGTTCGCCTACCTTTCTCTTCTGTATAGTCGGACATAACGGAGAGGACGCTGTCCTGTTCGTCCCACTCGTCGCGCTCGGCCCCTTCGTCCGCGCGTCCCGAACGTCCCTGTCCGCATCCGCGACACGCGGCGTCCGCTCACCCCTCCCAGCATAAGCGCGTGATATCTCGTTCCTGTCACGAATATGTCGCAACTTTGTCGCAACAGGTTGATATGCGGGACAGGCCAGGCCTGCCAGGGCTGTCCAGGCCTTTTGGTAGGCCGCTTTACGCCGCCGGCCTTTCGTCGCCGGCCGTGAGCCACGGTAGCGTCGGCGCGCCAAAGAGTCGCGCCGCCTCAGCCGATGGGACGTAGCGGTAGGTGTCGATCTCCACGCCGTCGGGCCGCGGCGCCCCCTCGATACTGGCCTGGTAGTAGAGCGTGAGGTGTCCGGACAGGTCGGACTCGACGTCGAGCAGCGGGCCGACCGTGGCCTTCACCCCCAACTCCTCGCGCAGCTCACGCGCCAGGGCTGCGGAGGGTTGTTCGCCGTGTCCTATAAAGCCGCCGGGCAGACCCCAGGCCCGGCGGCGGTAGGTGTGGTGAGCCACCAACACGCGTCCGCGCGCGTCACGGATCACGGCGCAGGCGCCGAGCGAGACCTTCGGCGCGGCCAGACGAACGGCCACGCGCTGGCCCCATGCCGGCGTTAAGCGCCACAGGCGGTAGAAGAGTCGGCGCGCCAGCGTCTTGACGCGCGAGCGGATGGGCGCCGTCCCATGTCCCGCGTCAGGCCGCGCGGCGATCCGCATGTCGTGGCGCCCACCCGCTCGCGCGGGGAAATCTGTGCGAAAGTGCGTGTCCTGCTGGCGATATACCGTGACCATCTCCTGCGTCCCTCCCCAATCGTTTATGTCCACGCATGACCATCCGTGGCGCTCGATACACTACCCAGCATAGGCGCACAGTGTTACGGCCCTATCGCGGATATGTCGCAACTTTGTCGCAATTGGGAAGACAATCCGTACGCGGAAAAACCCGCCGGATCACGGCGGATCCGCGGGGTCTGTGCAGTGCCGGGGGCTGGCCGCGCCCGTCGATCTCCAGCGCCTGTGTGTGGCGGGGGTCTGGGGGGAGCCATCTCCCCAGGTTCCCATACGCATCAAGCTAAGAAACACGCAGGGAAGCCGCTTTGGCATCATGAGGATGTAGAGAACCTCGTAACGCCAA
>JAABUO010007757.1_pt1 | contig 12218 bp, 20 predicted proteins | sample 5559291 | NCBI WGS metagenome assembly JAABUO01 (sample SAMN10711878, study PRJNA513372) | rock metagenome | isolation source: Antarctica rocks | place: Antarctica: Victoria Land, Finger Mt sud
GTTTAGGAGGGGGGTGGGGAGGTTGTACTTAAGAGATTGATGTATTTTTCTTTTTGAGAGATTTGGGCGACGAGGCTTTCGAGGTCCTCTTTGGAGGTTACGTCGCAAGGTCCGACGCTGTTGCCTTATTTAGTCCACCTTCTTAATTGTCTCCAGTTCGTTTAGGAGACTACGAAATCCGAGCTCTTACGGTATTATTTCGCCGCCATTCTCCGGACTGTGGGTCTTTGCCGCGTTTTTAAGGACCTCCATGCGTCGGCCGGTGATGTATACTTTCGCTCCTGTGATTGTTCGTTGATTAGCACTATACTCTGTTCAAGGCTTCTGACTTTGCCTGAACTTGGACCAATGGAATGAAAACCTACCATTGGCTGCCAGGGTTTGCGTTGCCATCAAGCCAATGCCTGTACCGCCTCCAGTAACGATGCACACATAACCTTTGACCGAGAAAAGGTCCTGAGCTCTGAGTTGGTGGGTTGAAGCCATGGTGGTGGAATATCCGTTAGAGGGGTGAAGCAGACGCAAGACTTGAAAATATGATGCAAAGTGAGTTTAGGACGGTGGGTGGACAGGTCAAAAGAACGTGTCTACAGTGTTGAACTCATCGCTGCTTGAAGGGGGGAAGGTATTTCAACGGCTTGACGTCATATGGAAATTTTGCTGGAATCTGAAGAAAAAGCCGCTTAGTGCGGGGATAATATTCACCTATGTACATTATTTCGTGGAACAACCACATCGCCTAAGTACGTGGTTGTAGGCAGGTAATAGGCGCGGGGTCCGACGTCAGCAGTACAAAGAAGCACAGCATATGGATTCTGCAATCTGCCTCGATCAGTCATCAAGTCTCGACGCAACATGGTTTCGGACAGGGGGCCTTGGGATGAAGGGAAAGCAGCCCTACGCTGAATTGTGCGAATCGGGCGCGATCAGTGTTCGTGTATCGTAGTGTTGTATCTCGGGTATCTCTTCCAAGAGTCTTACTCCTGCATAGAAGATGATTCTTCCGCGTGAGCGCTCGCTCCTGAGGCCACATTCATCCAATAACCCTGGGCCCGTCGTTTTGCTCTTCAAAACTCTTTTCTCAATTTCTTCAGTCTGCTTTCCAGTGACCGGTTAACGGGCCATCTATATCCTCTTTCCCAAGGTACAGCTCCAGAGCGTACATCGCCATAGTTCCCGCCACGTTGACCCATCTCCAAAGGTTTCCACCGGCATCTCCTCCTTGACTAGTCCACCAATCACCGTCCCCACCCTCTCCGCTTGTCGATGCAAAGTGCTGCATCAAAAGACTCGTATAGACGGCGATCAATATGCTGGGACTGAACCAGCTGAGTAAACCGAGGATTTGACCCGCACCATCAGGGTCCTCCAGTGAAGGTTCTTGAGAGAGTGCTCGAGCTCCGGATTCGCGAATTGCAGGAATTATGCGGGTCGAGGCATAAAGTACGAAGAGGCGGTATGCAAGAGAGATTATGACAGACGGTGTGATGGTGCTTAATGCGGCGGCAACGAAGTTGAAGGTCGCGTGCAATGTGGAAGGTAGTAAGGAGAGCGCTTGCAGTAGTGTTGTGTAGGAAGCCATTATTATGGGTGGGAATGGTGGGAAGTCGGCAGCCTGGGCTGGTGGAGGTACAGGTTCCGCAGGATATGATGGTTGGTAATCCGTGAAGATCTGATAAATGCAGAGGACAACATACGCAAAAAGCAGAGAACTCTCTACCGGATTGCCCTTGCCACAACCAATACCCCAAGCACACAGGATCACCGCGCATGTGATTGTAATGCCAATCAGGGTGGCGTCGACGTTGCCAATTTCGGGGAAGCGGGTAACACGCCAGAGAAAGTATACCGAGCTTGAAATGATTGACGCAGACATGACAAGGAGCCCAATCTAGACGGGTTGTTAGCCATACCGAATGTGAGCGAATGGACCGGGAGTCCTACCATCCAGCTGTCACTCCTGCCTCCTCTATTTACCAGCCATCTGGTGATTTGACCTGCGGCCTGTATGACGAGCAAGCTGCAAAAACCCTCGGCAAGCTGAAAGACTGGAGTGGACCATCGTAGGAATTTATCCCAGCTGCCAACCGTAGCCGTCTCCACCAACCCATCCGGTCCAAAGATCCACTCTTGTACTGATGTATGTTCCGCTCTCTTGCCGCTGAATGTCCTTTCCACCCAGCTGCTACCATCGTAAGAATCCACCGAGAATCGATTCAAGGACCATATCAGAAGCGACGGCAAGATTATCCACTGAATCCACCCGATGATCGTGATTAAGGCATAACGAAATCGGGATCTGTCTGGTGTAGATAGTCGTAGAATCGAATAATAGAAGTAAAAGGAGGACAATGACAGTGAATAGGCTAGGCCGCACGCTCTGCCACCGATATCAAATGCCAAGGGTATTGATAGGATGATCGAGGTCAGAAAGACCACAGAGGAAAGTATTCGCAAGATCCACATCAGCGCAGAGGGCGCCGATGGCGCTTTTTCGTGGATACAGCGAATTCAGACCAGGTTGTCGCCTTCATAGAAAGTCGAAGTAGAAATGTCGCCGTCCTGCCTTAGTAGCCCGCAGCGGAGCAAAACTCCTGTGTGACGCTTGGAGGCTTAGATGACCAGGAAAGCTACGGGGCTGCAAGTTGGTGAGATTCAGCTGAAAGTGTAAAAACTTAGCCAGGCGAACAGTATGCTGGGGTAGAGTGACGTTGATCAAAGGGGTTGGTGCAGTTATGACTGTATGAGATTGATGTGCCTGGTTTTTTTGTTCCCAGATCTTTAATCTTATCAAGCTTGGTGGATTCATTAAAATGCTATGAATGAAAATTCTTGGTAACACAGGCTGTCACAGGGGTATTAATATAACTTTTATTCCGGAGTTAACGCTACACTGCTGTATATCTAGCCTGAGTCGAAATAGCCTTTCTTATCATTTTTGCTACCTTTGCTTTGCTCGGTCTGCTTGAGGACTTGCGTTCTCAACTTCTGATCGTCCAACCTTCCTAGAGTCACTGAGGGCGGATATGCGGCATACTCTGACAGTGGTTGTACAGTGGACTTCACGAGCATAGCCATAGTAAAGGATATTGCAACGCTCTTGTTAGAAGATTTGGCACAAAGCCTAGAAGCTTTCCTCCAGGGCTCCTGCTAAAAGTCGACTTCCCATCTATCTACTACGTAGGTTTCGTAGCAGGGTATCTGTAACGACAGTCAAGATCCCCCCTGTCCCCAGAAGATTCACACAAGTTTATATTCAACTCTTTGAAACATTTCGGTAATATCTATTAGAACCGCATCAAATATTCATGCGTTCATTGTGCATCTAGATGATACCTATTGATAAGTACAGTAAAACCTCGCTATAACGATATTCGATACAACGATATCCTCTTTATAACGATATATATTTCGAGATCAACAGGGATTATTTTGTATGCATGCCCGCCTTTGATATAACGATGTGTTTTTTGTGAAAAACCTCATCGTTATAGCGAGGTTTTACTGTATTCAGAGAGTTAATTACACGCCTGTTACTCATGAATTGTATTTGCTTCTCTTCTTCCCTTCTTCTCTCCCTTACTCTTACCCCTCCACCCAAACTTCCCACACCACTCCACCCAATCTCCTCGGACCCAGTCCCGACATATTTCCATTTCTCAAGGACCCCCGCTCAATCCGCCGTTTCTGAAGATTCTAATAATAATTATTTTCGATTTTCGATATTGAAAAGTGGGAATATACGCTTTCGCCGTGGCGAAAGTTGAAATTACGAGGTGGGCATTTGGAATGATGGATAATGTGATTTGTAGATGCCGTCGAGCTGTATCGATGAAAGACATGGTCATTAGAACACCAATCACTGCAATATTCTCCATAGGTAGGTAATAAAATGCCACCACATCGCCAAACATCCGCGCCACATGCAAGCCCTTCCCCTCGCCCGTACTATCTCAGGATCCGTCATACAACACCTTCATCGCTTCACCACCAATCAGCCATTACCATCCCATAACCAACACCTCTCAAAATAAAAAACTTACTCGACGGAAACGGCACCCAATCATTCCAATTCTCATTCATATACACCTTAAAAACCCCATTCACCACTTTCGACTTCAGCACGCCCTGCGCCCCCGGCGCCCTCCGCAAATTCTTCATCTGGGCAAAAATCCGCAGCTGGCTCGCCATGGCCGTGAGCGCCGTCGCCGAAGAAGAGGTACGAGTCATCTGGGCGGTCGAGTTTGAATTCGAGGGGGTCGGGGAATTTGAGGGGATCCTTGTTTGCGGCGACCTAGGGCGAGGGTGGGCGTGTTAGTTCTGAAGTGATGTGCTCAGGATTATGGGGACAAGTGTAGGGGATATTACCAAGTTGACAGAATTTTGGCCGTTTTTCTGGACTGAGATGGTGCTTGCGCCGTCCTGGATCGTGGCACTATCAACGCCTACCCAGCGTAAGAGGCCGAAAGCCGGAGGGGCGAGACGGCATGCCTCGAGGACGTATTTCTACAGTTGCTCGAATGCATCCGGAGATTCCAATTTCGCCAAGGTTTGGATTTCGAACCACTGGGACTTGTATTCTTCAGACAGAAAGAAGTCTAGTAATTGTGCAAACTGATGTAGTATTAGCTAGACCTGTACGACTGCAGATAAGAGCTTTCAGCCAACCGGGAATACCTACACATTGCGATTGAGTAGCTATGGCAGTTGGTGCAGTTGGCAGAATTGTCGATACAACCTCGTCCACGCTATTCCCACCCTCAAAGAGTCTCTGGATCATATGAATACCATAATCACCTAAGATGTGGTCCTTGTTGCCCAATCCGAGGAAGCCTTTTAGGCTTGTTGCCAGGTAATCTGCCTTGATCGCTTTACAAACATCCCTCACGACGGCGCTCAGCTTTTGGACTCCTTGGGCGGCAGCAGCCCTTAGCCCGAAAGATTTCGTAGAGTCTAGATCCAAGAAGATGAAGGCAAACGCTGTGGCGAGAATCTCGTACAATTGTTTCTCGGTAAGGCCCTCTTTAGCACCATTTGAGTCCTTCAGAGAAATATGGAACAGTTGGCTGACGAAATGGACATGGGCAATGTTGCCAACACTAAATACAGCAGCACTGTTGGTCTTTGTGATACAACATCTGTGTGGAAATCATCTATTCACCACTTACTCTCGGACAGCGTCAAGCTGGTAGGTGTTTCTAATCTTAAAACTATTCTCACGGACCAACTTCGCAGTAATCATTTCATAGAATTGGCGTATTTCGCCTAGTCCTTTCGTAGGTCCATACATGGCATGAGCCACGAAGTTCTTTTGTTCGCTGTTCGCCGGAGCGTCGCCACTGAGCATGTAATCATGCCCACTCAAGTAGAATGTGTGAGGCCCCCTTAAAGTTTGTATTAGCATCTCCTGATTCTTGTTCCTTCATGGCGGCTCTCATATTGACTTACAAGGAACCCTGAACTGGGTCTGGTCGCTTAATACATCACGAATCCCAGTCCAAGTCATAATCGGCTGCGGCTGGCCAACAAAAGAGGGCCTGCTGAAATCATAGTCCTGCTCTTTGCCAAGATTCTGGAGAATGTGGCGAGTCTTGCTCGGAATAGTAGACGGGAACATTGCGTATACCGAGTTGGAGCGGTAGTACCCGGGGAAAGCTCTCATCAACAACTTAAACATGACGCTGCCGCCAGCAACCTGAGGGTCTGCAGAGACTTGGGTATAACCCTAGTTCGTAAGTGAAGTAGGGGTGTAATCCTGTTTTTGGTTAGATAGTCTTAAGGCGCTAAAATCAATCACAAGATGGTCTACTGTACCACTGTGTGAAACCTGTCACCTCTAATCAGAGCTACCGCGTCTGAGAGGATCGTTTTCGCTATGGTGCTGCCAGGGCAAAGGCCTTGACCGACAACCCTGACTTGCCTTGCTTCTTCAGTAACAAGCCCAGGATACAATTCGACATGGTCTGTTTGGATGTAAAGCGCTTTCAATGACGCAGCAACATCTGGGTTAGAGTTGATGTCCGAGAAGGTTGAAAAGGGTTGGAGGCCGAAGAACTTCCGAAATTCGTTGAGTGTTGCTACGTTCCAACTCCTTGCTTGTTTAATGCCAAGTATGTCGATGGCTTTCAGGACTACTGGCAGATTGCGGGCTCCAAACGTGCCTAGCATTCCAGATTAGATGCTGCCACTCTCCAGTCTACCTATGAAAGACTTTGGATTAAATCACCTGCAACATCCTCCGCGCTTTCCGTAAGCATATTCACTAGCGCACTGTCTTCGAAGCCTCCCTTGAAATTCCTCTTTAGCCCTCCAAAGGTCCTCTCTCGAGGATCTGAGGAAACGCTCATTTGCCAGGCTCTTAGACCTTTGATAAAATCTGGCAAAGACAGCTCACTTGGGTCTGTGTTAGGAAAGAATGCTTTATAGAAGCCTTATGACCACTGGTCGTCCCTGGCGCTGATAGCTGTATGCCATCTGTAGATGAGATTGAATTCGACACTGACTTGGTTCCCAGTGGCACTGGGGATGTTTGTCATCTCAAAAGCCTTACGTGGGTCAAGGCTCCATGTGGAGTTACTCTGATTTAGGTAGAGTCCACAGGTAATTCTAAAGGTATGGTTAGAAAAGTCAACGAGCGGTCGGTTTGAAAAATGTGCACATACAATCTCCCTGTTTGGAACAGATCATTCTCACGTTTCCGAAGTGCAGCGTCATAAAGCTCCTTCTGAGATGGGCTTACGCCAGTTGGACTACTGAGTTTTCCAGACTCATTGATTTCCGCCAACTCTTCCACAACATAGTTATGGAAGCGGTTGAATGCAACAAGTAGGGCGCATACTCCTGGTGGGAAGCCGAGTATTCGTACTTCCGAGAAAGCATCTGGTTTGAGTTTGCCGTCGTTGAATGTCCGAACCGCCGATTGCTCAAGCTCATTACTGCCGTATAGTGGACTAAGATCAAGGTATGAAGAGGTGTCGACTACATTCAGATCTTTGTTGTTTGTGCGAAAAAGATCTAGTTAATGGAGCACGTAAGTTGGGATGTTCCGTACGGATAAGACCAGAAAACAACGCTGCTCATACTTTGCTAGAAGCAAGAGAGTAACTTGAATAGATGACTATCTAATGACTTAGAGATGCTACTCACCATGAATGATTATGGTTCCGAGGTAGAAGAGCATGCTGGATATTTTGCTCGGATGCTCTTTTGGGGGCCCTTGGCGGACGAACAAAGCTATATAGCTTCAGCATTCGCGAGTCTATAGTACGCTATTAATACGGAGTACGTACCATAGAAAATCAGTCCAGGATCAGGAAGGACAGGTGGCAGCTGGGTCACGGGTGTCACAGTACGCGCGTAACAGGAGCCGCCTTTCCAAGGTCTGGGTTTGTCACGTTCTGAAAAGAATGCGTCAGATCTTTTCAAGAACCTTGAGGGCGAATAACCATAAAAGGCAACAAAGCTTCAGCAGGAGCAGTTTCGTACATTGTTTGAGCCATCTGCTGTACGGTACTAGTACTTGTCTCCTAAATACGATACCGGTGGATGTTGAAGGTTACTCCACAGGTTTTCAACGAGTTTCCCTGTTATTAGGCTGGCCCCTTTGGAGTCATTGGGGAGTGATGTAGCTAGCTGAGCAATTCGCTCGATCTGTAGGAATATTAATTTATGAAAACAGCTCCCACGGTTATGGAGAGTGATGACCGTACTAGGTAGCTTTTATCGTCTATCAATCCACCATCTATTTCTGTCTGGATACTCGACACAATGAGATTTATGTCCTCTGGAATAAACATCTTTTGACTGGCAAGATCATGGACAACGCCACTAAGCAGGTTCGCACTGGTATCTATAATTGTACTAACGCTCTCATACTCGTTACTTGCAGGTGATATCCGTACGATGTGACCCAGTTTGTCCAGCATCCCATCGTGCTGAGCTGGAGGGTCAAGAATCTGGGGAGACATAATGAAAGAATTTGCTGCACCAGGAAGGATTTGAGAGATGTTATGCACTGTGATTGCTTGTTTAATGGAGAAACTCTTGGCACAGTTGATGCCGTAACAAGAAATCTTGAACAGAAAGCTAGAGCGCAGATTCTGTCAATGTCTACAGCTAGAAAAGGAACTGGTACAAAGAATCGAAATTGAAGAAGTAAGGAATCCGGCTCTGTTAAATTTTGTAAGGAGAAGGCAACCCAGAAGGCAACCAAACCTGAGGGTTGAGCAGCTTGAGCCGGGTCTATCATGTTTTACATTGCCATCTGGAGATTGTACACCCAATGTTATTAAGCGATGCTTTTGCGGTCGTTGAAGACGGAATATTTCTGATAATGATTCCACAGACAGAGGCGAACGCCGTCATGATAGAGGCCCTTGCTATAACTAGCTAAGTAGACGTAGGTGGGTATATTGGAATACATACGGCTTGACGAAGAAAAGTGATCTTCCAAGGTCTTGCGTCTGCAGTATTCGCCTCAAACTCGTTACGCGTAGAGATTCGCATGCGATAGCTGAAAATTACCACAGAAATTCAATTCAGAATCCGGTGCTTGAGAATGGCATTGGGGTGAACCTGAAAGCATGTGATAGACGAGAGCAGCTCACAGGCCGGGGAAGAGAGCTGAGAAACGCATGGAGATAATTTAGGCAATATGACCGATTGGCGATTTCTTTCCCCGCAAGGCAAGACTCGGTTGTACTAGTAGAGATGATTGTGGTAGATTGAATGAAATACCTCGTGTGCTAAGTGTGGATTGGTAATCCTCGAAGGGGCTTAAGGGAGAGTTCTATGCCTTCAGCTGTGTTGTGTTACAGCCTGTCACGCCTGTGCATCCTCAGCCGTGGCCACCTTGCAGGCACACCATGCAATAGGACATAAGGCATACTTCACATGTATCGGACACTATTGGTAAGACAAATGGATGCACTGGTTGCTTTGATATCAAATCGGATTCGATTTCTAAAGGCGCTGGTGTATCGGTGTAGTTGTAATGTGATACTTTGATGTAAGCCCATAAAGCGAACCCTAACAACCCGCGAGAATGGGATTCAAGTCAAGGATTAGAAAAGGCAAATGGGTTTATCTGCGTCCACTCTGTAATGTGCTCTTAAAGATTGAAGGTGATCCTAGAGCACGGGTATGTTGAGGACGGTGGAATATGTATGGTTTCGGTAGAAATGCGAAGAGGTGGATTTTTCAGTGATGCAGCGATTTTCAGGCTTAGTCAGCACTCGTCTGAATTCCACTGCACAGTTTTCTCTAATTATCAAGGCTAGTTACGTGTATAATTTTGAGCGATGTAAATACGCAGGGAGATTTACAGATATATTTTAATTTGGCCTCTACAGAAAACCCATTGCTTGAAAGTTCAAGTGGATTTTTGATATTTGGATAGCTTCCACGAAGCCAAGAAAAAGAGCTTGAAGTACATATTACGGGAGAGACTCTACCTGCACCTCTATCCAGTAGGGAACACCCAAACGCATCAATTCTGCGAAGTAGACCTCCTCTGCCGCGTAGATACCTCTTACTTGTTATTATTTAGCCAGATCCCATCGGTGGTTAGGTTAGTGGAGACTTACCGGACATTCCACCGGACATTCCGATCCCAGCGCCAGCGGGGAACGCTGCAGTCCCACATAGACAGGAACAAGAGCATGCTCCAGAACCACCACTAGCCATCACCGAGCCCATGCCAGAGTCCATCGTTGAACTTGATGAAGTTGCCGCTGGTGTAGCAACAGCGGCAACAGAAGAAGCTACTGAGGCTATTACAGATGAAACTGCAGATGAGGCTGCAGGAGGAGCGGCTGCTGCCGAAGATGAGGCAGGCATTCCCATACCAGCTGTTCCGTTTTGCTGCATAGCCATCTGCATAAACTGATTTTGGGTTTTGTTTGCTGTAGGGTTTATGCTGAAGGTCATGCCCGCACCGCAATGTCCTTTCTGCTTGCAGTAAAACCCTGGCTTATGTCAATCGCCAGATTCGCAAAGGCATAATCACTGTGTAACTTACAAGCCGGCTTGGTATCCATCACCTGTACCATGAACATTGGGGCAGGATTCATTGAGTCATTAGGATTAGGCATGAAGCCCGAATCCTTTCCACCAGCCATCTTGGCACAAGGCAGGGGGAACGTTGATTGAGTGAGAGTATGATTTGTGGATTTGAAGTCGAACTGAATCATATCTCCGACAGCAGCCATTATCGAGGTAGGAGTGAAGACCTTTCCGGCGGTGCCTCCTACTGTGACCTGCGTCACGAATAGATTTAGCTGCGTAGATCTTCAAGAATATTAAGGGCTTTCGAACGTACCTGGTGGGTCATGCCTGCAGCCATCGACGGAGTTGCCACATTTTGCATTGCTGACCCGCCGCCCATACTCCATTGTATAACATTGATGGTTACGTCAACGTCAACGTTCACCTTGGTCATATCACCACCCATTTTACCACTTTCACCCATCTTCCCATTCGCCATTTGACCACCACTCATCTTGTCGCTAGCCATCATACCACCGCCCATCGATTCGCCACTCATCGTGGCCAATACCCCAGAGAAGCATGCCGCGAGTAATATTAGTCGAGTCATTGCAGAGAATTTCTTGCGGAAGTAACGAGTTGGTGAGCTTAGGGGACGGCAATGCCAGCTGCGTCGTAAATCCAAAGAGCTATTTGGGTACTAGAGAAATGTAAATATGGCGGCTGTTGATATTAAAAGGCAGAAATGAACGTCGGTATTATATCGAGGGCCTGCTCGTAGAATAGGGAAGGTAGGAAGGCTGCAAAGAATGAAAGAGAGGAATAGTCTTTGCAGAAGTTGGCTAAGAGGTAGAGAGTCCTCAGGGAGACGTGAGAGTTTATCTAAACGCGATGAAGCATCATATCTTAGCATCATATCGGTTGCGACACAAAAGGTATCATGCTAAGTAAAAGTTACACGATGAAATTTGCAAAATTCATGTGTGGTGAATGTAATTATTGATAGCATTGATGAACTTCTGCTCCTAGCCAAAAGCTCACGAAAGAGGGCGCTAAATTACTCAATCGATTGGATAAATTTTCTTGCATGATCTTTGGATCCTTGGTGCCGGAGTCGCATTCGTGTCATCCGCGTCTCGAAGTTTTGGCGTTTCAGAAAATCCCATGAAGACCAAGAAATAACGGTCCATAACTGTTAGGCTTTGCGATTGCGGTTTAACCGAAGATAGAATGATTGCATGAATGCTTCAGATCACGTTCCTGGTCCTAATCGACAAATATTCAGCTTTCAGTACAAACCGCATTCACTGCACTATGGTACTAAACCACAACCTACTTAGTCACCTGTGCAGGGTGGAAGATTGGGATCCGTACCTTCTGAGATACCTGATAGTTGGCTTGCCTTTATGCTGAAACGATCTGTAGTCTTGCCTGATTTACTCATAGCCTCAACCGTGCAGCCAGAAGAGTGCTTCGCAACGACATGAGTCGCTCTTCGTCTCATAGATTCTGCGCCTTCCAGATCCTAAGTTGCTGCCGCTTGTCTTTGACCTTCATAGAGTCCGGTATAGTATCCTGCATAGTACCAAGACATCATTAGGTTCTTGAGCGCGTCATCCTGAACTACCACACCGTGTCAGCGAGGAAGTACGAATGTGTCCCAGGTACGGAATCAGCGTCTTACCTCCAGTAAGCATTGCGCTAGGAACACTAGACAAGCCCTGCGATTGTCCCGTGGTATTATAATTTGGAGGATTTGGTTGTTTGGGATGCGCAACTGACTCTGCCTTTTCTGCGGATTAGCCAAGCTGGTATATACTTGCGTTCATACACGGATCGAAACCTTTCCCATTGAGTTGTCATTGTTATCTGGTACTTGTCCAACAATAGCAACCTTTAATTCCTCAATTACCCCATCCTCCAATTCTCCCTCCTCCAACTGTCCCTCCTCGAGATCATCAGAAGCAGTATGGTTGGGTTGCGCAGCCGTAGTCGTTTCATGGGAACCGTGCCCATTCACGTCAGCGACATCTTCATCCTCAAGCCCTGATTCTCGCAATACGTCTTGGACTAGTTCCCCACGAGCATGTATGCTATGATAGAGCTGTCCTTGTGGTCAGCGAGCCTAACTCGTTGTCTATATCATTACATACCTTGTATTCCTCGAGTGCATCATCCCAAGACTGTATAAGCGCAGAGTCATCCCAAACCTCTGCCTGTGAGAGCTTTTTCCC
>JAABUO010007758.1_pt1 | contig 12218 bp, 17 predicted proteins | sample 5559291 | NCBI WGS metagenome assembly JAABUO01 (sample SAMN10711878, study PRJNA513372) | rock metagenome | isolation source: Antarctica rocks | place: Antarctica: Victoria Land, Finger Mt sud
TCATTCTCTTGCAAAATGCATCTGATGTGGACATAGATTGACGACACTGGTGTGGCAAGTCCTGAGCATGTGCTGCATAGCCTGATATGTTCAGTATCAGCAGCGCACCCCCTTTCAGGTCCAAGCTGCAGGCGTAGTGCGCTCGCCCAAAGCCAAAGTTATCCAGCTTAACTATGAGATCATTTGCTCGCCGGTCGTCGTAAGTGCTGAGGAGGACTGAGCCGGACCCCATGGACCCATGTGCTACGCTGCGACTATGACAAAAGGCCAGCGCCTGCAGAGTTCCTCGCATTATAGACCTGCAATACACAGACCCACTTCACAGGCTTCAAACATCAACATCAGAGTCACTAAGAGGTCACGAAGCCAATTGAGCACCTCATCACACTCTGTAGTAAATGTACACAAGACACATGATAGCGTTGGTGCTGTAAATTTGCACAGAGTGATGAGCAGTCATGAAAAGGGCTGGCTTGCTGAGCAGCAGGTGTGCCACACAGGCTTGTCAACTGCAATACTCAGAATCATTGCTAGCAAAGCTGCCAATTGCATGATCTCACCTCAACATGCGACACCGTGATCGCAGAGCTGCCTCTTCATTTGTACCAAACAGAATCCCACCACTGGACTGTGATGCATAGGCATACTCGCTCAAGGGCCTAAGTGCTTCCCATTTGTAGACTAGCCACAATGCTCCTCCAGGTGGAGACTTGCTGTTGGAGACCTTAGCACCAACCTCAGACTGTCCAGCCATGAAGTAGCCTGCAGTCAGTCAAACTTTGCTGACCTTGAACAAAACATTGAGGCTTTCTGTAATGTCATCATCAGAGACACATCCATTTCACACAGCATGGCAGATGTTTTGCAGGCTCAGCGGCAGTGCAGCATGTGCAGACTTGCTGTCAAGCTGTGTGCACTTGCTAGCTTTGCTGTATCAGTCATCCAAGCGAAGGCCTGATTCTGGTGTGAGTCAAGCAAGACGAGCAGCTGCAGTGGCAGCAACAAAACCAGCATGGTGACTGGTTTCTGATTCCCCTTATGTGAAGCTTCCTGAAGTAGTCCTTGAAAAGCGTTCTTAGCCAGCAGGCATCAGGTGCATGCGGTCCCAACAATGGGAACGGCAACAAGGGGCTTGAAATGGCATCATGCCACATACAACTGAAAGAACAGTGTCTTGGCAGGACAGCAAATACGGTTGATGACGTAGAATCCTACCTAACAGCGGTACTATTGGTGGGTCTGATGACAATGGCGCATATGCTGCTCGCCACTTCTGTTCTGGAAGTGTATGCAGGTGATTCAAGAGCTGCAGCTCGTTGCAGCCAAGTGATCTTGCTCCTGGCAGATACTCCTTTAACAAGGTCGGCTGAGGATCTTGGAAGGGTAGGTTGCTGTAGTAACGCGCTGTAAACGCTATTATAGCTGTCTGTTGTGCTGAGCGTTGCTGCCCCAGTGACATGGGGTTTTCAGACTGGGTTTCTGTGACCTGTAGCAGGAAGCGCAACTCAAGTAATATTGGTCTTCACAGAAACTGCTTAAGCTGGCAATTCAGCAACCATCTTGAGGGGCAGAATGATCAATGCGCACCCAGCTTAGCTGGCCTATCTGTTCTAGCAACTCAAATTCCTGAGCTGCAAAACCACCATCTCCAACTTCTGCTAGTATGTCTGCTTCTCTGGCAGCATTCTGCAGCAAGCACATGTGTATTAGACCTCTGTCAGTTTGGAGAAGCATTGACGCAAAGCTGACAGGCTTGCTGCATGCTGTAGCTGACCTCATAACCAAAGGGACTGCTGACTTCGGCAGGTCTCTGGGCTCCTGCATCCCTCATGGTCTGAGCCAGCTCAGCTGCGAGGTCTTCGCCTTCTGTTGGTTCGTTTGTTTGGCTGTCTCGGCTTTGTTGCTGACGGACCTTCTCGGCTTCCTGGCTCAAACGCTTTGCTAGCTGATCAATGTCCACAGGCTCATCGCCAGAGCCTTCAGGAGATTCCAGCGCTTGCCTGCAAGTCTGAAACCGTCGGTGACAGCGAGTGCAAGGCGCACCGCCCCACTGCCGACAGCGCCGTTGACTTCGACACAACTGTCTTGTATTCCATGCATGTCGGGTTGGCACTTGTCGGTGAGAGCTGCAGGAAACGCAGGTCTCGGTCACACCAGCCAAAGTCATTGTTGCCGGCTGTGAGGGCCCAAGCTGAAGCGTGCACGCTCTGTCGCGAGTGTCCTTTCAGGCAAAACGAAGTGTCGCCCTACAAATGTGAAAACGGCTTTCTGCCGTTTGCATGTCCAAGCTTCTCGCCTTCAAAGCGAAAGTTGGCTTCCTATCGAGGGGCTTCAATCGGCGAAAGCAATCAAGGGGCTCAAGGCGCCTGTCGGTCACGTGTTGCTGCCAGCCTGTCCACTTTTGCATCACTCCAGCAATTTCTTTGGTGCTCTATTGTCGAACGCCTTGAACATTTAGTGCTTAGTGGATGTTGTTTTCCCAGTTATTGTCTGTTGACTCCCCTGATGAGTCCCAAAGACAAGAAATGTAAATTGATTGATTGATTGATTGATTGATTTGAGTTTGGGAGATAGGTCGAGGATCAGCAAAGCCGGCTCGTTCCGAACGTACGTTCCGCAAGATACCTCAGTGATCTCGGTGTTTGCGCAGCTTTCTTGTAAACTCGGCCAAGCCCTCGAGTGCGGCGATGGCGGCTGCGTTGTCGCCAGGGAGCCTGCTTGTCAAGCCGTGCAGCGATCGACAGACTGTTGGTCATAGCCTTCACCCTAGGACTAGCATTGCTGTCGCCCATCCGACCCGTGCCTCCTGCAGTACCGTCCGGCCATCATCTGTTGCCTGCCAAGCCTGCACACCAAGCGACACTCCAGGCAAGGACCGTAATACAGGCTTCGGTACTTCGCACTTTCGTGCGGTGCCGTCCGGCAACGCCGAAGCGGCTGAGAACACCAACGAAAAGTTCTCGTCGAGCAGTAGAGATGGCGGCCACTCTCAGCATCAAGATCCGCACTCCAGCAACTCCGAGAGTGGGCCGCCTGTTGTTACCTCTGAGACACTAGGTACAGTGGTCATTTGTGGCTGGCTAGGCAGCAACAAGAGATACCTCAAGAAGTATCAAGACTGGTGGACAGACAACAGGTACGCTCCAACCACAAGCTGCAGTGTCTCGGCTTCCAGCACCCAACAAACTTCAGTCCGCCACTACCTGTTCTGCAGATGGGAGCCAGTTTTGTTCATTGTGCCAATGAGGGGAGCATTGACACTAGGCGCAACAGCTCAAGAGCTTGTTGAGGCTCTGGTAGTGCAGCTTGCAGAACGAAAGGTAAGCCAAAGAGCCCATCCTGCTGTACAGCTGCTGGCAAAGAAGTACCTAATTTGACAATTTTGACTTCTATGTTAGGCATCTTGGTGGGAACCCAGAGATTGGCACCTTCTCTTTCACTGCTTCAGTAACACTGGCTGGTACACCTTTGGCGCTGTCATGGAGGGGTTGTTAAAACATGCTGCTGCCCTGCTGCAGCACGTGGTGGGCTCAGTAATTGACTCAGCTCCTCATGCACAGGTATGGCCACCTTTGCCTCAGCAGAAACTAAACATGCATGCTACATCTCTCACGTGTGAGTAGTAGTTAGTCCAGACAGGCTGTCCAGTATCTGCAGGACTTAGTCAGGTCGTGAGCAGTTTCGGTTTCCCATTGCTTTGCTTTGCAAGGCAGATGTCATCAAACTTTTTTTAAACTGTCATGACATGCTTAGCCCTATCAGCATGCTATGTCGCCATGCAATTGGGCTTCTGATCCATAGCTAGGAGTGTAATGGTGGCCGGCTGCATCTGACACAGCATTCTGAATTCTGCAGCCTTGTGCCAAAGTATGGGCCTCAGGCTTTGCAAGTGCCCTGCTTCCAAGGCGCGAAGCCACCAACGAGTTCAGGCAGAATGTGTACGCCTGGATGGAATGCTTTTTTGAGCAGTGGCTGAAAGGCAGCCCTGGCAAACGCCTGCAACAGCTGGCAGCTGTGCTGCAGCAGTACCAGAACTTCCCTCAGCTCTACATCTATTCTGAGTCTGACCACGTCGTTCCCCACACAAGCGTGGAGGATTTTATGGAGGTACAGCAGCTCCAGTTATTTCTTGCATAAGGCTTTCATCATGCTACTGTTACATGCACCATCTTGTGAGTTCGTTGCATCATTTTTCTACCATGCATCACTCCTTGTCATGCATTATTCCTTGCATAAGGATTTCATCAGGCCATATGCACTCCTTGATCTGCTTGTTGCATCATCATGTTTTGAGCGCTTCATCCAACACCTCATATCCTCTTTGCAAGCATTGTTCTGTGCAACATCATACATTGTGGGATCATCCAGGTCTGCGTGACGCCTGTCAAAACGTGACGTGCTATTGTGTCAAACAAGCACAACTGTTCACAAGCAGCTCAGCAGTGCTGGATGTGCTTTTCCAGACTGCAATGCGCCGATCCTGATGACAGAGGTGCACAGTCCGCTGCATTTCCTTTACTCACTGACAAGTGAGGTGCTGTGCTGTTTGTAGGGACAGAGCAAGCTTGGCAGGAATGTGTCTGGAATGCGCTTTCAAACTTCACCGCATGTGGATCACTTCCGGAATAACACAATTGCCTACACGCAAGGCTTCCGGCAGTTTGTTGCAGATGCTCTAGCATTGACAGACCCCTTGAGGCCTGCGTCAACAGTGATGTCTCAGCTGCATCCAGCCATCTGCACACCGGGCATACTCTGATGCCCTGCTTATTTACTTTCTCAAGTCCAAACTGTTTGTAATATGCTTGCAGACTGTCAAGTAATTTATTAAGCTCTCCTTTAGCTGCACATCCTGGGTGGATGTCACCTTTCCTTTCCAGGCTTCAACTTGAGTCATACTGTCCTCCCTGCGTATTGTCAATGTTGCTTGTCTTCTGTTTAGCTTCTTTTCAATGGAGCTTGCTTTGCAAGACACAGCATAGAACTTGTCTAATATACACAGTCTTATACAATTCTGCTAAATCGTAGAACAGGACCTCATTTGTCAGAATGTCTGGTAGTAGTATCAAAAGTCTTATTGTTCACTGCATCAGTAAGTCAGCGCCTCAAACATGCTCAGACAGCAGAATGCTATCAGCTGCTGAATGACCAGTCGCATCCGTTCTGATTCAGGAACAGCCTGTCGTAGCATGCCTTGATATCGCTTGTGACAAGTGAGGTTGCCTGTGCATGCTGGGCATCTGGACTTGATAATAGTATGATTAGGTATCAAAACATGATTGGGACCCCTCATCCGCTCCAGGTAGTAGCAAGGCTTGCCATGCATGATCCTCTGCACAGCAGCGGCCGAATCACTGTTGACACTGCAGCTGGTGAATGAGCATCTGCCAGGCCAGGTGTTGCTGCACAGCACTGCTGAGACTGTATGCACTAGTGTTCTCGCTGAACTGGATGCAAATGCAGCTCTGTTGTGTCAGCTGGAAACTGCTGGGGGGGGAGACTTTGTGCAGGCCCGTATCGTGTTCCCAGGCATTGAGCCCAGGCATAGCCTCTTCAGCAACCTTTGCCAGCATTGCCGCCATGTCAGGCAGCTCACAACAAAGCACACCTGTGGTATGGCTTGTGCTGCAGACAGACTTTGCAAGGACATGTTGTATGGTTCCTAATGACCTGAATGATGTCTGCAGCTGGCTGTGGAGCTACAGCGACACAGCACGGTAAGACGTTGAGTGTCTCTGCTGTCATGGAGGGGCAGTATGGCTCAACTGTTGTGAAGCTGGCAGGCAGCAAAGTCCTAGCTGATGTGTTGCAGCTCACTGGCATGCGGGAGACTTCGCAGCTGGGATTTGTTGAGATGATTGTTGACCATCCTGAGAAGGTCGTGCTGCATCTGCAGTACAGGCGACTGAGCGCTGTGTTTCGAATCCGCCATGCAATTGTTCATGCTGTGTATGTTGATAGAGTATACTGGTAGTGTACACTAGACCCCTTCTCACTTGTATGGAAGCTACCCTTGACACATGCGTTACTTCAACGCAGCCTTGATGGCCTTGCTGACTGTTGAAACGTGCCATTGTTCCATGCTCTTGCTGGCAAGTGTGCATGTGAGCACCTGAATTTAAGTCTCACTCTTGCCGTCATATGACGTGCATGCAGTCAGTCAGACTTGGCACTGTGCAGCCTATGCACTGAAAGTTCGTTCTTCAAGATCGGCACTACAGCAAGCTCAACACCAGCAAGTCCATGCAGTACTACGAGTGAGGAACATTGCTGGATACAGGTGCACGTACAGGAGCAATGCACTAGGTCATGGCATGGTTTACTGCAAATTTGTTACACGCTGAGAGAGCAGAGTGCAATTGACTGTTCCAATGGTCCAAGAGGAAAAAGATAAAGCATTCGACAACATGGTCAAGACAAGGGTACCACAAGGGACAAAAAACTGTTAACAAGGCACATCCAGGAACATAATCAAGTAGTGCACGACAGAACTCAAAGCTATTGCTTCAGTAAGTTGTTGCGCTTCAGAAACCAGAACTGCCTAGAGTGGGTTGGGTTCTGCTTTGTGGTGTTGTAGCCTAAGCAGCTATGTGTGTTGTAATGGTCGATGTAAATATATTCCCACCGGTTGGCAGAATTCTAGTCTACTGGCCTGCACAGCACCGTAACTTGGAACTTGCGCTTACCTGTTTCCTTCGCTATCATGCTCGTCGTGACTCCGCTCAGTGCCTTCTGCCCTGCCTTGCCACGACAACGGCCACCACCGTTGTCAAAATAAGAACAGAGTAGAAGATCACCTGGTCTGGACCGCGCGGAGTAACGGACCACAGAGCAGCCGGCGCTACATCAGTAAAGTACTGGCCGAGCCTTTGCGGAAATTGGGCGTCCGGGTACATCCGAGCTTCCTGTACACAGGTGAGTCAAGGTTCGCGAGACCCTTGCACCGGTGAGTCAAGCCTCGCTCGCACGTGGGTCCCCTCCGCTTGAACGAGCGTAGATGAGGCGTCCAAAGTTGCACAACCCTTACATGACTCTCTCTGGATGTGGAAAGGATGAGCCGAGTATGGGAGCAGATTAGGTTCACGTAGCATGTGATCGCTTCCGCCTGCTGCAGGGATGCAGGATATGACACGGGACTGCCCAGGGGATGTAAGTTGAAAACTGGCAAAAATCCGCAAGTGTTCAGTCCTAATGTACTGTTCTGGCCATAGGAGGCCCCAAAGGCTAAATCCCTTTGTTGGGGGGGAGTACTAGCTGATGATGGCAAAGTGGAGACAATAACCGCAGCTTCTGCAAACAAAGATACGTCATGTTGCACTTTGTTTTGCCACATGACAATGCGCACAATTGTGCAAGTAAAACAAGTCACAGCAAAGGCGGCAATAATTTGATACATGTTTACCTTGTACATGCCAAAAACCCATGAATCATGGATGGTCATTGGCCCACATCATATAATCATTACATGTGCAGAGCAGCAGAAACAGTGGCATTCGTTACACTCACATGCCGGACCGACTCTGAGGATTGCTGAAGTGTGAGGACAAGACATTGCTGGACAGTATGTGCAGTCGTACAGCTGCCTGCCAGCAACTGAAAGGGCAGGCCAGATGCACATTGCAGTGCAGTCCGCATGCTGCGCATATGCTTTCGAGTCCTAATCAAGCTCTGGCCTTTGCCCGCCCAATGTAGGCAGCATGACACCATCAAAGGCACGGCACCATTGCAAATCAGGGCGGCTCTGCAGCTGCTTCAAGCAGCCCTGGCCAGGCCAAAGGCAACTAACTTTGTGTGTCCAGGCAGCACATGAGGTCTGGCACAATGCCTTGCACTTCGCCATCAGCTTTTAGTGTCAAATTCTCGTTCTGGAATTGAATCTCTGCTTGCTGCTCTTGCCACTGACTCAGGCCCGCCATGATGATTTGTCCCTTGGCAAAGCCTTCTGTGGTGTTGCGCTCAACACCAACCACCTTGCCTGCAGAAGATCATCTACATTTCAGCACCTGAAGTGAGCCCCTGCTGAGACACGAAGATTGCAGGAAAGCTATGGGTTTGCAAAATCGAGCTGAAGCAGTGCTTGCTTTCACTGACTGAGGGGACTTCGTGACAGCCTCATGTGGGATGCCAATAACTGCACTGTGAACCAAAAGCTCGCTGTTTTGGTCACCAGCCTTTACAGAAGGCTCTCACAATGCATCATATAGAGCCTGAGATATTGCATGATGCTATATGACCACCGCTCACCTACAGACATCACTTTGCCCTGTCCAGCAAAAGCTGCTGCAGCAGCAGGGTCTGCCTTTTGTGTGTGAGCTTCCTGCACAGCTTGGCCTAGGTGCAAGGCAAGGCTGACAGAGCCTTGAATGGCAACCTCCTGTGGCTGCTTGCCAGTGACAGGGGCTGATGCAAAGCTTACGCTGCACCCCATGGCTGTGCTTACCTGCATGCACATGCACCTATGAAGTTCTCAAGGACGTGCGTAAGTAACACGGTCTTGTCCGACTTTGTGACAGAAAGGTTGCTGGTATTCCCAGTCACACCCTGAAAATGGCTTTCATGACGTGTTCAGCGTAGTCACTAGATGAAGTTTGCAGGGATTTTTGAGGAATTGTGACTGCAGTCTGGCTTGCCGCATGCAGGTACAGAGACAATGACTTGATTCCACATGGATCACGCACTTCACAGCCGGCTGTTGCAAAGCACTGGTTGCCACGCAATGCTGTTGCCATCATATCCTGTCATACTAGCATTGTGGACACATTGTACACACGTTCAACAGCGTTGTGCACACTTTGTGTGTCTCAGCAATGCATTGCCAACATGTGATGTTCAACAGAGCAGGAAAAGATGCAAGGTGCCTTGCGAAGTGGGGAGCACTCTCAAGTGAGGACTCATCTCACGGGTCTGAAAATGCGCTCAAAGTTGTTGATGTTTTGACTGGGCCACGACGGTATTGCCCTCTTGTTTTCATGCAAAAAGTTTACCTGGCAGGCTGGAGAGCTGAGCAGCACCACGCAAGGAGTTGACAGGACTGCTTTGAAAGGTATGCAGCAGCAGCTTGTGGGCTTTCTCAGCACTCGTGTTGGATACAGGCGCCCATGCAGGCCCAGACCTGCATCGACCAAGGATCAGCAGAGGGCGCGTGTCTTGGCGAGGTTTCAAGACATCTGCAGCATGTTGTGTCAGCAGTTTCTAGGCAGGCAGCAGAGTTATGTCAAGATATGGCTTGCAACAGCCCATCACACAGTTTAGTCAGCAACCGTTCCAGATTCCAGTGTGGCGTATTTTAGATGGCACTCAGTGGGAGCTTGGTACCTCAGGACACATGTACCATACACATGCTATATAGACTTCATGATTACTTGTGACGCATATTGCAAGCATGCATCATATGATTGGCATTGCATATGGTATTGTACGCTCAGCATGATGCAGTCAGTGGTGCATCATCATAGAAGGTCAAGTAACATCCAGACACGGACTGAGATGTTTTGCTGTGCTGTTCTGGAATTATGCACATGATCTGGAGTAGCAAAGACCTTTCAACGCTTCTTCACAAGCTGGCATGATCTTGTCAGCCACCGGGCACAGACTGCAGCCCAGCTGACATTCTACACGGTGGCATTTTCCCTTTCCAAACGCCCCAGTTCAGTTCATGGCTCAGGCTCAGTTGCACCCTGCCTGTGCTGCATGCAAAAGTCAGCCTCAAAATCTGTGCTGTGCAGCTTTGGTGAATATGCGCAGTACAACGCCTTTGGCGAGTGCTTAGTACAGTCATATGCCTTGGGTTGGAATGTCAATTGAAGAAGTAAGGCATACATGCAGACTGGGCTTGCACACCCAAGAATGCACTTTCATGGCATTTCATCCAGAGTGTGACAGCAGCAAGGATCAGACACTAACTGCTACAGTGGCCGAGCAATGTCTGCCGCAATACAGTACTAATACTGCCGCATTACAGGACTGCTGTAATACAGGACTGCCGTAATTCTGCCGCAATAAAGGACTGCAGGTAAACTACAATCTCTAGACATGCTTACACATGAAAATTCATACCTGGAGCACGGTCTTGGATGACTGTTGCAGCTGGCTCCTCTTGTGAGCTGTTGATTGGTGAGAAGATGCCAGACACCACTATTGAAGCTATGCCTGCTTTCAAGGCCTGTGATGTGGCTTCTTGTATTTGTTGTGCATTTATGGGACTAACAGCTGTGCCCTCCTCAAACTCATGGCCACCTGTCCTAATCCCACTTCAGTGAACATCTTAAGGCCAAGCAGACAATGCAGCCAACACAAAGGTGCTATTACACAGCTTGGTAGTAAGTTGCAAATAAAGTGAGGCAGGCATTGAGCGTCCAATAACAAAAAGTGACAGCCGACAGCCTGCTTCAATGCATCGGAAAAGTCGCAGAATGTTGGCAGAGCGTGCGTGGCGGGCTCGCACAGTCTGAACACTGCGACGATCGTTACTCCTCGCTTTTGCACACATGCGTTGACGAAGCGTGTCGATCGCATCTACAGTCGAGCGGCCTGTATCAGTGCTCGCGGCCTGTATCAGTGCTCGCGGCCTGTATCAGTGCTCCCGAACAACTTTTGCCATCAGGTACATCTCGCATGTCAGCGAAAGCGATGGTCCCTATCCTTGTATCCTTGTCGCAACTCTTCAACGCTGCTATAATCGCACCTTCATATGCCGGAAAATACGTCCGAACTTGTGCAGGACTTGGCGGATCACATCACATGATCGCCCCAAAGCACAACTGCATCTGTGTTTGTGCGCCCGACCTCAACGCCAAGTCGTAACATGCTGCTGTTGACAGGTGTTTCGGTACTTCAGACACCGGTCAGATCGCTCGAAGCTTGGCAGGCACTATCTACACGCTCCAATGTAGTTTCGGACATAGGTGCGCCCAGATACCATGGGTTTCACGCTGGCGATGCTGCACAATGCAGCTTGCTTGGCCATGTGGTCGTTGACTCTTTCTGGTTTCCGAGCCATTGGCATGTTCGTTGTCATGCTTGCAATTGGCAGCCGTCTCGCTTACGGTCCTCGTGACTAAAGATAAGCGTTGCATCATGGCTGGATATAGCACTGTGATGCTGCAGAGCGCACATGGGGTTGAGCTGTGCAAAGCACGAACCTCCGTGCCGTGTCGAGGAGTGCAGTCCCTACCTTCTTTTGATGCACCCCGTAACAGCTGCAGCGCTTCGCTTCAACCACGGCATTCTCTTGCCAGATGCAACTGCACCGCTTTTCTACAGTCATGTCTCAATGCCGAGCGTTCGGGCAGGCAGAAAAAGCGTTCAAAGGTGCCTTGCACTGCTCACAAGCAAAATACTCACGCCTAGCAACATACTCATCAAGAATTCCCTGCCTGCAGATGATGATGCAGGCAGAAGCAAGCACAGCAACAGCAACAGAAGCATCCAAGTCTGGTCAGGTCAGTTCATGACTGATGACTGCTTGATGTTGACGTAACAATAGACAAACAACTTGAGTAGCTTCAGATGTCTAAACTGTCCAGATGTTCATCAAATTGCAAGCGTCTAGCAAGCAAAGACCTGTTGTGGTTTGCAGGAAGAGTATGATGTTTACGTGTATGAGCCAGAACCTCTTGAGGCAGGCGAATCAAAGCACATCCTTTCAGTGTTTGTAGCAGACGAGTCTGGAATGATCAACAGAATCTGTGGTGTATTTGCGCGCAGAGGCAAGCCACGCTATTTGCAGTCACGTAAACCAACAATCCTGCAGATGCTTGTCTCAGAATGGATACTGGCAATTCTGCAGGAGCCAACATAGAATCACTTGCTGTGGGGCTCAACATTGACAAAGCTCTGTTTACCATTGTCATGACTGGCACTGACCACACAGTGGTAAGCATCGTAGTGTTGCTTTCACACATCCCAAGTTGTATCAGCCTGAAATTTGACACGGATGTGTCAGGTATACCCCTTCTGCAAGCTGCTGGACACCACACTGCATGCATCAACAAAGGCGACTAGTACGGATTACTGTCTATGCAAGACATGCACATCTGTTCAAGATTTATGCCATCCTTGCATATTTGTTTCATGTGAATTGTGGGCTAATGCAGGGCAATCTGGCCAAGCAGTTGGCCAAGCTGGTGAAGGTGAAGTACGTTGAGGATATCAGCCTGGCATCACGTGTAGGTGCGTCTCCATGCGCATGGGTGTCAGAATTGTGCACATGGATACCA
>JAABUO010007760.1_pt1 | contig 12213 bp, 16 predicted proteins | sample 5559291 | NCBI WGS metagenome assembly JAABUO01 (sample SAMN10711878, study PRJNA513372) | rock metagenome | isolation source: Antarctica rocks | place: Antarctica: Victoria Land, Finger Mt sud
TTGGTGCTCTATTGTCGAACGCCTTGAACATTTAGTGCTTAGTGTATGTTGTTTTCCCAGTTATTGTCTGTTGACTCCCCTGATGAGTCCCAAAGACAAGAAATGTAAATTGATTGATTGATTGAAAGCCCATGCGACAGCGTTTCCTTAGTGGTATGCGACAGCGTTGCATCTCCCTACATCTGTCTGACCCTGCTACCAAGCTGTTTGACATTTTGGTGTTACCCATTTTGAGCTATTTCTGTGAAGTTTGGGCAGTCAATCCCAAAGTAGGGGCAAAAGCTGAACTGGTACGTACACATAGGCAGTTTCTGAAGCAATTGCTTGGTGTCAGAAAAAGCACTACCAACCAAATAGTGCTTGCAAAATTTGGATGTTTCCCTTTACAGATTCAGTTTTGGCAGCAGAATTTGCGTTACCACAACCGAGTTCGTGCTCTACCAAATAGCCGGCTTGAAAAAAACTAGCATTGATTGATGGTTTTCGGGACAGCGACCCTCCTCATAGGGTTGAACCATTTTCAGGCAATTGGTGGTCTGAGATGCGCCAGTTTACTGACACACATGGGCAGCAGATCCTGTATGACCAAAAAAAAAAAATCCATCATTGTTGAGCGAGAAAAAGCGCGCTGGGTTGAGGACTTTCTTTTTGACACAGATCATAGCAGCTTGCAACTCTACAAGACTGTCTACAAAGCCAACCATTCAGTTTACCAGTACTCTGACTATTTGTCTACTGTTAGATGCTATCCCCACAGGAGATTGATCAGTAGGTTCAGGTGTGGTTGCCATGGCCTACATGTTGATACAGGCCGCTTTGGCAAAGACAGTGAACATGGCAGCAGAGAGGATAGGATCTGTCTTGTGTGCATGTCTGGCTCAGTAGAAGACGAACACCATTTTCTGTTTGACTGCCCCGCATACAGTCACATATGTCAGCAATACAGCCACCTTTGCCATCAGGCTTCTTCTTCAGTAGCAGCTTTTCTGGATACTGACCAACCCAATGTGGTAGGCAGTTATCCCAAGACTTGTTTTGCACAAAGACAATCTGTTTTGGCTAGTCCACTTTAAGCTTGGCTTCTGAACTTTGTAGAATCAGATTAGTGTAGAGCGTGTGGCTTTACGGTACTAGCGCCCTCCTTCATTACAGCATCACCACAGCAGGTTCTTTGGTGCTCTATTGTCCACCAAATGGGTGGATTTGCACCTATTGCCTGATTTGGCACACGAACAAAGAACAGCAGTGTTCTCACGAAGCAATGTTGTTCAGGCAGGTGACCGATATCATCTTGTTGAGCAATCAACTTTGCAGTGAAAGTTCGAATGTTGGCAGAGAATCCCAGATACTTTGCAGCTGAGTTACTGACGAGACCTAAACCAGCAGTGATGGCCTCGCTCCACTTTGCGTCATTTTGATCAAACATCACAGTTATTACTGCCATTTGCAGACCAAACACCAGCAGAACAAGCCAAACCAAGATGACTCCTGCAGGTAATGCAAAAATTACCATGTGCTGCCTTGTGTTCTGCAATCTGCCTGCTAAGGCATCGCTTACCTTTCCAACTATGGGCATTTTGACCACCATGCATGTTCTACCACACAAGCTGCTCAGTCCCTCTTCACTCCTGCAAACACAAGGTATAAGCTGCCAGGGTCATAGTCGCTTTAAACGCAAACACCAAAGACTGACAGTAACTCACGGCGCTGTTTTGGCACCACAAGTGTACTTCCTGGCTTCAAGTACTGTGGATCTGCCCAGAGGTTGTACTTTACCAAGTCGTACGCTGTCACCTTGTGTGCAGGAGTGGTCAGCTTCGCGGAAACAGACCAAACAGTGTCGCCTGTTTGGACCTTGTACAGACCGCCTTCAAGACAGGCAAAGGGTCAACATATGGTCACAGCATGAAACGAACACCAGGACAAGTACATGGAAAAGGTACCTAAGCTGATGATCTGGCCTCTCTTAGGCTGCTCAAGCTCGCCCGGGTTACAAGCTTCCAGAAGATCGTACGGTACGCACACTTGACTGGCGAGCTCGGACTTGGTGCTATCTTATTTTAAAGTAAACAGGTGATCTGCAGGGTTGCAACAAAGCATGAGAAAGCAGTTAAATGCTGACCAACGGCACGCGCGCCGTCCACAACCTTTGAAGCACAACCTTGAAGCAAAGCAGCCATTCACAATCGGTGTTAGTCCGGCCGAGCACCTCTACCGCTGCTGCAAATCAGATCCGTGGCACTGTCTCTGCAGAATGTATCAGTGGTGACGGCGATCCAAGATACAGCACTGTTGTCGCAGCTCAGCAGGCAGTGTGTCACGCGGAATGCGAAAGCTGATGCGAAATTTTCGCATTGCGAAACTGTGCGGAATGTTTCGCACGGCCTGCGTCGACGCCCCAAGCGGGCGAAATGGGCGAATCTAGTTTCGCACTGACAGTCAGTGGCACTGACTCAGTGCGAAAGTATTTGCCGCCTGGCAGTCACGGCGAAAGCTTTTTGGCTCACCACAACTGTCTGCACCTGCCAACGGCAAGCGCAAAGCAGATGACAGGCCTATATGTACCTATATACACCTACACAGGTATGTCTATTGATAAAAAGATATAGGATTTAGACTTAGGGTTTAATACTGTGAATATAGCCATATTTTTGAAAGATAGCATCAACAGTGACTTGGACAGCAAAGTCTTTGAGCCAACTATGTCACCAAGCCAGCAACAAATCCCGTTGTGCATACCCAAGGCGGTCACGTTGGCTTTTACGATATCAGGCAACTTGTAGCTAGGTGTTAGAGTGGTGACTTGATCTTTGCTGCAACAACTTCATCATGTGTCTGCAATTGCATCATGTGTTTGCAACTGCGGTCTGCAGCCATGTTTCCTTGTGTGAAGCTGGAAACAGTGCAGTAGGCTTGTGTATGCATGTTGCTGACATGTTTGCATCCACAAGCAGCTGGATAACAGTTGTGATTGGACATGTCTGTCTCAGGTTTGTTGTGTCTTGCTGTCTGTGTCTAGGCATGCTGAGACCGTGATCACCACACTGATGCTACCAGTGTAAAGCTGTCCGGCACGCATGTCAACGGTGTGCAGCTTTCTGCAGTGCTGCACTGCACCACTATGTATGCATGCTTGCTGTTACACACAGGCGCAGTTTTCTTCCTAAGTGTGCCATGTCCAGGGGTATTCCTTGGCAGGCGGTGGCTTGCAGCTGACTGCTGGTGCTGCACGCACAACTGGACCCTGCAGCAATTGCCACTGTCTTGCATCGGATAGTATAAAAAAACGTTTTTTAGACCTTTCGGCCTTCCCGGGTGCAAGCCTGAAGCAACCCTGGTACCAAAGACCAGGGTGGCCGCTGCGCAGCATATATATATTTTCCAGGCAGCGCCTGTACCATTGGATGGCCACACCTTATGTTTGCAAGCAGCAAAGACTACACAATTTGTGAAAGGCCTCGAGCACTCAATGAACTCAGGCTACTGTATGTGGTCACTGTTTGTCCTTCTTGCCTTCTCGAGCATGACCATGGCCAATATGCTGTAGCATGACCATTAGCAACTTTGCCTACCACACAGAAAGCTATCAGCAATGCTCGGTCTCACTGTCTTTGTTTAATTGCAAAATGCAACTGCAACTGCAACTGCAACTTGCAAACTGCAAGTGTTCTGACCTGAGTGATGGGGTTGGGGCTGGGGGAGCGGGGGCGTCTGTGGGGTTGCAGGGGCTCTGCATCCCACTGGGTGGGGGACTCACGCCCCGACTCATACGCCCTGTACTCTGTGATTGGCTGCACACACACACACACACACACACATACATACAGACCTTGAGCAGTACACAGTACCACCCAGCGTGTTTATTTACACTGACCAAGCTGCAGGGTACGATTGTTGCGCATGCAAATGGCAGTTGTGCTGAGCTCTTTTGACCTGAAGCTTTGCTGTACAGGAACCTTTCAGTGTGACATGTCCTTGCCAATGCAACATATAGTCAGAGCTGATGTAATTGCTGCACTCATCTTGGCAGGACCATTTCACATCGAAAGATTCCTTGCACGTGATGAACAAATGTGCTAGGTTGCAATTCGACATTTGATGTGCATGTGCTATACGCACACGCGCAACTGCATGTCTGCGTTTGGCTCAGCCACCATATTAGCTAGTCAATCGTGTAACAATGCGAGTTATTCTGGGACTTCAGGATTTATGCTTCAAGCCCTCATCCCTGCACCCTCAACAAGGCACGATGCCACCCTGACGGGGTTCCAGTGGAAAGTGCTGTGAGGATTTAGGTTAAAGCCCCAAACTTCAGATCCTAAACATAGTTCAATGCTAGCATACCCTAACAGGCTTTTGAGCAAGTTCCGAGTGGAAGGCAACGTCCTTCCCGCCTTCCATCTCCCAGCACTCATTACTGGTCTAGGGTCAAGTCAAACCCTAAGCCTAAAGCAAGGCACAATGCTAGCATACCCTGACAGGGTTTTGAGCAGGGTTCCAGTGGAATGGGATGTCCTCTTGCCCTCCATCTCCCTGTACTCATTACTGGTCTAGGGTTGAGTCAAACCCTAAGCAAGGCACAATGCTAGCATACCCTGACAGGGTTTTGAGCAGGGTTCCAGTGGAATGGGACGTCCCTCTTGCCCTCCATTTCCGTGTACTCACTGATGGGGTGCACCCGCCTCTCTGGAGGAATCCACTTCTCAGATGCAGCTCCATAGTTGAACCAGTTCTCCTGCACCATCACACGGTTGTAACATGTTTTTTCTCACCCCCAATATTTTGACATGTTTTGGGACCTAGTGGTGCAGAAGTCGTGGACATGCAGCTCCAATCTTAAACCAGTCTTCCTGCACCAGTCAGTGACTTGTAGTGCAAAACTTTGCACTTTATAGTTACAGGGAGCTACTCAGGACTGTACATAACTCACCCATGGCAAAGACGCATATTGCATGAACGAACAAGCAAAACAACGAATAGACGCACTAACAAGCGAACGAATGAATGCATGAATGAGTGAATGAATGCATGAATGAATGCATGCACGAGCAAATGAATGAATGCAATGGATGCCAAAGGCAGCTTGGCCTCATGCTGTCCCAGGCTGACCTCTGTCTGCTGGTCATGCCGGGTGACATCCTTATCATACTGCTCCTCCTCATAGTTGCGCTGTGCTTTGGCCATCATCAGCTGCTGGTTCTCCTCTGCTGCCAATCGCTGATGGGCCCGCCTGGCAGCTGCCTGCAAGCCAAAGGCAACTTCAAGGCCTTTGATGCCTTTCAGTGCCAGCCACTGAAAGGGGCCCCGTGGGCGCCAGTCTGCACGCGCTCAAGACTGCCAGGTTTCATGTGTCAGCTTGCACTGGACGATATATTGATGTGACCTGCTTAGCTGTGTAAGCTGAGTGGTTTGGCAATCGTGTGCTGTGCTGCTTATGGCATGAAAAGGCTAGTACGTTGCTGCGGCCCGTCGCTCTTGCCTTGCAGATCCATGTAAATGGCACCAGGGTTTGATCTGACATGACTAGGCACATGCTTCAGATCTTCTTCTTCAGCAGAGCTGCAAAAACAATTTCCATGGCTTTCCTGCCCCCCAAACCTTGGTTTGATGCTGTACAACATAATGTGCAATCATGCAGTCAAACTGCTGCTCATGCAGCCAGTACAGCAAGAACCAGCCTGTCCTTGTGTTTAGTGGTCCTCAGCTTTCCAAAGCTTGCTCTGTCATACAGTCAGCTTGATGCTATTTTCAAGAAGCTGTGCATTGGCATCAGCCAGTGCTTCTTAAAAGGCGTGTGCAGCAGCAGCAGTGTAACAATTCCTTGAGATGCAAGCAGCTTGTGCAGGTCCAGCCAAGGGCTTGGCTCTTCCCCAAACCCTACCCAATCCAATTGGTTGCTCATGATGCCAATATCTTGGCTCTTTCCCAAACCCTAAACCCTACCCAATCCAATTACTTGCTCATGATGCCAACATCTTGGCTCTTTCCCACAAATTGTTGGCATCGTGCCTCATAAAGCTATACCACAGGGCATGTCAACTTTGCACTGGTCATAACCAATTTGGTATATTTTGACAGGAATGTGAGCTGTCATAAGCTGTGAGGGCACAGTCCTGGGCTGACTCAGCAACACAGTCCTGGGCTGACTCAGCAACACAGTCCTGGGCTGACTCAGCAACACAGTCCTGGGCTGACTCAGCAACACAGTCCTGGGCTAACTCAGCATGACAGTCCTGGGCTGACTCAGCAACACGGCCATTTCCAAATGCTCTTCATTCATAACATGACATCCTGTACTGGTCAGTGCATCGTGCTGTTACTATGTCCTGACATCTGTACATCTTCTTCGGTTGCCAGCAGCTGCAAGGGCATCGTCCCAGGCTCCTGTCGCAAAATATAGTTTAGACCCTTAAAACCCTAAATCCAGACCCTGGCTTAACCACTTGCGCCACTGTGTCTCTTTGTGCTCTCTACTGTGATACATCATCTGCTGGTGTACCGAGCACCGAGATCAGTCCTACCTCTTCTTCAGCAGTCAGCAGCTGAGAGGGCACAGTCCAGGGCTTGTTCTGGCCCACCAGCTCAGCATCATGCCACTCGGGCACGCTGTGCATCCAAGCTGAGTCCTGCTGGGCCTGCACCTGCTTCTGATGCAGCTTGTGGTACTGCTGCTCCTCTTGCACAGCTTGCGCCTCCTCCCTGCAGTGGTATTTGCAGTGGCGTTTAGAAAAGAAAAGAAAAGACTACACCTTTCGGCGTCAATTTAATGAGAAGCCAAGTATTATACCAGGCTGCCCAGGGGTGAAAAGGTAACAAGGTTGCTTTAGCCCGCCACGTTGTGAAGTGATGTGTACAGTCACGGTCATGACTCTTGAAATGCACATTGACAACAGCAATCAAGATTGGTGTCAGCTTGTGGTGTTCCTGTTGTAGAGCCTACGCCTCCTTCCTGAAGTGGCGTTCACAGTCATAGTCAAGACAAACATGGCACTCAATGACCGCAGTCATTGTGAATGGATACAGCTTGTGGTGCTGTTGCTCCTCTTGCATGCGCTTCCTCCCTGCAATGGCGTGCAGAGTCAAGATGCCTGCACCAAACATTGACAGCAGTCAAGAGTAACAGCTTGTGGCACTGCTGCTCTGCTTGCAGACACTGCGCGGCCTTTCTGCAGTGGTGCTTGGAGACACAATGCCTTGAGTACACAATCACAGCAACTGACACTGGTAACAGCTTGGGCCACTGCGCTCTGCTTGCAGAGCCTGCCCTCCTCGTATCAAACTTGTTGGCTGGCCAAAGCTTGTAATTTCTTCTTCTTCTTCTCCATCTTCTTCTTTCTCACACCTGGACAGCAGGTCTGCACAGACTGATTGCAAGCGACTGCAGCCTTTGATACCGAGGATTCTGATGCTGCTACTCTTCTTGCAGAGCCTGCGCCTCCTTCCTGCAACTTCGTCATGCTCAGCCAAATTGATCTGCTCTCAATGCTGCCTCACATTGTGTTGCAGCATGCGCATGTCACACAGAGTAGCACTGGTGTCAGAAAGTGGCCACATTGGGTGGCTTACAGGACTGCTATTATTGTTGTTGTTGTTGTTGTTATTATTATTGTTATTATTATTATTATTATTACTACTATTATTATTATTATTATTATTATTATTACAGGACAGCTGGTCTTCTTGAACCACCTATGATCCTCTGGTCCCAGGCTGTACTTGCAGTTATTGTAAAACGGTACTTCTGTAGCAGCCGTGGCTTTTTAGAGCAGCATGACATGGAGCAGCATGGCTACACCCATGGCCATGCCTGATGCGGGATGCAAGGCACTCAACAAAAAGTTGCCCTGCTGCTTTATGCTGTAGTCGCAAATGCAGCTTAAGCACAGTGCAGGGCTCACAGATACTATGGCCTATACACAGCCAAACATGCAAAGCTTTAGCACAAATGATGGAGATTGCGCTGATGATGGTCAAGGGTTGCGCTGCACTCGCCAGCTGTGATACTGAGGAAGCACAGCCGTGGGCGACATAAGGTGCTCTCTGATGCTCACAGTCTGTTGACAATCAGTTATCTGTCACCGTCATACATGCATGCTTGGTGGCAGCAGGTCAGCATATGTACCAGAAGGCCTTTTGTGACTTGTGCAGTTGTTTGGTTGAGGCTTGTGCGGTGCACACATCAACAACAGGTGAGCATTGACTACCTGTTACAGGCCATATCTTCAGGCATGGTGGCAGCAGGTCAGCACATGTGCCAGAAGGCCTTTGTGACTTGCGCACTTGGTTGAGGCTTGTGCATTGCACACATCAACAACAGGTGGGCAGTCATTACCTGTTACGGGCCATATCTTCAGGCATGGTGGCAGCAGGTCAGCACATGTGCCAGAAGGCCTTTCGTGACTTGCGCAGTTGGTTGAGGCTTGTGCATTGCACACATCAACAAACAGGTGAGCAGTGACTACCTGTTGCGTGCCATATCTTCAGGCATGGTGTATAGGTTCCTGCGCATCTGCTCTGAGTACTCAGCATGCTTCTGCGCCTTCCCAGCCCAGTACTCCTACGAGGTAACACAGTAGGTACGACAGTCTGGTGGTGTGTAATAGCAGCATCAAGTTGTGGTACAGCTGTCTGCAATCTTCCTCAGCATACACATGCTGTTCTGTGTGTATGTGTGTGTCTGTGTAACTGATACAGTATGCAACAGTCTGAGTAAGCAACCATATGGACTTATTTGTCATATGTTTGAACACGGACCGGATGAGCAAGCAGTATCCTGTTGCCTGATGCTCACCAGGACGGCGCCATTAGACTAACACTAACATACAATTTTGAGATACAGTAGCACAGCTTGGCAGCAACGTGAAGTCATCAAGATATGGGTTGCGCAGGGCTTTGTATGCACCTGCTCCTTCTGAAACTCCTGATCTGCATGCTCTACATTTTTCTGTGCAGCTGAAGGCCTCTTTGGCCTGTGTAAGATGCTCAGTCTGTGGTTTGTGATCATGCTTCTGTGGCCAACAATTGGCTGAGCTTCTCAGTGACTTCCTCAGTATGTTGCTAAACCTGCAAGATGGACAGCTGCTGGTTGCTCCAGCAACTTCCATATACGCTTATATAGTTGTATCACTGTAGTTGTATCACATCAACTAATCAGCATTGCCACTTGCGCAGTCGGCACTTGTCGCTCTCCAGCCAAAGCAGTGCAATTTGCAAGGCTGCTCCGGTGCCACACACACCAGCATACAAGCAGAGCTCAGCATTGACTTGCAAGACCTGGAGACTGTATTTTCGACTTGCCTTGCTGTACGTGGACAGATGGTTATCGCGGACTGGCAAGTCAAGGTCGCAGATGCCGGTCCTGCGGTGAGATATGAGGTGTTGGCACAGGAGGAATCCCTGGGTCGCAAGTGTGTCGCAATATCTGACTGTAGGCAAGGGCCAGGTTTCACCGCAATTGCTCCTTCGCAGATGTATGGACGTGCAAAGGCGATAGCCCTGCCTAGACTAGCCTCGATGATTTGCATCGGGGATGCACGTCCCATCCCAATTGGTCAGCTGTACGTTATGCAGCACGCGGTCCGTGGTGAAGCTGAAGTAGCAGCTGCATCAAGCTGACGCTGCCCATATATGTCGACGTTTCATAAAAGCTGACGCAAGCATGGCAGCTAAGCACCACGGGATGCCTCATATGCATCTTGTCGGAGAAGCAAGCGAAGGCGCAGCTCACCGTCGTCACTCAATACATAAGCAACCATGTCCGCTCCAGGAGTGCTTGGCGCTAGCGTACTGGCAGGATGTGGCGTGTTGCTCGTGCAGCACGTTACAAAGGACGCACAGGAACAGCAGAGCATTCGCGAGATAACAGCTCACCTTATGGGTGTCAAACGAGCGTACGCTGATACTGTCGCTGCAATGACAAGGGCGGCCCACAGACAAGAGCGAGCTTTGAGCGCGGGGCCAGAGCCACAAACAGCAGCCAGTTTTCGTACTTCATATGCACCAGACCGCGCAGGCTCATCAAGCTAGCAAGCTATGAGCAAAGCAAGCTAAGAAGGTGCAGACACTTAACTTAACTTCGAGGCTGCAGCAGCACTTCGCGTTTAGACAGTTATGCTGTCACACGCCTCTTCAGATGTTGTTTTTCAAATACACTCTGTTTGCTTGTCTCTCACTCAGCAGACATAGAGGTACACTAGCGTATGGATCTTTGCAGTTGACACATGTGCAGGCGGCAAGGAACCTATGGTCACATGGTGACAGCAACAATTGATGCCAGAAAAACAAATGCTAGTCCTTGGAAGCTAGGCTGTCACTGCAAGGGAAGAATGCCTGCTCAAGGCCTATTCAGATAATGCGCATCCGCGCTGTTTCCTTGCGGGGCAAGGATACTGCTGCAACAATTTGTGTGAACACTGTTGCAGCTGAAGTTGTACAGTAAAATCACGGTAGTGCGTACTGTGTTATACAGTTCAGTTTTTGGTCTTGTCCTGCAATTCCCTAGCCAGGGGCTGGGCTTGCATCACTTTCTCCACAGCTGTTCAGTCTTCGTTTTATGTGTTGTGATGTTTAGCCAACCAGTCTGAAGTTTATGGAGTTCAGTCTGCAGGTGTGTAAAGCAGGGTAACAGAAATGAAATCATGAGCAGCATGTGCAAAATGTAAAGAATAAGACAGCGTATCTACCTTACTTCGGTGTCATCTTACATTTTAGCGCATTTGCATGGCCGCGGCCACGTGGTGGTAAACGCAGGCCTGTTTGTCGTAAAGTTTTCTGATCCAAGAAGCTTTTCAAATGTGACATGCACGAGACATGTGGGACAAAAAAGGTCGGAAGGGATTTCTACAAGCACTGTAATAAGGGAACAGTTCAGGAGGTGTTGGCGCGGGATTTTGCGCTTTTACGAAATAATTTTAGCTCAGGTTTGTGAGGCGTGTTATGAGAACGCATAGTCGCCTCCGGCACGACGGTAGCACCGACAGCACGCTGTGCAACACGCAGGTCCCTCCGGAGTATGGGAACCATCGAAGAAGCGCTTGTAGCAGCTGGCGCAACTCAAGCTGACCTTGACGCTATCTTACTTAAGCTTGAGGATCCACATGTTGGGTACAGCCGTCAGGAGGAGGCCATGAGCTATTTCAAGAAGCTGGATGCTGCCATCTTGAGACAGCCTCCAAACGCTTTAAATGTCAGACGCTGCAATATTGTTGAGGAGGCTCAGAAGCTGCCACAAGGTGTGAACACTGCATTGTAATCAAATCTGATTAGTCTGTGACCTGAAATCAGTTCATAAACACGACTGCAGAGCAAGCCCAGCTGAGATGCATCTGGGTTCTGAGCAAAATTCAATGCTGTTCTGCATAGCTGTCTTTTGTCGGCTTCTTTGAGCAGCTGCAGAGCCAAATATTGTAGCCAAGACGCACCATTTGGTCCAGAAATATCTGTGTTGCAATTAAGCATTATAGAGCATTTCTAGCTTTTACAGACAACTCCTGTTGCATGGCTTGATGCCTGCAACTTTGTGTAAGCATCTGCCCTGCACTTCGATGCAGGGGAAGCTGCAGGAGAAGTTGTGTTTGTGGTTCAGAGCCTGAAAGATGAGTTTCAAACGTACGACCTTAAGCTTCCCACAGTCAATGACCGTATTTTGCTCGAGTCTCTTGAGAAGCATCTAGAGTTGCATCACCCCCCTCTCAAGCTTGTTTCTGTCAACAATGCTCCAGCAACCGCAAGGCCTGCTGACAAGACTTTGGCAGTGGACTTTACTCAGGAGCAGCGCTTTGACACACTTGCCGAGATTGCTCCAGGTAATGAGCTCAAGCACATGAGTCGATACAGCATTTGATGTGCTTGTTTATTCATACAAGCGTTGGCATCTGCAGGGTGGAGACATTTTGTTGCCTATCCGAGTTCTTCCTCAAGCAGGCTCTCAAGGCTATGGCACAGCCTGGTGAGCCTTTCATATACCTTGGCAAAATTGGTCTCCCACTGCTTCAGCTGAGTAGTAATGCCTTTAGTCAAAATGCATATTGCTTTTGTTGCAGACAATGGCTCACTGAGTCCCAACTGGTGGCAAGCGCAGTGGGTTCCGGTCAGGAAAACAGTATCAAACACCCACATCCACTCGCCTGGATTTTAAGCAGAAAAGAGGCTCCAAAGACTTATGAAGGTAATGACACTCTCTATGGGGATCTGTATGGACATGTATGTGTAAGT
>JAABUO010007761.1_pt1 | contig 12212 bp, 17 predicted proteins | sample 5559291 | NCBI WGS metagenome assembly JAABUO01 (sample SAMN10711878, study PRJNA513372) | rock metagenome | isolation source: Antarctica rocks | place: Antarctica: Victoria Land, Finger Mt sud
TGCCATCAATCTGTACTTCCAATCAGGACAAAGAAAGAAACTAATAAGCTTCGTATAGCCAGTGATTTATGTGGAAACTATGGTTGCCTCACATACATCACTGCAGTGCTCAACTTGGAGGTCGATCAATAGGGCTGTGTTTCAAGCAGGCATGACATTCTGGAAGCACTGCATGATAACAGCAGAACAGGCAATGTGAGGCACACCTCCTCTCTACACCCATGAAATCAGCAGCTGATTCAGCAGTGCTGCGTTTTGGGGTGCGGGCACCCCAGGGCATGCGCTGCATGAGGCTGCGTGAGGGGGTCTTCTCACCCTTGCTGGAAGACCCTCCCCCAAGCAGGGAGGGGCGCAGTTTGCTGGCACTGTTGGGAGGCTTCTTGGATGCACTCATGGTAGCTGCCTGGTCAGTGTAACAGGCACAGGTTCAGCACAATGGATGTGTCTTACTTGGCATGGTGCTGTTTTGCCAAGTTTGCTCACATTGCACAGCTTCCAGCCATTGCTTGCAAAGAAGCTTAACGGTCACAGAAAACTCTCCTACTGGGCATGACACAGTCTGTGCCATGTGTTGTATACAACTGTAAGGTGTCTCATGGTCAGACTGGCCACAAGGCAACAGCTACATAACGGAGTCATCACTTAGGTATGCATGCCAGCTGTTTGACTCGACTCATCTCCATACCTGCTTCTTGTCTCTGGCATGCTGAGCACGCAACTCCTCTTCTTGCTCCAGCTCAGTGGCTACTTGATCCAACACTTCCTGTAGCACACAGAAGCATGTCAAATGCACCTCAGTTGTGCCCAGCAAAGGACAGGCACACAGCTACACACCATCAGCATGCAGGCTTATGGTGCATGCACACTGTAGGCCAAAGCTCAGATGAGCAAGTGCCATGTTGCAGAAGGACCAAGTTGCAAAACATGCCAATGAACTGACCCTGTAGTCGAAGCCATCATAGGTGAAAGGGAGGCGGTGCTCCATCTGCCAATGGGTGAGCACTTGGCGCAGCTGCTCCACCAGACCAGGCACTCGCTCCCTCTGCTTGCCTGCCTTGATGCTGCGCTGCAGCTTGCGGTTGGCATCCCGACCCTGCCATTGCAAGCACGCACAGTCAAGTTGTGTGCACACGTTGTCAAGCGGTGCTGATGCGAACGGTTTGCCAGACGCTGATTTGTGGTATGCCCACATTGTTCATTGTCATGACCCTAGTTGGCTGCTTGGTGCATTGATGCATCCTGCAGTACAACAGGCGTGTGCAGCAAGCTTGTGATTGATCATCGGTACATTGCTGTGCAATATGAAAGACAGGGTGACAGTGCACAGTATGCAAGACAAATGACGGTGCTGACCTTGTAACGCATCTCGTCATGCTCATACTCGGTCAGCCACCTACACTCAGCCCTGACAGCCTCAAACTCTTCGATGCAGCTCAGCACCTCAGCTCGCTTCTCAGCCAAATCTACCACCTCAGCCTGTTGCCTCACTACCTTGGCTAGTACATCCGACACCTGCAACCCCGACACACATGCTGCAACTGTATAGCAGGAAATGATTGATGTTACTCACAACATACAGATGTTCCAGGAGCAATTTGAGCATGCTGTGCTGGGATTTTGTTGCGCAACAGCTGCTTCTGTTTCATGACTATGTATACAACGTGCCTATCAGACATCTGACTGAGTACAAAAAGCGATACTTGAGGTGTTTAATGGGTGACTGTGACAACTTGTGATCCGTTTGTTGCAGGCAAAGCACTACATGAATGCTGCTTCAATGATGGATGCGCATGCGCACTGGTGCCATGGGAGCTGCAACTTGTGCCTACATATTACAAACAGACCATGCATATGTCTCTGCTTCCACCTGCCGACATGCAGCTTTTCTTTGTCAGCGTAATTTACTTGAATTGCTGTGATGCATGGGCAGAAGCCAACAAGTGGTTTACCTGACCACTATTGGGTGCTCTGGTATCAGAAACTGCAGCATCAAACATGGGTGGGATGGCAGGTGTGAGCAGGTGACTGGCAGCGCACACAGCTTCCACGTCAGACCACTTGTCCTTGATGAGGCGCCGCATGACCTCTGCCTTGCAGCTTTCCAGCCTGCCCACCTCAGCCATGCACTGCAGAATGCAAGAGTCAAAACCAGCTATGCAAGCTTGCAGCGTTGGAAATGTCACAGCAGAACTTGTCATGGCTGCCAAGACATGAAGGTGACGGTGAATCATCCCCATGCGCAGCGTCGAGATCTGCGTCAGCATGACAAATTCAAGCTGTAGAAGGATGCATATGTGGGCCATAAGAAGGCCAGTGACATTTTGAGCTATAGCAACCTTCTGGATGGATTTGCCGTGCAGGCGGGCTGGGCCAGACATGAGGCGGGCAAAGATGCCTCGGTCCACATCCTCCTGCTCCACCTCCAGGGCCTCCCACAAGCTGCTTAACACCCCCATCAGCTCCTCTGCCCTCTGCTCTCGGTACTCCTGCAGATCAGGCCAGCACACCTTAATGCACAAGCAGCATACCACTGGCGACCTCCTGGTTGTAGGAACAGCCTGCCTGGCACAGTGTGTGCAGCAACTGCTGGAATAGATCAATCAATATATTCAATGTCCTGAGGGGCAAATGGGACCTAACAGACAGAAAGTTCAGTTCAGTGACTTCAAACAGTCAAAATTTGCTTCCTACACGCAAAGCATTCTCACCACATGCACTTGGTTCACACAAAGACATAAAGTCTGCAATAGTACAACAGTGCTGCAGGAGGTCCAAGTGATGTGACCTGATATGGCTGTACGCTGAGCAATCAAAAACAAAGTGCTGCTCGTCTTCCACACAATCCAACGACTTGCACACCAGACACAGCCTGTCTGTCCTATCTAGGTGAACACCGTCTGCCCAGCGGCCTGTGTCTACCCGCAGACCATGGCATCCAGTTCTAAAACTACTAATTAGCAATAGATAATAGCAAAAGGCTGAGTGTATTGACCACATAATCTGGCTAGTGTCAAGCGGTGTATTGGCTGCATTAGCTGGTATATGATGTGAGCCAAGCGTAGAGTCAATCAATGACATCACAGAGCTCTGCAAGGGCAAGCAGTACTGACTCTGCGCTAGACTACTAGCCTTGCTATTCTGCATGCAGTCTGTATGCAGATAAACAGACCCAGACATGCGCATGGCCCTTGTGTTACCCTGATCTCATTGAGCCCTTCTATCTGGTCTTCCAGGGCAGAGAAGGTGGCATTGCTCAGGTCAACAGCTGCTGCTGCTGCTTCTCGCTTGGCTGGTGACTTGTATGTGTAGCTGTGGCCTGGCAAATGATCCCTGCAAAAACAAATGCGCATCCAGTCCAACTACTATTTTTGATTGTGGCTTGCAGGCAGATTGCCATCATGCAGGCCATCATGCAGCACTAAGCAAAAGCTACAGCTGCAAGGCAATTTGCTTGCTCTTACTGTATTCAGATGGTGAAAAAATCTGTGTTGTGGAAGTTCAAATATACAGGTGGCACATGAGAGAGCTGTGTGCAACACTGTAACAGTCCAACTTCCTTGCAATGAGGGGATCTAGGACACCTGAAATCTGTAGCTTTTGCATTACAGTTTGCAGGAGCACTGACCTGTGATGCTGCAGGCTGGGGTGTGCGGCAGCAGCAGCTGCATTGTCATCCTCGTCTAGCTCAATGCAGGCTTTCCTCAGGCGCCCTAACAGCATATCCAGCTTGCGTTCACGCTGAGCCTTTTCGGCATGCAAGTTGTCCAGCTCCAGTTGGAGAATTTGCCGCCCTGCTTGAGACATATCGTTTGCTTTTGTTCCCAACCTGTTGGGCTGAGGGATTGCATGGCCAAACCTTGCTTTGAGACTACATATCTCATCCTGCAGAATTCAGTCTGGTCTATGTGGCTAGCTAATTGAATGTTACACTAGGAATGCAGATACTGACTGCAGGCTGTGAAGGAGAAGACTTTGAACCTGCAAGGCATTGAAGTCCTGCAGTCGTTGTACTTTTCTATTTCGCCACTGCTCTGCCTGGTGTTGCACACTCAGATAGCGGCTCATCAGAGAGGCTGAAGGACTATGGTCTGACACCTGATCCTACAAATTCAAGAGAGCCAATAATTTTGCTGTCATATCAGTTTCTCCTGAGTGCTGATCAAGTCAGGGACTGACCGAGCTGTCGAATCCATCTTGTTCCCCGAGCTGCTCCTTTATGCGGTCTATGTCGTTCAAGCTTTCGCTGATTTTGTCCTGCAGACCTGCACGTTTGTCTTCTGCAAACTGCACAGCTTCAGACCAGACTTTCTGAGCATCGTTTGTGATGTCTCTGAGCTCTCTTGCTTGGTCCTCGCGATTAACTTCTAGGTCGTTCCAAACGTGATGAAGTTGCTCGGCGCAAGCTTTGCTGTGGTGAAGATAGGACTCCATCTAGTGCTGACAGTGGCTCAACAAGCGTACGTGCTTGACATGAAACGCTCAAATGGAGGATTGCTCGGCCTGAAAGAGCAACACTCAAGCCAGCGGCACGAGCAGTCAAACTTAGAGAGCTGTTGTTTGCAAGTTCAAGCTGTTCGTGGGCCTTCATTCAGATTCCTTGGCTACCCTTTGTGCTTGGGCTGTGATGGCAAAGTCAGCAGACAGCGCCATATAGCCAGAACAGTAGGTCAGGTGTCAGACCAAAGTGAAGCTGGCGGGAATGCGTGCAAAAGTTGGCGACAGCACTGTCGATTGTCGGGGCACTGACTACTCAGATCGTACCTTTTGTCATAAACCGCTTCCCGTTCGGCCTTGCCCTCTGCATCATACTGCATTCCGTGTACGCAGATGCATCAAACCTGCGTCCATACCCCTTCGGCGTCATGTCCAAAAGCGTGAGTACTCTGGAGTTCTTTGTCGTGCACAAGTACCCCAGGAGTCCGCCGAGGACACGGGCTCGCGCGCCGAGGAGCTGGTGTCCTCTTTGCGGCAGGAGCTGGAGGGCCTGAAATGCATGCACCTGTCCTCAGCCTGCAGCCTATCAGTGTACAGATTGACTGTTCTCTGTACAACCCAGCACCGTGCTGAAGTACTTGCTGCACTTGCACAGGTATGTGACGCTTCTGCGAGTGTATAGCATGACAGTGACACAGCTTTGCAGGTTGAGCAGTGGGCAGCACAAGCATGATTTACATGATGCCAATGCAAGGTCTGCATGCAACGTGAACACCTATTTTTGCAGGATGGCAAGCAACACAGTGGTGACAGTGTGTTCTTCTACCTGGTGCGAATATTGGGACACAGTGAAGAGACATCCACACAAGGACTTGCAGCAGACCTGCTGCAAGCACTCATGGCAGACCTCCCCAAACATCTGGAGTATGGCTTGCATGCTATGCCTGAGGACTGGGACTTTCTTGCAAGCCTGACACAGGGATTCACTGTTGACGCTGTGCTTCAATTGACTGTTGCCACCGCCAGCATCAAGGTACCTTTTCCGCTGTGATGGATGCTGGATGCTGCAATGCATTATGCATGTTGCTACGTATCAACGCCTTGTAAGTCATGCTACTAGCAGCAGAGCACAGCTGCCTGCTCACTTGTTAGTCACAATTTGAGGCTCCTGTCTGGTGCCCCTGGTGCAAAGTTGCTGCTTGTCATATGATCTGGGCAGTGGCAGCATTTGCCAGTTTTAGCTTACAGTCCTTCAGACTCTGCTCATCAAGTTGGCTGACAAACTGTGCCTTTACTTGTGTGAAGAGATTTCTGCTCAATGGCATCAGCATGAGCGCATCTACGCTTGACACTTGTGTCTGTTTTGCACCGCTCATATACATCAAGCACCGTGTGGGTCTGCATTGACAAACACACATGGCCTGCAGGTCAAAACAGCTGCAGCGTTGCTTCTGCTTCTCACAGCAGCTGGATCTTCTGAGGGCATGCGCAAATTGGAAGCTTCAGGTGCTTCCTCAGTTGTATGGTATGAAATGCTGACAATATGCAGCTCCTGGAAGCTTGGCTGGGAGCAGGAGCAGTTACTCTCAGGTGACGGTGTGTTCCTATTTGACTCAAACGGAGCCACAGATCCCACAAAGTCCCCGTCCTGGGCTCAAGAGATGGCTGCGGCACTGCCCTTCATGACAGCCGGTCATGCTCTGATACAGAGCATACTCGACCAGACAAGCATCATGGTGAAAGTGCAATTGCTGTTCAAGCATGCGTACTTGACTATGGCCACTGCCATCAGTACCAGCAAATGGAAGCCAGCAGCATTGGAGCCAGGCAAGGCCCCCAGCAACCCTGTCTCTCAAGCAGCACGCTGGCTACATAGGAGTGCTGCTAATACAGTTGAGGACTGGGCGTTTTACCCATTTTTGTGGCAGAGCCTCAACCGAGGCACAACCCTATGCCAGCAGACTTTGAACATGGGCAGCTTGCTGAAGATGGCTCAGGAGCAGAAGGAGCTGCAACAAACAGCTGACAGCGTGCTTCACAGCACGCAAGGCAGATGCGCAGAGCAACTCCTGCAGCTTCTACACGGACAGATACTCAGCTTTGGTGTCAACTCCGGCCTGGGTGTGCAGCAGCCAGTGGAAAAGGATGCACTTGTCAGGTTTGACGCAACCCCCAGCAATGCCCCTTTGATGTTCTGCATACTGCCCCCACGGCAGCAAAGCCTTGTCTGCACACAGGCATAGCTGCATCTCATCTTGCAAGTATCATCCGGTCAGCAGCAACATCAGGCTTCATGCAAGAGCTGTACACTCTTATGTGCATCATGTGAGCCTCATGATGTGATATTGACCACAGGAGCAGGGACTGCTGTGTCAGGCATGCGTGCTTTCCCTTACTTGCAATGATGTCTGTGCTTACCCAGGCACCAATGTGAGCACATCACCTGCCTTGCGTGGTTGGTAACAGCACGGTGTGCATGAATTGGATGGTCTGTGACATATTAATCATGGCTGTTGCAGGAGCATAATGCCCAGCATTTCTGGATTGCTGCAGCACCCTTCACAGGACAGCCGAGGGCGTGCAGCGCTGGCCTTGGCACAAATCTCCACTGCTCCATCCAATGCAGTGGCATCTGCAGTCCTTACATCTCCTGAAGACCTCTTGGGCCACATGCTGATTCACCTGTCTGGTGATGACACCTCCGACAACCGCTCCTGCTATGCTGCTTTGATTGGTCAGTGCGCCCTGGACTGTGATTCTGCTGGCCTGAAGAAGATTGGTGATGCCGGGGCTGTCCCATACCTCCTCAAGCTGCTCAGGGAGGCTGACGAAAACTTCTCACAACAAAGGGTTTTAGGTAGCCTCACGGTGGGTTGGCAATCCCAGAATTGCTGCTTGCATTCAGTGGCCTTTGGGCATGCGCAGCCTTTGGGCATGCGCAGCTTTTGTGCATTGCATTCACATATCACCAGTCCAGCCTATCTTTTTACCTGTCATGCTAGTGGCAAGACGCTTGACTTTTGACTACTGTCAAACATCAGCCTCCCTATTCATGGCATGTAACAAGCATGGCTCAACAATTGGCTGATTCACACAGATCACCCTTCTATCACATTTCATTGTGTCCTGGGGTACCAGGCATCACTGTGGCTCACTGAAGCATGCCCAGTCTGCCACCTTAGTTGACAGGCTGTATGCAATCCCTGCTTTTGCTTTTGCGCCCGCAAGATGCAATGTCTGTGTTGGAACAATCCGTGTGCAACATGGGTCTGTCACGCAGAACCTGGCGTATGTTTCCACCGAGATGGCAACTAGCATAGGAGTACATGGCGGTGCACAGCAGCTACTGGATATATTGCAAGCTGGGTTCCAGCAGGTGGGGTCTGGCTCACATGGCTGCTTGTACATCTGCATCAAGCTGTCAACAACCAGTTGCGTGCCTGCCCCTGCCAAACAGCAGGGACGACAAGCAACACAGCTTGAAAGTGCTGATCACACGTCTTGAGGATTCAGGCATGATTTACCTGCCATGCCCTGCACATGCTCACCCTATATGTACGCTCTCCCTGCCTTAACAGATTTTGGTCTCTGGCTGCTGCCACTTGGCGAGAAGGCACAGAGCCAACTCCAGGAAGTCAGCTCTGCAGCTTGCCATTGACTCCCCCCTGCTGTACATGTCCCAATTGATGCGTGCACTACAATGCACTATGGCCACTTGGTGGCTCAATTGCAGGGGGGCAAGAATGAGTTGAAGCTCAGCAAACAGGCCACAGAGGTGACGTTGGCCAGCCTGCAAGCCATCACTCAACTGCTAGCTGCTGGAGTTGGACACACTGACATGCTCAGGGCAGATCTGCCTGCCCTTCTCACCAAGATCATCCAAAGCTCTGCCTGTCAGGGTGTGCCAGACATGGTCGACCGTGCCCTGGCATGCATGTACCCTTTCACTTCATTGCCTGCTGGCAAGACAGTGCTTCTGCAGCAATTGACCCCGGCGAATGTGGAGCCTTTCGTCCATGTGGCTTTGAGGTGGCTTGAGGATTCTGAGTCAGCATACACCACACTGGTTGCTGCCTCAGGTTGGTGCCTGCCTGTGCCTTTGTTGCCCCACACCCCTCTTTGCAGTTGACACCAGCACCTTGCCCTGCTTGTTGTCTTTATTAGACCGCCCTCAGACTTCAGTCAGTCTGTCTGACTTTTGCAACAAGCCGTTCAAGGCTGTGCAAGGCAGCACACTTGTCTGGGCAGCAGCTTTCTTAGCTCAGACACTATGCATGGGAGAAAACTGCCTGTAAAATGGATTGCACCAAGGGTTACAGTCCTATGTCTAGTGGTGGCAGATACTTGCCTGATTGCATGCAATGTAAACTTCTGTCGGGGTTGCTGATGGTGCTGTAGGCACATTAGTAAAATGTGTCTTGTGCCCATGTGGGTTGACCCTGCAGCACATGTGTTTGCCACAACATGGATTGTCTCCTCCTTTCCTGCCAGTACCTTTGTGTGCTTTCAAGGCCCTCAGCACTTGACGCCCAACTCTTGCGCCAAAAGCAGGCCATCTTTACTTGGGCAAGCAATTCCACAAATGCTGAGGTCATGGCGCTTCAGGGTTCAAACATTGTCCTTGATGCTGCAGATCTGCTCAAGCTGGCAGCCGAGGTGCCTGCTGGTCGCTGCAAGCTAGCACAGCTGTCAACATGCACACGTTTGGGCAAGATCCTCACAGCTGGGTTAGACAACAGTGCACAGGTATGTGCTTGTTCATGGGCCTGTTGTCTTCCAAGGCCATGCCTGCCTACCAACACCATGTCTGGTCACCACACCCTCTGCTTTGGTCACCATGGTTTTGGAACCCATGCACTGATTTTTGAGTACACCACTCTCAGGCATGTGTCAGTCTGAGTGCCATATGCTTGAGCATGCCTGCCTTCTGATGCTGGCATGTTGTTGCTGCATGACAGCTTTGATGGTCACCGTAACGGGCTGAATTTGTTTCAAGTATTGTTTTGTACCAATGTTTATCTGGCTGCTTCTGCTAGCACGACTCACATTGCCTGCTGAGTGCTATGAAGTGCGGTTTGACATCACTATGTAATGCGACAATGCCACATGCCTCTCATGCCTTTTGAACTGTTGCAGGCACTGATTCTGCCATTGTGTGAGCTGGTTTCCCAGTTACATCAAGACGGCAGCTATGCTCCCAGTCCATGGCTAATGCATCAGCCAGTCTCAGCATCCTTGAATCAAGCTGCAGGGGATCCCCCAGCTTCCCCCACAGCAGGACCCCCTGATGCGCAGTCACAGCAGGCATCACAGTCACATGGACAGACCTTACCAGAGATATCCAAACCAACTTCAGCAGAACGGCCGCAGCAGATTGATGCTCAGAATCCAGGTGTGAGGCGCAACTCTCAGACCACTGAGCGCAGCACCTCACCAGACGTCTCAGCCTCATCAGACGCAGACCAGGAAGCACACAGCATTAAACAGCTGGCCGAGATGCTTGGCTGCACTGGAGAGGACTGGCACAACACGTTGGTGTCTGCTGCTATCAGGCTGGCGTCCTTGTCTGAGACACCCACAACCCGCCTGTATGCCATGCTGTGGCTGGCTAGCTTGGTGCCGCAGCTGACAGACCAGGCTTGCATGGACCTCAGCAACTCAGGTGCTGTCCAGGCCAGCATAGGGCTGATACAGCAAGACTCTGAGGGCTTGCAGACACAGATGGCGGCCCTCACGTTCTGCCTGGCGCTGCATGGCAGAGGCCTACTGCCTATTGCCATGCTGCTTGATGCAAACCTGCATCAGCAACTGGCAGCGCTCGTGATTCAGTCAGGTCAGCCGTGTACTTGAGTAGTGATTTAGCTGCATGCAGGCAGCTTTTGTTGTGCAGCACGTCTGCATCGCTTGTGATCAGAACGCCCCAAATTGTTTCACTGCCTCAGAATTGACAAGCCCATGAGCCTTTTTGACAACCGCTGGCTCATGCCAATCTGCCTCAAAGGTTGGGAGCTGTCTACATCTGCTTGTTTAGATTGACACACCTGCTGTACATGATCAAAGGTGAAGCAAGCATTGACAGGTCCTAAAACATCTCCACAATGTAGAAACGCGTTTTACTGTCCCCAGGCGTTTCTGAGTTTAGATTTCCAGTGTAGGGATGACGTTTCTGAATTAAAACAGACGTTTCGGGGTTGAAAAGCGCTACTGGTGGCTGCAGATGAAGGCGGCATGCGCGGACAAGCAGGGATGCTGTTGCGGGCTATGTGGCAGGTCCAGCCACCTCTGGTCAGCGACTTTGTGTCTCAGAAGCATCTGGGTCCCTTGCTCAAGCTAGCAGCTAGCGACTCCATACATGACGATGAGCGGCTTGTCTGCCTCACACTCATACATCAAGTGTGGATGTTCACAGCGTCTCTGGTTTCGGAGCCACTGCTGGTGCAAGCCATTCCAGCCATTGTGCACTGCTGCCACTGCACTTTCGTGCTTCCAGAGAAGAAGGATGCTGAGAAGAAACAGCTGTTGCTCAACTTGCAGGTATACCTATACTGTGCCCGTGCTGTTGGCTTTTGATCCGCACTGACGCATCCATTTTGTTTGCTCACCACTTCGAGTAGGCCTCTGTCATGGTCTCATTGCTGTGATGATCTCACGATGACAGTGCTGTGCATGGAGATGTCTGTGCTGCCATGCTTGCAGCTCATGCAAAAATGCCACAGGTGACATGACACTGTTCATCAAAAGGTCACACTGTCATCAAAGGGTAAGTACAAGCGTATGCTCAGGACGGCTTGCACCACACGATCAGGATGCAGGGTGGAAACAAACTGTCAGCTGCATTCAAATCCTGTGAAGCAAGCTTTGCATGCAGTAACCACAGAAGTGCTCAGCCATGAGCTGTAAGGTACATGCAGAAGTGCTGAACCAGCTGCTACGTCTGACAAAACATGTCACGATGTGGCTGCAGCAAGATGCTCTAGCGCTGCTGTGCGACATGGCAGACTTCTCCTTCTACCGGCCAGCAATCCGCAAAGCAGAGCCGGGCAAGATGGTAGCTCACACTCTGTTTGAAGGCTGGAGTCAGGTATATACTACTGCCAGCACTTTTCATGTGTAGTGCTGCTATCATTCATCACTGCTGCCAGCGATTCCTGTTGTCGGCATGACTATTCCTGCTACAATAGAGTGGAGTGAACCAGACCATGAATCACCAGCTGTGTCTGTGTGCATCCAGGGCATTTGTGAGTGAAACCATTTGGGCTGCCCTGTAGCAAAGTACAGCTTTGCTGCCTGAACATATCTTGGAATGTGCATATGTATGTGACCTACACAGGAATCTACTACACAGCATGCAAACATAAGCTGTTGACACACGGCATACACCAGGTGTGCCCTGATCACTTAGGCAGCCATTGCAATGCTAATGTTGGCAGGACAATGCAATAGTGATGATCTGGACACTGCATTGCACAACTGTCAGGACCGAGATGACTGCGTCAGTTCATGTGGTGTCAAGATGCGCGCAGCTGATGGCTTGCATGAATGCAGACTGATGGGCAGCAGCAGCAGGAGTCGGCACAGCTGGCACTGAACCTGGTGTATAAGCTTTTGAAAGGGCAGATGGATGGCTCTGATGGCCCCGATGCTCCCTACAACGCTTCCTTCTATTCAGCAGTCACCTCCAACCCTGCTGCAGTGGACAGCATCATTCGCATGTGCCGGCGAGGCAGCACAGAAAGCAGGCATGGTGCTCTGGCAGTGCTGCAGCAGATCATGACATG
>JAABUO010007762.1_pt1 | contig 12211 bp, 11 predicted proteins | sample 5559291 | NCBI WGS metagenome assembly JAABUO01 (sample SAMN10711878, study PRJNA513372) | rock metagenome | isolation source: Antarctica rocks | place: Antarctica: Victoria Land, Finger Mt sud
TTAGTTTTTGGGTTTTGGGTCAGGAGGAGAAGAGGGTTGCTTTAGCACAGCAGCAATCGCTGAGCGCCGTGCGGTGCTACTCACTCGGTGACGGCTACCGATCCATGTCGTACCTGGCGTCCGAACATGTCATCGCGGTCGCACCCGACTCCGCCAGAGCACACCAGCTGCAAGGCCAGAAGTTTGAGGCGCTTGGAAAGGATGAGGAAGCTATAACCGAGTACAGAAGGGCCGTTGCTCTTGCACCAGGTATCACCAATCTGCACTTCAGCATCGGCAACCTGTTCTGGAAGGAGCATCGCCTTTCCGAAGCTCTCATCGAGCTGCAGTCGGAAGAGAAGCTCGATGGAACCAACGCGCTCGCGCACTATGAAATCGGAGACATCTTCTTCTCGACACATCGCTTCGACCTGGCGCAAGGCGAGCTGATGGAGGCTATACGGCTTGAGCCCAATCTCCCTTCTGCCTATGCTGCGCTTGCGGACATCCGCGCGGCCCAGAATGATCTTGCCGGTGCGGAGCGATACCTCTTTGAGGCAATCCAACATGCGCCTACAGAGGCATCGTTGCACTATCGTCTAGCGCTGCTGTTGCGGCGGCGGAAGATGACAGCTCGGGCAGACGAAGAGATGAAGACATTTCAGCGTCTCAACAGCAACGAACGCGCCAAGTGACCGACGATCGGAGCCGGGGGTCACCCAAATACGCGCCACGGCAGCCTCCGGTGAAACCTTGGTTAACCTCGATCCGCGGGACGTCTCCGGCCTGCAGCGCATCTCCGGACCTACAATCGTTTCGGCAACTTACCTTAATTGTTTCGGCAACTTACCTTCGCGGCGCTGGCCGGGGTGATCTGGTACTTCTAACTTTTCTTCTACTCCATAAGCTAGACGAAGATGGGCAAGTATGACTCGTCCTGGACGCTCACATGGCGTCGATCATCATCTTCGCGACACTTTGGGGTCTTGCGTCGAAGGAGTGGCTCGGCACCAGTCCGCGCACGAATAGCATCGGTCAGCGCTTGGCTGCGGATTGGATTGACAAGGGCATTCGTGGAGGCTAGTCTTCCATCCGAACCCATATTGAAATAGTTTCGTATGGGAAGTAAACGTCTGGCCGGCTGAAATGGGCCGTTTCTTCTCCGGTTCCGCACTGGATGAGAGCATGCGGCCGCTCCAGGAGATCTTTCACCTCGAGTAGAGAGGCGCTAACAAGCCAGCGCAGAGAAGCAGCTTGGCCTTCCCGTTGCAGTCGAACAGCACCACCAGGAAAACGTTTCATGCTCAAGTGGATCCTGATCGCAACGGTATCTCTGGCAAGCCAATGCAGCCTCAACGCGCAGACCTCCGCTGCCTCGGCTCAGGCGGCGGAGTTGCAGAGATGGATCGGATCGTCGGATTACGCCAAGTTGGTGCCGCGCCTGCGCGCGGTGAACAGAGATATTGCGACAAAGGGTCTGCACGACCTTCCCGGCGCTCAAGGTCAGTTCCTTACAGGATATGCTTACGGGGAGTACTACGAGTGGGACCTCTACTTCGAGAACGTTTATCTCTCGTATTACGGCGTGAGCAAATACAACTTCACCAACTTCAAGGTCTTTCGCGATCGGCAGCGGTCGGACGGCTTTGTATCGCGGACACTGGGCATCGTCAACCCGCGTCCCACACAGATATTCAAGCCGTTTCTGGCGCAGATAGCGGTCCTTGGATCCAGGCAAAACGGCGACGACTACGAGTGGCTTCGCGATCGCTACTATGCGCGCCTGCAGAAAAACATCGATCGCTGGTTTGCTTACGATGCCGATCACAATGGCCTGCCGGTGTGGAACAGCTCGGACGCGAGCGGAATGGACAACCAGGTCGGCCGGTCCGGGACGTTGGAGTCGTACACCGATGAGGGAGTCGACGTTGGCTGCGAACTCTATCGCGAGCTCGAAGCGATGGAAGTGATTGCCGCGAAGCTCGGTAAGGCGAATGATGCGACTCGCTATCAGCAGCACGCAGTCACGCTTGCCAGGCAAATCAACACGGTGTTCTGGGACGACAAAGAGGGCTTCTACTATGACCGTGACCAGAAGACTGGCAAGCAGATCCACATCAAGTCGATCGCCGGATTCTTTCCGCTGTGGGCCGGCATCGCGAGCCCCCACGCAGGCACGCCGCTTGGTTCAGGAACATCTCCTGAATCCCCATGAGTTCTGGCTGCGTTACCCAATCGCGAGCAATGCGAAGACGGAGCCGGACTTTCACCAGGGCGGCAAACGATCCGGCGACGGGTGGGTGCAACTGGCGCGCCTCCGCCTGGATCCCGGCGAACTACATAGTCTTCCACGGTCTCGTGCGATACGGCTTTACAGATGCGGCAAAAACAACTCGCGCTTAAGACCTTTCGCATGGCGCTTGTAACCAACTTGACCACCCGTGAGTACTACAACTCGGAGACTGGGAGCGGCTTCGGGATGAACCCATTCTGGGGTTGGTCCGCACTCGCGTACGTGATGCCACTCGATCTCCTCGCGAACTACGATCCGACAGACCTTCACGAAAAACCAAAGCGCTGGTGACCGAGGATCTTGGTTTGAACTTCGGGCGAGCAGCACCGGCGAGGCTAAAGCGAGTCGGGCACATGGATCGCGGAGCTCTCGCGCGGCGCCTTCGCTGACGAGCAGACCTTCGTCTCCGAACGTGGAGACGCTTCAACCAGATGACCGGTTCAACTGCATCAAGACTTCGCGCACGAGTGAGGAAACGGCATGAAAGAAACGTCCGCAGCGCATCGCGCAATCAAGTGGTCGCACGCTGTTCTCGTGGTTGCAACGTGTTCTTCAACACTCCTCGCGCAAATCTCGGCCACTCTGAAACCCGATCAGCTGCGACAGGGGTTTACGCAGCCGCCGAACAGTGCACAGCCACGCGTCTGGTGGCACTGGATGGATGGCAATATCAGCGAACAGGGCGCCAAGCTCGACCTGGAATGGATGGCCCGCATTGGCATCGGTGGATTCACCATCTTTCAGGGATCGCTCGACACGCCGCAGGTGGTGCCCCACCGGCTGAGGTACATGACTCCGGAGTGGAAGCACGCCTTCAACGAAGCAATAGACACCGGCAGCAGGTTGGGCATGGAGATGTCGATCGCAAGCTCCCCGGGCTGGAGCGAGACCGGCGGACCCTGGGTTCCTCCGGCGCAGGCAATTAAGAAGCTAGTCTGGAGCGAGACGCGTGTGGAAGGCGGAAGGCTGTTTCGGGGCACCCTGCCCAGGCCGTCCGATGCGACTGGCACCTTTCAGAACTTCGATCTCGACAAACACCGCGAGCCAAGCAGCAACGGACAGAAGAACCCGCCGGATCTGCCGACCTTCTATGCCGATGCTGCAGTGATTGCGTATCGACGCCCCGCGCATGACTCCACCCAGGCGGAACTGCAGCCGAAAGTGAGTGCCAGCAGCGGCACAACAGATGTTGCCGCGCTGTCGGATGGCGATATAGAGCACCCGGCCCTTAGTCTGCCGGCCGCCCGTGCCGGGCAGGCTGCCTGGGTGCGGTTCGACTATGGAAGGCCGCAGACCATCCGCGCTGTGACCCTCGCCACAACCGACGACATCATCAGCTTCTTCGGCTTTGATGACACCACCACACATCCCTTGCTCCAGGCAAGCGATGACGGTGAGAGTTTTCGCACCGTCGCCGATATTCCACCGAGCAGCGTAGCCCAGCGCACGGTCAGCTTCGACGCAGTCACTGCTCGCTACTTCAGGCTCTCGTTCGGTACACCCGCCAGCGAAACAAAATCGACCACTCACCGCATCACGGAACTGGTGCTGCATGAGGGAGCGCGCGTCAACGAGTTTGAAAAGCGGGCGGGCTTCGCTACGGTGCTGAACTACTACACTATTCACGATCCTAAGATCGATCACGAAAGCGTTGTCTCTGAGAAGGATGTCATCAACCTGACCAGCCGGATGCATTCGGACGGATCGCTGAACTGGACTCCGCCTGCCGGAACCTGGATCGTTCTTCGATTGGGACAATCGCTGACAGGCCGGGAGAATGAGCCGGCCCCCGCTGAAGCAACAGGCCTTGAAGTCGACAAGATGAATGCGGGTTACGTTAAAAATTACCTTAATCACTATCTGCAGACATATGACGAAGCCGCCGGTCCCGGCCGGATCGGTGCCGCCGGCATCACACACTTCCTGACGGATAGCGTTGAAGTCGGCGCGATGAACTGGACCGACGCGATGCTGGTCGAGTTCCGGCAGCGGCGCGGTTACGACGCTTCTCCATGGCTGCCCGCGCTCACTGGTGTCATCGTTGGAAGTACAGAGCAGACCGACCGATTTCTGTGGGATTTTCGCAGAACGATCGGAGAGCTGTATGCGCAGAACCATTACGGTGCCATCGCCGACGAACTGCATCGCCGCGGTCTCCGTTATTACGGCGAGGCCCTCGAGTTTCGCCGGCCGACCCTGGGGGACGATATGGAGATGCGCTCGAAGGCGGACGTGCCGATGGGTGCCATGTGGTTCTTCGACGAAAAGAGCGGGCCCAATCCGACCTATGTCGCCGATCTTCGCGGAGCCGCCTCGGTGGCGCACCTCTACGGACAGAATCTTGTCGGTGCCGAGTCGCTCACGAGCGGACCTCCAGACTGGACGTCGTCGCCGAATATCCTCAAACGTATTGCGGACTTTGAATTTACGCTGGGGGTCAATCGCTTCGAGTATCACGAGTCAGCGCACCAACCGCTGGTGGGCAAAGCGCCCGGCCTGACGCTCGGGGTCTTCGGTCAGTGGTTCAATCGCAATGAGACCTGGGCGGAACAGGCTGGTCCCTGGGTCAAGTATCTGGCACGCAGTTCCTACCTCCTGCAGCAGGGCCGCTTCTTCGGTGACGTCGCTTACTTCTACGGTGAGGAAGCTCCGCTCACGGGAGTGTTCGGCGCGAAGATTCCCGAAGACACACCGCAGGGATACGGCTTCGATTTCGTCAACAGCGACGTTCTTCTGCATCGGCTCCGCTTTCAGGATGGCCGCCTCGTCTCGCCGTCCGGCACGAGCTACCGGATACTGTACCTTGGCGGAACAAGCCAGCGAATGACCGTCCCTGTGCTGCGCAAGCTGCAGGAGTTGGTCTCGCTGGGTGCCGTGGTCGTTGGCAACAAGCCTGTTGACTCACCCAGCCTGGCGGACGACCAGGCCGACTTTCACCGGCTTGCCGAGCAGCTCTGGGGAGCGGGTCCATCGGATGCGCCCGGCTCTCACGCGGACGGGAAGGGAACAGTGTACTTCGGCCGGACCGCCAAGGAGGTGCTCACCGATCTTCATCTCGGCCCGGACCTCGACTACGCGCATCAGACGCCCGAGACGAAACTGCTTTTTCTACACCGCAGGCTCGACGACGGCGACCTGTACTTCGTTGACAGCCGCAATGAGCATGCCGAGACCGTGGAGACGACCTTTCGTGTGATTGGAAGGATCCCCGAACTCTGGGATCCGTCAACCGGTGAGGTGCGCGCCGTCTACTATAGGACAGCGAACGGGCGCACGACCGTGCCGCTCGCAATGGATCCATACGGCACCGTCTTCGTGGTCTTTCGCAAGCCGGCGCAGGTCGAGTTCGCCCAGGTGCCGCTACCAGTTGAAACCGCTCTGGCCGTCACGGGGGATGCTCTTGGGAAGGACTGGCTCGTCACCTTTCCGCCGGACAGGGGTGCCCCCGCGGAGGCACGCCTGGATCGTCTGATCTCGTGGAGTGACAGCCCGGACGACGGCGTGAAGTACTTCTCCGGGACCGCCTCCTATCGCAAAACGCTGGATGCGCCTGCCGCATGGTTTCATCCGAACGCGCACATCTGGCTCGATCTCGGCACGGTCAAGGAGCTAGCGGAGGTAGAGCTGAATGGCAAACCGATGGGTGTCCTGTGGAAGGCGCCGTTCCGGGTAGATCTCTCCGCGGCGCTCCGACCGGGCCCCAACGAACTCGTCATCAAGGTGACGAACCTGTGGCCGAATCGCATCATCGGCGACCAGCAGCCGGGAGTCAAGCGAACGTACACCTTTGTCGGCCTCAAGGCATACGAGGCCAGCTCGCCCCTGTTGCCGTCTGGTCTGCTCGGCCCGGTGCGACTTTCGTCCGTCACGACGCGTTAGTGCCCGTGGTCTAAGGCTACTGCTGCAAGGTCGGCGCAGTTGCAGAATCGAAGGGAAAGGCGAATCCGAAGGATGCCCATGAATGCCATGTCTGAATCCCGGCGTCGCTTTCTTCAACATGGGGCGCGCACGCTATGTACTGCCGCGGCTCTCTCGCCGTGGCTTGGCCGAACCACATTCGGGGATCCTCTTCCGGATCTCTCCGGAACGAACCCGATCATGCCTGGCGCTGGACTCTGCGACCCGCATGTGCGCGTGTACGACGACGAGGTGTATCTCTATGCAACGCACGACAGCGATCCTCGAAACACCGGCTTTGTCACGCGGGACTGGTGGGTCTGGCACACCGTCGACCTGGTGCACTGGAAGCAGGTCAGCACCTTACGGCCGGAGCAGACCTACTGGCGCAAGCCGTCGACCGCGTGTTGGGCCACGGATTCGATGCGCCGCAACGGAAAGTACTATCTCTAATTTCTCGCGCGGCCCGGAAGAGATCGGCGTCGCGGCGAGCGACACGCCGCATGGGCCCTGGCGCGACCCGCTTGGCAAGCCCCTGATCGCTCAGGGATCAACACCGGCGACCGCACGCGACCCCGGCATTCTGCAGGAAGAGGACAGCACCACTTACATCGTCTTCGGTGTCTTCGAGTTCTACATCGCCCGGCTCAACGAAGACATGGTCTCGCTTGCGGAGACGCCAAGAAAGCTGGAGCTCGATCGCCGAATGGGACCGTATGGCCCGGGCAAAACCGATGACAAGCCCTACCTGCACAAGCGCAACGGCATCTACTATCTCTCCTGGGGCTGCTACTACGCGATGTCGTCGACGGTGTACGGGCCGTACCTCTACAAGGACTCAATTATCAAGCCGGACCACACGGCGGCCATCTTTCGTGACCGGCTGCTCAGCAAGCCTCAGTCCTATAATGCGCTCACGCTGGACCGCCACGCTTCATTCTTTCAACTTCACAACCAGTGGTACTTCATCTGCAACGATCAGGGATGGCCCGGGACGCAGATGTTCTTCCGTGATTCTGTTCTCAATTACCTACGGTACCGCGACAACGGCGAGCTGGAAACAGTCGAACTCACCCGTGAAGGTGTAGGCCGTTACGACGCGCGCGCGTTGCGTTTGGACGCGGCGAATTACTTCGCCGGAACGAACGTCGCGATCATGCAGTCGCCTGTTGGCGGCTATGAAGTGCAAGGCATCACTGGCACGAGCTCACTCGCTTACCCGAATATCCGCAATCTCGCTGGTCGAGGCAGGATCTCGCTGAACCTCTCCTGCGCTGATCCGAAGGGCTGCACGATTGAAGTCGTCGCCGACCCTGCGAGGCATGAACCGCTCGCAAGTCTTCACGTTCCGCACACCGGCGGCTGGACCTCGTACCGAACGCTCACTGCACCCATCAAGCGGACCGCCGGTGAAGATGGCATCAAGATGCGTTTCACTGCCGGTGCGGCGGAATCAGTTCGGCTGCGCTGGTTCAGCTTTACCTGATTCCGGAGATGCCAGGCGACACATTAGAAGGTTTCAGGCAGCCCCTCGGATACGGCTAGCGAGAGACGCTGCTCCCGAATATCCCCTTCTGGGTCCAAGTTCGAGAGCGCGAAGCCCAGCTTGAAGTGGATGAGCGCTATCGCACGCAGCGCTCGCGGAAATCCCAAGTCCACTCGCAAGGCTCGCTCGGTCAGCACCAGGTCCTTACGTTAGGCAGCCTCGGAGCTGTTAGGATAGCGGTCATCGTTGGTACCGCGTCGATTGCGCTGGTCGCCCAGCGCGTTGTAGGCGCTTACTACCTCCGCCAGATCGGCCGCCGTTGGTTTGATGGAGAGTCAGCCGACGCTCGAAAGCTTGCAGCCCAGCCTGCAGCGCAGTCTCCGAATAATCCTCGCCGCCGAGTGCGTAGAGCACCTTGCTGCGCGCCTGTTGTTCAAGGGCATATGCTTGCAAAACGTCCGGGTCGCGCCAGTCCGCAGCCCGCAGTGCGGTGGCAAACGTCATCGCCTTGTCCAGGCTCTGGAGCGCGCCCTTCGGATCGCCAATGTTCTGGTGGTAGGGATTGCCCTGCACGTTCGCCAGCCGTGTATACGCGTTCACCATATCGAGCTCGATCTGCCGGTCGTCCCGCGCGTCCCGCGCCAACCGGTCAAGATGCTCGATCACACGCTTAACGAGAAGATGCTACCGGCGTCGAGCCCGGGAGAACCGGCCTCGTTGGGCAACATTCCGCCCGGCGGATCGGCGACCTTCACGCTCGCCTCTCTACCACCTTCAGTGGGATCCGGAGGTCTAGGGGGAGCCATACAGTTGATCCCGGGAAGGTTGAGGGGTACGTATCTCGGCGGAACATTTGGCGGCTCAATCCGCTAGAACCTGCTGACCTACATTGGGGGCTTCTTCTGCGGCAATGCAGGTGGCTAGAGCGCACATCCGGCGGCTCATTCCGCCTCGTACTGCCCTAACTTGCAGCAACATAACTTGATACGGAAAAAAACGTGAGGCGCAAACTGACACTCGCTGCACTGACGCTGTTACTCGCCTTGGGAATTGGATCGTCGGCAGCCTATGCCTGCTCCATCTCGTTCACTCTGAACAACCCCAACCAGTCCACGGCTCCCGGCAACACTCTGACCTCCACTGCCACGGTGTCGGCAGCCTCCAACAATAGCGGCAACGTGTTCTTGAATGGGCACAGTTTCAATGTCCAGTCGCCGATCACTCTAGACGGCACCGACTTCTTCGCCAACGCCCCTTTCTTCCTCGTCCCCGGTCAGACCGCTACCTTCGACATCTTTACATTGACGGTGCCTCCCAAACACCACCGCAGACACCTATTTGGGCGACTTTACGCTGCTCGGAGGATCGGATGGCGGAGCTCAGGACCTGCTCGGGGCCGCGAACTTCAGTGTCACGACAACTCCGGAACCGTCCAGCCTCCTGCTGCTGGGCTCTGGACTCAGCGGATTGGTTTGTGTCGTTCGTCGAAGGAGGAAAATATAGGATGCTTAGTCACTGATTGGGCCGCCGTCTCCGGTAGTCTGAGTTCCTTGAGACCTCTATGCGGTAGCGCAATTGCTTTTGTCGGGGGTAAAGTGTGAGAGTGACGGAAACAACAAAATTCACAGAGGAGATCCTCCAGGGCCAGGAAAGTGCCGGCGAGGCCGCCCTGGCCCGCCCGCAGGGATTCTGTCACCTCCCCGCACACCCGCCGCAACTACGGGAAAGCCCCCGACGATCTCTTCCGCTTCTCGGCAGCCGGCCGCTCACCCGGGTGCTGCTGCAGGAGTGGAAGGCTTCGATGGACGGCTTGGCGCCATCGACCGTCAACGTCCGTCTCTCGGCTGTTCGCAAGCTCGTCGAAGAGTCCCGCCGCAATGGGTTGCTGTCGGCCGAGGCTGCCGCGAACCTCACCGACGTTCCCAACATCAAGACATGATCCAGAACGGCGAAGGTGAACCGGTCTCCAAATGTGTGACGCATCAGTGCGAGATATAGACAGACTCCCATCTGATGAGGCTGCAGCATCTTCAACGACCAGGGCCTCGACGCGAGCGTCGTGCTTACCAGTTCGGCGAACGCGGTCGTTTTCAAACGCGGCAGTGAGGCCTATGACGTGAGCAAGGCCGCCCTCAGTCACCTCGTGCGCGAGCTCGCGGTAAGTCTTGCGCCGAAGGTACGCGTCAACGGAATCAGTCCGCGACCGTGGTCAGGGGATCGACGATGTTTCCGCGCGACCGGGTGATCGCATCACTCCGGAAGTACAACCTGCCGGTCGACGAAAACGACACGGATGACGATCTGCGCAACGTCCTTGCCCAGTTCTACGCAACGCGCACGCTGACGCATCAGCCGATCGACCCGAAGGACTGCGCACAGGCAATCCTGTTCCTCGCGGGGCCGAGCGCACGCTGCACCACCGGACACCTGATTCCGGTCGACGGAGGGCTCGTCGAAGCCTATCTGCGATGAGCGGCAAACTAACTTCGGACGATGGGCGCGCGCTGATTGCGGTGGATCTGGGCGCGGAGAGCTGCCGGATCTCGCTGCTACAGCGCCGCAACGCCGGGTTTGTCATCTCGCTCGTGCATCGTTTTGCGAATGCACCGCACGCGAGAGACGGCCATCTCTATTGGGACATGAGGGCGATCGAAGCCGGTGTGGAGATCGGCCTTCGCCGTTGTGCAGAGCTGGCACAAGAGGGCGTGCGCTCCATTGCAGTCAATGGATGGGCCGTCGACTACGTCCGAGTCGATGCCGATGGTCGCGCGTTATGCAACCCATTCTGCTATCGCGATCAGCGCAACGTTCATGCCGAGGAGTCGCTGCATCAGCGAATATCGCCGGAGAGATTGCGCCAGCTCACCGGCATCCAGCTCCTGCGGATCAACACGCTTTACTAGCTGTATGCCGATGTGGAGATGGGTCTGGAAGAGGGACATGCGTGGCTCAATCTGCCGGAGTATCTGCTGAGCCGTTTGGGTGGAGACCAGGTCGCCGAACGCACCAACGCGACCCATACGCAGATGATCGATCTTCGCGACGGACAGTGGTGCCCGGAGATCTTTACTGCGGCGAAACTCAATCTCTCACTCGCTCCGGCAATTGTTCCCCCTGGAACTCTCGTCGGCAAGCTGACCGGCAAGCTGGCGGAGCTGCCGGGGTTTTGTGACACGGCGCTGATAGCGCCGGCCTGCCATGACACCGCATCCGCGATCGCCGGTATCCCCGCCACTGAAGCCGATTGGGCCTACATCAGCTCCGGTACCTGGTCGCTCGTCGTCACACTCTTGGAGCAGCCATGCAATAGCCCGGCCGCGGCCCTGGAGAACTTCACCAATCTCGGTGCCGTAGGCGGCCGGATATGCTTTCACAAGAGCGTGAACGGCATGTGGATGCTCAAGCAATGCATGGACACGTGGACCGCAGCGGGCCGCACCTGGACCATTACCGACCTGATCGGTGAGGCCGAAAGGCAGCCTGTACCGGACTTCCTCCTCGATGTAGATGACCCCGATCTTCTGCTTACGGGGCAGATGCCGCAGCGCATCAACGCCCAGCGTGCAGCATGTTGTCTCATACCGTTCGACGACTCACCGGAGAACGCGGCAGAGTTCGCGAATCTCATCTTTCATAGCCTCGCAGCCCGCTACGCGGAGGTCCTTCGCCGCTTGGAGGTGCACAGCGGCAAGCGACTCATGCGGCTGTTCATCGTCGGGGGCGCCAGCCGAAATCAATATCTGAATCGCCTTACGCAACAGGCCACGGGCCTCGATCTGATCTGCGGGTCGCCGGAGAGCTCCACTCTAGGCAACCTTGCCGTGCAGCTTGCGGTGCTCGAAGGTCACCGCGATCCAATCACCGGTGTCGACGCCGAGCACGTCAGTCGATGGGCCGCACTGCTCTGCCAAGCCGCTAACAGTGGCTTCAGTTAGAGCTCCCCTGCTCTGCGACCGTGAAGTGGTACTCCCCCGAACCGATCTGATAGATCGCCTCTTTTCCTTGCTGCTCAAAGCGAACCAGCCCGGCGGCGTGGAGACTCGAAGCTCCGCTCTCCTCGATCGACGCGCCACGTCCGCGCAGCATCACCGAAGCCGTTGTATTCGCCGGCACCGTTACATCAACGCTCAATCGGCCATCGCTGCGCTCGCTCCGGACACGCACAAGGCCGTACAGGCTGGTGTGCTCGGCCTGAGCAGACCGCATGAGACGCGGCATCTGCGGATGCACGATGACGTTATGGAAGCCTGGCCGTTCGGGATCAGGCGCAATGCCGCCGATCGTCTGGTAAAACCAGCTGCTGATATCGCCAAGGAAGATGTGATTGCGCGAGTAAGCTCCAGTCCACTCTTCCGCGAGCGTCGTCAGCCCTATCGTCGTCCAGTAGCCATAACCGGGAAACGTGGTCTGGCTCGCAACGGTTGCGGCGAGCTCCTGTTCGCCGCCCTCGGTCAGCGCGTGAAAGATAAATCGTGCGCCTAGCGCTCCAACGTCGAGGTGATCCTGCTTTGCATGCACCGCACGCACCAGGGCAGCAACGGCTGCACGGCGATTTT
>JAABUO010007763.1_pt1 | contig 12211 bp, 11 predicted proteins | sample 5559291 | NCBI WGS metagenome assembly JAABUO01 (sample SAMN10711878, study PRJNA513372) | rock metagenome | isolation source: Antarctica rocks | place: Antarctica: Victoria Land, Finger Mt sud
TATAGTCTCTTTGGTTCTCGAACGTTTGGTAGACGAAGAGAGGTGTTTCGTAGTTGCTGGCGTAGATGGAGAACTATCTAGGCTTCGAGTCAATATGAGGGGTGGGTTGTCCGTTCTGGTCAGCGCTGTCAGACTCGGTTCACGTTGAAACAGGCTGCTTGATTGGTTAGGGTTGATGCCCAGGAGCCTGCCGTAGCCAAGCTTCTTTGTTAGAGAGTAGACAACCCAGGACAACGAAACCCTGCATAAACACCGACCACCGATATTCTCAGATATCCCTGCAAATCGACGCTCGTTGGTTGTTATTATTCGAACCCGACAGACCTGTTGCCCTTCTTTCAACCACTAACCATTGCCCTACTCTTTGTTCCCGACAGAACGTCAACGTATTCCAGGAACCATCTCAAACAATATATTTTCCCCCGCATCATGTGTGCGTTACTAACCTCCTGATGGCCATCGTCAGCCCTAGCTGTCCAATCGTTGTAATGTTTACCTGCAGGTACCAATCGCTGCATGACTGTCTGCTTCTCAGAACCCTGTGGCCAGCAGGAAGCCCCTTTGTCTCAGTTTGCGTCAGGTAAATTGACCTGACAGCGGTCCCACTGGCCGTAGACTTCACACCGTCGCTCCAATGTCTCAATGATCTTCACGTGTTTACCGTTCCAAGGACTCTATGGTTAAAGCTCCAGGCGCTGTCAGAAAGCTTGAATCTTCGGGCGGCCGCTACTCCAATGACCGTGAAGATGGATCTTGGTTTTGTTGAGCAAGTATACGTTTCGGTGTATGAAGAAACATCCTTCAGAGAGGAGTCATACTTTGGTAGCATCATCTCCCATCACCAGTGCTATATAACCCTCGGTGTTATCACCTTCTCCCTTCTAACTTTTCTGTTTTGAACAACTTGTGTTGATTTTTCATCAGGCTAGACCTTACCTTCTCTCGGTTCTTCGACATTGTCTTGCCAGGTGCAGACATTTCATTTATTGTATAAACTTCTTGTGCACATATTACCTTTTTAGACATTGCTATTGTCAATTTCACTGTCCATAGGTACGTCTGCATTGTTCGATTAATGCCCTCTGTTGTCATGTTCTCTGCTGCTCGCTCACTTCTCTATGAGTCTTACGATACGCTATTGTTTTATTGCCTATTGTATAGTCATGTTACCCCATTCATCAATTCCATTGTCCACATTAGTCAACAGAGTCATTTGTTCTATTGTCCATCACACTAGCAGCTCCTTTGATATATTGATTCCCATTGTCCACATTGGAAGCTTCAAGCGCTTTCAACATCTATATAACCCCTCGTGTTCTCTTCCTTCTCCCTATCTCCAGACATCTCGTTCAGACTCAAAAACTAAAACATCATCAACCAGAATTTTCTTAAGACTTCGACCTGATTCACGGAAATCATCAAACAACAACAAAAGCATCACAACCACCATCTTTTCTCACGTAGATCTTCCGGCAAGACCTACATCAAACAGCATCATGTTTCCAACAAAAAATACCCTCATGGCGGCCGCCTTAGCCTTTGCCTTCAATGCCAACGCTCACATGATCATGAGCACACCCAAGCCTTACGGCGTGTCCTCGATCAACAGCTCCCCCCTCATGGCGGATGGGAGCGATTTCCCCTGCAAGCAACGACCTGGAGTCTACGATGCAGAAGGAGCTAGCAACATTATGCCGATCGGCGTCAATCAAACACTCTCATTCAAGGGCGGCGCCACTCACGGTGGTGGTTCCTGCCAAATCTCTTTGACAAAAGACAAGCAGCCCAGCAAGTCATCTAAATGGATGGTCATCCACTCCATTATCGGCGGCTGTCCGGCTAGCGCATCTGGCAATCAGAACAGTGATCCTAATAGCCAGGGCGCTACAAAATTCGAGTACTCCATCCCTCAAGGCATCGCCGCGGGGGACTACACTCTTGCATGGACATGGTTCAATAAGATTGGCAACCGCGAAATGTACATGAATTGCGCTCCCGTCACAGTCACTGGTGGATCGAAGAAGAGAGACGAGGAAGGATTCTCCAAGCGAGACACTTCGCTCCCAGACATGTTCGTCGCCAACGTCCCAGCAACCGATTGCACAACCAAAGAGAGCACCGACGTCGAGTTTCCAAACCCAGGATCCTCTGTTGAGAAGAGCTCTCAAGGAACGGCTCCGCCAAGTGGCCCCAAATGCGGAGCTGCCTCCGGCGGCTCAAGCTCTTCCGGCAGCTCAGGCTCTTCAGGAAGCCCCTCCGCTGCCTCAGCGCCTCAACCTTCTTCCTCCGGGGGTGTCTTCGCCGCCGGCGCCAGCTCTGCTTCAGGATCTGCTCCTGCACCTAGCAGCGCCCCAGCTGTAGCACCACCAGTCGCCTCCGCAGCCCCCAGCGCCGCTCCTGCCCCAGCTGTCGCTCCCGGCAATACTTCATCGTCAAGCTCTTCTGGCTCTGCTCCCGCAGATGCCCCAGCTCCCGCAACAGGCAGCTCTGGCGCCGCTGGATCATCGCCTTGCAGTTCCCCAGGCACCGAAGTCTGTAGCCCCGACGGAACAAAAATTGGCATGTGCGATCCTACCTCTCACGTCGTTTTCCAACCTGTCGCCGGTGGCACCAAATGCGTTGGTGGCCAGATGGTCATGGCTAAGCGATCTGCCAAGTTCGCTGGTCGCGGCCGTGTCCGACGCAGCAGCAGCAGTGGTGCGTGGGGTTTTCAATACGACGCCTAGGCGCTTGGTTTCCTACCGTTCATTCAGTTCTGACAGGGTCGAGACTGGGATGGGTTTTTTTGAACATTACGGCATGCATTTTCTGGCGCACAAAGTTCTGCATTTCTGGGGATTGGGAATCGATGGGGTTTAGATACTTTAAGAAGTAGACAGTTTTTAACAAACGCACACAGTCTTTACCGGAACTGCGCAGCGCACTTTGATTCAGTTGAATTTCTTTCTGTATTTTAGTAGGTCACCACCCACCCTAAAGTGATAAATAAACCTAGATTAAACACACATACACACATAAATCAAATCATCTAGATTCCAGTCTCGCTGTCGCCATCATCACTACTACACTGACTCCGGTTCATGCATTTAGTCCCGCCTCCGCTCGATATCAATATACTCTTACTGATACAAAACTCGACTGCTGTTAGGCTAACAGAAAAGAAAGTCCTTTATCACCCACTAAACATGGTATTATGAAAACATAACTTACGAACAAAGTCATGATACAATAATAGGCGGCAAGCACAACTGCAGTACCTCCTTACTTCAAAATCATCAAATCTGTTTACATAGGATGAAGTTTTATACACGAGTTCTATTGAATAAGTCTATGGTTCAAATTCAACTCTTTCCTCGTATCCTCAAGAGATTTCACTAGAGCCAAAAGCAAAACAGTTAGCTAAGAAAGTAGAATTCAAAATCGCCGCTTATTGTACAAGTGCCCTGACAAACGATACCTTCCATTTCTGTCGAAGATCAGCCCTTGGGTTCTGAATACCCCAGTATCTAGCGACCGTGTAACACCCAGGTAGTTTCTACGACACACGGAGTCATTACCAGCTGATAAAGGCGTACGAGGGACATAACCCCTTTGCATTCCGTCGATGTTCTGCCAGATTTAGCTTCAACACCAAACTGCTCATGGCATAAACTTAATTTCTCCTACATTACCAAAGCTCTTCTTTTCGCTATTCCTTCCATCGAGTTCCTCGAAATTTCACGCCCGCGAAACCGAAGAATATCGCATCAAAACCTCCGCCTCCTTCTCTTCAAAACCCGGCTCGATCCCTCCTACCTACATCGAGCAAATCTACCCCTTGACCGCCTTTTGCTCATGCAAAAGCAAAGACACCTTGGTCACCTCTTCGAATACGTCCTCAAACGCCTACACGGCATAGGATGTCTTGTTAGTAAGCAAACCAATCTTGACATAGGCTACAACCTCTCTACTACGTAGTCTATGCTCGCCTATCTAGATACCAGCCACACCAGCTTTAGAGACTACATCCTCTACTACCAATCAATCAAACCAGCGATTATTATTGTTCGTTTGTGCTCCCTTCTACTACTCGTGCCGCCGAGAAAGAGTTTATATCACCAATCGGAACTGCCAGGGTCCACAACTAGAGATTTGACCCAATTCAACAATCAGATTTCACCTTAAGCTACTTCCGTACGAGCGGGATACACATAAAACCTCGAACCTTCCAGCAAAATCGTGATAGACATCAGTTTCGAATCACTGTTCAAGTCATATAACAATAAGATGAGCGAGATGATTTCTCTAAGCACGGACATTTCGTTTTTTTTAGAGTAGTTAACGGTGAAAGTATCGAATCTGATTGGTGACTTGAGTCTTCTCGGCGGCACGAGTGTTCCTGATATGGACATAGTCGATGGATAACTGCTTTTGGACCCCTGTTCATGCGCCTCGATTCGTTGGTTAGTTTGATGCCTCGTTTTTATGCCTGTCAATGTGAGACGAGGCTCTACCTATTGGCGGTAACTTTCCTACTGTTCTCTTTACTCGATACTATGTATGCTTCCTCATCTTGCAAGCACGGTCGTTGATTGTGATGACTTTGTTGTCAAAGCTGAAGGGCAAATCTCGTAGGAGGAATATTTGTGCCACATGACCTGAGCACTCACGGATGAGGAAGGTCGTCTCCAATAAAACACCCGCTATGTTGAGAGGCAAGGTGACAGATCGCGAGAAGGAACCCGGATTGCCGTCGGGTGAACGATAATGGTAAGTGACGGTGGTATTGACTCGGTACTTGGTTGGCAACGAATCCAGCACCAATTGATCGACCAAGTTCACAGTGCAGCCGGTATCGATTACTGTATTCGGGATTTCGAGTTGATCGACCCACGAAGTAATGTAATTCTGGTGCTCTAATAACTTTACTTTGTCAGTACCAACGGCGCGTGTTGTGAACTTTGGCGGGGGCTTGAGGGGAATGCTTTCCGCCTGCTCTTGGTTGTCGGATTCGTTTGATTGGTACTGTGTCTCTTCTCGAGAAGGCCCTGCAATTGAGGATGAAGAGATGCTAGGGATGAGCTCCCCCTGTGAATCCTCTGGCGTGTTAGTATCGTTTTCGATTTTGCCCACTTTGGCCCCTGTAGTTAAGGAAGACATACTGGGATTTGGCGTTGAAGGTTTCTCCTCGACCTCCCCGTATGAGTCCTCTGTTATATTGAAGTCGTTTTCGTTTTTCCCCATTTTGGTTGGGATTGTACAAGATTTTCGAAAATGTTTGTGTATGACGGTAGAACTGTTCTGTGGATAAAAAATGCAGGTCTATTTGCGTTGAGAAGTAGATAAAACAATTCAACTGCTCTACCGAAAATCTTCTTTGTTCGACTTTCATTTCAGATTCAAACCATCTCCTTGTTAGTATTGGTGACAATATGGATTCGTCACTGTCACAGACGTTGACGAGAGATTTAGCCTCGACCCTTTTTGATGGTAAAAACAGATGTCAGTTCTAGTCCTTTCGAATCACAGGGTGGTATCAAAGCGAAGTGCGTCAAAGACAGATGGGGGCCTTTTGTCGAGGGGAACTCGATGATTTGCATAGAAGAACTGAATAGAGGCCAGAAATTCCAAAAGCTCTGGACTAACGAATCTGAGCGGCATGATTTCTTGCCAGAGGAAGGTTTAAAATTACTTATTCAGGAACTTATCACGAATCTCTTGAGGCGTTCTCTTTTATGGACTTGCCGCATGACCTCAGGTGTAGACTCTCACGCGGTTTAGGTATTCCACGATTCACCTCGTGTTGCTTTGAAAAAGTCCATATCCTGAGTTTCGGATCCTTGACTGATGAGCTATCTGCCATTGTTAGTCAATGGTCTAGAGCTGCGGGTTAAGCACTCAGGTAATCACGCCAAGTTTGGAACGACTCTTGACTCTCTACCGGGTGTTACACACTTCCCCGGGTGCTAATGAAGAGAAAGCAGGTAACTTCAACCTGCAAATAAGTTGCCCCGGCTTTCCTTGAGACGCGTTCGAGTCATAAAAATAAATAGCTTGCTGGATAAAACACTTTGAGTAATTGAAAAGCGGGGCTGTTTGTCGTTTCTGCGGCTTTGACAGCATCCGGGCGAGAGTTTTTGATGCTGATTTCTTTTGATTTCTCTGTTTTGACCGAAGATTTCCCCTTCTTCTCGAATGTTTCGGATTTCGATGAATTCATCTTGAAAGGGTAGCTAAGTCAATGAAATTAACATTGAAGTTTCGTTTGTGTGCGAACTGATAAGGATTGAAGAATAGGGATAAATCAAAGTATTTAAATTTGGAAAAAGTCAGGTTTGACAAGGCTTAGGGAAGTCAATATAGAAGTGTTGTATTTACGTAATCAGGAAGCATTGTTCCTTCAAAAAGAATAGAAGAAAACACGACAATTGTTGCTGGCCCAAACTATTTTGTTGCTTCGTAGATCCCCAGAGTAGTCTTACTGGTGAACAATTGATTAGGAACGATCAGATACATGGCGGCAGAACAAGGAAGCCTTGCATCTCTAGGCCAATTTGGTCGGCCGGGCCTCCCACACCGTAGTTCACAGCTTGATGTAGCTCTGTAAACTACTTCTATCACTCATTCTCCCCGTGAAGCTCTGATGGCGTGTCGTAATTCCAGCAATTAGCGAGATCAAGTTGCTGATGACAGAGAAGATGAAATCCATCTGGATTGGCCAGCAGAAAATCCTCCCAAGCACTGGGTGAAATCACACAGTACAGTTCTTTCTGATTAAAACAAGATTGCGGACTGTCAATGTTTGATACCTACGACGACAAGATTGCGTGGACTTTGTTTGTATTCAAATACCGCATCCACCCAACAATCCTTCACCTCCTGTTGCTCTTTGAGGTAAAGCCATCTATCAACGACCATGGTCGATTCTACCACACCAGCGCTGAAAGCCATTAAGCTCCATACAACACTTAAGTCTTTCTTCCTATGCATATAATTCTCTTCGTAGCGTGTGATATCTTCATTGGTAAGGCCAGCCATATATTCCGTCATCTTAGGTCCATGGTCATTGTCAGTGCTCAATTTTGCGACTGCACCACGAACATATGCAGTGAAAGAGGTATAGCAAGCTTTCCGTAAGGATCCTATTATGATCGGCAGGCCGGATCTATCCCATTCTTGATGGGCTCCACTTCCCTGGGAGTCAGTGGCTTTTTGTAGCTTGCCCAATACACCGCGATCTAGAAGAATCCGTTGAAGTAGAGCTCGGTAGAAATGTCTTGTGAAGAAGGAATCGCTCTCTGAATCAGTCCAATTCTGGGGCGCCTGCACAGCCATCATCCGCGATGTGATGTTAAAGCGGACACCTACTTCATGAGCATGCTTAAACGAAGCCAGGCGGTCAGACATCGGAAAGCCATGAGGGTCACCGACACAAGAAGTGCGGTCGAGACGAAGGTTCTGAAATCGAAGAGAGGGGAGCTTATAGGTAGGTGGCCTAAGCCGCTCTGTTACTAGATTATAGCAACATCCTACCATAGCGACGGCTTTAACTGCAGGGTTGAGTATAATGGAACGAAGCCCATGATGCAAGAGATTTCCACAAGAGTGTAGAGAGATCACCATTAATTCTAGGCTTAATTCAGCCTTTTGCGTGGTAGGACTAACATCTTCTAATCCTACTAGATTTTTCTCGATCTTCCTAGTCACGTTCGAGAGGTCTCCGTCTTGAATCATGGACTCAATATATTGAATCTTCCCGTGCAGTTCGCATGCTTCGGGGCTAACATGTGGTGTTTGAGGTCTTGATCCTAACAAAGCTTCCGAACCTTCTGCGGATGGGAGTGTATAATCTGCTTTCAAGCATTTCATCTGCATCTGTTCTTTAGTTGTACCATTTCGATACTGTTTCTTGTTCCGTATTGCCGCCTCTTTCTTTGCCAATTTTGCAGTCACATCCATACTCATGGCTCCTTTTATGTTGAGCTGCTTGCTCTCTATAGCCACAACATGTTTTTTGTAGGGTGAGCTGGCTAACGCTCTTCCAAGATAATTCTGACCCGAACCAAAGTCAACAATATGGGTTACATGGTAGGGGCTAGTAAGTGTAATGTTGGATATTAGATCATCAATATATTTTGCAAAGTGCTTCACCTCATGAATCTTCTTGGGTTTCATGCCACTGCTTACATGATAGGAAAGGTTGGGGGCTTTCAACACAGACATTCCATCTACTTCATTAACTGCTTTTCCGAAGGTCCTATCGAGTACGTGACTTCGAATTGCGTTAATGTACTGCAGTAGACTTGTAGGTGGGATCGGGTCATGTCGCCAGCTGGAGTTACAATTGAAATTCTCAGAACGTCCATTCAAGAGCTCAAGACTTTTGTAGCGGCTAAGATCCTCTCTCATCAGTAGATCAAGAATATTCGAGATGTCTTGCTTCCGAAACCAGTCTCTCCAGTCTTGTGGGAGTAGATTAGTGTAGAGATCCGGGTCTTGCACGAAAAAATCCAATATATGAACACCCCCACAAAGCTTCTGGAAAAGCTCACAACTCGTAACGAAAGCCAATAATGAATTAACGTAGTCTTCAACATTGGTAAACTCTGAAGGTAGAGGTAGTGGGTTTGCTCGTGCCATGATGAAGCTTACAGAACTATGACGCTTGCCGCAAGTAATATCTGCCCAAAATGTTTATGGGTTTTGCTTGTACTAGTCATCATTGTACGACAGGCGTACTATAGGAATAAATGGGACTATGATTCCGAATGCTCCACCTAATCCTGTCCCACTTATATTTACAGAGCGCCTGACGAGTACTTTACGGCTGCCAAGTAACCTAGGTAACGCAAATCTCCAATGCCCTCGGGCAGCATTGTTCTACACATGCAGGTTCATACTTCGGGAGTTTCTCGAAACCCTGCCGGATAATTACCTCCATGGATTCAGAGGACCCTTTCCTCCAAGCGCAGACGTAAGCTCAAAATCTCGACAATGTAGACATATAACTGAGTAGGGGCAACAGCGACGTCCTATCTAGTCTCAACACAACCCGGTCACTCTTCTCCTCCTACGTCCGAATCCGCTCACTTGCCTCTTCTGCTTCCTCCCCCGAACTAACTCAGGCACGAACCGAGCTCGAGTCCACTCTTCAAGATCTCAGCAGCGACCTCGAAGACCTTATTGACAGCGTCCGAGCTGTCGAAGGCGATCCCTTTCGGTATGGCCTTGACATCGACGAGGTAGGCCGGCGGCGCAAACTAGTCGAGGATGTAGGTGCCGAAGTCGAAGACATGAGGCGGCAACTTCCGAAGACGACTGCACTCCAGCAGTCGAACGGACAAGCTCTACCACCGCCTGAGGCTTTTGATCCAGATTCGCCTACTGGAGTAGATGACTACGGAGCGTTTGAACAGCAGAGGCAGGTGGAAATGATGCATGAGCAGGATGAGGCACTAGATGATGTATTTCAAACTGTGGGAAATTTAAGGCAACAGGCCAATGAGATGGGCAGGGAACTCGGGGAGCAGGGCGAGATGCTTGAGGATGTGAGTAACGTGGCTAGTAGGGTTGAGGATAAGCTACAGACGGGGATAAAGAAGATAGCTTGGGTCATCAAGAAAAATGAAGGTATGTTCTCAGTACTATTAGCTACGATATGATCATCTCCAGTGTAGTTCGCTGATCTTAGAGCAGATACCATGTCAAGCTGCTGTATCGGTATCTTGATATTGGTGTTGATAATTCTTCTCATTCTCGTTATCTCAATGTAACGGAATCATCAAATGGTTCAATGGTAACCTCTTTCATTGCCTACCGAACAAGCTTCGTCTGGCTTGCTCGGAATAATGGGCTCTCAATGCCAACGGCCGACAAGCAGCTAAGCAGTTTTTGAGTCGAGTTCATCTGCGAGCAAGCCTGCGCGGAAGAAGTACAGTGCAAGCATGGCATTCTCGACCTACCAACGCGCTGATATACCAGCACTCCGATCTTGTGAAGCCAGGCATTAGAAAAAGTGTCCCCAGAGCCGCTTGTACGGAGTTTCCGACAACAGCTTTGAGATATGAGTAGGGCTTTTTATCTGGCTTCGGTTCTTACCCAAATCCCACATCTGAGAAGCAGACAATGATGCAATATATCCCGCGAGACCGAGCGGTTTTTCTGTTTCACTCACGTAGAATCTCCAGATATGTTGCAGATCAGGTACTGGAACCATGGACATTGCTCGGAGCAACATTGTGGGTTTCCAACCATGTGTACAAATCCTAAATACACCTTGTGCGTCCCAGTATCGAGTCAAGGTCATCGCCTCGTACGGTCATCAGTCCTACACTTTGCTACCCAAAGCTACTCCTCCCCCAGGATGTGGCGCAGAGGTGGAGTATCAAGAGGCAATCCGAGAGATAGTCGATAGAAGAGAGTCATTGGTATAGAGCTATTAAGGGAGCCACAAGGCATTCTGTCAGCGGTGGCCCATCACGGTGTCATTTAGCCGTGTTAGCAAGAAGGGAATTGAGCGATCAAACGTAAATCATTCGCATAGATGAAAAAAAGAGGTTTATTGCGCATAGCTACTTCTGAATCTTGAGTCCTGAAACTGACAGTCGGGAGAAAATAAGGATCGGAGCTTATCCGAAAAGATTGCAAGCGGTAATTGTAATTATTGGGGAGCTTCTATACCTCAGGCGGTTTAAGGTTTTAGCTTAAAAACTAACAATTAGCACTTTCTCGATCTTTCACTCAATATTATTAGTAAATATTAAAGATCAGACACAACAGCTCGCTGTCATTGAACGTAAACAATCTTTCTCAGAAATGTATTCAGTTTATGATCATGATAATGAAGTATGAACATAAAAAATAATGCGCGTTATTTCATTTCTTAACCGTGTTTTTGACTTGCTAGATAATATGTGGCTAGTTGAGTTTTAAGCGGCGGGATCTCCCTGCTTAGCTGGATACTATTTTTTTAGACCGCCTGAGGTATAGAAGTTCCCAATTATTGGCGGAGGACGCCTCTGATTGGCCAAAAACTTCTTTCACAAGAATGAAAGTTGACAAGCCGAGGGAACAAAATCCCATCCCTTTCTAAATGTCTTCAATCTCACTTTCAGGCGCGACACTCCTCAACCGACACGTCTAAGCTCTTCAATTATCCTATGCACATTTCCTTCTTGTCACTCCTTTGATAATCTTTACCAGAAACTTTGCGCCTCAACCTCTTTTCCCAACACGGACGGAGCCTTCTCCTAACGAACCCCTCAATTCTCAACCACCATCGGGGATACTCGGTTTATCAAGGAAGTGGGCTTCGTGGTGCCTTGAAATACATAATGTCGTCCGATATGGCGAAATCAATTCCTTTCCCCATACCGACCGTCGATAAACCCTTTGGGATCGAACTATGGCCAGTATTTGATAAGCTGTTCTCTTCGGTGAAGGGCTATTCTCCACAAGACTTTCAATTCGTTCCTGGCGAAACGCCAATGTCAACACTCAAGGCAACGGCAGCAATGCTGGTGGCATACTATGTTACAGTATTTGCAGGTCGAGAATTCATGAAAAATCGGCCCCCCTTCAAACTCAACGGCCTATTCATGATACATAATCTGTATCTGACAGTCATAAGTGGTGGGCTTCTGGCTTTATTTATTGAGCAATTGCTGCCTACGCTCTGGCGCAAGGGGGTTTTCTTTACCGTCTGTGATGCCGATGGAGGGTGGACGAGACCATTGGTTACGCTCTACTACGTAAGTATCTAGTCAGCAAGGATAATACTCTCCACTGAGCTGATTGGATCTAGCTGAATTACCTTACCAAATATGTCGAACTTCTAGACACTGTATTCCTAGTTCTAAAGAAGAAACCCCTGAGTACTGCCAACGACAACCCGCTCCTTGAGACAAAAGCTTACTTTGCTCAGCATTTTTACACACTTATCACCATGGAGCAACTGCACTGCTTTGTTACACCCAGCTCATCGGCATTACCTCCGTCTCATGGGTCCCCATTACCCTCAATCTTATGGTCCATGTGGTAATGTACTGGTACTACTTCCAGAGCGCACGAGGGATCCGCATTTGGTGGAAGGAATGGATTACAAGACTGCAGATCGCGCAATTCGTGTTGGATCTAGGTATGATATGAATTCTATCTGTTTCCGGAAAACTCTCACTGATAACTTGCCAGGATTTGTCTACTTTGCCTCCTACACATACTTCACCTCAACCTA
>JAABUO010007764.1_pt1 | contig 12210 bp, 9 predicted proteins | sample 5559291 | NCBI WGS metagenome assembly JAABUO01 (sample SAMN10711878, study PRJNA513372) | rock metagenome | isolation source: Antarctica rocks | place: Antarctica: Victoria Land, Finger Mt sud
CGTAGTTTCAACCAAGGGTGATGAAGAAATGGGGATTTCTGCATTGACTGGAGGAGTTCAGCAAATCTTGCGGCGGTATTCGTATTTCAATTGAAGGAATACTTACCCTAGGATATTGGGGATGTGGGGAGATGGTTTTTGTTCGTGGCGAGGTGGGACGAAAACTGGCCCCGCAAGGTGAGGGGGTTTTGGCAATACTGTGCCATTCACCTCATACCCATAATGACTAAGGCAATCAAGGGAAGTTCACTAATTTTGTATAAGGGTATCGACCACCCACCTGCCACCTCGGCATGAAGTGAAAGCTTATCCTTACACGAAATCCCGAGCATGAATCTCAAAACGGGTTAGACGTATATTCCGCGCCCAATAAAGCCATGATAGGGCTTTCATTGACCTTCTATGGAAGCTCCCACCAAATCCCCATGGGTATTCCCACCAGGCACCTATAGAAGCTTCCATCAGCTGTCCCTGTGGGTGATCTAAAAGTACGCTGATTACGCTGATTACTGCAAAATGGGAGGTAGTCTAGTGTTTGTAACTATAAGTGGGAAGGTGTAGTTAACGTGGTTGGTACTACCTTCCGACGCCTCTAGAAGAGTCTTCAACCTCCAGATGAGATTTTCTTCCAATTAAGCTTTTTTTCGGCAAAGAGTTGCCAACGGCGAATATGGCCCAGCGTCTTCAAATCCGAGGCTTGGCGAGATGGTATATCGAGTATCGGATAGGAGATATTACTATAGCATCTGAAAGCAGCGATAACGCCGAAAATTTACGCTACGTGGTCGATTCAACGATGAGGATAAGTGCTGTTGGCCCTATAATTCCTCAATCAATCAGAACGATATACAAACTTACCATCAAAAAATTTTTACCTTCCCAAAAATTCTACCTTCCATTCTGTCTATCTGACAACGGAGCTATAAAGGCGGGATCCAGGCTTGATGAGATTTATGATCTATGATCGCAGCCGAAAACAAAGAACTCTAAAGCGATTCCGCCCTATGAAAATATGGCATAAAAGGCCATATGGTCATGGTCTAGGTCGAAGTGACTGGAATGCTTGGCACCCCACTCGACCAGCCTCGTAGAGGTGCATCACGGTATCGTGATATTCACGTCTGCGTACCTTGGGATGGCTTGCATTCCATTTTGTTTCAGCACCGGCCTCCTTCTTACTATGTTAAACCCAGCCAGTTCCTGACAACTTTCAATATTTACATTCGATATTTGTTTTCTATAAAATGCCTTGATAGGAACTCCAATGTCTTCTCTCCATATGATGAGATTAAGCGATCAATTACAAGGGCATATGTCCTTGGCAGCGACCGTTATTTCGTTGTATGTTCTGATCTCGCTGGCGTTGATCCAGATTCTAGGAGTTCCTTATGTTCTTTTATCTGGTTTCTCGGACAGGCTTCTCTTTGCAAGCGGAATACTGATAATCACTGGGGTAAGTACACTTAGATATCATATTCTTTTCCCACTGAAGCTAGCTGATGCAAGAATTCATCTAGTCAACATGCTCGATAACTTTGGTGACCTTCCATCTCATCATTCGTCGACGGTTTAACAAACAAGACGAGGAACGACGCCAGAAGAGCGGGCTTGGTTCTCCGTACAGGATACTGCTAAGGGTGGTATTTCTTATATGGCTGGCCGCAGCTGCCATGGGGTTAGTCGTCGCATACAAACATACGGTCTGTGTGCGCCACAGGCTCCGTACTCAGCCTTGGAAGAGTATCGACATATGCAAACTTCAACACGCCAGCGTAGCTATGTCGTTTATCTCCATGTAAGTGCTAACAAAACCGTACCAAGCTTCAACGGGTAATTGACCGCGTTACCAGGGTCTTCTCGTGCATTCTCTTTGGCTCGCTCCAGGTCTCAGAGAGACCGTTTGGGACTTTTCTCACCGGCAGATACGCGAATGACTGCAGAACTGAAGACCCGTATCCCGTTTCTTCTCATTTTATGAATAATACAGAGCCAGATAATGTCAAGTATCTACCTTGTAACCCCAAGTGTTATCCGGTCCATCCCCAACCCGTTTTAATGCCTCAGGGTCGAAATTCTTGGCTTCTGCCTTTACCGTTTCAGCAAAACATGGCACGCGCTCAGAGCCTTCGCTCCTCTAGACCTCTTTTGATACGTAGTCAAACGGCTCCCACAAGCTCATCGTCCACGTACAGCGGACAAAACACTCCGTTTGACTTGACACTATGTCGCTATCCAAGCACAACCAGTTCATTCAATAATTCGTCGCATTGCAGCACCGTCCCAACCCCCACAATAAGCACAAAGCAACAGGGCAGCAGAACGGCGCTGCGAGCAATTCCTGAAAGATACAGACACCACCCAGATCGCTATTTGGAAGCTAGATGTACTCTAAATAGTGTTCGAAGCACAGTGGTGACACCACCTGCCGCCTGGCGGATGCCAGCATCCCCTCGGAATACAATGAACGTTTCGCAGCAGGAGTCACAATTCCGGCAGAGCGAAAGTAGTATAAGTAAATCCGAGCCTTTGAGGTACCTTCATGAGGCGTTCTCTTCTTCATCGGTCAAAGCTAGCCTATCCAAAAATGTCCGGCCCCCTAACAGAAGAAATTCCAGGATCGAGAAGCGGAGAAGATCGTACGAAAGCCTAAGGAAGGGCAAGATCAACATGTATGATGGGATCTTGCCTACCAGTTGTGGAAGCATTTCAAAATCGCAGATTAGCAAAACCGATAGGCCAGCGTATAATAGACAGAGGGACACGATAGAAGCTAAACCTGTGATCAGAAGGCAGAATCGAACTCTGGTGAAGAAACGGCAGCCTTGGGATTCGGCTCCAAGGTGCATTAGAGGATGTACGGTCTGAAAGACTGAATGTTCGTAGCTGGCGTATGTATAGGTGGGTGGAAACGGCTTTGCTGTTGTTGGCGATGCTGGCATGAAGAGTGGCACTGAATATCATGTCCCAATTGAGAGTACATGCAATTCTCATAGTCATAACATTCCATAACTACTATTGCTCGCTCTCACCTGAATATTCTAACTTTAGATACGCCTTAGAGCTCTATCTAGTGGCTTAGCGGCTACGTGAAGTGCTCGTCAACCACCCGTGAAGAAGAGATCCCTAATAGAAACTGCAGGGAATAATCTATTCCACGAAAAGTGCATGTAGAACCGTGAAGCGTTTTCTTTTACAAATACACAGAAAGTGCATGATCTTTCACACCCCATTCACGTTCTTTTCCCCATTTGCTACCCTGCGATCGTTGTATCACAAAATGACGACTGTTCCATCATGTTTAGGATTCTTTTTCTTTCACACAAGAACTGTATAGTACAAGAACGCATATGTACATCCGTTCCCCGTACGTTTTTCTTCTCATCTATATACACGTTGGACTACTTTGCAGTATTCTTTTACCTCTTTCTACTTTGAAGATTTATTTCGGATTGGGCACGCACAAGTCACATAATCATATAGTACTACAAACAGTACACAGTTGATATACAATTTGTCTACATAGATATCTCATTTATTACGAAAGTCATAGCACAAGTCCTTGCCTTATCCTCTATATTCCCACCTTACTTTCTATATGGAAAGCCGCCAACCCACCTGACCTATGGACACTTCATTATGCGATACGCAGTCGAGACTGCCAAACCTACAACTAGTTACCTTTATCCTCACTTTCGGCACCATTCATGGTTTTGGCTTACAAGTGAGAGGTTGTCGTACTAGATCTTTAGAAAACACGCCTCACATATCAGCACTAGTTCCAATATAATAAGTCTCAAACCGCAATTTCTCTAAGACTATTTACCTTTAAAATTGAGAATGGGACCCACGAGATTGTCCCTTACAAATCTTTGCCTATCTACTTAGATATCACATCTCTCACTTGAGCTTAACTTATTTCCTCCTTTCCTATCGGAAACTCGTAAACCCTAACTTTTCCGCTCATGAAATCGACGAAAAGACGCACTAAAGGCACTATTTGCGATTCCTTACTATAGCCTACTAGAATACCATCTTAACAAACTATTCTTCAAGGCTCAAAGGCATTTTCTTCATTCCAATTGGCATACCCTTAAATTACTGATTTTTCTCTTACCACAAACACATTTATGAAACCTTAAAATCTCTTTTCCAAATAGAAAACCCTTAAAACTTATACTTTCCGTAACTAAACGGGTTAGATGCATGCACGATATGTCATTTACCATATTTGCCACTCTAAAATACTACGATAAATAATTACGGTCGAATACTAGAATCCTCATTTCTTCAAAACTTTTACTATTATGCGTACACACTTAATCCTTTCTCTATACGTCCTTTCACCCTCCATACACACTCTCCTGACTTCCCTCTACCTATTGCACTCAAAATCAACTCATTTGCACCTTATTTAGCCGCCCCCTTCAGCTCATCGCCGTGAGGCGATGAATCTGACCTTACGATGTCGTTTTTCTTCGTTCACTTAGCGTCAAAAACTGACCGTTCCCGATTGGGACGGTGGGGCAGCGCAGCGCCGACTAAGCAGCTTATTATTGGCCGGGATTTGGGTGTTGTGATCTTAGGCACACACACAGAATGATTTTCGAAATTAATACATACTGTTTATCTTCTGGCTGCCGAGCCAAGCTCTCATATATCATACTTCATCCAGTCTGTGCACTGCCCATGCCTCGTGAACGTGTATGTGTGCAAGATGCATAGACCATCACGTAAAACGACACCCAAAGCTCACCAAATTCTGGTACAGCTGGCTTTTTGCAGCTGTGCAGAGGCACACGGTAGGGTGGATCAAATGTTATGCTAGCGCCTTCTGGTGAGATCTTCTACTGCAAGGTTAATGGAACAGTGTGAGCTGAGGCAGCCAGTTCTTAAGGTCAGTCACGCAGAGCTCTGGAGCATAGACACAGAGCTGAAATCTCCTGCAAAGCGCGGCAAGTACAGACTCCCTCCTGATGAGATTACCTCACATTCGTCTCCGACGGTCGAATAGCGGCATGCAGAGGCAAGAAACCAAGGACAACCCAGTCTTTCACTGCTGGTCGTGTCACTGTGGCTGGTATTCTTAGACACGTCTTTGAGAAGTGGTACGAAAACATCAGTAGAGCTGTGATAGCTGAGTATGATGCTTGAGAGGTTGACGTAAGTATAGCAGAGCTTTGAAGGTAGGGAGAAAGCTAACATGGTCTTTAAAGAACGCTAAGCAGTAAATAGATGCTTATCCCTCCTTTGTTCCGACAAGGACATGAGCTCCAAAAGCAACGCTTCAGTATACAGCAATTTTGTCTTCCATACTCAAGAGGTAAGTCATGAAAACCTTGGGAATCTAAGAGAAAGCTGACAGTGACTTAAGAGATAGCAAGAAGGAATTTACACCCTTGATAATCTCCAAGCAGCTATTCCTGTGGAAGACAACACCAGGAGTTTATCGCGCCTGCTCATCCAGGAGAGTATGTTCAACCTAAGCATATCCTCATTGCCAACGCCAGCTCGCTTCAAGGCTGAGATTCGGCCTTTGTCATGACCTTCGACCCATGATTGCGTTTAGTATCTCCAGATCAGTACACAAAGATCTCAATTCTACTCCTGTACAAGACGCTGTCTCGACCTTGCAAACCAAAACATCTGCAGAAATTTCAACAGCCTCTGATTTCTGAACCTGATGTGTTTCAAGCCGTGGTTTCGCAGTACCACGACTGAAGTAAGAGGACCTACCGCGTTCATTACACCTCAAATGCAGTCATTACCTCCATATACAGGGCCTCGGATGCCCTACCGTGTGTAAAAGGTGCTTCTGAAGAACCAGCGTGGCATCTCGAATGCCGAAAACGTCAATCCCGCTCCTCTAGTGGACGCTGTCTTGCATTCCCGGCATTCCACAGCATCGCAAACACATTTATGATATTAAAGCTCTTACCACTGAAGCAAGGGGATTGATCTCATCTACTCCGTCCGACGGCCGTCGCCTTCATATATAGGCCCTCAGCTGCCACCAGAACCTCTGGGAAAACTACCCAGGGTTTTTGCACCTGGCCGTGGATCCCAATCCAGACGAATGCATCCAGTGATAACGTTGCCGCACACAAAATTCCTACCGGGAAAGCTTAGGCTTACTAAGATATGCCTCAGCTTTGGGACTGCTGCATTCGGTAGCTCACTACAATGGCGCTCTCACTTACTATTCAGAATGCGGAATGGTTGCTTTTGAAGAAGGCTCATCCGGAACAGTACCTCAATTTCCAAATCAGGACGATGAAGCGCCTACCTTTCTCGCTGAACTATAGCTTCCTCATACAGAGGATGTAAGGTCGATAGAACTGAGGAGAAAAAAAACCATCGTAACATGCAAGGCTCCCACGAGACTCTTCCGAGCTGACCACAGAGAAACGTACGATGCAAGATGCGATATGCAACGACTATCAACCGGACAAACTCCTTTGTCAGGAGTCACCGACTTCGAAGCCATCGTTGTTATTCTGGATATGCACATTCTGGTAGGGGGAGCAGGGTTCTGTACACCATCAGCCAAGCGTTATACCAATTCTGCACCTTCCCATCCAGAGCCAATACACACAAACCCTCGGCTTCGGATTTTGCATTGGCACTCTTCTTATACTCGAAAGAAGATAGAAGATGCAGAAGTGAGATAGATTTTGGCAGCGCTAATGCTCCAAGGTAACCATCAGTTTGACTAAGATCGCAGTATGCGGGTCGGTGGCTTTGATACCTTCGTCGTTGTGCTGAAAGTGTATATACCTGGGCAAGACGAGACACCTTATATACGATCAGGAAAGCCAGTACGGATTTCGCATCTTTCAATTCAGCATACACGAATGCTCACTCTCGGAGTTCCTCGAAAACATTCTTTCAGAAAGCCAAGAAAATAGGCATGTGAAGATCTGATCGAACTCTCTGTCCACAGCGGGTCCTAAGTTTAACAACTCACTATACCAAAACACCTCCCTGAGCACTGGCGGCTTTGAAGCGCACGGCGCTGTGTGAATTGATCGGCCAATTCGACCATATGGTTACCCCGAGTTTGAAAGAGAGAATGTTGTAGGCTCAGGATAAGACAAAGCATCTCATCTGCCATTCGGAAAACCATACGAAGTTCGCATCATCCATTTCGGCATACTCCAACCCTCACTCTTGGAGTTTCTCGGCAACATTCTTTTAGAAAGCTAAGAAAATAGGCATGTGAAGACCTGACCGAAAACTCTCTCAACAGCTGGTCTTACAAGTTAACGATCAGTTTGACGAAGATATCTTCCTGAGCTCTAGCGGTCTTAAAGCACACAACGTTGTGTGGAGTGTATCGCTCGGGATAAGAGGAGGGAGCTTGTCATGCCACCGAGAAAACCCGTTCGAGCAGGGAATTTTCTCATCCAAACTAGTTCGCATGAAAAATTCAGCTTCAGAGTCTTGCAGAAGAACGGACGACTAAAAGAAGCCGGCGACGTTTCTTGCAGAGCGAATTTGTGAACGTCTATTCAAAGATATCGACCCGGCTCGCCATCAGACTCGCTCTAAACGACAGATACGTTGCTCAATGCGTGCACGGGTTGGCAGGAATTTTTGGAGATGGGATCTTGGTGTTGATGCCCGAGTCCGGCAGAGAGCTGTGAGTGAGATAGAGAGATTCAGAACCACTTCCCACAAATTCAGCTCCAATCGTCTCAGCAAACGCTCTTCCTACAAGCCAAGACAAAGTCCAAACAAGCTGTGGCTTGCGAAACTCGTCGTCACTGCTCACATGACGACCATTAACTTGATCAAAACACCTAAGGGGTGCAAGCTGTTTCACCACCTCTGTTGTTTTCCGCGATATATATACCAGAGCAAGGAAGAGCGAAAATAAGCAAGTCCGAATGTCTCCACCGTTTTGTAATAGTTCCGAGCGCTGGTTCAATGCTCGAATCATTCCCAGCAAGTGCTTGCGCATTATTCATGTCTGTTCTTCGGTTCTCTAAGTTGAGTTCCACCATTACACAGACGCTATACAGACGCCCACTTTCGAAGTCGCATCAGACTTTCTTCCTCCTACAATAGAGAACCTCCGAGTCTTCAAGAAGCCACGGAAGTGTTTTGAGCTGCTCCTAACTCTAGAGGTGTTTTACACTACTGTGCAAAAATCAATTATTGCCCACCAGGTCCGTAAAGGCTCACCATCGAGCTTACAAAAACTCGGTGTCACTTTGAACCAGGAGAAGACTGTCATAGCCAATGTCCTCGAAGACGGAAACGCTCTGGGGTTGAAACTCAACGCGTTGGCCAGAGATAGTACCACATCCAAGTCATGGACTTTCAGTGTAGTATATATTTCAAGGTCTGCAAATGTCCTACATATCTACTGCTGATCCTACAAATTGACAATCAATCTAACGAAAATAACTTGGCGAGCGCTGGTGAACTCAAGGCGCTCATCTTTGTAAGAGAGAGATATATATCAGGGTAAGAAGAGTCGAGAAGATCGAAAATCCCCACACCAACGTTACTGCGGCGTTTGGACATAGCGGTAGATATTTACCATACGAAGAGGAGATTTCGTGGTTTTGTGCTATATCCGACATGCTCATACGCTGTAGTCAAGACGAGGACGTTTTGGAGTATCCATACGGAAGAAACCAACGTTATCTAAGACAGTGTCTTCGATGTACGACGCTCTGAGATTTCAAACCATGCTGTCGTTGGTCAGATCATCGACAATGACCGTGGGCTTCGTGACAACGAGGATATTCAAGCTCCTTCGGCTAGGCTTGGCCGACTTTATTTCTATCGGCCGTTGGCGATATATCTATACCAGGCCAACACAAGCAGGAGATTTCGGAATTCGACACGAAATACGCCAGGCGTACTTGTTCTGGCAGGATGAAGGCAGGACTCTTATCGAACAGGCTCACCGAGTATCAGGGTTGTACCTCGTGCTGTCTCTCTTGTTACGATTCGCTGAGTTTTCAAAGATTTTGTCCTATAGACGACCGAAGCAGAGTGCAGACTCGATGACAAAGATGTTCTTCTGGGTAAAGATTGTCTCAACCTCTGGACCATCTGGCCCGAGCAATCGGGTCTCTAAGACACCAACCAGGCCGTCCCCGACTAAAGAAATTGTGACCGTCCTTCAAACGAACCCTGTCCCGAAGTCTGGACTTCGAAATAACGAGGTCGTGTAGCCATCAAACCATCCTACACGGTGTAGAAGGAACGATGGAAGACGTAGAGCTTCCGTAACAAAGGAGCTCACCATGATCATGGGCAGCGTTTTCGGCCTGTTAGCTGTCAATGCAACCAAGCCCAGTGCTGTGAGTTACCTAAACGAAGCAGAGACTCGATGATGAAGAGAGCGTCCTGCCAGATCGGTGTTTTGGGAGGTACTTTTCAAACCCGCCCCAATGTGAAGCCAGTCATCGAGCTTTCCAGCATCTTTGATGGCATAGGAGAAGAATATAGGTCACAGAAAAACATATTGAAGATGCACGCTACTGGAACCGGGTCGCTCACAATAATTGAAGATAGCGCTCTCGGCTTGCCAAAAAGTCGCGAATGCAACCATGCCCGGCTTTGTCGGCTATTCCGAGAGTACTCGGCCATGGAGACGACACTCCATGTAATTGATGATTATGAACACTTTCTTCGAATATTCTCATATTCTTCTCACTGAACAGTACCGCGCAATTTTCATCATAGATGACATCGTATTCACTGTTTAATACAAAGATTAAATGCGCTTCTCAGTCGGTTTCTTACTTCGACTTAACATGATTATCGCAATCATCGTATTAAGAAGCTTTTGCGAAATAGAACGATCATTAACATTTCTTAACGTTAATGAAATCGACATAAGAGTCGATGCGTCTCAGTTAAAGCAGAATGAGATTGAAGTCATTATAGCAATCGAGCTAGTCAAGACCTATGCTGAAGTCGAGATACCTGTTAAGGACATCGTCATTCTTACGAAATATACTGCACAAGTTCAGCTACTGAAGAGAAGCTTAGCCTTAAACTCGAAAGTCCGGAATGTTAAAGCGTACACGGTTAATTCTTTTTAAGACGAAGAAGCTTCTGTCGTTATTCTATGTATGATGAAAATCAGAAAACTTAACTTCATGTTTATTCTTAATCGTCTTCTGACTGCCTGCAGTCGTGCTCGCGACTCGTTTATTGTGTTATGTAACTTTAATGAACTTCAGCACGATCATACTCGCAATTTACACATGATACGACATGTTTAAAATCTGTTCTCGATTAAAAGAGCCTACAGAGAATACTTCAGTTAACAAGAATTCATTAATTTCATGAAAACAGAGCGTTAATTTCGAGAGCAAGAATCATCATGACTCACGATCGAAGCTTATGCAGCAAATCCCGCAGAAGAGCAAGAGCATCATTAAGACTCGAGGAAGCACTCTCATCAAGACAAAAAAAGTTTTCGGGACCTTATACATGTTCAGACAATCCTTCACAACTGAAGATGATGGAACAAAGACATAGACCACCTATATAAATGGAGCTCAACACGGTCATAAAAAGCGTCTTTGGACTTCAGAGAGTTGTCAAAGCTACCAAACCCAAGGGTCGCGATCCTATGACCAACAGAGATTGCAGATCCAGGGTCAAGGACCATTCGGCGACATGGTATAGGTGGAGTTTTTCTTGGAGCAAAGTCGCCTAGCCCAGTAGCCGACGAGACCCCATAGTTAGACTCTGAGTGATGATATTCTAGGGTAGCGGAATGCCTACTCCTAATGTATTGAGCTCAAGCAGTAGCAGGCCTTCGACAGTAGCCTGTGGCTGACTGGCTGGGCTAAGAAGGCAATTTTCATCCTACAATCCACACCCCTTTTGGTCCTGGAGTGTTTATAGCGAGCGAAACCACGATATATGTGCTCATGCCAGCAAGCCAGCGATGCCCACCGCTAGAGCTTAATCTTCCGTGGTTGAGTCCCGTGCTTGTATCGTATAAACGCTCAGGAACGATAATACGCGCCTCTTCAGTATCCATCATTCTTGATCAAGGTTGTGATTCGATCGAGTTCCTATATAGTGGTAGAATCTGGAGAACCGGAACCACCACACCGTCATCAGGAGCATGTGCCTGAACAAAGAAAGGAGCCCGCGGTCTCATACGCTAGAGAGTCCCATGGCTTGGCTGAGCCTCGGACTTCTTCTACACAAAAGCTGAGAACGATGATACTCGCTATTAGCATCCCAAACACTCTTACCTCCCGGAAAGACGCAATGATGGTGCCGCGCCTGCATCACTCGCACGTTCAGGGTTTGTATAGCAGATGTGGAGGCGTCTAGGCCATGTCTGGCATATATTTGGTCGAAAACAGTACCATGGACTTGACCTTCCATCGTGCTTCACCATTACGACAAGCGATGAACTCACAAAGGCTGGGCTGAAGAAAAAAAGCACGCCATCCTGAGGATAGTAATCCGTAAAGTCCTCCTGACAGTTCAAATCCTAGATCTTCCATTCATCAAGGCTCCACGTGAACATGCCATCCAAGCTCGACATTAGCGGCGAACCAATGCCGGAGCGAGAAGACGACGAGGGAAGCATGAAATTTGGAGACAGGTCGGAGGAGGGAGAGGATCATCCCGTAAGTCAACGCCGCCTTTTCGAGACTTCGAACTATCTCCGTAGCTTTAACGATCTTCGATGAGCGCATTCTCAAGTTACGATTAGCTAACTTCGTCAAGGAACCTGAAGATGATCTTAAGTCGCTCGCGTCTACCTTCTCCCACGACTCCGAGACTGCCCTCATGCCCAACAAGGGCAAGAAAAGAGTGTTCTCAGATTCCGAGGACACTAGTGAGTCTGATGAGGTAGAGAGGAAGAGATAAAAGAACGTTTTACGCTCTCAAAGGAAGATTTCTTGAAGCAGAAGAGTCGATACAAAGAGATGAATGTAAAACGCGCAGCAGAGGAACAAGCCGTCACAAAAATGGCTAAGACTATGAGTTTCCGGTGCAACAACCAGGGGGAAACTCGGCTTCCCCCGTGGGTATTGCTTCGCCCATGGCAGAGACCTTCATTCTCGCCTCCGGAATCTGAAATATCACTTCTTCATTCCATGCCTGGCGCAATGGATTTCAGTACTGACTCAAGACTAGCAAAGCGTGCGAGGCTTCTGAGCCACGTCCGGAGTGTGACTGGCATCCCCGATTGTTTTTTCTGGGCAAGGGATG
>JAABUO010007768.1_pt1 | contig 12208 bp, 12 predicted proteins | sample 5559291 | NCBI WGS metagenome assembly JAABUO01 (sample SAMN10711878, study PRJNA513372) | rock metagenome | isolation source: Antarctica rocks | place: Antarctica: Victoria Land, Finger Mt sud
ACATATTGTCATGGTGCAAATCAAACCTTGAGGTGACTGCTTAACACATCAGGTCGGTCAATAGCCAAAAAAAGCTGCTGATGAAGATGAAGCATGCGCATGATGAAAAGCTTTGCAGTACTGCACTTGTATGTGACTGTATGCGGGGCAGTGAAAATTTTAAACAAGGAAAGAGAAAATGCTTGTGCTCACTTGAGCCGGACATGCACACAGGACAGACTCTGTCCTCCAATGTTTAGCACCCTTGCCAGAGCAGCCCATGTCAATACGTACATCACAGCAACCACATCTGAGCCTATAGATCTGTACCAGTAGGTTCACATGTCTTCTGAGTGAAAAGCATTTGACAATAGATAAACAGTCAGGAAATTGGTGAACTGAATGATGGGTTTTCTCAAAATATACATGCACATATATGCATGCACATCTGCCACAGTCTACATTTGGTACACAATCCTGTAGTCAGAATTGGATGTGAGACTTGAACGCTGCGCTTCAACTGGGTCAACAGCTTTTATGCTGAACTTTGCCAGCAGCCGCTGCTTCTCCCTGCAGCCACTCCATGCTCTGCCAAGACTTCAGAAAAGCTATAATCTGTCGACACCACTTGGTGACACAATGACGCTCGGTCCAAAGCTTTTGAGGGATGGCCCTGCAGGCTTTGCAGGACTGCATCTGCATGAGCCAAGTTAGGACCAGCAGCCACCAAGTGCAGCCTGCAAACCTTACGTTAGCCACTTTTGACCAACAACACCATGCTGCAGTGCTAGCTAGTATAGCACTTTAGCACTGAATGCTCAAGCATGCACATGGCAAGTGAACCACGAGGTCTGCCAATCCTCTTAAATGATGGAAAGGCACAGGCAGGCGTTGTTCAGCGGCTGATTAAGCATGTGAGAAGCAATCAAGGGAATAATGAGCAATGCAGGGTTGACTGCGACACAGAACAGGTTTGACCAGCCTATGAGGCTACACAGCATAATTTTGACCAGCCTGTTAGGTTGCACACCCTAGCGTTGCCTTGAGATCAAACAGATAATGCTTCACTGTGAAGCGTGTTGAAAGCTACCCAAGCCAAATCAGGATCAGCTCCTGACAGTATCAGATGTTCTCCAGCCAATGTGGGAAAGGGGCTCTACGTGCCCCACGACATTGGCCTGGAGAATACCTGATAGCCCCAACAAACCAGCTCATGACTCAGTTCTAGCTGCTGACAGCATGCTGCAATATGACAGCACACCACACACATTATCACACACATACTATTAAACCTACCATAGTTTGTCAATGCAGCTTCATTTTTTGGTGAACATGTTGACAAGCTGGCTCCCATATGCAAGGTGCATGGCAAGCCTTGTGATGACATCATGAATGCAAGATGCTCTTGGTTGCTGTCAAAACACTACTATTTTATCTAGTGTACACTGCTGAACAAAGGAGTCTGTTTATGTGTTGATCAGCTTAGAGGCGCTGTGTATGCACCCGTACAGCTGTTGTCCCCAAAAGTCAGTCCCTGTGTGTGATCACCTGACTGAAGGCATAGGCAGAGTTCTAAGGTGCACAGTTTCATGTGAGACACAGCTGGCACACCCGTAAGTCACCACTCTGGAGGTTGTGTGATGCACCAATATGAAATGTAACAACATGCATGTCAATACGTCAAGGACACTCTGCATATCGTATGGGCAAATATCAGTGAGCAACCATGAGAATTCAGGAACTCAGGAACAACCTGTTTGCAATGCAAGTAGGATGCGCTGTCAAGCACAGCACACATGTAGAAAGGAGTTACTTTCATGGCTCAAGCCAGGTTGCTGGCAGCTGCGCCCACCTCGCCTTCAGATGAGATTGACAATTGTCTGTAGCTGAAGGACAGACCGTATTTGGTGCAATTTTGGTGCAATTTTGGCTTCTCTACACGGCTGATAACATGGACTGCCTATAAGAGCATCACCAGAATGACATCAATATCATCATACTGTTTGAAACTGACCATCCAGTTGCATCCACTGGGCCAGATGACATGAGTTGAAGTGCAATTTACACCCAGGACACTGTGTAACACTGTGCTAGTTGACTTGTGAGAGTTGTGGGGTGAGTGCTTTATGCTACATTTGTACATTAGCTCATCAAGCTGTGGCTACTATATTTCAGAGCTCCTGTGACACGTTGTGGTAAATGCAAGCCAGATAGGTCTTTCAGCACAGGTGAGTGATGGTGCAAGCGAGCCCAAGCTGGTCAGGCTTATAAGCACTTTGGAGCTCATAAGCATGTGCAGTCAAACGGATACCTTAAGATGGGCCGCACACACCATAGCTTTGCATCCACAAGGGCTTCAGATCATACTTCTGTGGCCTGATCTATGTCACAGCAGCTGATGGTCACTTGGCCAGGGGAGGCACACAAAGGAGACTCCCAGGGCTGCCGGGCTCACGCACTTGGATCCCCTTGTGCGAGCATCCTGAGACACGCAAGGCGGTTATGTACCATACTACATACAAGCTATAGAGGAAAAGTCAGGAAAGACTCTGCACAGCGAGCGTAGGTGCGAGAACAACACGTCTATGGGTACTCTTCGCCTGCACACAACTGTCTGCGTGATCTAAGCTTGGGTACTTGCCTGCACAAAGACAGCTTCGTCGATGTCTTAAACGGATAACGGTGATCAACACCGTCTCAGAACGCTTTGCATCCCGCAGCATCCACCAAGGTGTCAGCAGGCCTAGGTCCTGGCCGTGTCATGTGCGCAGCAGGCCCGATATGCAAGATCGGCGAAACGACTATGGCGGCGCCACACCGTGAAGAAGCGCCGGCGCTGAAATGTCCGTTGAGCGAGTGCATACCAGTCTGATGGCGACAGCCGCCTGATGGCGCATCGTGCTCTGCAAACCTCGTGCAGGATGTTTGCAGCTGTTTATGTAAAACTGAATGTTCGATTGAGTCAGCGGCGTCTGACAGCCAAGAGATGCAAGCGCATGTGGAAGGCATGTGATACTTATCAGATATGTATCGGATGACTCTCAGAAAGATCTACAGCGTCCTGGTGGCTGTCGGTCGCCAGCAGCAGTTTGTGGTGTGTGTGCAGGAACTCGAGCTTGCCATTGAAGTTGTGAGAGGAAAGGCAGCCTGGCTGTCCTCCTCTAGCCACACCTTCACGGCAGGCATGATGCCATGGAAAGCTGTTGGGCAGTGCCCCATGAGGGACAGTCATTGCGCCACTGTCCTTCTGCATCAAGGCGCTGGTGTTCCCTGTTTCCCATATCCATGTCTGAAGCTGATGCTCATCTGCTTCGCAGCTTCCAGCACAGGTTGCGCCAACATAACTATGGACGTCTGTCGTCAGCATGCAGATGCACTGCACATTTCTGATGCAGAACAGCTTTACTCAACTGCACAGCATTAAACGTCTTGCAGGTTGATGTCCATGACATGTCAGCCATCTAGCAATTTCGGACTGAGTCATCAATGGCCTTGGCCAAATACTCAGACTTGGCCTTGTTGAGACCGGCCAATGAGATTCTGCCATCCTTTGTCATGTAGACATGATGCTTGTTTGTCATGTTTTCTACCTGCACACAAACATGCAGTCTGGTCAACACCCACACTGGGTGCCACTAAAGGTGAGCGTTTCTGATGAGGACAGTGCTCAACATGTAGCCAACATGGGCTGATGGGAACATGTGTGTCAACACAGAAGACATAATTGATTGGGCAGGGCCAATAACAGAACAGAGCGCACAACACATGTGCATCATGAGAGCATATATCGCTTGATGCCAGACAGAGCAAATGTACAATGTGCAGTTGCCTGCATTTGGTTTTTCTTGTTGTAACAGCTATCAGTGAAAGATATGAATGTACCGCCGTGCCATCACTCCATGCAGCACTGAGACTCAAAGAGCTGACAGCACTACATCCATCAAGCACTGGTTGCTGTATGAAAAAGCATTGCCAAACAACGCATGCTTGCGCACGCAATCAATTGCATGCGCTGCACAGATCAGACTCCAGCAATGGTCGCATTGTCAAAAAGCATTGGCAGTACCAACAGCAGTGATGACAGGATGAAGATGAGAAGAAGAGCGGACCTGAGGGGGAGTGAGACCGGTGAAGGAGAACATGCCAATCTGGCTGGTGATGAAAGACCAGTCTTTGTCAGGGTTGATTTTCTCCAGGTTATCTCTCAGAACTTGTCGCACAGTCTGTAACACACAGCTCATATGGGTTCATACACTGTGCTTACCAGTCAGACTGTGGTCGAGGTCCCACAAGCAAGTCTGCAGCTGACTGCTGACAGCCTTTGTAGGCGCACACACACACACACACACACACACACACACACACAGAGACAAAGCACACACAGCCAAACTGGGGCCCCTGCAGATGACTTGCATCTATAGGCATGCTTGGCATACAAGTCTTGTGTTGCCTGTATGCACAGCATCAGTAACAAGACAGCGTTGCCGAAGCCATGCTGTGCATGCTGACCTTGATGCGGCCAGCCATTCCCTCCATTTCCTCCTTCCACTCAGTGAACATGTCTTCATTACCGACGACTTCAGCCACAATGCGAGCACCATGCACAGGAGGGTTGCTGTAAATTGCTCTCGCTATTCTTTTCAGCTGGCTCAGCACTCGCTTAGCTGCACCATCGTCGCTGAGGACAAAGCTGAGGGCTCCTACACGCTCTCCGTACAGACCTGCGCACAATAAGAATACTGAATAAATACCACTGTTTGATGATGATGATCGGTGATGAAGAAAAATGATAGTAATAGTGTAGCCAGGATGTACAAAGCAAGTCTTGTCTCTCCACAGCAGTCTGTTCTGCACACAATGGCAGAGGTTGACTGCTTTAGCAAGGGAGCGTGTCTGGTCATGTGTGTTGTGATCCAGCCATGACCAAGCTTCTTCATCATTGGCAGCATCTGCATTGCAGCTTGCAGCACAAAACTGACATTGCTTTGATAGCAAGGGGTACTGTGGGACATGCCGGCCATTCCCAGAACCAGAGGGGAGGCCCCTGCCATGATACTTTTGCATGATCAACACCTGCCATGTATATGTGCAGATGCACAGTCAACCCATGTATCATTCGCTGCATGATCTGGTTTCAGTCCGGAAATGCAGCACCAACCGCCACCAGATGTACTGAGTAGAAAAGCAGAGGCTGCAAGACAGCTCACCCAGGTTCTTGGAGTAGGATTGGGAGACCATGACCTCCAGACCCTGGTCCACAAAGAAGCGTGGCGCAAATGCATCATCATCTAAGCTGCCAGATGCAAAGCCCTGCAAGCAGACCAGGACACTCACAAGACAAGTACTTGACGGAATGACCACACATGTCATGTGAGATCCTGCTATACTGAGGTACGTGTGCAATGGGGTCACATGAGCATGCAGTTGTGCTACATCAAGACGCCCAGCAGTGGATCATGCAGCTGCATGGGTACAGGGTGTTGGCATACACAGGCAGAAAAGAAAAGGGTGGGAGATGCAGAAGTCACAGCATGCGCAGCATAGGTGATCAAGTGTGCGCAAGCAACAATGGAGTGTGCAGATGAATGCAGAAAAAACGCAGCGAATCACAGAAAGAGTACCTGGTAGGCGACATCAAAGAAAGGCAGCAGATTCTTGCTCTTGCAGATGTCTGCAATCTTGCCCCACTGCTCCTGAGTAGGATCAATACCTGTGGGATTATGCGCACATCCTGCACGAAACAACATCATGCGTTTGCATACAGCAGTTGATGTGACTTAGACACATTTTGCACAATGTGTTTGCACACAAAGGATGCTTGTTGAGCATGATTGATGGCCCATGTTTGCATGCTGCAACAACTCTTGTCGGCTTGAGTATTAGCGCCAGCAACCATGCCACACTAAGAGACTGCACCCTGGAGAGTATCTGATTGGGCAAAAATCAGCATGGAGTTGTCCTGCATGTTGCTGCATGCAGAGCACCTCAAGCTTGCCCTAGTGCAATCACAATGACTACACAACCAAGTACACAACGACTGTCACAATGCCAATGCAGCAGCATGCTGCACACAAATGCCTGTGACTCATGGTGAACATCCTTCAGCACTGGTGTGGCAATGGTTCAGTATGCTACATCACAGCAAGCCAGGTATGTTCCCAGAAGACAGCATACCATGCAAGACAATGATGGAGCCTTCTGGTGCAGCCTCTAGGTCTGAGCACATGCCCTCAAAGTCCAGACCCACTGTCTCAGGGTCAAAGTACCTGCATGTTCAATACATGCATGCTCACCATTACACAATGCATTGTCACCATTACACAGTGTATGGTCACAAGTATCGCTGAACTCATTGGCAACATCATTACTGGGTGAGAGTGCCTGTCAAGTTCAGCTTTTTTCCTATAGCTATACCTATATAGCATGTGCTTGTGCACATGTGCATGCATAGTGCATGATGTGAACCTGCTGCAGCAGCCTCAAGGCCAGAAGAGTACATCCTATGACACGTAGCTGAACCAAAAACATTCTGCTGAAAACACGGGGCATTTGCCACTACGACATCTTTGACGACAGCTTGTATGTCTTTTCACTTCTTGACATGAGGTGCACCAGTTTGCAAAACATACAACATTCAGATAAACCAAAACTGTAACCAATCAGCATGCCTGAAATCATGGGGTTTCAGCGGTACTGACCTGTACCACTTCCACTCAACTCCAGCATCTGTGAAAATGTTTTTGTGGTTGCCCCAAGTGGGATTTGAGAGGTATACCTTGGTGCCCTTCAAAAATTTGGCAATGAAGTCTGCCCCTACTCGCAATGAGCCTGTGCCCGAGAGGGACTGGACACATGCAATACGGTTCTGCAAGCAGACCAACGAGTGCTAAAAGGCAATAGCACATACTGGAGCGTGAGATGTTGCATGATTGGTCGCTTGAAAGGGTGCTTCAGGTTTTTTGTGTGCAAGCCTGCCAAAAAGAACAGTGCGCGTGGGTCCTGCAGGGGCTCATCATTGCCATCAGTTCAAAACCAGACAAGCATGCTGATAGCCCGACATTGACTATGCGTTCGCATGACTTGCAAAATAGCAAAGATGCCATGCGTGAGATTTTCAGGTTGCCAGCATTTTGCAATCACTCAGCTCTGCACTTGAGTGACTTAGCCAATGAGCTATGTCACACAGCAATGCAGCATTTTTGTATGATGGGTAGGTGCATGCTCTGAAAGGTGGCCTGACCTCTTTGATAGCAGCATGGCCAGACCCTAGAAGCAGCTGTAGAGTGGCCTTCTTGAAGTCTGCTAAGCCATCAATAGGCAAGTACTCCTTGTTCTCCTCAGCCTCGATCATGCGCTTCTCTGCCTACAGGAAGCACAGCACGTCTTGTTGCATCCCTGCTAAAATGGTCAGCAGCAGAGGCTGCGCAACAAGGCTCAGTTGGGCCAGCCAGAGTCTACTGCTATACCTTCTTGACAACATCAAGAACATATGGCTTCAGGTCTTCAGTACGGTAGGCTCCAACCCCCAGGTTCAGCTTGTCTGGTGAGTTGTCAGCTTTGAAAGCTTCACTGACACCAAGGATGGGATCAGCAGGCGCCTGCTCGATTGCGTCTAAGCGAGAGGCCGTTGCGGTTGCAGCTGACATGCTAACTCTGACGCAAGACTGCCTTGCAGGCCGGATGGTGGCAGAGTGCATCAGTGCACGCCCGCTCTGCGCAAAAGCACAGACTTTGCTTGTACACAGTTCACTTTGATTGGTACCGGTCAAACTGGTAGCCCGCCTCACCTGCAATCTGTGCCCGCATGGTAATGTGCATGCAGCTTGACCGACGAATGCCATGTTCATTCTGGCGAAAATGCAGACTTGTGCTGTAGACTCTGGTGCCGCAGACCTCTGTTGAGGCTCTGACAGGGGCAAAGATGTAATCGCCCTATAGGGCCGTCTCGATTCGCGTTAGTCATGGATTCTGGGCTTCGTTCATACAACGTCCTAGGGAAAGGTTCATGGGATGTGCGTTAGTTCTGGCGCTCCGCTTGACTCAACAGGACCCACCACATTGCATGAGGAGCAGTGCTAGCGCTGGATCACTTCAGTATCCGGTTGCTACCTAAGACACGAAACCGAAGTCTCTGGCGAACACATGGTTAAAGAGTACATACTATCAACCTTGATAGACGACACCAGCGTTCAGGTGCGACCCAGGTTGCAAGAACTCAATTCTAACGATCGATCAACGTAGCGCAGTGCGGCCCATTTGTGTTCAACGTTTGCGCTACAGGAGGTATATCAGGCGATCTGGGAAGATAGCAGCGTCTGGGCGGATTATCATCATAGCTGTGACCATCCTGATGCAGTTGTTTCACCTTGGCAGAATGGCGAGCGACGAGTGACTTTCTCTACCCCATTGAAAGCCCCGGCCTTTGTTAAAAAGATCGTAGGTCAGTGCGTCTAAGGTGATGGCTTGCTGTCTCAGCAAGCTGCATTCTAGATGATCAAATCAGGCATGCAACACTCTCAAGCAATAGAAACTTGCAGGGGTGGAGGTGCTGGAGATCATAGAGACACAATTGCTGCAGCGTCGTCCTGATGGCAGCTTGATTGTGGATTCTAAGCCAGTCCTGGCCGCGCCAGGTGCCTCAAAATTTCTTACACATGCTTCGTTCAGCATGTCAAATGAAGTCAACGGCAAGAAAAGCTGCAAGGTAGTTGCTCGAAGTGCAACGTGGACACCTCAATGACATGCTATGACAAGTGTGAGTGTCTTGGTGCCCCAAATGGCATAGTTCAGACCATGCCACAGCTGTCTTGACTTTGGTGTGACTTTGGTATTGTTGCCAGGTCTTGTGAACACGCTGAGGGTAAAACCCCTCGGAAATGCCACACTGGCCTTGCATATACATAGCTTATGCTGGCACAGGTCAAGGTTTTCATCGCGGTCACCCCTGTTACCACAGCTGCATCAGAAACAATGGCAAACAGGTCACTGATGGCAAACAAACAATTCATAAGTATGCTGTACGCTGCAGATTGAGGTGCAGATCACATGCACTTGCTCAGTGTGGGGCATGCAGACCACAGTAGAGAGTATGATGATAAGCCAAGCTGAGGAGAGCGTAAGCAAATTTCTGGCATGGGCCAACAAAAGGTTCCTTGAAGTCAAGCAGGCATGCCCCCTTTCCAACGCATATGTGTTATGTTGACCAGGCTCATCTGCATAGCACCTGTGCATCCTTTGTACGCATCGCCCAGCACCATTTTCTTGTCACACCAGCAATTGCTCAGACGCCCTCTATCAACAGGATGGCCACTGGTACAGCTTCTATTGTTGCATCTGTACTTCCACAGGTCAAGAATGCTGTGTCTGCAGTGCAGTCAGACAGTCAAAACTGCAGCTGCAACACTGCAGCATTACCACAGCAGGCAGCTTCACTGTACATAGAGTGCATGATCTGCTTCACCATTTGCGCATCTGTCTATCTGTGTCCTGCAGGCTGCTGCAGTGGCCAAGCCTGTGCCAAGTGTTGTGGTCATGGGTCAAGATGAGTTCCATGATGCACTGGAATCTGCAGCAGAAGCTGCCAGCACTGCTTCTAGCTCATCTGACAGACAAGCAGAATCAGGTAGGAATCAGGCAAGCTTTTGCTGCTGCTTTCACATTTATCATTACAGTTGCAACGATGAAAAGCCGACTCGTGTAGATGCACTGTTTCTCATGCGTGTCACATCCTTGAATGGCACTGCGAGTGATCCATTAGCCTGTAATGCATACACGGTGCGGTAATGTGATCTTGCATGTGGCCTTTGCATCTGCTTTGCATGTCAGGATTGTACATGCCCAACCATGCGGAGAGACATATTTTCTGTACTCAAATGAGTGAGCAAGCAAAAGATTGAGTGAATAAAGGAGTGCATGCATGGATGAAATGAATGAATGAAGAGATAGATGGCATGTCTATGGGACACACCATCTATTGGGTTTATGTCTGCATTGAACATATACATCAGCTCTGTGATGCTAACAGGTCCATGTAGTCTCAACGTGAGATGTGATATTTGGTTTGCTGCTGCAGAAGAAGAGGAAGAGATGCAGACTGGGGCAGGGCAGCTTGCCATCAGGCCAGCAGACATGACCTTTGAGCAGGCCATCCGGCACTACATGGATGAGATTGCTTGCACAGCACGGGACACAAATAGCCAATTGCAGACGCTGGACAACAGGCAAGGCTGCTATCATGTCCCTTAAATCAATGTGTGCAGAGGTGGTTGTTGGTCTGTGCGTCATTGCTACGATCTGAGGGACAACATGTCCACCATGCTGTTTTTACTGCAAATGCATGATATCAATCATTGTAGTAATAGTCACAGTAATAATATTGAGAATCATTATCACGCTTTCCGGCTCATAATGTGCTGGGTATATGCAGGGCAAGTCTTGTCTCTGCAGAGCAGTCCGTTTTGAGCATCCCTATAAGGGCTACAAATACAATTGTTGCATGCTGTGCTTACATCCTGTGGGGGCAACAGCACTTGCTGTTCTTTGCACAGAGACGACACTCTATTTCATCTTGCATCATAAGCTGCAATGCAGGCAAGTGTTATGAACCACCGTGATGTTGCAGGATACAAGAAATGACAGAGGACATCGCTGCACTGCGCAATGCTGTTGTACCATCACGCCACCAGGGGAGGCCAAGCTCAAGTCAGACCCTACTGGGTTCAAATCTGACCTGGTACATTGGCGGCACAGCCATCGCAGCTGCTTCCTATGCGTGCTTTGTGTACTTTCGAAGTAATCGTTCAAGTGGTGGCAGTCAGCTGCTGTAGCATGAGTGACAACCACAGCTTGTACAAATTGGTCCACATCTTGTACACGGTGTATAAATATTTGCGACAGTTGCACACTCGTGATCAAAGTCAACCAAGATGACATCATGCACACATTGTGCTTCTGAATCAGTAAAAGTAGATGCCAGCAGTCATTGACACTGCTTGGGCATGTCCAGCAACAGGCTCATGACACCAGATTGCCAAGGGGAACCTTTCAGATGAAGTTGAGATGCCTAAACAAGGCGCTGTATAAATTGAAGCTGGTTCTGTCTAGTGCAGCACAAAGTAATGTAATCTAATACTTTTGCTCTGCACATCGTCTTAAGAGGATGTGAAATATAGGATGCTTGCACAAGCGCAAAACATGCCAGCAGAAGGATGCTGGCACTGGGCAGCTGATCTAACTTGCGTGAAATTACTGTTGCTGTAAACTTAAGAATCACCTGCAGGCTGCCTTAGGCTCACACCTTGCACTGTATACGCTGCTTGCGACACATAGAGCCGCACTCCTGTAGACAAAGTTTGCTGCATGTGAGCTTTGCTAATTCAATAGTGCAGCATTTGTGCTTGGTCAGGCTAGACACATGTACGTGGTCTGTTCCACTTGCCGAATGTGATGTATACCTACAAGCCATGGTAGGGTTGCACAACATCATGTCAGAAGTTTGTTGAGGAACCTCTTCTGCGCAAAAGCCAGCCAGTACTTGCTTGGGGCAGCATCAGTGTCAAAACATTTCTCTACAAGCCTTTGACCAGCCTGTTCCCGGCACTGCCGCACATACAACCTGAATGCCCCTGCAAGTGGAGAGCCAGGTGGGACTCAGCTGGCATCAGGAATAAAATGGCCAAAGGGCATTGCACGAGTATCAGGTCAGCAGTTCATCAGTACCTTCTTCTTGCTTGTCCACAGGAGGGGTGAGCAGCCCTCCAAGAGCAAAGCCTGAATCTCCAGGAACTTTGAAGACCTCATGAGCAAGCTGAAATACTAGTGCGTCGGCGCCTGCCTTGTTCACTCTGGTGTCTGCAATACCTGCATGGAAAATCTGTGTTGTTCACTGAAGCACCTTTTTGAGAAAGAAGCACAGCATCAGCAAAGCTAAAGTGAACTCAGACTCACGTTTCAGGCATAGGTTGATGAACAGAGTGAGGTAGATCAACAGCTTGTCAGCAGCTCCTTTCACCTCAAAATTGCGAAACAGAATATTTGCACGGAAGGCGTACAGACTTTCATCCACAATATCACGAGATATGCTTTCTGTGGCGGTATGATCTGCTCTACTTTTCAAAGGGATGAGCGGCAACCCACAGGCAAACTGACATTGTGAAGTGTCCAGCTGTGAGTGGTAAACCATTCATGCACACTGAAGAGGGTCCAATTGACACCGGGGACCTCTGACAAC